>Ga0302118_10000255_pt1 | contig 24344 bp, 22 predicted proteins | sample AG5_331_MG_FD_203126 | JGI IMG/M metagenome (GOLD analysis project Ga0302118, IMG submission 203126) | Marine microbial communities from Western Arctic Ocean, Canada - AG5_33.1 | ecosystem: Environmental > Aquatic > Marine > Oceanic | place: Canada: Western Arctic Ocean | collected 2017-10-01 | reverse complement strand
GCTATTTTGAGAAGGTCGTACCCCGTGTTCCAGCACCAGTTGCGATCATTCACCAGATGGCTCCGGGAATGTTCGCCGGTGGAGCAGCTCCGGTTGGAGCAGAGCCAGAGGTGATTGGTGAACTAGTCGATATAGATAACGTTTGGGGCTACATCGCATCGGGTAACGTTCGATTCGAGGCTCGAGTTCGCAATTTCGTAACCACCGACAAGCCGTTCTGGCTAGGTAATGGACTACTGCTTCTGGCAATGTCTGCAATCGGAGCCAACGGTGCCTGCCTCATGTTTGGAAACGTGGCACCTGCCGAGTGTCACCAGATAATTTCGAGCGTGATGAACGGTGATTTTGCTACTGCACAGGAAATTCAGAGTCGAATAATCGAAGCTGACCATCAAATTCTCAATCGTGGAGCAGCTGGCGTCAAAGCAGCACTCGACCTACTCGGCTACTACGGTGGCGCACCACGACTCCCGAACCCATCAGTAACTGACGCCGACCGCGAAGTTATTCGAGCAGCAATGCAACAGGCGAAGTTGATTTAAGGAACTTAGGAACACCAGCGAATGACTAACTTCCTAGTTTGTCATCCCTATTTTACGACTCGACTTATATGTTCTATCCATGGATGGACAACACCGGGTCGGTCGATCCTGATTTATCTACAACGCAGTGGGAACGGATGGTTAATGAGTTGACTGTAGCCCGGCTGAAGTTCGGTATTTAGAGACATCGCCATACTCGGCTGCTGAGGTTTTCACGGCTGATAGAGCCATCGTTATCGGCGCCAATCACGCTCTAGTGCGAGATAATAACGGATCAAACCTATATACCTACCCGTAATCGATAAAGTACCCGGCGACGTTTGACAGAAATCCGGAAGCGACGGGTCTTAGTCGGCCAACACTGTCGTAGGCGATTAGAAAATGTCCAGGCCCGACACCTACCAGATCGACCAGCCGCCATCTACGCGAAATTCTTGGCCGGTGATCCACGCACCAGCATCGGAAGCTAGTAGCGCAACCGTACCTTTGAGATCTTGAGATAAACCTGTTCGTTGAAGCGGGATCATCTGGCGGAATGTCTCGATCTGATCGGTGTTTGTGTCGGTTCGTGGAATCTGTCCAGGCGAAATGCAATTTGCCGTAATTCCATACTCGCCAAACTCGGCAGCCATGGCACGAGTCAGGTTCAGCACTCCACCCTTGGCCGCTATGTATGGTGCCCCTGAGCGCTTGAACTCTGAGTTGTAGATACGTATATCCATTGCCAGCGTAGCAGCAATCGATCCGAGCGTAATGATCGAGCCGCTTTTTGCCGGGATCATCGCCCTACCCGCCGACTGAGCCGTGATGTACGTACCAGTTAGGTTCACCTCTACAGTTCGTTTGAACTCTTCAATATTTCCGTCGGGCGGATAGCTAGTGGTGAACGAACCGCCAGCGTTGCACACGGCAATATCGAGCCGACCATGGTCGTTCATCACTCGGTCGACAAGCGCATCAACCTGTGATTCCTCGGTGACATCACAGCCCATCGCAGTCACGTCCCTGCTTTCAGCACGTAGTCGTTCAGCCACTTCTTCGCAAAGTTCAGCGCGACGCGAAGCGATATAAACCTTCGCACCAAGATCAGTAAGTGCTTCCGTAAATGCTGTACCAAGATGTGTCCCACCGCCGGTGACTATCGCGGTGCGGCCTGTGAGGTCGAAAAGTTCTTGAATTGATTTAGTCATTGGGCATTTCAAAATCGTGGCGAAGTTTGATCGTTCGTTCGGAAGGTTCGTACCAACCATGATCGTCGTATTGATCAGTGTGCAAGTAACACTGCACCCGCACTTCATCAGTTCCTTCAGTGAAGGTAAACAACCGACTCATCGGAATCGAATTACGCTTGCCGTGGTAGCGAGTAACTGCAGACACGTTTACAAAATTGACTCCCCATTTTTGCTCGATGTGCGACCGGCCGCCAGTGGTGTCGTCGGGATGAGTGTGAGTATGGGCACCCAGCCACAAATCTATTGCCGGGTTGTTATCGTCCAAGAAACTCTCGATACGGCCTGAGTCTTTTTGACCGCCTACCCAGTAGATAAACGATGATCCCGGTGCGCCGCCATCGGGCATTCTACCGTGATACCCCTCGTCACAACCCTCGTTCAATCCGGAAGCCACCGTGGTCTCTTTAATCATGTGGTGGTGGGCTGAAATAACGATCTTATCTTTGTTTTCAGCTACCTTTCCAGTCCACCACTGGAACGTTTCTTCCGAGATAGCACCCGCCGGATATCCACCAAACTCGCCACGACCGATCGGGGCGCCGCCATCGTTCCTATCAGCCATCATCAAGAACACGACGTTACCTATCTCGAACGAATAATTCTCCCACGTACCTTCAGTTGAGTACGGTCGCTTAGAATTGTCGATTCCCGAATACTCAGTACTCTCACCGGTTGGATCGATCCATTTCTGGAACCACCACTGCATCGGCTCATCAGAACCTGAAGCATCGTGATTGCCGATCACATCATAGAAATGCTCGCGACCGTGATGCTCCGCCGCCGCATACTGCGAAACGACCAACTCGCCCTCTTCATCGTCGGGGGGCAACTGTGAACCTGAGAAATCGCCCAGATTCACGGCAACATCAAAACCGCCTCTTTGACCCGGACCGTTAGGCCATGCCTCGGCGTGTTGAATTACTTCTTCTAGAGAGCGTCGACCAAATTTGATTTCGGTGCCGACATGCGTATCCGATAGCGCCCACAGGCGAAAAGTTCGAGCCAAAGTTTTCTTTCCTAGTTCGGCCTTTAGGTGATCAACGGTGAACTAACGACCAAAAGTAAAAAATATCCAATGCAAACCGCATCATAGCCGCAACAGAAACTGGTGTGTCGACATCAACCGATCAAATCAATCACAAACATCTACTAGAAAACGGCGTATACTCCCGCCGCTAACGCATTTATATACTGCTTCGTAAACTTGTACGAACGTCCTAGATAAACGACCCTTTAGCGAGATAACGGAAACATGCCAGCAATAACCAGCGTTGAATTCAGACAGTTTTCAGCAAACCACCACAATGCCCAGCGCAACTGGCTGCTGGTGAAACTCAACACCGATGATCCTAAAGTTTTTGGCATAGGCGATGCCTCGCCGATGGAAAACGATGATCTTGTTATAGGGATGATCGAGGCAATGGTACAAAAGCACCTGATTGGAAAAGATCCGCTGGAATCAGAAGTTCTCTGGACGACTCTGTATCAAGACTTTCAAGCAAGAGGAGGACGAATAGCATCGACTGCCCTTTCAGGAATCGATATAGCGCTCTGGGATCTCAAAGGTAAAATTCTGGGTCAGCCGGTTTGGAAACTACTTGGCGGTGCGCATCGCAAGAGCATTCGGGTCTACGCCAATGGCTGGTATTCGAACCCTGGAACGGCAGCACAAAACGCCGAGGAAGCCAAAGCCGTGGTCGACATGGGCTACACTGCGTTGAAGTTCGACCCGTTTGGTCAACACAACTACTACAAGCTGTCTCTTAAAGAGGCTCAACTTGCAGAGGATAAAGTGGCCGCAGTTAGAGAAGCAGTTGGACCTTACGTCGATATCCTCGTCGAAGCGCATGCCAAGTTCGACGTGATGAACGCAATTCAGGTCGGCAAGCGGCTTGAAGAGTATCGGCCGCTGTTCTACGAAGAACCAGTTTCTCAGGAACGAGTTTCTGAGCTGCTCGAAGTACGAAACAAGGTGAATATCCCGATTGCGACAGGCGAACGGCTTTACACGAAGTTCCCGTTTGCAGAGATTGTCGACCGCCATGCCGCCGATGTACTCCAGCCTGATATCGCAAACGCAGGTGGAATTACCGAGCTAAAGAAAATCGCCATCATCGCTGAAGCAAAGCACATCACAATGGCTCCGCACAACGTGTGCTCACCGGTAGGTGCCATGGCCGAAATGCACTTGGATGCATCGATCATCAACTTCGAAATTCAGGAGTACCATGCCGAGTTCTACACAGAGCATTACTTCACCGTCCTTGATGGGTTCACTCGTCAGGTAGACGGCTATGTGGAGATCACGGATGCTCCGGGTCTCGGTCTTGAACTTAACGAAGCCGAAATCGCAGCGCACCCTCCTTTGAAGAAAGTAAGTTCCGCAGGTGGAACAGTACGAGGAATCTAACTACCTACTACCGGAACTAATATTTGTAACTACTGAAATAAAACGATTAGCCCGTAACGAGCAAAAAGATCCCGACGGGATCAGGAGAAAATTAATATGATTGAGAATTCGATTCTTGTTGCGAACAAGGAAGGTCGAAAGGCGACAGTGTTCGCACTGGCACACCCGGCGCTGTACATGATCGAAATGGCAGCACACGTTGGTTTCGATGCCATCACTATCGACGGTGAGCATGGCGGCTTCCCAGAAGAATCTATCGATGACATTTGCCGCACAGCGAACGGATTCGGAATGTCCGTTATCGCACGCGTCCCAGACAATGCGGCTTACCAGATCAATCTCTACCTCGACCGAGGTATTCAAGGCGTAACCGGACCGCACATTAACTCAGGCGCAGAGGCTCAGGCACTTGCAGACGCATGCCTCTTCCCTGTCGAAGGAAAACGATCTTGGGGCGGTGGACGTGGAACTGAGTTCAACGACCAAACTGTTCTCGATGAAAAGTATGACGGCAAGCTCGGCTTCGCAAAATGGGCGAACGCAAACATGATTGTCGTCGCGCAGATTGAAGACAAAAAGGCATGGGATAGCCTCGACGATATTCTTGCAGTTTCTGGTCTGACGGGTGTAACTGGTGGGCCGCACGACTTTGCTCAGTCGCTGGGTCACCCAGGTGAGCCAAACCACCCAGACCGCATCGCAGCAACCCTAGATGTTGAAACCCGAGCACGAGCTGCGGGCAAAATTGCCGGTGCCGACCTAACTTCTGGTATTGGGATTGCAGAACTCATGCTTGGTGAAGCACGAGCATTTGTGGCAGAGCACAAGAGTGACAAGCTCGGTTCGTAGTACGTAATAGTTCGTCGTAACTTTCTGATATTAGTGTTTTTTCATATAAACACTTGCAGTTTACTAATTGACGTACATAGTTGTGAATAATCGAATGCCGACGGCCTTATTTAATAGGTCGTCGGCATTTTGTAATGGTTCATATGCCTTTAAGTACGGCGCTGCGGAAGCTCCACCACTAGTACGCAGTTTTAGAGTCAGACTGGCGAGCTGAAGGACATCACAGGTCTCAAAAAACTAATATTGAAGTAATATTCTCAGTACCCGAAGCTAGCAGGCAATTCGTTGGTTAAAGATGTTCAAATAGCTCCTAGTATCGACCATTAAATCCCAAAAAACACAACAGATCGTGATCAACAGGGCATCATCGCTCTGTATTTAAAAATGTCCAGACGCGGCATACGTTCACGCTAACCCCGACTGCCAAAATTTTGATGAGTGTGTAGCGAATATCAAGATCGGCGCATCCAAACCGGTCGATAACCCGCTACGATTACACCCATGGCTATTGAAACTAGTTCGGAACGTGCACACACCTCTGGATCATCCAATACTAAAAAAAACCCAGCCCAATCAACCGGTCTTCTACCGGGAGAGCGATTAGTCTCAGAGCTCAACTCGAAAGACGACGGCAGTTTCAAACTGACGAGCTCTAGGGTGATTTATCGTGGCAATGCCGACTCAACTTCGGTTTACGCATCAACCCAACTTAAAGACATTACGTCGATACTGATTTCACGACGTACTCGTGGACGAAGAAGTGCAGTGTGGGGCATTGTTGGTCTGTTCGCGTCAATCGGTGTTTGGCAAGTAACGCCAGATTCAACGATTGGAGTTACAGCGGCAGCGGCAGTTGCCTTGATTTCGCTTGTTTTGATGAGCGACTACTGGATTCGCCCTGCCGGAGTTCATTTAGAGCTCCAGACTGGAGCTGGAAACATGATTGGCGGCGAAGTTGGCGGGAAGACATCTGACGCAATGCGGTTCACGAGAGATGTTGAAGACGCGAAACGCCGATTGGTACCAAGCAGAATTAATACGCCATACCGCAACTATCCGTCAGGCTGAACGAACAATACTAAACCAGCGAGCTAGTTCCAATTCGTAAACTTGGAACCACATCAAGATCCCAGTCGTCCCGTCTGCCGTTACGGTAGTTCACTAGACCACTCATGGCGATCATGGCCCCGTTATCGGTGCAGAGTTTGAACGGTGGAATAGCAACCGGTAACGGAGATTTCATCACCAACGTTTCTCGCAATTGGGCATTCGCAGCAACGCCACCGACTAGAACGATTCCAGCGCAATTTTCTCGTTTGGCGGCGGCGATTGTTTTCGTGACCAGCACATCTACTACCGAATCTTGAAACGCCTTAGCTATTCCAGCGACGATATGCGGATCAGCAGGTTCTCCAGATGTGTTTGGCGGGTATATTCCGAGTTTACGCGCACGAGTCAACACTGCTGTTTTCAGGCCGCTGAACGAGAACTCGTCGGTTCCACGCATCCAAGCGCGAGGTAGAGGTTCAGCTGCTGGAGCATTTTTGGATACCCGCTGTATTTCAGGCCCGCCCGGATATCGAAGACCCAATACCCTCGCTACCTTATCGAACGCTTCACCAGCAGCATCGTCTCGGGTTTCGCCTAATAGACGGAACTTTCCGTGACCTTCAAGGAGTACGAGTTCGGTGTGCCCTCCCGATACGACGATACACATGATCGGCTTTTCGCCGACCAACTCCTGAAACGGTTCGAGATCACGATCTTCTGTGCGCGCCCACGCCCCGTATACGTGCCCATCCATGTGATTCACACCTACGAGCGGTACGCCCAGCGCAGCAGAGAGCCCTTTAGAAAAATTCAAGCCAACTATCAACGAACCAGCCAAGCCAGGACCGTGAGTTGCGGCAACAGCGCTTATGTCGCCCCAGTCGATTCCAGCATCTGCCACCGCTTGCTCGCACACGGGTCGAATATCAAGCACGTGCTGTCTCGACGCTACTTCTGGCACTATTCCGCCGTATCGTGCGTGAATATCCACTTGCGTAGCTATTACGTTAGCGAGCACACATCCTTCGGCGTCGACGATGCCGACGGATGTTTCATCACAGCTTGTTTCAATTCCTAAAATATTCATGTCTATACGTTCAATGTAACGCTCAATTTAGTGAAACTCCCTATGTTTTACAAGTATTATTAGGCATGATCGGAAATTATGCACATGGAAAGTTTCATGATAAATCGAGCCTTCGGTTTGCAAAAAACATCTGTTTGAACTGTGAAGAGAGATTGACTTGGATTCGACTAACTGGCCTGAGTGTATTAGCTGTGAAGTAGGCCATCTGGTGCCTTTATCGGACTTTGGTGCGCAAGGCGCCGCTGTTCACTACAAAGCTTGGGTTTGCACAAACCCTGAATGTGAATACAACCTAAAGATTAGAAATGGTGAATTCACATCAACGAGCCCATCATTCGAGGCGCTCGTGTCCGATAGGATTTAGCCAATCAATCCGTACCGACGATATAGTCGTATTCCAATAGACATGGCAAACCCAAATCCCCCTACCGACTCGGTCCATCAAGGATCAAGGACGGAAAAAACAAGATTTTCAATTGTGACTATCACTGCATATATAATGGCTATAGTTGGTGTTGTGTTGATCGTCGTATCTGGCGTTTACATCTACTCGAAGTCAAATTCAGGATCTGATGCCTCTGCTTTTACTTATTCGATCCCAGAGAATTCTCTCGATAGTCACTTAGGTATCTCGATTGTTCGAGAGTCCGAATATCCAACGACTGGCGAAACGCCAATACCGTTGGAACAGAAATATCCTGATGTTGCCCAGTTCGCTAACCTCTATCCCGGTGATCTTCTTAATCCTAAATACTGGTCTGAACCTGAATGGGCAGGATCTGATCCATTCGGTGGACCGACGATACCTGACGAGTTTCGCCCTATCCTTTCAACAGATTTGTTCCTTGATATCAATCCGACAGCGAACGCCACACGGATAAAAATCCCTGCAATCAAGCTTGATTCGACCGTTTCTGAATTAGGAATCGTCGATCTAGGCAATCAGAAGTCGTATCAAACACCGAACAACACAGTCGGGCACATACCCGAGACTTCATTACCGGGCCAGCAAGGTAGCGGCTGGTTCTTCGGCCACCTCGAAAGTTTTGCTGCACGAGAAGGCAATATTTTCCGACACCTGCCTGAAATTACCGAATTGATAAAGGAAGACCCAGTCGATGTTTATCTTGAAACTCCAGATGCCGAGTACATATACCGAGTGACAGCCACGAGCCAGATACATGAGAGTGAACTTCATCTGAGCAGCACAAGTGACGCTCAGATAACTCTCGTAACTTGCTGGCCGCCTAGAGTTTACGATCAGCGAGTGCTCGTAAATGCAACGTTAATAGCTTACAAACCGCTATAGAGATAAACGGCAGCTAAATTTTTGGCTCAAGTTGAATCATGAGTTCTAATAGTGACGTAACTTGGAATCATGACGCTTTTTTCGTTCCCGATTTACTGAATTATGCGCGATCATTAAATACGGCTAAACGCAGGGCCAAATCTGGTCGCTGATTACTTAACATTAACGGCTCGTTATTTCCTAACTCGAAAATGGATAACAATGGAATCGTCTGACCTCATACCACAAGCGAATGCAACAAGCTCTCCAATTTGGAAAGACAAGTTGCTGCTGATACTGCTTTCAGTTGCGGTTCTTGGGGTGATATTGCAGGTGACTCTTGGCGGAGTCGTAAGAGTCACGGGTTCCGGCGATGGATGCCCCGACTGGCCTATGTGTTTTGGGCGCTTTTTCCCTCCTTTAGATCAGGTAACTATCGATCTTCTTTACGACGGTCCTAGATCTACCACTCCCAAGGTTCACAACGTTGTGCTCGAATATAGCCATCGTTCAGTTGGCACACTTCTCGGGCTTGCAATCATCGCTGCTGTTTTTAGAGTCTGGAAGAAGCATCGAGCAAACAGGATCGTAGCTTGGCTTGCAACAGCTGAACTTGGAATGATTTTTATAGTTGGAATGCTGGGCGGATTAGTAGTATGGAACGACCTCGACCCTGCTATTCGAACGGTTCACCTGTTCCTTGCAGAAATAGTGGCGTTCTTAGCGATTCTTACATTGGTCGCTGCCTCATACGGCAGGCCGAAATCCACACAAGGCAGTTCACCATGGATTTGGGGCAGAGTCAACGACGAGCACCGAGGAGCTTTGAAACTGGCTGCGGCCGGTGGGATATTTGTACTTATCGCTCTACTTTCGGGTACTTATGCCGTTTGGAAAGAAGCTGGTAATGTTTGTGCTTCATGGCCACTGTGTGGTGGTGACTTGATCCCGCAGTCGACTTCAGCTTGGATCCATATGACACATCGAATGCTTTCATTAGTGTCAGTTGTGGTAGTTCTTATTGCTGGTCATCGTGTATGGCGCTTGCCCAATATCTCGGGTGCACTGAGATTTGCTGCACTAGCATCGCCTTTCTTAATCTTCGCTCAAATACTTATGGGTGCAGCCAATCCATGGACCACATTTGCCGAATGGGCACGTGCAGGGCACCTTACCCTCGCTACTCTCGTATGGGTCGACATGGTATTTATAGTTGCTTTGATTCTTCGACCAGTCCCCGGACGTGAGTTGGCAGAGTCACGAAATGAAGCAGCCAACGAGGCCAGCTAGGTTCAGACCCGCTACTATTCTATTATGGCAACCAACGAGAGAATCCAACGCGGCTCGTCAATGAATGTATTGGGCGATTTCATCGCTCTTACAAAGCCGCGCGTCATGTCGCTACTACTGGTATCAGCGATTGCCGGTGCTTTTCTGGGCGCAGGCTCAACTCCAACGCTTGAAGTACTCATTGCAGTCCTCGTCGGTGGAGCGCTCGCCTCTGGCGGTGCAGCATCATTGAACATGGCCTACGAAGGCGAACTTGATCAGAAGATGGGGCGAACGAAAAACCGACCAGTCGCAGAAGGTCGCATATCTGCACTAACCGCTATTTTGTTTGGGATAACTCTCAATGTTGGATCGTTCCTGATCCTTTCAATGATGACGAACGTCCTAGCAGCGGTACTCGCAATTGTTGGAACAGTCCTCTACTTCGGTCTCTACACCGTCATTTTGAAACGGACCACAACTCAAAATATTGTTCTGGGCGGTGCAGCAGGATCAGTTCCCCCTTTAGTTGGTTACGCAGCCGTTACGGGAACAATCGATCTTTCTGCGTGGTACTTGTTCGTAGTTATTTTCTTCTGGACTCCACCGCACTTTTGGGCGCTGGCAATTATGATAAAAGACGACTACGCCAAGGCCGATATTCCAATGCTGCCCGTGGTTCGCGGAGTAAAACACACCACCATACAGATCATGCTTTACACCGTGATCCTCTCGGCCGTGTCGATCATGTTTGGAGTCGTGTCAGACGCTCTCAGTTGGATATATATGATTGGTGCATCAGGTCTTTGCTTGGCATTCTTCTGGTACGCATATAAGCTCATCAAAGAACCCGATCGCCCGGCAGCGGTCCGCCTGTACAAATACTCGCTGCTGTTCCTAGCACTATTCTTCGTGATTGTTATGGTCGACTCTGTAGTCTCCTAACTTTTCACCGATAGTCACCGACCAGTTCATCAAGTAATCACCCGTATCTCAACTCGCTGTACAAAACGCCATATAGTTTCATCGTTAAGATGTTGTCGTGGGATTTATAAAAACAACATTCGCTGTTCTCGGTGTTACTGCAGGTAGCTACGCAGTCATTTCATCGGCAATGGCGGCCAACCTGACCAGAACTCAACGACTCCGCTCGGAAGATACGCCTGAGTCAGTTGGACTTGAGTATCGTGATGTGAGCTTCACTAGCCGAGGTGGAGACGCAAAGCTCTCAGGATGGACCATCATACCTGAGTCCGGATCAAACTCATCACATACGAACGCACGTGACACTTCATGGGTTATTATCGTCCACGGTGACAATACCAACCGAAGCGACGCTAGAACCGGCACGCTGGGAATCGCTCGTTCGCTCAGTCGCCGTGGATTCGGAATATTCATGTTCGATATGCGCGGTCGAGGCGATTCACCAGCAGCATTGTCGTCATCAGGATATTTCGAACGACTAGATCTTCAGGGTGCTTCCGATTATCTCGTTAGCAAAGGTGCCGACCGTAGCCGTATTGGCGTTCTGGGTTTCTCGCTGGGCGGTGCCGTAGCATTGATGGCAGGATCGAATCCCAACAACTTCGGGGCAGTCGTATCCGATAGTTCTTTCGCTGATTACTCACTGATACTTAGAAACTCCATGACGGGTATCAAGCGTCCGTTTACGTTTTTGTTTCCAGGAATGGAATTCATGGCGAAAGCTATTTACGGAATCGACCTCAAGGATATTTCGCCAGCACGAGCAATCGCACGATCCGACACACCGGTGTTAGTGATTCACGGTGAAGACGACGCAGTGATCCCTGTGGAGCATGCTCGGCTACTTGGGCGAGCGATTGGTGCCAGCTTCGGCGAGATAGATTCTAGCGACGAAACGATATGGATAGTTCAGGGCGCAGGGCACACAGGTTCGTTCAAAACCGAACCTAAGGCTTACATAAAAAAGTTGGTTAAATTCTATGAGGCGCACCTAGGTGCGCCTCATAGTTCACATTTGACAGTGGCTGATAATTCTGAAAAACCAGAAGACTAGTCTGCAGGCAGTGCGGCCTGTGCTTGCCTTACAACCAGAGTGAAACCTTCAGGCTCACGTATTGCCAGTTCAGCGAGTGACTTTCGGTCGAGCTCGATACCTGCTAATACCATCCCGTGAATAAGGCTTGCGTAGTTGATTCCAAGTGCACGTGCAGCAGCGTTGATTCGAACGATCTGAAGAGATCGGTTCGTACGCTTCTTCAAGCGGCGATGAGCCGTAGAATATGCCTGTGCGTGAGTCAGTGACTCACGGGCGACGCGATAGCGCCTGCTACGCGCAGCCCTGTGGCCTCGCGTTGCTTTTAGTACGGCTTTATGCCGCCTTCGTGTCGTTTTACCGGCTTTAACCCTGGCCAATTAATTTCTCCTTGGCGTCAATTGCGGAGCATCCGATGTAGCCCCAACAATGAACTCAGATAGTGGTGCAGTTGCTTCTAGTGAAGCGCGCTTATTGCCTGCTTGATTGTCTTCGAGAATGTCTTCGAGTCGAGAGCAACCTTACCGCCAAATAGACGCTTGACTCGTGAAGCCTTACGTCGGCGGAAGTGGCTCTTCGGACCCTTTGACCGCAGCACCTTACCCGTACCACTTATGTGGAACCGTTTTTTGGCGCCCTTATGGGTCTTCATCTTCGGCATATCAGGTAGTTTCCGTTCTCAATTCTCGTTTTCAGACAATAGTTGCCTGAACTTATTATTCTTTTACAGCATCGCCGTTTGCAGGCGCTCCGCTCGTAGTCGCTACTGGAGTCGACTTCACTTGACGATCTCGTTCTTTCTGTTGAGGCGATGGTGCAAGCAATATACTCAACACTCGCCCTTCCATACCAGGCGGTTTCTCAAGTTTAGCGACTGTCGCTACACCTTCAGCAACTTTTCTCAGCACTTTCATTGCGATTTCGGGGTGGGCTCGCTGCCTACCTCGGAACCTAACGAATACCCTGACCTTAGCTCCTTCTGCAAGAAGCTTCTTCGTCATATTGATTTTCGTTTCGACATCGTTATCCGACATCACAGGGCTAAGGCGTACGTCTTTTTGCTTACTCGCACTTCGTGAAACCATGCGAGCTTCACGCTGCTTTTTGCTCTGTATAAATTTGAATCGACCATAATCCAGCAAGCGGCAAACTGGCGGACTTTGGTTAGGACCAACCTCTACTAAGTCGAGACCCTCGTCCTCAGCCATTTCCAGTGCGTCACGAATGTGCATCACTGTTGAATCAGACGAATCTTCTCCACGAATTACCCGAACCTCGTCGGCTCTAATTCGGCGGTTCACCCTAAATTCTTTTGCTATGTTCGCGCTCCCTGTGACACTGAGCAGATAATACCCACTGAAATGCGTTCCTAAAACACCTGTCCGGCGCGCACTTCTTGCCAATGTCGAATTGGTCGAACTTTCAATATACCAACCATGCGCCCGATACTCAATTGGAAACTAGCACGAATCTCTTCACTGTTGTTACACGTAATACATGTTGAGTCCACTACATTGCCAAACTGTCGCTATGGTACGATTACTCTAGCTTTGGGTAGCAGAAATTGCCATCCAAATATTGTCTTGATATCAACGATCGAATCGTAGTGACCGAAATCAGATCCAACTTGATACCCAAGTTACCAAGTAACTAACGGTCGGATCTATTACGATTAACCACACTTAGTAGTAACAATAGGACGGCCAGGACAAATGAGTAACCGCTGGATGCGGAATAGCCTCCTCTATCTTGTGATCATCGTCGCAGTGATCACCATTTTCTTCATGTTTGTCGATCAGCCAGCCAGTGGCTCAGAAGATATCGGCATAAACGAAGTTGTAGAGTTGGCAAAAAACAGTAGTGGATCTGCAAAACTTCAAATTGAAGTTGAAGGCAATTCGCTATCAATTACTGATGGTCTGAACACTTTCACTTCCGTTAAGGAAGATGGATCGAGTGTTGCGGAGTTATTAAGCAATGCCGAAGTTCCGAGTGCCAATTACTCGCTGAAAGTTAATTCAGGAGGCGGATTAGGTAGCATCTTTGGACTCCTTATAGGCTTCCTACCTCTAATCCTATTCGGAGGAATCCTGGTGTTCATGATGCGTCAGGCACAAGGCAGCAGTAATCAACAGATGGGATTCGGCAAAAGCAAGGCACGAATGTTCGTTGGCACCAAAGCCACGGTCACATTTTTCGATGTTGCAGGTATTCCTGAAGCAAAAGAAGAACTCGAAGAAGTTGTTGAATTTCTCAAGTACCCAGAACGATTTCAAGCTCTGGGCGCAAAAATACCTGCCGGAGTACTCCTTGTAGGGCCTCCTGGTACCGGTAAAACGTTGCTGGCGCGTGCTGTAGCTGGTGAAGCCGGCGTACCGTTCTTCTCGATCTCGGGTTCCGAGTTCGTAGAAATGTTCGTTGGTGTGGGTGCGTCTCGCGTGCGTGATCTATTTGAACAGGCTCGGCGCCACTCACCCTGCATCATCTTCGTAGATGAAATTGATGCTGTTGGTCGACACCGTGGTGCCGGTCTCGGCGGTGGTCATGACGAACGTGAGCAGACGCTCAACCAGATGCTTGTCGAAATGGACGGATTCGATTCAACTACGAACGTCATCGTTATAGCGGCCACAAACCGCCCTGACATTCTCGACCCTGCGCTTCTACGTCCGGGCCGATTCGACCGCAGAGTTATGCTCGACAGTCCCGATATTCGTGGGCGAACAGCGATTCTCGATGTTCACGCCAAGGGTAAGCCAATCGAAAAGGGTGTTGATCTATCAAACGTAGCTAAGCAGACTCCCGGATTCTCGGGAGCGGACCTGGCTAACCTAATAAACGAAGCAGCCCTACTAGCAGCACGAAACAATCAGAAACTGATTAGCTACGACAATCTAACTGAAGCTATTGATCGTGTATCGATGGGTCCTGCCCGCAAGAGCAAGGTCATCAGTGAGAAAGAGCGTAAGATCACCGCATACCACGAAGCTGGTCACGCGCTGGTCGCCCACCTTATGCCCGGTGGTTCGCCTATCGGCAAGATCTCTATAATTGCTCGAGGTCAGGCTGGTGGATTCACTCGATGGCAGCAAGAAGATAAGTCTTACGCTTCACAAGAGCATCTCGAAGCACAGATCGCAGCAGCGATGGGTGGACGAGCGGCTGAAGTACTGAAAGTCGGCGATGTCACTACTGGTGCGTCAAACGACTTTGAACAGGCAACCAGCATTGCGCGTGAAATGGTGATGCGACTTGGAATGAGCGATAGGCTATCAAAGCGATCATTCGGAAAACGACAGGGTGGAGCGGTGTTCTTGGGTCGTGAGATGTCGGAAGAACGCGACTACTCGCTGAAGACCGAAAGCATCATCGACGATGAAATCAACCGACTCTTAAGAGAGGGCGAAGAACGAGCTAACCAGCTCCTCAGCGACCACAATAAAGAGCTGGAAGGTATCGCCGAGTTCCTTCTTTTACACGAGACGATCGATGCCGAACAATTCATTGCAATAATCGAAGGACGAGACCCACTGCTTGCAAGTGCGTTGCTGACCGACGATCCTGCTTCTACGGATGAGCCATCAGTTCCAGTTGATGAAGTTTCAGATGGGGAAATTGGCGAAGCTAAGAATCCGGAACCTCAAGCCACTTGATCTTCTCCTTCCAGATGGAAGATGCTAGAAGTGAGGAGATACTCTAGCCGAGTGACTGAGTCACGAGCGATAGTTATCAAAACTTAGAACCACTGAAACGGCGCTTTATGCGCCGTTTCTTTTTATCGAAACGAAATGTGTTTAAAATGGCAGTAAATGAATGAGCAACGTTTTCACTGGAAAGTATTGGACGATTCAAAGTTTCGTATCAGGGTTTTCCAATAACGCCTACCTCATCACATGCAACCGAACCAATAATTCGGTAGTAGTCGACACGCCAGCAGATCCGGTTGAACTAGTCGAAGCACGCGAGAAAACGAATCCCACGTTCATTCTTATAACTCACGGTCATCAAGATCACCTCGAGGGGTTTGCTGACGTCAGCGGAGATACAGAACCAATGGTCGGTATCGGTCAAGACGATAAAAATTCTCTGCCAATGAAGACGAATTTACAAATTGACGTTTCTACGAACCAGCGACTAAATAGTGGAGATATATCGTTTAGGTCGATAGAAACACCGGGACACACCCCAGGCTCGACTTGCTACCTCTTAGAGACCACCGTTTCGAAAGCCGCTGGTGAGCCAGCTCATGTATTTACCGGAGATACCCTCTTTCCGGGCGGACCGGGACGTTCGTCTTCTCACCAAGCGCTGAAACAGATTCTTGAATCACTTGAGACACATATTTTCTCGCTAAAGGAATCTACGATTGTGCTGCCGGGACACGGGGAATTCACAACCATCTCTAATTCAAAGATTGAATACGAATCATTCAAGTCACGCCCTCTTGATCCGAATCTCTCAGGCGATGTGACCTGGGCGTAAATAATTCCTACATCATCTAATAAATCGTGATCCCACCACAGCCGCCAACACCACTAGCAACTCGCTGGAAAGACATTTTACTTCCCGATGTGAAATGGGATGCGTTGGACGTCGTAGTCGCTGCGACCGTAACGATTCTACTGATTATCGCAATCCTGAGTCTTGGCGGATCGTTCGGCGCCGATGCGGGATTCAACACTACGGTCGCAACTCCTACCGGCTACTACATCGGTATTATCTCGGCTATTCTCGCAATTGTTCTAACGCTATTATTTCACTCGCCGCTGTGGCCAATTGTTTTCGCTCTTGGTGCGGGAGTCGGCCTCACAGTCGCCAGCTATCAGTTCGGAAGTGACACTGGTGATGGATCTGCAATCTTCGCTGGCGTACCAGTAGGAATTATTTCTGCAACCGCTATGTCGGGAGCATTCGCTGCAACCGGATTTTCATTTTCAGTGATTCGATTCCGTGAACCGATAAGCGTTCTCGGATTCGTCAAAACCAAAGGGATAAAGCCTTACATATTTGCAGTGGGAATGTGGGTTATCGGCCTGAGTATTCTTTTGTTCTGGGTTCAGGCATTAGTCTGGTTCGGAATCGATTCGCTCGTACCGCCCGACACCGCTCAAAAAGCACTCGATGAAGCCGGCGACAGCATCATCGTAACTATCGTTCTTGTTGGAATTCTTGGTCCGATAGCTGAAGAGATTTTCTTCCGTGGATACGTTTTGCCTGGACTAGTCAAACGATTCGGAATTGTATGGGCCCTTCTATTGTCGTCTCTAATGTTCGGTATGTTTCATATCGATCCGGCCGCAATAGTGCCGACTTTCGCATTGGGATTGGCGCTCGGGTGGGTGTATCTTAAAACCGGTTCGATTTGGCCAGCAATGTTCGCGCACGGGCTGCACAATACTGTAGCGGTACTTATCGCAAAGTACGCCACGGCGAGCTGATATCAACTAATATTTAAGCGTGTAATTTCTGTTCAGTACAAAGCTGAACTATTAAGGAACGAACTAGCCACATGGCAACCGACAGAATTCGAGAAGCATTCGAGAAAGCAAAGTCCGAGGGACGAATTGCTCTCGTCCCATATGTCACAGTTGGCTTTCCTGAACTCGGGTTCACCACCGACATCGTTCGATCAGTTGTCGAAGCTGGTGCCGACGTAGTTGAGCTAGGCGTTCCGTTCAGTGATCCACTTGGCGATGGACTAACCATTCAGGCTTCCGGACATAGGGCGCTCGAAAATGGAGTCACGCCTGATACTTGCATCGAATCTGTCAAAGACATTCGTACTGCAGGAATCAATATTCCTATCGTCTTTATGGGTTACTACAACACCATCTTCAACATGGGACTCGACGAATACTGTTCCCGAATCGCCGAAGCAGGTGTCGACGGTCTAATCGCTGCCGATCTTCCAGCAGCCGAAGCTGGGCCACTTCAAGATTCGTGCGATAAAGCAGGTGTTGCACTTGTACCGTTGATCGCGCTTACATCTACTGAGCACTCTATTGAGCACGCCTGCAAACGCGCTGCAGGCTTTATTTACTGCATATCAGTTCTTGGAGTCACCGGTGCGCGAGCCACGATGTCATCTCGGGTTGAAGGCCTGGTAAACAACGTACGCCAGTTCACCGATCTTCCCGTGGCGGTAGGATTTGGAATATCAACTCCCGAGCATGTTGCTGAAGTCGCCGGATTTTCCGATGGAGCAATCGTCGGCAGCGCTCTCATTAACGCCCTCGCCGATGGCGAAGTGGCTGGTGCAGCTGATCGCGGTGGTGCCTATATCAAGTCGCTAACACCCGGCACACCACGAAAAGTCGTGGCAAACTAGGTCGCCATAATCACTGGTTTATCGAAAACTGATTGATAACAGTTCCAAGTACGAGGTACAGATTGGCTACGAAGGTTAGAGGCGTCAAAGGCGCAACAACCACTGACGGCACGACTGCTGAAGACGTGCTGGCAGCTACAGAGCAATTACTAACAACTTTGATCGATGCGAACGGCATTGATCAGGACGATGTCGCTGCTGTTCAATTCACCACAAGTCCCGACCTGGTCGCCGAATTTCCAGCAGTTGCGGCACGAGAACAACTCGGATGGAACGATGTACCGCTGATGTGCGGGCACGAAATGGCTCGCCCCGGCGCGTTGACCCAATGCATCCGTATACTTATATTTTGGAATACTGATATAGCTCAGAGCGAAGTCAGGCACGCATACTTAAACGATGCTGCTAAACTTCGCCCCGACCTTTCGACGGATAGCACTGAATAATCATGTCCGAACGCAACTTACAGACAAATTCATTATCAAACCGAAGCGATTCTCGCTCGGCTGGTTTCGTCTTCTCGCGTTTATCTTTTCCTACTTCGTATAGTGCCGAATATTTTGGCTATCGCTATACCGACAGGCTGTTTATGTACGGACGTTCATATCGCAGCTAAGTCTGCATGGTCGTCCGCAGCCCTTCTGGATTTACGAAGCTCTCCCTCCCACAGCATGCAACTGTCCCGGTCTGACCGAATGAATCATGAATCCCCAGTTTTACACTCACTCCATAGCTCTTTAGAAACTTAATTCGATCATGTCTACGTCAAACGTCCGAGTCACCAATCTTCAACCACTGCCTTCTCCACGATCGTTCATCGACTCGCAACCGATCACTCCCGAAATAGCGAAGGTCGTTACTGACGCTCGTGCTGCCATAGAAAATATAGAACAAGGTAAAGATGACCGTTTGGTCATGCTTGTTGGGCCATGTTCCATTCACGATGAAAAATCAGGGCTCGAATACGCCAAGAAGCTCGCAGTTCTCGCTAAAGAAGTAGAAGACAAAATTCTCGTTGTGATGCGGGTCTACTTTGAAAAGCCACGAACTACTGTCGGTTGGAAGGGTCTAATCAACGATCCTAATCTCGACGGAACGTTCGATATGCAAGCTGGCCTAAAGCGCGCACGTGGGTTCCTGCTTGAAGTTCTGGGACTGGGATTGGCAGCAGGAACTGAGTTCCTCGATCCGTTCACTCCGCAGTACCTTGCTGATCTCATTTCGTGGGGTGCAATCGGGGCTCGCACAACCGAAAGCCAGACTCACCGACAAATGGCGAGCGGACTTTCAATGCCTATTGGGTACAAGAACGGAACCGGTGGAAGCCTTCAGATCGCAGTAGATGCGATGATGGCAGCTCGGTCACCACACGCATTTCTCGGCATCGACCTTGATGGTCGAGCTTCCGTGGTCAACACAGCAGGAAACAAAGCACAGCACCTCATCCTTCGTGGCGGAGCTTCAGGCCCTAACTACGATCAAGAAACCGTCGCAAGGGCATCGAGCCTTCTCTCGGATGCAGGTCTGAAACCTAACGTTGTCATCGACTGTTCACATGCGAACAGCAACAAGGATCACAACCGACAGCCAATCGTTTTCCGTGACGCTATTCGACAGCGAACTGCTGGAAACGCTGGTGTGATCGGCCTAATGCTGGAAAGCCACCTAAACGAAGGTAATCAGTCGCTGGGCAACCCTGCGGATTTGAAGTACGGTGTTTCTATCACTGATGCATGCATAAACTGGGCAACCACCGAAGAACTGCTTCGTGAGGCGCACGCAACCCTTAGCTAGAAAGCTAAGAATTGCGGCTCGATTTCATCAGGCCACAATTCCAGCATCCCGACGATCATGTCGACAACTGACCTGTTCGCATCCATAGACGTTTCAGAAGGCCCGACGGTTGCCACCATCGGTACATTCGATGGCGTTCATATCGGGCATCAATCACTACTAAACCGAGTGCAAGATGAAGCTATAAAACGCTGCGCAAAATCGGTCGCTTTCGTGTTCAAAGAACAGCCGAGAGCGTTCATCAAACCGAACACACGGGTTACGTACCTCAGCGATATCGAAACTCGCCGCAGCATACTCACTGACATGGGTATAGATCACGTTATCGAACTTGAATTTAGCTCTGCGATCCAAAAACTATCGTCGGACGAATTCGTTGGAGCTCTACGAGATCGCATCGGGCTTGTTTCGTTGATTCTTGGTCCTGGTGCAATGATTGGGTCAGATCGCGCCGGAGTCGAGCAGCTCTCGGCTACCAGCGAACATACCGACATCAAGTTTCTTGGCTTGCCATCAATAGTGGTCGATGGTGAATCTGTATCGAGTTCAGTAATTCGTATTGCGATCGTCAGTGGAAACTGTGAACTTGCTTCCAAAATGTTGGGTCGAAATTACTCGATTCCCGGTGCAGTTGCGCACGGAGAAAAACGTGGACGAGAAATCGGTTTTCCGACTGCGAATATCGAACCAGAATTTTCAGTAACCGTTCCTGGAAACGGAATATATGCAACTACGGTCGAAGTCGATGGCGTGACACACAAAGCAGCAACCAGCATCGGCGTACGGCCAACATTCGAAACCGACGGAGGTCGTACGATCGAGGCCCACCTTCTAGATTTCGACGGGGATCTGTATAAGAAGCGACTTCGACTTGAGTTCGTCACACGCCTCAGGGCAGAAGTCGCATTCGATTCAGTCGAACAACTCGTTACACAAATGAATAAAGACGTCGAGCAAACCCGCCAAATTCTGGCAACTAATTAAAAATCTCGACTCCGCATCCGATCCCAAAAAAACCGGCAAACCGGTCAGGATATTTATATGACCACCAACACAGAATTTCAAAACGTAACCGAAGACCTTAAATGGCGTGGTGCGCTGTTCGATGCCACACCAGGCGCAGAGCACATACTCGCGACTGAAAAAATCACCGCTTACAATGGCTTCGACCCCACGGCGAGCAGTCTTCACATAGGCAACTTGGTTGCGATCATGGGACTCGTAAGACTCCAGCAGTACGGGCACACGCCTGTCGCACTGGTTGGTGGCGGAACTGGCATGATCGGTGACCCTTCAGGACGCGCTGACGAACGAACACTACTTTCGGTCACTGATATCGACTACAACGTAGAGGCGATTCGTGCGCAGCTAGAGCCATTTCTCGATTTCAACGCAAAATCCAACCCAGCTAGCGTGGTAAATAACGCTGACTGGCTGCGTACCACCGATCTCCTAACGTTCCTGCGTGACGTAGGAAAACACTTCACTGTAAACACGATGATGAGTCGTGATTCAGTGAAGGATCGATTCAGCCGTGACAGTGGAATTTCGTTCACCGAGTTCAGTTACCAGCTGCTTCAGGCATACGACTTCCTAAAGCTTTACGAAAATGACAGCGTCGGCTTCCAAGCTGGCGGGTCTGACCAGTGGGGCAACATTCTTGGCGGAGTCGATTTGATTCGCCGCATTCATGGAGCCGACTCTGAGGGTCGTCCACGTGCGCACGGAATCGCCTACCCACTGGTAGTAAATTCCAACGGTGAAAAATTCGGTAAGTCGATTGGTGGAGCGCCAACGCTCGATCCCAAACTGACCTCCCCTTACAAGCTTTATCAGTTCTTTCTGAACGTAGCCGACGCCGATGCTGTTCCTTACGTAAAACTGTTCACCATGTTGAATCAGGTTCGGATAGGTGCGCTTGCAGAAGCCGTGAGTGCAGAGCCCCACAAACGAGCGGCGCAAAAAGCGCTTGCTGAACAAGTAACGCTTACGATTCACGGACAGAGCGGGTTAAACCAAGCTCTCAAAGTGACTCAAGCGTTCTTTGGTGGCGATATATCTGGATTGTCTGCAGACCAAATGGAAGATGTTCTAGATGGATCTTCAGTAACCGAAGTAACCAGAGATCAACTTTCGGGCGAAGGGCTGCGGTTCTCCGAACTCGCTATTTCAGCAGGAGCCGGTAAATCAGGCGGCGATGTACGACGCACAATTGAACAGGGCGGCATGTACCTAAACGGCGAACAAATTGGTGATGCCAACCGAACGATCAAAACCGAAGACCTAGTAGAAGGCCGTCTCCTAATAATACGTCGAGGTCGAAAAAATTACTCACTGGTCAAACTAGCGGAGTAGTTGGGGATCTAACATTCCGAGGAGCAGAAGACAGAGGAATGTAGATAGGCAGCTACCTATGGTCTGCCCATACAGGAGCGACTGTGTAAGTGGAAGAACAGATCGACGTTTTGAAACACGCACCGTCGCAACTCGGGACCAACTATTACGATTTAGACGGTATCAACGAGATCGGTTGATAAGCGAATTTACTCAGGCTTCACGCGAGGCGCGAGGGTAACCGAGTCCCGTCGATATCACTACCACTGGTCGAACGTCGAGGCAACCTCGTAGAATCGAAATATGTGCGCATCTGATCGAAGATAGAATATTCATCACGAACTCTCCAGAAAGACGAAATTGCTCTGCCAATATGCTGGCACAACCCGATATCGTCCTACATTTTAAGGATGGGACGAAGACTGCCAGTAGAACATTCAGCATCACGTCTAAGAGTGGATCGCCGACAACCAGGCGATATAGGACGGCTGGATCGAAGACACTATGAACGATGCGTAAAGCCGTTTAGAACATCACGCTCAACACCGCTCAATGAAATACTGTTAATACCCATGAATCCATATATAAAGTTAGTCACACGGAAGCTTCATTTATCAGCGCAACAAATAGCGATCATCGCTTCTCTCCTGATAATCGCTCTTTCGGTGGCTTGCGCAAGTGATCCGGTCGACGACGTCGACGATGGGATTGTAATTGAAGGACTTACTTCGCCACGCGGGCTCGCTCTTGACCGGGACGAGAACCTGCTGATCGCAGAACCTGGTGGTGGTCGGGTGCTCAAAGTCACACGTGCTGGGGATGTCAGTTCTTTCGCCACCGACTTACCATATTCGGTCAAAACAGGTCCAGAAGCGGCATACCGAGCCGGTCCATCAGCGATCAGTCTTCTCGACGGGGAATTATATGTCATCGTGGGCGAGTTCATTGGCGACGAGTCAGCACGTCTTTACCGCATCACAAGTGAAACCGAATACGAGCCTGTGACACCGGTGACCGATGGTTGGGCTCCGCTTGATAACCGATTATCCAACCCTTACGACCTTATCAACGCGCCTGAAGTCGATGGATGGATTGTGTCGGATCCGGGCGGAAACTCTCTACGAGCGGTCGACATAGACGGCAATATTTATGACTATGTGGTGTTCGATAACTTCACTATTCCCGATTATGAGGCAGAAATTGAGATGGTGCCAACGGGGATAGCGCGTGGTGCTGATGGAGCCGTCTACGTCGGTTCGCTGACAGGCTATCCCTATCCTACAGGCGAAGCTGTTATCTGGAGAGTGATAGACCTAAACGGTGATGGAGATGGGATGGACGAGGGGGAAGTTGAGCCATATGTCACCGGACTCACTGCTGTCACCGACGTAACATTTGGAACCGACGGCACGCTCTACATAGCGGAATTCTCAACAGATACAGAGACCGTTCTCCAAGGCGGAGATTTTAGTGAAAATGCCGAATCCTATCCCGGACGAGTCCTCAGATGGAATGGGAGTGAACTAACGGTAATTACCGATACTGTTGTTTCGCCAACCAGCCTTCTCGTAACAGAGTCAACTCTCTACATAAGCGAAGAGTTCGCCGGAAGAGTCTCGAAAGTTCTACTCGACTAACCACAATCGTTAACGTGAAGGTTCTTGGTACTGTCCCGCTATTTTTAGCCAGAGAAATGCAATAAGGCCAGCCATCAGATTTGTATTTATGGTGGGGACGAAGCAGGAGGCTGTAACCAGTCGACGTCTGGTGAACACTCCTGGCGTTGGTACGTGGGACTGATCCCACGATCTACGCGTCTGTTTCTTTCGCCCGTACAGATTCGAGAAGACGAATACCGAGAGTGGGTTTAAAGCCACACGGTGATGTCAGATCATCGAATCAGGTCAAAACTGCTGCAACAGAATTTGCCATTAAAGGACTAGAGCTTGAGTGAGTAGATATGTGCAGGGGCGCCGATATACTTGGATCTCACTCCGAATCCCATCACAAAAACCTAACAAACTTCACGCAGAAAATTTACAGCCGTTTTACATATTGAGAGTTAGAGTTCTTAAAGGTAGTTCACGAAACGTTTGCGAATCGCTCGCTAAAGCGTTTTACACGGGCAACCGCCAATTTGAAAG
>Ga0302118_10000254_pt1 | contig 24371 bp, 22 predicted proteins | sample AG5_331_MG_FD_203126 | JGI IMG/M metagenome (GOLD analysis project Ga0302118, IMG submission 203126) | Marine microbial communities from Western Arctic Ocean, Canada - AG5_33.1 | ecosystem: Environmental > Aquatic > Marine > Oceanic | place: Canada: Western Arctic Ocean | collected 2017-10-01 | reverse complement strand
TCATCCAAGTCTGTCTGAGCCACAGCTGCAACAGTCTTAAGCCTTTCATTATGCTGTTGGTAGTTGGCCAAGCTAGTTTGTAACCGCTCAAATGCTAATGGCTTCAAAATATAATCGAATACGCCGCCATGAAGTGCTGCTTTGAGAACGTCAACTTCTTTAGCTGCAGTAATAAGAATGACGTCTGTGGCACAATCTTTGGCTCGTAAATGACGCAGAAACTGCATGCCATTTCCACTGGGAAAATACACATCCAGTAGTAGTAAGTCGGGCTTAAAAATATCCACTAAGGCTTCTGCGCCTTGGTTTTGTTGGCGGTGGGCAGGGGGCTTTAATTGGAGAGGTGCATGCAAATGGTGCGAGGCTTTCTAATCGCTGGGATATTGTCGCAGGAGCCCTATCATCTAACCCTCAGCGCGCCAAAGCGTCTGGTAAGGTATGGATGTTAGCAGATGATCGCAGTTATTGTGATTACCGTGAAATGGCAAAAGCAGAGTCTGCTCGAAAAGATGGGATCGAGGCGGTTAGTATTGTTACCCCTAATCATTTACACGCGCCTATAGCCAAAGCGTTTATGGACGTTGGCATTGATGTTATTTCTGACAAGCCACTTACCACCACACTTGATGAGGCCCTTAGTTTAGCTAAAATGCAGCGTGAGACGGGTTTGGTTTTTGGCGTCACTTATGCCTATACGGCCCATGTAATGGTTAGACAGGCCAGAGAAATGGTACGCCGGGGAGACCTTGGAGAGTTGCGTCAAATCCATGTAGAATATTTTCAGGATTGGGCTATGGATGTATCTGATCAAGGTGATAAAGCGCCTTGGCGGCTTGACATTACTCAAAATGGACCCTCCTTTACAGTGGGGGATATCGGCACTCATGCAGAGCATTTAGCTCGATTTGTATCGGGCTTGCAGATAGAGGCGTTACGCGCAGATTTTCATGTGACTGGCCAACCTAAAGCGTTGGAAGACACCGCGTTCATGCAGCTGCGCTTCGAAGGAGGTGTGCCGGGTACGTTAATGGTTAGTCAGACTATGGCTGGCAGTCAATGTGGTTTACGGCTGCGAATATGTGGTTCTAAAGCCACTCTAGAATGGAATCAGGAACAACCAGAAACCTTAAGCTTGCGCGCTATAGGAGCACCTGAGCAAATTATTTCTCGTGGTCATGGTTCAGGCATGAGCCCAGCAACAGAGCGATTATTACGCATGCCCCGTGGCCATCCTGAAGCATTAACAGATGCATGGGCAAACCTTTATCTAGAGTTTGCAGTTGCAATTCAGGCCCGCAGAGGTGGGGTTAATTTACCTGAGGGCTTGTTAGCCTACCCAACCATTGCAGACGGCGTGGATGGTGTTCGTTTTGTTGAGGCTTCAATTAAGTCTAATGAAATGGATTCTTGGGTGTCTTGCGCAGTGAGTAATGCTGATTAATACATCACCATGATTTCGTTACGACGCATAAAGGGTAATGACCAAGGTGCATTGTAGCGAGCCATTTCTGGCTCACCAATGGGTTTGATGCCTTTATCCTTTAACCACATCATTAACTCAGTGATTTTTTTGTCAACCTTAATAGCGCCAGTAAATCCTGAAAAGCGCATTACTGCATAATTACGCGCTGGAATTTCTCTTAACATGACGGCTGGATTATTAGGAGTAGGGAGGGTGTCTAGGGTGTATTTTTCAGGCATGACGAAATGAACAAGCCACTGGCCATCTTTTTGTTGCATGCTGACCGGCGCGGTCATATTAATTTTTTCAGGCTGCAGTTGCATGCTTACAGGAGCGGTCATACTGATTTTATCATTCACGCTTGAGCTCGACGTGTTGTCACCAAAAATGTAACCACCAATGAGTTTAAAACCCGCCGCAGCTGCACCGTCTAGGGTTCCAGAAACCAAGGTTTCTGCAACAATCATAGGTTCGTATGCCCTTAGCTCAAATTCTTCAGACGTTTCGATAACTGTGTAGTTAGGTTCTTCAATAGCCATAGAATGCTCCGTAAAAACTAAAATGGTGAGCCCTAGAAATAAACGCTTTAACATATTCTTAACCCTTCTAATCTGCACTGAATTCATTGACGCATATTTGTGAACTAGTATGACAATTATACATAGATATATTCTCAGGGTTAATAAGGCCTGTGTAAAGTTTATTGGAAAAGTGGATATCTTAAGTTAGCTTGCACCTATTATGGTTGTACGCTATTGCTGTAAATAAAATCGCAGTGTACAATATGGCGCGCGCAAAATTCGTTAGTGTCATTCTAGGCGTCAGTTCCTGACACATCGCGTCCATTAAACTTCCCTGTTGCAGCTGACCTTCAGGCTAAACGAGCGTTGTCTGGCAAGCACTTTCGACTTGCACAACGTCTGGTATAAAAACATGAGCGAAAGCTTTGCAGATCTATTTGAAGAATCCCTAATTGCTGTTGAGATGCGCCCTGGCGCCCTTGTTATGGGCACTGTGTTAGACATCGACGGCGACTGGGTAACAGTACACGCAGGCCTTAAGTCTGAAGCCATCATTCCTATTGAAGAATTCTATAACGATTCTCGTGAAATAGAAGTGAAGATTGGCGATCAAATTAAGGTGTCTCTAGAAAGTGTTGAAGACGGCACCGGTGAGACTAAACTTTCACGCGAAAAGGCTAAAGCCTCCGAAGCGTGGGAAGTATTGCAAACTGCCTTTGACGAAGAAGCGACCATCACTGGCGTTATCAACGGCAAGGTTAAGGGTGGCTTTACTGTTGCCATCAACAACATTCAGGGTTTCTTACCTGGTTCCTTGGTAGACGTTCGTCCAGTACGTGACGTTGACCACTTGGAAGGCCAGGAACTTGAATTCAAGCTGATCAAGCTGGATCAAAAGCGCAACAACGTGGTTGTTTCACGTCGCGCAGTAATGCAAGAAGCTAACAGCGCACAGCGTGACGAATTGTTGGCTAGTATTGAAGAAGGCATGGACGTTAAGGGTTATGTTAAGAACCTAACCAACTATGGTGCTTTCGTAGACCTAGGTGGCGTTGACGGCCTACTACACATTACCGACATGGCTTGGAAGCGTATTGCACACCCAAGTGACATGTTGAACCCAGGTGACGAAATCACTGTTCGCGTTATCAAGTTTGATAAGGACAGCGGTCGTTTATCTTTGGGCCTTAAGCAGCTACAAGAAGATCCATGGGCGTCTATCAAGGCACGTTACCCGAATGGTCATCGCGTACAAGCTACTGTAACTAACCTAACTGACTACGGTTGCTTCGCTTCTATTGAAGACGGCGTTGAAGGTTTGGTACACGTTTCTGAAATGTCCTGGACTAACAAGAACATCCACCCATCTAAAGTTGTTAACGTTGGCGACGCAATGGAAGTGATGATCTTGGACGTAGACCAAGAACGTCGTCGTATTTCTCTAGGCATCAAGCAATGTGTGGGCAACCCATGGGCTGAGTTCGCTGAGAAGTATGCTGCTGGTGACAAGGTTGTTGGTAACATCAAAACCATCACTGATTTCGGTATCTTTGTTGGCCTAGAAGGCGACCTAGATGGCTTAGTGCACATGTCTGACATCTCTTGGGAAGTAGAAGGCGAAGCCGCTCTACGTGACTACAAGAAGGGCGACGAAGTAAGTGCAGTTATCTTATCTGTAGATTCTGAGAAAGAGCGTATCTCTCTTGGTATTAAGCAGCAAGAAAACGACCCATTCAGTGAGTACGTTGCAGCTAACGACCGCGGCACTATCGTAAACGGTACTGTTAAGTCTGTTGAAGCTAAGGAAGCTGTTATTGAGCTTGCTGAAGGCATTGACGCTACACTTAAAGCTTCTGAAATCAGCATTGATCGTATTGAAGATGCACGTAACGAACTTAAAGTTGGTGACAGTGTTGAAGCTAAGATTGTGGCTGTTGACCGTCGTAACCGCTCTATCAACTTGTCCATTAAGGCTAAGGATGTAGCAGACGAGAAGCAAGCTATGCGCGACGTTCGCGAAGTAGATGTACCTACTGATGGTCCTACTACTATTGGCGACTTGATCAAAGCACAGATGGGCAAGCAATAAGCTGCTAACCTCTGTACTTTAAAAAGGGAGTGCTTCGGCACTCCCTTTTACGTTATATACAGGATGTACAATGTGCCGCGGTGGTATGGATGCCAAGCAGCGGTGTTTTTTAGTATTTGAAGAATTTTTTATGAACGACTCTCCCATACAAAGCTTTTGGCAACTCGTGAGCGATAACGCAGATCACCTTCGTAGCTTAGTGGATGAAGAATCAGTAATGGCGCAAGAGTTACTCGATGAAGTGCAGGATCAGTTGTCGGACATAGATCTTCATCTCACAGTTTTCTGTGCCCGTGATGCAGACGGTACAGGGATTGAACTTGTGTTTGGTTGTGACGGGTATAGTCAGAGCATTGATACCGTTTTATTTTTGGTTGCTGCGGCGCCAGAGTTAAATCATATCAAGGTACAGGCTTTTAATCCTAGGGTAGAGCATATTCCAGAAGCCATAGAAGTTGGTGATGCAGTGCTGGAATTGGATGAACTGTTCTTTGGTTTACGTAATATCGGCGAAGAATTACATTTAGATTTATACTTAGAAGACCTGCCAATACTTGAGGATGCACCTGAAACCGATGCGGCGCTTATGTTTTTGGATGCAATCGTTGGGGAATATGACCTCATGACCCGCATTCACAGTGTCAATTGGTTAGATTTACCAGAAGACCCCATAGATCACGGGCTCAAACCTTTGATTGAGTTACGCCAACAATTTGATTTGCTACGACCAAAACGTCCTGCGTTGGGTGAAGCTCTGCATTAATTTTGTTACCATTGCACTTTACCCTACCTACACGGAAAGACGTACATGGAACCTATCTATATTTTTACCCTCACAGGTGCCTTTGCTATGAGTGCTGCACTTAGTGCACGCCAAGTTAGCCATGACGTTTTAATTCAAAATCAGCAGTCCCTAGACACGTCTGAGAATACTGACACCCAGGCCACAGCCAAAGTGCCAGGGATATACCTAGCGGCTGGTAACCTATCCGTTATCGCACTCATTGCGAGTATAGTTTATGGAGGCCAAAATTTTGCTTGGTGGATTCCAGTGAGCTTTTTAGTAGTGAGTTTTCCTGCTATTTATTATATATTTCTGCGTCGACTGCTTAACCCAAAGCGCGGTAGTTTGGTATATACCCTTCTTGCTCTGATGGGGCTGATACCCATGGTGCAAGGTTGGATGGCTTAAATAAATGTTAGATCTTATACCTTGGGCTTTTGCTGGTGTGATGATACTGGCCACTATTTATTTTGCGCGTCGCAGTGCTGGTTACAATGCGGAACAGACTGTGGTCGACGAGTTAACCAATGACGTGAAAGAAGCTGCAGCGCAGAAATCCCTTGCCCAGCAGCTAGCCATGGCGCAGCTTGAAGTTAAGTATGAGCAGGCTCAAGAGCAGTCAATATTACTCCAAAACCAACTGCAAGATGCCCAGCAGCAACAGATCCAATTGCAGGCACAGGTGAGTCAGGCGGCAGCAACCAATGCTAGCTTACAGACTAAGCTAGAAGCCCAGCAAGACGCACATCAGAACCAACTGAAACAGCAGCAGCAGACGCAAGAAGCTTTTGATAGCTACCTTAAGCAATTTGCCGAGTCTTCCTTAAAGCAGCAAGCCACTCAGCTGTCTAGTCAGAATCAGGACCAATTAGGTCATTTACTTAATCCTCTCAAGCAGCAGATAGGCGACTTTCGCAAAAAAGTTGATGATGTTTATGATAAAGATGCGCGAGATCGAGCAGGCTTAACACAGCAAATTAATAGCTTGTTAGAGCTGAATAATAAGCTCAGTAGTGATGCAGTTAACCTCACCAAAGCCCTTAAAGGCGACAATAAAGCCCAAGGCAACTGGGGTGAAATGGTATTGGAGCAAGTGCTGGAGCAATCAGGTTTACGTAAGGGCCACGAATACCACAGCCAAGTTAATTTGACTCAAACTGATGGTAAGCGTTTGCAGCCAGATGTGGTTGTACACATGCCAGAAAATAAAGACGTGGTGGTAGATTCTAAAGTTACTTTGGTGGCCTACGAGCGTTATCAGAGTGCAGAAGATGATGCTGAGCGCAGCGTGGCTTTGTCTGAGCATCTCGCCTCGGTGAAGGCGCATATCAAAGGCCTCAGTGGTAAATCTTATGAAAGTGCTGAGGGGGTGTCTAGCTTAGACTACGTATTGTTGTTTATTCCCATAGAGTCGGCTTATATGCTGGCTCTTCAGGCCGATGCAGATTTATTTGTTAGTGCCATGAAAAATAATATTATGCTGGTTAGCCCTGCAACTTTGTTAATGGTATTACGCACTATTCATAACATTTGGCGCTACGAACATCAGAGCCAAAATGCAAAAGAAATTTCTCGCCAAGCGGAAGAAATGCACAAAAAGTTGGTCGACTTTGTTACCTCTATGGACAGTGTTGGTAGCCACCTTGTGCGTGCTCAAGATGCCTATGACACAGCTAATAAACGCTTATCTTCAGGCCGTGGAAACCTTATTAATCGTGCTCAAAGCATTGTTAAGTTAGGTGGCATTCAGCCTAAAAAAGCCTTGCCAGATGCGATGATTGAACGCGCCAGTGAAGAGGGCTCTGCCGATGAGCCTTGATGTGGGTGCGCGTCTAAAAGCCGTGCGTAAAAAACGCGGCCTTTCCCAGCGAGAATTGGCTAAGCGGGCAGGGGTGACTAACAGCACGATTTCTCTGATTGAGCAAAATAGAGTTAGCCCATCTGTGAGTTCCTTAAAAAAAGTGTTAGATGGCGTGCCAATGTCGCTGCAGGCCTTTTTTGTTGAAGAAATGCCTGCGCAACAACAAGTATTTTATAAAAGTAATGAGTTGCCAGATATGGGCTCAGGTAAAGTGGCCATGCGTTTGGTCGGTTATAACCATGATCCGCGCAGTTTGTCCTTGTTGCATGAAACCTATCCACCAGGTGCAGACACCGGTGTAGAGATGTTGCTGCATGAAGGCGAGGAGGCTGGCATTGTGATCAGTGGATGTTTGGAAGTGACTGTGTCTGAACAGGTGGAAATATTACACGCAGGCGATGGCTATTACTTTACCAGTTCCCAGCCCCACCGCTTCCGAAACATAGGCGACCAGCCTTGTGTTTTGGTTAGTGCAAACAATCCAGCCAGTGTATAACCAATCTATGCCTAATCTTAAGCGCCAGCTGCAGTTGTTAGGTACGTCTGGATGTCACTTGTGTGACGAAGCAGAAGCTTTGTTAGTTCACTGCTTAGACTTATCACAAGTGGAAGTAGAGCTGATTGATATTGCGCAGAGCGATGAGTTGGTAGCGCTTTATGGCGTTAAAATCCCTGTATTGCGATGCTTAGATAGCCAAAAAGTACTCTGTTGGCCGTTTGATGAGCTTGCGGTTAATTCCTTTTAAACAAAGCCAAAAAAGTCGTTCACTGTAGCCTCAGTTTTCTGTGCAAGGTCGTCTGCATTTTGACCTCTAAAATGTGCCACACGTTGTAAAATGTGAGGCAGGTAAGCGGGTTCATTGCGGCTAGATTTTGGTTTTGGTCGCATGTCTCGAGGCAAAAGATAGGGTGAGTCTGTTTCTAACATGAGTCTATTGTTAGGAATCAATTTTACCGCGCTTTGTAGGTGTTCTCCGCGACGTTCGTCGCAAATCCATCCGGTAATGCCAATATGTATATCAAGGTCTAGCAGCTGCTTAAGGAAGGCCTCGGTGCCTGTAAAACAGTGTACGACAGCTTTGCTAAAGCCTGGTCGGTATTGATTAATTAGCTCTAAAAACTCATTAGCGGCATCGCGCTCGTGCAAAAATAGTGGCAGTTGCAGCTCCATGGCAGCTTGTAAGTGCTGCTCAAAGCTATCGAGCTGTTGTTTTGGGGTAGAAAAATTACGATTAAAATCTAATCCTGTTTCGCCAATAGCAACTACCTTGGCGTGCTGCCAAAGTTGGGTGAGTTGTTGCCAAGACTCAGGGTTGTTTTCACTCGCGCTATGGGGATGGAAGCCGGCCGTCGCAAAGCGTTCGCAGGGCAAGGTATCATCTAGGCTGAGTTCAAGTGCATGTTGGCTAGAGTGTAAAGAGGTGCCGGTAATGATGTGGCGGTATACCCCTACCTCTAATCCACGGTGTAAGGTATCAGCAAGGTCTTTGTTGAATCTGTCATTGGTTAGATTGACACCGATGTCGGTGATGCTTGAGCATTTCAACGTATTCAGTTTCCGTTAATTTTGGGGTGTTGGCATGATGAATTGCAACTTCTTGATCCATGCCATTTGATCCATGGAATAGGGTCTTGCAGAGGCATTTATTCACTTTGAATTTTGTGATCCAATTAATCTATGTTTTATTTAATTGGCTGAAAATTTTTCAGTTATATCACTAAACGCCATTATCAACTTATTATTTAGCCTGTTGCAACTTTAATAAGCATCCTTTTGCGTCGTTTTGTAACCTTTAAGTATCTGACAGCCTAGAAGAAACGGTATAATTACCTAAGTTTAGTTAATAGTTTACCTATGCTTAGCGCTAACGGTGAATTTTGCCATACCTTTTTAGGTCCTTTAATGAATTTATTACGTTTACAACAAGTCCATCTTGCTTATGGTGATGTGGCGATACTTGACGATGTCAATTTACAGATTGATGCGGGTGATCGAGTGTGCCTTATTGGCCGTAATGGGGCAGGAAAATCTAGCCTCATAAAATTGTTAGTAGGTGAGCAATTGCCAGATAGTGGCAATGTTTGGCGCAGCCCTGCGTGTAAAATTGGGTACTTGCAACAAGACCTGCCAGATCGTGAAGATTTGTGTGTCAGCGATTTAGTTGCTATGGGTATGGGTGAAGTTTACGACATACGCAAGCGATATGACGAGATTGCCATGGGTGATCTAGACGACAAGTCCATGAAGCAGTTAGAAATTGTGAGTCATCGAATCGATGAATTAGATGGCTGGCAAATGGAAACTAAGGTCGAGCGCATCTTGACTCGCCTTAACTTAGATGGCGCACAGGTTCTTAGTCAGTTATCAGGCGGTTGGAGGCGGCGTGTAGCGCTAGCCAGAGCGTTGGTTTCTGAGCCTACGTTATTGCTATTGGATGAGCCTACCAACCATCTGGATATATTGGCCATCGAGTGGTTAGAGAAGCAGTTGTTAGACTTTAACGGTGCCATTATTTTTATTACCCACGACCGCAGCTTCTTGCAGGTATTGGCTAACAAAATTGTAGAGCTAGACCGTGGCCACTTAAACTACTTTCCAGGTAACTATGAGCGATTCTTAGCCTACCGTGAACAACAATTAATGGAGGAAGATCGCCATAACGCCTTGTTCGATAAGAAGTTAGCTCTAGAGGAAGTATGGATTCGTCAGGGTATTAAAGCCCGTCGCACCCGTAACGAAGGCCGTGTGCGGGCACTTGAATCACTACGTAAAGAACGTGGCGACCGCAGAGAACGCCAAGGTAATGTGAAGTTGCAACATGCTCAAGCCGCTAAATCTGGCCAGCTTGTGTGTGAGTTAGAAAACGTTAGCCATGGTTATGGTGAGCAAACCCTGATTAAGAATTTTGATTTAAACCTGCTTAAGCTAGATCGTATTGGCCTTGTGGGTGCTAACGGTGTGGGTAAGTCCACTTTGCTAAAGCTGATTCTGGGTGAGCTAGAGCCTAATTTGGGCACAGTTAAGCGTGGCACTAAATTAGAAGTGGCCTACTTCGACCAATTGCGCGATCAGTTAGACCTTACTAAAACGGTAATGGATAACCTTGCTGAAGGCCGCGAGAGCATCACCGTTGGTGGCAGAGAGCGCCATGTAATGAGCTATCTTGGGGACTTTTTGTTCTCTCCTAAGCGTGTTCGTAGCCCGGTAAGCAGTCTGTCTGGTGGTGAGCGTAATCGCTTATTGCTGGCTCGCCTGTTTAGTAAGCCGTCAAACATGTTGGTACTCGATGAGCCCACTAACGACCTTGATATTGAAACCTTGGAGCTGTTGGAAGAAATGTTGGCCAACTACCCAGGTACTGTGCTGCTAGTGAGCCACGATCGTGCGTTCTTAGACCGTGTGGTGACCTCGTGTTTGGTGTTTGATGGTCAAGGCCATATCACCGATTCTGTTGGTGGGTATAGTGATTGGGTTAGGCGTGGTGGAAGGCTACAGGTTCCAACTGTGCAAGGGCATAGTAAGCCAACGGGAATGGCAGCAACGCCACTTAAGGCTAAAGATAAAGCTAAGCCTGCCGTTAAACTAAGCTATAAAATTCAGCGTGAGCTAGATTTACTGCCAGGGCAGATTGAGGCGTTAGAAGCAGAGCTTGAAGCCTTGCAACATGAAATTGGCCATGCCGACTTCTATAACAAGGGGCAGGACCACATGAGTGCTCGCCTAGCGCACCTCGAAACCCAAGAAGCCGAATTAGAGAAGGCTATGGATCGATGGTTAGAAGTAGAGGCTATGCAAGCAGGCTAAGCCTTATGGGCAGGTAGGTTAAATCCTTACTGCCAAAACATCACATGTTGCCCCGTGTAAGATGCCATTGGACGTAGAACCCAGCAGTAGAGCTAGGCCATGACGTCCATGGCTTCCCACTACAATGATGTCTGTGCTGAGCTCAATAGCCACACGGTGAACTTCAGTTTCAATATGGCCAGACACAAGTAATTGATCAACATTACTGAGTTCTTGTTGTTTCACGAAATTATGCATGCGCTCTTCGGCATCTTCATGCAGTTGTGTTTGCATGACTGTTAAGTCCATGGGTATGTCGCCACCATAGGCGTAACTTAAAGGTTCTGTGACATGAATCAAGGTGAGCTTAGCACCACTTTGTAAGCTTAGATGATGGGCCTTCTGAACCACTTTATTGGCTTCGTCGTTAAGGTCTATGGCAACTAAAATATTTTGATAAATGCTCATGTTACGTCCTCGAAGATGTTTTAATTAAGTGTAACACAGTTATTTTTGGTTTATGGTTTCACCCATACGGTGTGATATACATCAAATCTCTACTACATATTACCCAATATTTTTTGTTATTTAGTCAATGGAGTTGTTGTGGAAATTAAGACTATTATCGTGATTTTCGTATGCTTGTCCCTCGTCGGATCTGTGGCCTGGGTCATGCCTACACCAGTGCAGCGAGCCCAAGCGAAGATACGCCAACTAGCCATGGCCAAAGGCTTACAAATTAAAGTGGGTAAGCTTCAAGGGCCAAGAGAGCAGGGCGAGATTGCCCCACAGAGTCATTTAGCTACCAGCTACGGTTTGCCACGGCCCAGTAGTCGTAACAGGGCCGGTGGTATTGCAGCGATCAAAAAATCAACATGGGAAATATTTAAAGCGGGTGGGCTTAATACCAAAGGTTTGCCACAGGGTTGGTGCTGGAATCGTGGTGAAGGTGCCCTAAAGCCAGAACAGTTAAGCCATTTAACCCAACTTATAGAACAGCTACCTAAGGATGTTTATGCCCTTGGCATTACGCCTATCATGGCGCAGGCTTATTGGTACGAAAAAGCGACACCTGAACAGCTAGACGACTTAGAAAACGTATTAAAAGAATTGGTCTCTAGCGGTTTTTAAAACCGCAGTGTTGTTTTGTGGTTCAAGAGTCATGGTTGACTTTGCCTCAGTCTGGTTTAAAGTGCTATCACTGTTTCAAACAAGCGTATGAATTTTCTAAAATAATTTCATACGCCCGTTCAATTCACCCAAGGAGTCCATGCATGATCTATGCAGGCAACGCCATTCAGGTCGAGATGCACGACCATCAGTTAGCCAAGCTAACCTTCGACCTTAAGCACCAATCCGTTAACAAACTTAATGCTGCAACATTAAGTGAACTACAACAAGCCATTGCTGCCATCAGCAATGACAGTAGTGTAAAAGGTTTAATGCTTGCAAGTGCCAAGCCGACCTTCATTGTAGGTGCCGACATCACTGAATTTTTGCACTTCTTTGGCACAGACGAGCAGAATTTAATCGATGCTAACATGCAGGTCAATGCAACTTTTAGTGCCCTTGAAGATCTTCCAATGCCCACAGTTTCGCTGATTAATGGTTTGGCATTAGGTGGTGGTTTTGAAGTGTGTTTGAGTACCGATTACCGCATTATGACGCTCGATGCCAAAGTAGGCCTGCCAGAAGTAAAATTAGGTATCTTCCCGGGTTGGGGTGGTACCGTGCGTTTGCCACGATTGATCGGCTTAGATAATGCCATTGAATGGATCTGTGGTGCTAACGAAAAGAGATCGGCAGCAGCTCTTAAAGATGGTGCAGTAGATGCTGTTGTAGCCAATGATCTACTATTAGAAGCTGGTGTGCACTTGCTTAACCAGTGTATTGCTGGTGACTTGGACTACCAGACGAAGCGTGCGGCTAAAATCGCTAAGCTATCATTACCTCCTATGGAACAAATGATGGCCTTTGAAACATCTAAAGGTTTTGTAGCAGGCAAATCGGGCCCTCATTACCCAAGCCCACTAACAGCCATTAAAACCATGCAAAAACACGCAGGCATGGCGCGAGATAAAGCCTTAGCTGTGGAAGCTAAGGGTTTTGCAAAAATGGCACAAACGCCTGTGGCTGCAAACCTAGTGGGCATTTTCCTTGCAGACCAATACCTTAAACGAACGGTTAAAGCTTTAGCACCTAAAGCTACCAAAGTTGAGCAAGCAGCTGTTATTGGTGCTGGCATCATGGGGGGAGGCATTGCCTACCAGTCAGCCTATAAAGGCATCCCAATTGTCATGAAAGACATCGCCGAACCAGCCATTCAGCTTGGTTTGGATGAAGCCACAGGCATTTTAGAAAAGCGCGTGAGTCGTGGCCGTATGAAGCCAGTCCAAATGGCTAAAGTGCTCAATAACATTCGCCCAACATTAAATTACGCAGATATTGCTAACGTTGATTTGGTGGTAGAAGCCGTAGTAGAAAATCCCAAGGTAAAGGGTATTGTGCTAGCTGAATTGGAAGGCAAAGTAAAAGACGGCGCCGTGATTACGTCTAACACGTCTACTATTTCTATAGACCTTCTAGCCAAGAGCCTAAAAGACCCTACTCGTTTTTGTGGCATGCACTTTTTTAACCCAGTACACAAAATGCCATTGGTTGAAGTAATCCGTGGCAGTAAAACCAGCGACGAAACCATCGCCACAACGGTGGCTTATGCTGACGCCATGGGCAAAAAGCCGATTGTGGTTAATGACTGCCCTGGTTTCTTTGTAAACCGCGTATTGTTCCCGTACTTTGGTGGTTTTGGCATTTTGCTAGAGCAGGGCATTAACTTTAGCCGTGTTGATAAGCTAATGGAACGTTTTGGCTGGCCTATGGGTCCAGCCTATTTGCTAGACGTGGTAGGTATTGATACTGCTCACCATGCCCAAGCGGTAATGGCTGAAGGTTTTCCAGAACGTATGGCGGGCCAAGGTGAAGCTGCTGTTAATTTAATGTTCAAAGAGCAGCGTTTTGGTCAAAAAAATAAGCTCGGTTTTTACGCTTACGAAAAAGACAAAAAGGGTCGTTTACAAAAACAAGTAGATGACTCATTAGTTGAAAAGCTCGCTGGTTTATCTGCTAACCCAGTAGAACTGAGCGATGAGCAAATTATTGATCACTTGATGATTCCTTTATGTTTAGAAGTGGCTCGTTGTCTAGAAGAAAATATTATCGCCACTCCTGCAGAAGCAGACTTGGCGCTAGTCTACGGTATTGGTTTCCCTCCCTTCTTGGGCGGTGCGCTAAAGTATATGGATACTATCGGTTTACAAACCTTCTGTGACAAAGCTGACGCCTTGGCTGCAGTGAGTCCTCTGTATTCAGTACCCACAGAAATGCGTGAAATGGCAGCCAAAGGCGAAACATTTTACGGCAAGCTGCAACCAGCTCATTAAATTCGGAGAAAAATATGCAATTACAAGCCAATGATATTGTTGTCGTAGACGGTGCTCGTTCTGCTATGGGCCGCTGCAGAGGTGGTGTGTTTAGAAATGTACGTGCAGAGAACTTATCTGCTGCAGTGATAGACGGTCTTTTTGCCCGTAATCCAGAACTTAACCCTGCCCATGTGGAAGATGTGATCTGGGGTTGCGTAAACCAAACCTTAGAACAAGGTTTTAACGTTGCCCGTAACGCCTCTTTGTTAAGTGTTATTCCTCATACGGTAGCGGCTCAAACTGTGAACCGTTTATGTGGTTCTTCTATGGCAGCGTTGCACACAGCAGCACAAGCTATTGCCACAGACAACGGTGATTTTTTTGTTGTGGGTGGTGTAGAGCACATGGGTCATGTCGCCATGGACCACGGGGTTGACATCAATCCTGCAGGTAGCAAGCACGCTGCAAAAGCAGCCATGATGATGGGCTTAACGGCTGAGTTACTAGGTAAGATGCACGGTATTAGCCGTGAGATGCAAGATGAGTTTGCGGTACGTTCACATCGCTTAGCCCATCAAGCTGCGGAAAACGGTGACTTCGACCATGAAATTATCGCTATCGAAGGCCACGACTCTAAAGGCCAATTAATTAAAGTACGCCGTGATGAAGTTATTCGTCCAGAAACTAACTTTGAATCTTTGTCTAAGTTGCGGCCAGTATTTGACCCTAAGAACGGCACTGTGACCGCGGCCACATCTTCAGCACTTTCAGATGGCGCTTCTGCCATGTTGTTAATGTCTGGTGCCAAAGCTATGGCGTTGGGTCTTAAGCCTTTAGCGCGTATTAAATCGATGGCAGTGGCAGGGTGTGACCCTTCAATTATGGGTTATGGCCCAGTACCGGCTACTAAAAAAGCGCTAAAGCGTGCCGGTTTAACCATTGCAGATATCGATGTAGTGGAACTTAATGAAGCTTTTGCTGCTCAGTCACTACCGGTGTTAAAAGACCTTAAGCTGATTGACCAAATTGAAGAAAAAGTAAACTTGCACGGTGGCGCCATTGCGCTAGGGCACCCTCTAGGTTGTTCTGGCACGCGAATTTCTGTGAGTTGTTTAACTCGTATGAAAAAACAAGATGCGCAATTTGGCTTAGCCACTATGTGTATTGGTATGGGCCAAGGTATTGCGACTGTATTTGAACGTTTGTAAGCCTTAGTTTTGTAAAAGTTCTACAAACTTCAATAAATTCAAAAGGCTGGTTATCCAGCCTTTTGTGATTTTGTTAGATGATATTGCTTGCTATTTGCATCAAAAAATGGAATTTTAAAGAATAGGTCCTTCAACAAAGTCTTGACCTTCTCAGATATGGGCCTACACTTAGGCGCCTTAAAGCCACCGCGATGGATGCGGTGAATACGTAATTATTGGAATTAAATTGCATGGGTAAGTCCCTCGTTATAGTCGAATCACCAGCCAAAGCTAAAACCATTAATAAATATCTGGGTTCAGATTTTATTGTAAAGTCCAGCGTTGGCCACATACGTGATTTGCCAACTAAGTCCCCTCCAGGTAGTGCCGACCCTAAAGCACGGGCTGCCGAGGCTGCCAAAGTGCGTAACATGGACCCTGACGACAAGGTCATTTACAAACAAGCTAGATCTCGCCAACAGCTTGTTCGGCGTATGGGTATTGACCCTGGGAATGACTGGCGTGCCGATTATCAAATACTTCCTGGCAAAGAAAAAGTAGTAGAAGAATTACGTCGCCTTGCCAAAGACGCCGACACTATCTATCTCGCGACGGATTTGGATAGAGAAGGGGAAGCCATTGCATGGCACCTTCGTGAAGCCATTGGTGGGGATCAAAGCCGCTACCAGCGCGTAGTATTTAACGAAATTACTGAAACGGCGATCAAAGCCGCGTTTGCCAATCCTGGCGAATTAGACATGGATCACGTCAATGCTCAACAAGCACGTCGCTTTTTAGATCGCGTTGTGGGCTTTATGGTATCGCCGCTATTGTGGGCAAAAATCGCTCGTGGGTTATCTGCCGGTCGAGTTCAATCTGTTGCTGTAAAATTGGTTGTAGAACGCGAGCGAATTATTCGCGCATTTGTGCCCGATGAGTATTGGGAGCTTAAAGCTGATGTGGTTAATAACCAGAGCAAGCCGTTACTACTGCAAGTGCATAAGCAAAACGGTGACGAGTACAAACCTGTTAACCAGCAACAAAGTGAAGCCGCCGTTGCTTTGCTAGAGAAGCAGAAGTTTGTAGTTCAGCAGCGCCAAGACAAACCTACCTCAAGCAAACCTTCTGCACCTTATATTACCTCCACACTGCAACAAGCTGCGAGTACGCGCTTAGGTTTTGGTGTGAAAAAGACCATGATGTTGGCTCAGCGACTATATGAAGCCGGTTACATTACCTACATGCGAACAGACTCAACCAACTTGAGTAAAGATGCCGTAGGTAATTGCCGTGATTACATTGAGAAGAGCTATGGCAAAGAGTATTTGCCAGATAATCCAATAGGGTACTCCAGTAAGGGTGGTGCGCAAGAGGCTCACGAGGCCATACGGCCGTCTCAGGTGGCCTTAAAGTCATCTCAGCTAAGTAACATGGAGCGTGACTCAGAACGGCTGTATGAGCTTATTTGGCGCCAATTTGTGGCATGCCAAATGCTGCCTGCTCTATTTACCAGCACCACTATAGTGGTAGAAGCTGGCGACTTTAGCTTACGCACCCGCGGCCGTATTATGCGTTTCGATGGTTATTCTAGAGTTCAGCCTAGTGCCAGTAAGAAAGATGAAGATTTAATCTTACCTGATGTAAACAAAGGCGACGTACTTACGCTCAAACAGTTATCACCTAGTCAGCACTTTACCAAAGCTGCGCCACGCTTCTCTGAAGCTAGCCTAGTTAAAGAGCTTGAGAAGCAAGGTATTGGCCGACCCTCAACCTATGCCAGTATCATTTCTACCATCCAAGACCGTGGTTACGTGATGGTTCAAAACCGTCGTTTTTATGCGGAAAAGATGGGTGACATAGTCACGGATAGGTTAGAAGAAAACTTCTCTGACCTAATGGATTATTCATTCACTGCCAATATGGAGCAGCGTTTAGATAGTATTGCCAAGGGCGAGACGGAGTGGAAGCGTCTGCTTAATGCTTTTTATAAGGCATTTACTCGTAAGTTGAGTATTGCTGAAGCTGAAGACGGCATGCGAGCTAACTCGCCAACCTTAACAGATATAGAGTGCCCAAGTTGCAGTAAGGCAATGAATATTCGTACAGCCTCTACCGGTGTGTTTTTGGGTTGTTCTGGTTATGCGTTGCCGCCCAAAGAGCGCTGTAAAGAAACCATAAACTTGGTCTCTGGTGACGAAGTGGTTGCTGTAGATGCAGATGACGAAGCAGAATCACGCTTGCTCATTAAAAAACGTCGCTGCAAAATTTGTGATACAGCAATGGATGGCTATTTAATTGATGCAAAGCGCAAACTGCATGCCTGTGGTAATAACCCAGATTGTAGTGGTTTTGAAATAGAGGCTGGTGAGTACCGTATTAAAGGTTACGATGGCCCGCTAATTCAATGTGATAAATGCGAAGCTGACATGCACCTCAAAACGGGGCGTTTTGGCAAATACTTCGACTGTTCCAATAGTGAATGTAAAAACACCCGGAAACTATTGCGCAGTGGCGAAGCTGCGCCACCAAAAATGGACCCTATTCCCATGCCAGAATTGGCGTGTGAGAAAGTAGATGATCATTACATATTGCGTGATGGTGCTGCAGGCATGTTCTTGGCAGCCAGTAAGTTCCCCAAAAACCGTGAAACTCGTGCGCCTTTGGTAGCTGAAATTTTGCCCTATAAAGACGCCCTAGACCCTAAGTACGCCTTTTTACTTAAAGCGCCTGTAAAAGACCATGAAGGTAACCCCTCCATCATTCGATACAGCCGCAAGACTAAAGAACAGTACGTTATGTCCGAAGTGGAAAAGAAAGCTTCTGGATGGCGTGCCATGTACGTGAGTGGTAAATGGGTAGAAGAAGTGCCGGCTAAGAAAGTAGCCAAAAAGCCAGCTAAAAAGCCGGCTAAAAAGGCACCTGCGAAAACAGCCAGCGCGAAAAAATAGTATGGCAGTTCATGACCAATGGTTAAGGGCCAGCCAACAACGGCTGGCGTTTAGCACGCGATTATGGCAAGACTTGCTAGCTAACTACGGCGATGCAGAGCACCCCCAATACTGGCGCCAGCGCCCCCAGCGTATGGCATACCAATACGCCATCGTCGATCACCTTTTAAGTGCCGCAAAATTCCTCACTCAAGCCAGTTTGAAGCAGTTGGCTAACACTCGGTTTGATGACATTACTCTACTCCCGTGGGCAGAAATTGAATCCTTGTTAGTTAAACAAGAATTTCTATCCCCAGAAGCTCAGCAAATTTTGCTGTTGCTGCAAGAGGGTGACTGGAAGCAATGGATTGAGTTACAGCAGCAAACCGATTTTAGTGTGATATCTAGGCCAAAGGGTGAGCCTGAACAATTGATTGCGAGCCATTCAGAAGACGATTTAACCGATCCGGATCATTGGCCAGTAGCGGGCTGGCTAAAAGATTTGCAAGGGCTACAAACCTCTATAAGAGACTCTATGGGAGAGTGGTAGCTCAGCTGTCTTACACAGGGTTGTTAGAAATAGTTATATGTCGGATTTGAGCTGGTCTAATACAGCCATAGTGTCTGCATCTTGCTCTTTAATATTGATGGCTACTCGGTATTGGAAAAAGTTAACAAAGTCGGCCACCTCATCACAAGCAATCAAACAGTCATCGCCAATGAGTACTGGCCAGCGTGCAACCTGATCAAGGTTGATCATTTGCGCTTGAATGCAGCCATCGCTATATAAACGCCAGCTAAATACTTCGGACATCGAAAAGCTGTCAAAGTTATCGGCAGTAAATACGGCATGGCTACCACAGGTGTCGGGCAGTTCTTGCACCACAAATACAGTTTCATCTACCTCAAAATCAAAATAATCAGACGCTGTAATGAGCTCAATACATTTGTGCTCTGGAACTTGTGGCATGGTTTGATCAAGGCCAGGGTCATAGTAACCTTGAAAGAAGCCTTTTTTAGGGCAGTTTAAATCGGCACAAATAATCAGCTCGTCAAACCAGGGGATCATGCCAGCAAAAGAGCCGTCATCTAACAAAGCCCAGAATAAGATCTTAACAGAAAATAACTCTTGGCCCGTTTTAGGATGACCATGCTCGTTGGAATAGAGCACTTCGAAGCCGTCAAGCTCTGGCGCTAATCGAACCACCTTTGGGGGGTGTTGGTTTTGGTGTTCTTGGCCGCTGAAAAGGTCTATGACCTTGACGGTTGGGGTGACAGTGGACATGACAACATCCTCTAAGAAAACTGACTTTAACGATATGTGAGTACGATAATGTTTAACTTAGGTGGGTAGAGTATAGGCAAGAATAGCCGCTTTCTGCAAGTCGAAGGCTCAAGTTTGTGTAAAAAGCTCAAACCTATAGCCCTTCAGCCAATCAATAGGTACAATGCCCAACGCAATGAAAAGACTCGGCTTTAATAGTATAAGATGACAATGATTGATTCTAAGCTAACAAATATTGGCACATTAGAGCTAACTCAGAAGCTTTTAGAGCGTATTAAAAATCAACAAAAAACTCTGGTGCAGTCGCAGCAGCAAGTAGATGTTCTAAGGCAAGAACATCAACAGCTAAAGCAGCGAGTTGAGCATAACCGAAGCCAGATACTTACAGATAATTAAAATCAAGACATTATGACCAGTACTAGCGAACTACCTACCACAGAAACATCTCCTGCCCCAGAGCAAGCTGTACCTTCAGAAACTGCAATCTCAACAGCACCCGAGTCGGTTGTGCCAGAGATAAGTGCAGCTGATCGTAAAAAGGCTAAAAGTCGTGCGGCAAATCGTGCAGCCGTTGAGTTGATCTGTGAAACCTATCCGCAAACGTTTTCTTTTGCTAAGCCTAGGCCACTTAAAATTGGTATTCAGGAAGATTTGGTAGCAGATGGCAAACTGAGTCAAACTAAGATTAAGCGAGGGCTTGCGAGTTACGTGCGAGCCTTTAGTTATTTAAAATCGCAAACCGATGCGGCGCCACGCATTAACTTGTTAGGTGAAGCAGAAGGTGCTGTAACAGCCGATGAAGCGGCTCACGCATTAACTAAGCTACCTGCGCCTCGTAAGCCTAACAAGCCGCGTCCAAGCGCTAAAAAGCGCCCTGAGCAGGCTCACACTAAGCCTAAGCAAAATGCACCGTCTAAAGGGCGTAAGCCTGAACCGACGATTGAAAAAGCCCCAAGCCCATTTGATGGTTTGAATGAAGGGCAGCGTATGGCCAGCAAGTTGGATTTATTACTTAATAAGAATAAGTAATAGTAGCTAGCTTTCATCAGGCCTAAAAAAACCGAGCAATGCTCGGTTTTTTTGTATCTCAGATAAACTGATTAAGTGTTGTCGGAAATAAACGCCAACAAATCAGATTTAGCTAAAGCGCCTACTTTAGTGCCTGCAACTTCGCCATTGTTAAATAGCATTAGAGTTGGAATGCCACGTACGCCATAACGAGCTGCAATTTCACTATTTTCGTCAACGTTGATCTTACATACCTTAACGCTGCCTTCAAATTCAGAGGCAACGTCTTCTAAAAGAGGCGCGATCATTTTGCATGGACCACACCATGGTGCCCAAAAATCTAGTAATACAGGCACATCTGAATTGGCGACGTCTAGGTCAAAGGTGGCGTCGGTTACTGCGTGAGTTAGTTCGCTCATGATGTTCTCTTAATTAGGTTAGTTAGGTCTATGATACGTGGTTTTGACATAAAACTCAGTAGCATTGAACCAAGAAAAAAGTTACTTTTCAATTTATCTACAGGGTATATAGTGACGCTGGCACATAAATCAACCTAGGCAGGGTGCGGTAATTTTTTACTTAACACTCGCCATAGGCGAAGTCCAAGCAATACCGCGGCCACACTCAGGCCAAAAATGATGCCAATCCAAAAACCTGCAGCGCCCATTGCTGGGTATATGATGTCTGTCATACCTAATACGTAACCTAGGGGCAGTCCAATTAACCAATAGGAAATGAAAATTAGTAGCAGTGGTTTAGCAGTGTCTTTAAAACCGCGCAAGGCGCCATTGGCAGCAATCTGTAATGCGTCTGAAAACTGAAACAAAGCCGCAAAAATAAATAGGCTTGCAGCAATTTCTACCACCATAGGTTCAGTGGTGTAAATTTTAGCCAAGGTAACTGGAAGCATCAGCATCAGCAAACAGGTAAGGCTTGATAAGCCCAAGGCGAGGACAAAACCAACTAACACAGAACGCTTCACTTGTGCTGGTAAGTTGCCACCAATCCCGTGGCCCACACGGATAGTAAGTGCCATGCCAATACTCAATGGGATCATAAAGCACATGCTGGTAAGGTTGAGAACCAATTGGTGCGCCGCAACAATGTCAGCCCCCAGAGGCGCTAGCAGTAAAGCGACTATCGCGAACATTGTGGCTTCTATAAAAATAGAAAACCCAATAGGCAAGCCCACTTTTAAAATTTTAATTTGAGTGCTCAGTTGTGGCCAATCAAACTGGGTAAACATAGCACATTGCTGATAAGCAGGTTTAGCATACACATAAATTGCCATGCCAATCACGCTGGCCCACATGCTGATAGCCGTAGCCCAGCCACAGCCTGCGCCACCCATTTCGGGCACACCAAACTTGCCGTAGATAAAAATGTAGTTCAGAGGGATATTGATCACTAAACCTAACAAGCTAAAATACATCATGGGTTTGGTGATGCCTAACCCTTCACTAAAGCTACGCAGGCTTTGCATAATAGCCACGGCAGGCAAGCTTAAGGCAGCGGCATGTAAATAACGTAAACCGATGCCTTTGATTGGGTCTTTAATGTCTAACCAATCAAACAGCGGATCCAAGGCGTATAACAACCCCACGGCTAAACAGCTTAAAATGGCAGCCAGCCATAAAGATTGTTGTACAAAAGGACCGATTAAGGTGAGTGTTTTTGCACCAAAATATTGGGCCACTGTGGGTGTGGTTGCCATGATGGTGCCCATCATCAGAATCAACACGGGAAACAATAAGCTCGATCCCACAGCTACAGCGGCTAAATCTGCAGAGCTATAGCGGCCAGCCATAATGGTATCAACGAAGCTGGCGCTCATGTGCAACGCTTCAGCAATGAGTATAGGAGTGCCCAAACGTAAGAATTGACGTAATTCTTGGCCCATGGCTGCTGCGCTGTAGGTATGACTCATTGATTGATGCATCAGAAAAACCAAAGTGTTGGCTGAAAAAAAAGATGGGCTATAATAGCTCCTTTCTTTATATTCGGCCATGATTAACTAATGCCTACATACTCTCATTTTCACTCTGACCCTCAATGTCAGTGCCAGAAGATCATTACCCTGTTTAATGCGTTGTTTGTTGAGTCTGATAATACCCGTTTAGTCTGTGCCTTGTGTGATGGGCGCCATGGCGAACTAGGCGAACCTGTTTATGAACCGGCTAATAGTGAGCGTACATGCCACCAAATTGTGTTTGCCCACGGCTACTTTGCCAGTGCTTTGCATGAAATATCACATTGGTGTGTGGCAGGTAAGGCCCGACGATTACTGGGAGATTTTGGTTATTGGTACCGACCAGATGGTCGGAACCAGGAACAGCAAACAGAATTCGAAAAAGTAGAGGTGAAACCTCAGGCCCTAGAGTGGTTGTTTAGCCTGGCAAGCCAACGAGAATTTGTCGCCAGCGCTGACAACCTAGCCGGCGAAGAATGTAGTGATTTGGCCTTTAGGTTAGCTGTATCTGCTCAAGCACGGGCTTATGTTACCCATGGGCTGCCATCCCAGGCAGCGCTGATGTTCTTTCAGCTACAGCAAACCTATGGTGGGAAACCGACTCTTGATCAGCTGTATTGGCCTGAAGAAGGCGCTGACGAATGCACTGAAGACACCCCTACAAGTGCTGCTTAAGTAATGTCACCACATCGTCTACTGAAGTGCCATGGGCAATGGTATTAATGAGTTGACCTTCTCGGCCTATAAGGTACACCCGTGAGGTGTGATCTACGGTATAGCCTAAAGCCGAGTTTTCCAGTGGAATATGACGGTAGTATGCGCCATAGTTTTTTACTAACGCATCAAGGGTTTCTATACTGCCCGTAATACCCAACATTCTAGGGTGAAAGTAGACGCTGTACTGGGCTAAATTATCTAACGTGTCACGGTCTGGATCTACACTGACAAATAAAGGTTGAATTTGCGCTTCTAGATCTGGTGAAAATTGACGCATGCTGGCTGCGATAGTAGAGAGTGCAGTAGGGCATACATCCGGACATGAAGTAAAACCAAAATACATTAATACCAGTTGGCCGCGATAGTCTTCAAGGCTCACTGCTCCATCTTTACTATTTAATATAAAGTCGCCGCCTAAATTAGCATAACTCGTATTGGCGGAGCTATTCCCAGCCCAGGGCGAATATTTGGCTAATAACAGGCCCCCTGAAAATAGCAGCACAAGCGCCAATGCATAAAGTAATTTGGTAGATTTAGACATGATTCAGATTCCGTGTGATGGCCTAGCTAGGTTGGTAGATTAGGTAGATGGGTTAGGTTGGAGGTTCATGCCGAGCTTTTTAAACGTTCAGGTAACGATAGTCACTGGCAGCATAGGTGCCAAGCATACGGATGTCTTTAGCAAAGTAAGCTAATTCGTCCATGGCTAAAATCATATTGGCATCGTTGGGGTGGGCTTCAGCATCAATGTGAAATTGAGTCGCTACCATACGTCCGTCTGGGGTGTAGCTTTCTAGCTTAATTAGGTTAACGTTATTAGTGGCCATGCCACCCATGGCCTTGTATAGGGCAGACGGGATGTTGCGCACGGTAAACAAAAAAGAAGTGATGTACTTTTGGTCTGTGACTTTAGTGGGAATTTTGTGTTCACGAGATAAGATTAAAAAACGTGTGGTATTACCCTGAACGTCTTGAAAGTTCTCTTGCAAAATATCTAAATCATACAGCTCTGCTGCTAAGCTAGAGGCTATGGCACCATGGCTAAGATCGCCTTTTTGGCTCACTTCAAGTGCAGCGCCAGCCGTGTCTAACGTGGCTGTAGGCTGAATGTTGAGTTGAGTGAGGCGCTTGTCACATTGAGCTAACGCTTGTGGGTGTGAGCCCACGGTTTTAATCTGCGCTACTGAGCTGTTTTTTAAACCTAATAAGCAATGGTTAACAGGTTCATAATGTTCGCCAATGACATAAAGCGACGTGTGGGGTAATTGGCGGTAAATCTCTTCCACACGGCCTGCAGTAGAGTTTTCTACAGGGATCATGGCAATATGAGCTTCGCCTCGTTCTACCATTACAAT
>Ga0302118_10000253_pt1 | contig 24427 bp, 22 predicted proteins | sample AG5_331_MG_FD_203126 | JGI IMG/M metagenome (GOLD analysis project Ga0302118, IMG submission 203126) | Marine microbial communities from Western Arctic Ocean, Canada - AG5_33.1 | ecosystem: Environmental > Aquatic > Marine > Oceanic | place: Canada: Western Arctic Ocean | collected 2017-10-01 | reverse complement strand
TACCCGAAGTCCCATCTACGCCAGAACTTCCTGAAGTACCAGATATACCAGAGGAACCTGAAGTACCCGAAGTCCCATCTACGCCAGAACTTCCTGAAGTACCAGATATACCAGAGGAACCTGAAGTACCCGAAGTCCCATCTACGCCAGAACTTCCTGAAGTACCAGATATACCAGAGGAACCTGAAGTACCCGAAGTCCCATCTACGCCAGAACTTCCTGAAGTACCATCAGCACCAGAAGTCCCATCTACGCCAGAACTTCCTGAAGTACCATCAGCACCAGAAGTCCCATCTACGCCAGAAGAACCTGAAGTACCAGTAGCTCCTGAGCCCCCGCTTATCTCTTGCCATACTCCGTTCTCCTTTATGTAGACTTTATAAGGGGAATCTGTAGAGTAAAAGTTTGCGCCGTCAGATACGGTATGTAAAACACCATCCTTTTCGCTATTTAAGCCTACTAGCTTATCTCCAACATACCTTTTGACCACCATATACTACCTAAATTACACATTATTAAGCATAATCTTCATAAGATTTTTCTTCTAAAACATTTGAGTCGGTGTAGATGCTAATTTCTTTTTTTATTCCTGCTCTTTTATCGTTGGTTTGATAAACCTGTCGGGCTAATTGTATAAAAGTTGAGTCAAATTCTTGAGCTTTTTCTTTTAGTCTTATGGAGTCCTCTATCTCCCACAATGTCTCATTTATCTCTCTTAGTTGCTCGTAAAAGCCGTATTTCCTAAATACATATTCGTACCAAGATGGTTTGTTTATAGCCTGCTTTAGTGCATTATACTCTTTTTGTACATTAGCTAACTTAGCCTTTTCTTGTATGTTTTCTAATTTTATCTCTAAAATAGATAGCTTATCTAAAACCTCTCCATTTGATACTTCTATTTTCATTATTTTAAATTGTATTTTTACTTGAGACTATGACTTCGGTATAAAAAGTATGACGATCTCCTTCGCACTTAGCCCAAAAACTTTCTGTTATATCTACTCCATTTATCGAACTGATCCCTAGTTCTACCCTAGGATCATCTCTTAGTTTTTTGATTAGTTTAATTGCTCCAGACTCTTTATACTTCAAACTATGAACCTCGCCAGACATTTTTCTTACGTTAGATAAAATGAGTTCGTAACTTTTATCAAACATTTTAATTTCTTCGCCCTCTATGTCAAATTTTAAAAAGTCTATTTTTCTTCCTTTCGATTCCTTAATAATACCTTCAAAATCTACACAATCAACTTCTACATTCTTCAACTCTGTGAAATTGCTCACCTCTGATCCCTCTTTAATTATAATACGCTCCTTATTACTATTTTCTTTAAAAAATTTGTTTAAGACCCTAACTTTAGGCCTCTCTTCTTCTGTTAAGCTAGATAGAAGTGCGTCTATATTATCTTGGAAAGCTTCTACTCCTAAATACTCTATATCCTTTCCTCTGTTAACGTGATAAAAAGGACCCCTTGAGGAGCCTAAATCTACGACATAGTCCCCTTTTTCTACTTGATAAAATATTTGGTAGACGTTTCTTTCTATGACTTCCTGATAAACATCCCTCCACCAGTCAGGTCCATTAGAGCTATAGGTTTCGCTTTTGAGTATGACTTTGTCTATTTGCTCTTTAACCATTTCAAAAGTTATCTGCTTCGAGCATTCGAATTCTCTATCTGTCCCTTCGTGATCTGGACACCAATTCCAGTTATTCGCGTCAAACTCGTGCCTATTCCAACATGAATTACAGACATTTTTATTTATGACCCTATACGGTGTATGAAATTCTGTTTTCTCATCACTAAAGCCGCTAATTAAAACAACTTCTTTGTTTAACCCCCAAGCCAGCCAAGATAAACCCGAGCCAAGCCCTATAAAAAAATCACAATTATATAAGTCTGTAGCTCTTTCCTGCAATGGGAAATCTCCTGTTTTATTTATTGCTCCATCTGGTATATAATTAAATCTATCTTTCCCTCCAAAAGAAGAATGCTTATCTATACAAACCACTTTATAACCTTTTGAATTCAAGTATCCTGTTACTTGGTCCCATCCTGTAGGGTTATTCCAGTACTTGCATTGAGCTGAAGATTGAACAGCAATACAAACATATTTACCTTCTACAGCCCTTTCTTTATTCTCTACAAAAACCTTAGGCTTAATTTCTTTATGATCCAGTTGCAGGTAATGAGAAGCGGCTCTCTGTTGTTCTTTTTGTTTAATTTCTATAGGCGTATCTTTATACCAACCGATCTTATGCACTTTGTCCCACTTATGTTCAGGAGCACCCTTTGGGCTATTAAGAAATTTAATTTCTGGATAGTTGGGGGCATATAGATCTTGCAGGTAACTAAAACAGTAGACTTCGTAATTATTCTTCTTCCTAAACTCTTCCACATACGGAATCCAAGCTAGATTATCCCCCAAGCATGAACTTCCAATTTCAATGTAAGCCTTTGGCTTGCTTCGTACTCTTGTTTTGAAAATCAAATTTCTACAAAAAAGATTCCACGAGAAGCCTTCTTTATTAGCAATTCTGTTCATAAGCTTTACAGCTTCGTCTGCGTAGCTTTTATCCTCTTTCTCTAATAAATAATAAGCGTTAATTTCAAAATCCCCATTTAGATTATATAATTTTTGAAATATATCTTTTAATTCATCTTCCTTAAAGCTATTAACATTTAGAAAATAATAGTCTACCTTATCATTAAAAGTATTAACATGAAAGTCATGATCGAAATACAGATCCTGTATGTCGTCTGATTGACGCTTAGTTATTGGTCTATTTGTTATTAGGCATAGATTTTTTCTATCTTTTTCGTGATGAATGTTAGATAAACTCAAAGCACTTAGCTCATCAAAGAAAGGGTAATAATTGTCAAGTATTTTATTGTGAGTATAAATCTTACCATTTTCTACGGCTTTGAGATAGTTGCTTTTCGAGACCCTGTGTTCTTCTGGATCCATATTATGAGAGGAGGCGTGAGAGACGTTATGATTACGGACTTTATACATAGGTCTCGGAAAAAGAACATAGTGGCCATATTTTTGGAGTATGGACATTCTTGTCGAATCCTCATAAACCGATTTTTCTGGCTTATCTATATTTATCTCTACGTCTTTAATATTTTTGTGCCCTCTTAAGCACCCAAAGAATCTAAAGCTCCTAAGGTACCCCCAATCAAAGCCTCCTTTTTTCAGGTCTTCTTCATGTTTATTTAGATAAGTATGCCAATCTCCTTGGGGATAAGAAAAATCTGAATTTGTTATTCTATCTATGCTATCTATCTTCTTATCGTATTGATGAAACCATGTTGAAAAAGAAAAAGCCTCTGGGTTTTTTTTCAACATATGACTTAAGAACTCTAAAGCTTTTGGGTATATTCCATCGTCTGCGTCCACTAAAGCTAGGTAATCACAATCCTCGGTAACAAAATGCTGTGGGTTCCAGAACATTTCCTTTTTGGTTTTTTGCTCACAAAACACCACTCTCTTATCGCTAGAAGCTAAGCCTAACAACTCTTTTTCAACAGCGCCGTCCTTGCTGAAATCGTCCGTAACAAACCACTTCCAATCTTGGTGTGTCTGGTTGCTTATTTGCTTGTATAGCCCGGGTATATATTTAGCGTTGTTGAAGAAACTTGTATACAGAGCTATCCTGAACCCTTCTTTCTTTTTGGGTTTATTTATTTTAGATCTTATGTACTCTTCAGTGTTTTCTCCGTTTATGAACGTTACGTTTTTGTTATCCTCGTACTTTTTATACAGCTCGCAGCTCTCTATCTTGTTCATGAAAACAGGTATGCCCCAAGACAAAGCCTCTTTAACGCATAGGGGGTTGAGCTCTCTTTTCGAAGGAAACAAAAATAAATCCATTGAAGAGTAGAAGTCATCTACATTATCTTTCTCTCCCCATATTTTACAGTTGGGGGAATCTAGGTTGTCTATCTCGCAATTTTCTTTATAACATTCGTTGCCTAAGAAATGAAACTCGACCTCTTCTCCTAGTATTTTTTTTGCCAAATCATATATATATTTTTGGTTTTTATTTTCATGGAACAATCCGACATTCAGAACATGAAATTTATTCGGATCTAACCCCAACTTAACCAGAGCCTTAGATCTGTCGGGCCTTTTCTTTTCTGGTATGTCGTAATCCCATATATAGCAAGGGGTATCCGGAAAAAGCTCTCTTATTTTAGGCGGGTGATACTCGGATACGCACACATAACCATCTGGATGATGCTTCTTTTTACTAAAGTCGAAATTATTAGAGTGACAAGTCTCTAATATTTCATAATCCCTATCTTTCTTATAAATTTTTTCCAATAACTCTTCAGGAAAACCATTATATTCAAAATTTTCAGGAATCTCATTGAAATGTATGACATGAGGCTTAAACTCTTCTATAATTTTTAAAAGTCTATTTTTCTCCTCTTTCCAATTATCAGAAAAACAAGGGCCAATACATTCATGACTTTTTTTACCAATTAAGTTTATTATTTCATTTTTCTGTATGTCAAAGTTTCCATAGTTGTTAAACTCAGCAACAAAGACCTCGTTCTGAAGCATGCTTTCTTTAATTAGCTCGCATAGCCACCTAGGAGAACCCCCAGTAGACAAGTGCATAGGCACATATAATATCCTTCTTTTCATTTATAAATATTATTACTTAGGGTCTTTAGTGTTGACTCTGATACTCTTTCCCAACTAGGATGGCACTCAAAAGTTGACCTGCCCTCTAAGCATTCCGGGAGAGGAGGGATACTACTGGAAGAGCCATGCTCAACCACAGACCACTTAGCGTCAGAAGCGCAAAAAGCAGTACAACTCCCATGTATATAAGATAATTTGTATTCTTGAATTCCTTTCCTATAAGGGAGATACCAATAAGGATTAATTGAAGAGCCAATACATATTATATGAGTGTCCGTACAACCAGCCAAATGAACAATACCAGTATTCATGGTTATACAAGCCTCCGCATTCTTTATTATGTAAAAGTCCTGATCTAAGCTAGTTCTATTTAAAAAACTAACACCTTCAAATTCTAGATCGCTAAAGTCGTAACAGGATTTATCGTGCTGATACCTGCCGGGCTCTGTCGGCTGATCGAAACCAATTAAGGCTACTTTGTGCCCTTCTTTATTTAAGTTATTTATTAACTCTTGATAATTTTTTTTACCCCAAGTCCTGCTGGGCCAATTCTTAGCTATATGGATGGCTACGTATTTGTCATTATTTATGAACTTTTGATCTGCCTTCTCAAACTCTACAGCGTCCGGATAGTAGTCACACGTCATTTCCTTAGGCATAAGATCCAAGCCGCAATCTGCGGCATGACATCTCCTCATGTCAAATTCAGAGTACCTGCGCTCTACCCCCGATTTATCCGCTGTACCTATGGAATTAAAAGTATTAAATACTTCGTATTGCTGATTATATTCCTCCTTAAAGTCCTTATGGTCAATATGGAACTCTACATAAGGGTTGTTTTTAAACAGAAAGGGCTTAGAAGAACATACGGCTATCTTTTTAGCGTACGCTGAAGCTAGTTTTCTTAAGACCGGAGTGGCACAAAGGGTGTCGCCAAAAGAAAAAGCGTTTATTTTTAAGATTACCTCTTTGGCAGTTAATTGCCCTCTAGACTTGGTTTCATTAAAAAGTGGAACTAATTCTTCGTAGAAAAGAGCTTCATTCATTTATAAGTTTTAAAACTTAGAAAGGAGAATCTCAAAACTAATATCCACCGCCGTATCTATGTTTTACGGACTGGCAGTTTCCAAAAACCTCTCCGCTCGAAAGAGCTCTATTATAAGCTGAAACCATGCCTATGTCAACATTAATGCCGGAGCTAGAATTCCCTCCTATATATAGTTGATCATAATGAGTCGATAATCCAGACCCATTCATAAGATCTGTATCGTTTGGTAGCTGTTCAGAGTTCTTTGCTACGCCATTTAAATAGCTCACAGTGAGTCCGTCTAAAGCGCTGTATGTCATTGCTGCATGGTAGAAGTTATCAGGCAGTACGGACGGGGAAGAAGGATCCGACAAGACCCCGGTTATCCCGGTCCAAGGGTGATTGGTACCCTCGTCGCTTTTAACGCTAGCCAGCACAGCGTTAAGGCCACTAACGCCCCCTCCCTCTCCTGTTGATACAACAAAGCCATAAGAGTACCCGCTCTTATTATGGTCTGTATTGCCGAAAATTACAGCCCCATCATCTGACTCCGTGCTTTTCCCTGTTTTGATTTGGAAAAAGGCCTCTATAGTAAAGCTAGAATCGTTGTCTTTGAATACTCCTAAGGACGTTAAATCAGTAAAGCTATCTCCAGATACCGCAGCGTAAGTATTATTAGACGCGCCTGCCCTGAATTTGTAGTAACCGCTTGTCTCATCATACAGTCCGCTATTTTCGAGTTTGACATCTATTCCGCTCGGGGTCAAATCTCTCCAATATTCAGAATTATGCTCTCTACTTCTATGGCTGTATCCATCTACCCTAAAGACTAGACCATCTGTATTCACTCTATATTTTCCGTAATTTACCTTGCTTGACATTTTAATACCCTCCTGTAGACACCCCAGCAGAAGCTGAAAAGTTATAGTCAGCTACATTGCTATTTAAATTAAAATCTTTACTACCCTGTATATAGCTACTCAAAGCGTCCGAAGAAGATAAGGCTTTTTTATAGACAGAAATTTTATAAATCTTGCCATCGCAATGAGTCGCCTCAGTCTTTCCATACGAAACAGGGTAGTCTCCTATAGATAACTTTAAGTCGGAGCCGTCATAAAATGTTGTATTTTTTAGACTGTATTTTGAATACGCTGAACCAGATTTTGGCGATCCAGATCCTAAAGCTGCGCTCCCATCATCTTTAAAGGTAATCATCGCGCTTGGATCTCCTCCAAAAAACGGATTAGGCATTTTAGCCAGTAAAGAAATATTACTAAATTTATTTAAGGTGTTCTCAGATTTGTATATATAAAAACTTTTTGCACTAGTCACATTTAACCAATTTAATAGAATCCCAACTGTAGAGCTAACCACAAAGACTTTCCTATTAACTGAAGAAGCAGACTCTCCATCCTCATTATATGATGAGACTTTATAATTTATGTTAGTATTAGCAGCTAATCGAGAAGTCCCGTCTATAACCGAAGGGTAAGTTACAGCAGATAAGTCCCTTGGTGGCTGCAGAGAAAAAACATTTTCAATAGATTTTTCATAACCATTAACATAAACCCTAACCTTCCTATTGAATAAACTCATATCAATAGATACTATTATATGTACAATAGTTGACGCGTTAACGCACACATCCCTAGTAAAGGAAGACTGAGATAAACCGAATTCATTATATAGAGTACAGTGGACTCTACCTTGACTAACAAAAATATGCTGCTTTCTTGACAGACCCTCTTGGCTCGTAAAATTTGCTCCTCTAGTTAGATCCGAGTAGGATAAGGTAGAGATTCCTTCGTTAACTGAATCTAACTTAGTCCAAAATTCATAACTTTTCCTAGTTGAGCTGCCTACGGAAAAAGTAGATGAGTGGCCGCTTTTACTCGCAGTAAGACCTAGATTAAAGTATTTACCTTCAGAGAAAATAGGCAGCCCGTTGTCATCGAACCCTGATCGCGCAATACTTAAGGAATTTTTGTTTCCGCTAAGGTCTTTTAGGCTATCAACCGCTGACCTAACTCCACGAGAAAATTGCGTTCTATGATCTTTTTTTTCTAGCTGCGGATTTTTGTATAAAATATAGCCATGATTTTTTTGAGTACTTGAGATAGTTCCTTCGTGAGGCCAAAAGTAGACCGTATGATGAAGATTAGTCTGCACCACTCCGCTTGCCCCAGAAGTTCCTCCGCTACCTGAAGAGCCAGTAGTTCCAGAAGTTGCCGTAACAGAAGATTTTAATCCGGGCTTTATTGATATCTCGACCATTTGCCAAGTCCCTTTTTTGGAAAAATCATAATAACCATAAGACTTATCTTGGTCCGTAGCCTTTATAGACATTACTGGCCATAATGCTTTGTCTGCTCTGTAATGAGTTTTGGATACAAATACTTCGCAAGAAAGAGTATATTTTGAACCTATATCTAAATAAAGAGAATTATAGTCAGAACCACTAAACGTATGTAATCCCATAAGATAACTTGACCCAATCCATTTATACTTGTAAACAACGTCGTCATGCCTCATTCCTCCCGGAGCTAAGGATTTAAACATCCCCTGCTGGTTGGGGTCTTTGTCTTTATATATCCTATAAAAAGCATGAGCAGTGCCTCCTAGTCTAGCGCTGAAGTCGGTGTTAGACTCGGCTATAGGCATTAAATTTTTTGTAGGCTCTCCGTTATAGCTTTTATTATAAAGTTCATTAGAGTGCATAACTAGGCCGCTAGTGAGCTTTCTTATTTGACCGTTACTAGAACCCATTATGATATACTCCCACTGTACATAAACGAGCCCACTATTATGTTTTGATTAGCGCTGTCTCCACTATGAGGAAACCTTAAGAAAGTAGTCATGACTTGATGAGCTGCCCCCTCCTCGGTGTGACTGCTTACTAAAGAGTAGAGATTGACTCCGCTTTGATATGTTTGTATCTCATCATGTTCGTCTACCCTTTCTAGCTCTACACTTCTTTTAAACTTGACTTTTTTGTGAAAAGAGACTAACCCTGATACGCCTGCAGTCCCTCCTGTCGAGTCCCTTTTCGACAAATAGTCCTCTTGGATATGACTTCTTAAATTAGTATTTAGATTCCCTATTTTTTGATCTAAAACCCCACTAGCCTCATCTACTAAACCAGTAACAAATCCGCTAACCCCATCTCCACTAGCTCCTGTTATCAGCAGCAATAAATCCTGCCCTGTTTGAAATAACGCTTCTCCACTAAGTATACTTATATCGTCTGCATTTTGTTGAGAAAGCAACGTGGCCCCATCAGCACCCGCTGTTCCATCAACTGCTAAGCCACTTACGAAATCTATATCGGACTTCAGCTCTGCATAAAGAGAAGATGTATAGCCGCTTAAGTTTGTGCCAGATTCTATTAACCTAGTATTTAATAAGCCGCTTACTGAATCTATATAACCAGAAATGGCCCCACTTATGGCGTCTACATATCCAGAATTAGCAAACTCAGCAGGGTTACCTGTATACGGGTAAAAACCCGTAGTATTTTCAGCACTACCGGAGAGATTAGTAGAAAAATAAGTTTTTAAGCCACCAAGGTCTAACTGTCCTGTCTTAATAGTATGAGACATACAGACATGATTACACCTTATCTACCTTCAGCTAGAATAGAGGTAGCTTTCTTAGATGTATTTTTAACTTTCCTAGATTGAGTTTTTGAAGGCTTCTTGTAGGCTAGTAAGTACTTCTTAAACTCTCTAAGGAGTCTAGTCGTTAAAAGGACTCTGTTGTCGACTGGTAAAATACCATGCTTAACCGCATGGGAATGAAGATCGCTTCTATTCATACTCTTAATACCCGATAGGTAGCCTTCTTCGTCTTGAGTACCGTATTTAGAAAAACCCTCGTCTCCCCAGATTTGATCCAAAGTAGTCTTTTCAAAAACTTCTTTTTCTTCCATTGCGTGAGTCTGGGTCATTTCTTTCATTTTAACCTTAGTTCTTGCTTTTGCTTTTGCCTTTGTTTTGGGTGTATTTCTACGTCCAGCCGTTGTTTCTTTCTTTGCAGCCATAACTTTATCCTTTTCCCGTTATACATACTTTTACACAAAACCAGCTAACAAAAGAATAAAAAAAGCCCCCTCCGAAAAGGGGGCTTTGATATATATTGTAGTTTCTGGCTTTAAACCGTCAAGCCAACAATCGCTCTGGAGTCGATACAAACTCTTCCCTCTTCCAGTGAACCATAGAAACCAATTCTCTCATTTCTCTGAGTGAACTGATCGTCAGGAGCAGTAGTAAAGGTGTCGCCTGAATCACTATCCTGAGCAATAGCTCGCACGAAGGCTCCCTTGCTGTTATCGATACCGACACACAGCTCATGAGTCCCACCAGCAAAAGCGATAGCCTCGCCAGCGGTAGAAGCATGAGGAGCGATATTTCCGCTATCAAACTCATCAAACAAGGTGTTGTACTTCTGTCCAATACCAAGTTCGTTAAGTTCCACAACATTCACACCATAAATCTCCTGCATACCAGCAGAATTAAAGATGTCGGTACGAATATTATCCGGAAGCGGAACGTCGGTCCTTGGAGTCGCCTGACCCGCACCCTTTGTGTTCATCGGTTGATAAGCAAAAGCGCGAATCTGCTCCTTAATCTCAGGGCTGACATACAAGTCAGTGATTCCTGCGCTATAAGGAGCGTCAGCGGAACCAGCAGCCCAAGACTGATTAATTCTCTTATTAAGAGTCATCAGTTTGTTAAGATCAGCGAGCTGGAACCTATTAGTGTTATACGCAGGGATAACGTGCGAACCAGAGGCCAAAGACGTGATTCCAACGGAATCAGCAGTCACATGACTTGTAGTCGCGTTAGCCAACGCATTAAGAGCCACTGCCCAAGCATTTCTTTCCTGCTTGAGAAGTACTTCCTGAGCCATACGTTCGATAAGCTTACTGACTACGTCAAGTCTAGCCTGTCTGGCGTATTTCTTAGTGATCGAAACGGCTGTGTCCAAACGATAAGTAGCGATCTTCAACTCTTGAATCGCAGAGACGTCTTGAGAGGTCGGAAGACCACCTGCGACGTTCTGTGACCATACGCTAACGTAACCATCGTTGGTTTCGTTATAGTACAAGTCTAGAGGATAACTAGCTCCTTCGTCTTGATTAAATGGAGCATCTGTATAGATGGCTCCGGCCGTAGCGGCCTGCTGCAAAACTCTCTGAACCACAGGGCCTAGAAAAGCTGCAAAAGCTTCTGAGGCTTCGCGTGCAACAAGCTGATTTTTGTGACCCATCGCTTTGATGAGTTCCACTTGTTCTGGGGTGTTTTTTAACTTAAGTCTCATTTTCTTAAATTTCCTTTCTTAAATCTTAGAGGTCAATCTTTAACAGAATGAAACCATCAGCGTCAACGGCCCCAAGCGCGACACCGACCTGAGTCTGTGTAGCACTGCCAGTGCCCTCGGTAGAGGAAGCGCTCAGATCACCCTGACGAAGCATGTCAGCGTAAATCTTAGCACCAGCCGAAACGCTATCAGCGCCGCCGCTAGTCAAGTTCCCACTATAAAGAACAATACCCTTGGTCAAGACAGGAACTGCCTGACCACTAACTACAGCCTGCATCTCAGCGGCCTTACGCGGATGGTAAATCAACTTCTCACCATTTTCGTCGACTTCTGCGACGTCCCAAATGGTCAGACCTATAGGTTGAGATCCCGAAGCGCAAGGCTCCACCGATGCAGCTGCACCGTAACGGAATGATACCGTATTTGTGTAAGAGGCACCGGGGTTACCAATGCCAGTCTTATTTACAGGGTCGTCAGTGTTTTTCCAGCCATTCTTAACAGAAACAAGTAGTCCCTTATTGATCTTACCGCCATCGGCTTTAAGATCAGCATAAGAAGCTACAACGTCTCCGTCATCGTCTTTCAGACTGAAAAGGTTAACGACGTCTGTCTCAGCGTGTTGCCTAAAAGGCTTCAGCCGTTGTGTGTTTTTTACAAACGTTGCCATAATTTATTATCTCCTAAAATATTAATATTTAATATCAAATTGTTCGACGCTAAAAGCGTCTTTGTATTTATCAAAAGTAGAACCTTCTGAAGCTTGCGTGGAAGTAGGTATAACCTCTGATTCCTTTTTACCTCTGTCAATGGCGTCTTCGACGACATTATCAGAAGCTTTGGTCTCTTCGGGTTTCTCCTCAACCTCAACAGCCTTCTGCTCTTCTTCTTTCTTAGCCAAGACTTCTCTTGACTTATCTCTAAGCAGAACATCCATTCTCTTCGAGAAGGATTCCCATCCCTCTTCGTTAAGAGCTTTAACCTGCTCAGCAAGAACTTGGCGATCATTATCCTCAAGAACAAAAGACTCATCCAAGGAAGCCATTCTTTGATTGAATAGCTCCTCAGCTTCTCTTTCTATCTTTTCGGTTTCAAGACCACTCAACTTCTCCGTAACAGAGTCTAGTTCAGCTTTTATTTTATCGTGCTGTTTACTAACAACATCGATCTTCTCCTGCGCTTCTTTGAGACTCGCCTCCACCTTGATTTTTTCGGCTGAGAATCTCTCGGAAGCTTCCTTGAGTTCTGATTCGATAAAATCAGAGACAGCCGAGGCGGAAAGCTCCTTCAAAGACTCGCTAGTTATGTCTTTAATACTTTCTATTTTCATATTTTTTTCCTCGTTTTGGATTATTACATTATAATCTCGTATTTGTGAAGTTTTATCAACTTCAGCAAAAGTATCTTTGTTTTTTTCTACGGAGAGTTTACTCTGTAGATCTTCTAGTTCCGCAGTAGCATCAGTTGATATGCCCTTTACGTCTGCAGCAGGTGTTTCAGTTAGTCCTATACCTAGTGGGACAACATTACCAATCACCTTTCTATATATAGACTTGCCGTCTCTAGTTTTGCCTTCTCCCCCCATAGATCTAAGATTCTCTTCTAGAGCTTTAATCTCGATTTCGTTATCGATGACTGTCCCATTTTCTATGTTCTTATCATTTCCTTCTAAAAGCACCAAATTAAAATCAGCAAAACCTAATTCCCAGCTAGCGCTAATTTTCATATAGTCTTCGCTACTTGGGTCAGCTGAGTCTTCTATCAAGCTAGCGACTCTTTCGTTTACTACTCTCCAGACGACTCCCCCTAAGGTCACATTAAAGGGACCTTCTAGTTTCGCGACTTCTTCTTCTGTGAGAGATTTATCTGTACCAAACTCAGAAAAACCAGCAGTTAGGATAGTGCCGATCACTCTATCTCTATTATGTTCAATATTAATAGGCTTATTTTTGAAGTCTTTATAAAAAGCCAGCGCTGTTTCCGTATCTACAACGTCGCCATTCCTGTTAACTCTATTAGCGACAAAGGCGTTAAAAGCTATTGGTAATAAATCGACCTGTTTCTCGGTATCTATTTCTGGCACGAATTGAGCAACTTCTAAAGCAGAGGCTAGAGCTAGGTACTTATCCTTTTCCTCAGAAACTATAGGTCTCACGTTGGAGCTAAAAATTGTAGTATATTTCATTTTAAATTATGTAATAATTCACCGTTACATTTCCAGCACTGCTAAAAACACCAGAGCTAGTAGGGACAGGGATAGCCTGATTAAGACTAACTGCTCCAGCCGGGACATAAGCTACGATAGCTCCCCCTCCTGCAGCTTCGGTACTTAAAGTCGTAGCGACAGAAGCTAGTATATCTGTTATAATAACAGTATCTCCGCTACTGGCGGCTACGACAGCTCCCGCTCCGGATTTATTCGCTGTCCTAGCTGGCTGAGGTACTCCTTGGGTTGGTTGTGAATTTGTTGATCTTGACATTTTTTATTCCTTATGTTACGCTTGCGAGCCAAGTGTAAGCTTCAGCTTTCGTCTCTTCTTCAGTTTGTAGATATAGATCATCTACATTCCTAAAATCATAATTTTCTAGACCGTGCCCCTTAGTTTCTCTTTCTGCCTCTTTCATTTCCTCTATTGAGGGTTCAAAGTGATCACCCATATCAACGTTTCCTGCTGTAGCCATATTGAGAAATATGTTTACGTCAGCTAAAGCAAAGCTTGGTTTAAGAAAGTTAGCAAAACTATCCTTGAAAATCTTAGTGACTTGATCTAGACTTACTTCAACATCATTAGTTAAATTATGAGAGGTAATTTTGCCGACGAGTATCTCTTGGACTTTGTTTGAAAATTCTATAGCTAAATCGTCGCTTTTTAAGGTTCTTTCTATATTAGAAGTTAGTGTCGGTTTTGCTCCCACGGTATAGTCTATATCTAGAGATTTCATCTTAAAATTAAATTGCATCAATCTACCTAAGAGTTTATACACTTATTTTTAAAAAACTTATAAAAAAAATAAAAAAAACCCCCCAAAAAATAGGGGGGTTTTAAATAGGAAAAAACAGTTTCTAAAATTAGAACGGAGCTCCGTCCGAATTGTCATCTGCTATATCTGGTTTAGCCGGATCAAGGTTGCCCGACATATTAATAGTTCCAGATTGGAAATATTTAAAATTAACGGAATAGCTTCTGCTATAAGTGTTAACAATTCCTGTGCCGTCATTAACGGAGGTGTTAGATAGGCTCAAGTCTCCTCTTGTAATCGTCATGCTACTAAGACCACTTGTCTGGTCAACTCCTGACTGATATGCTCTATAAGCTCCATCAAGTACAGCGTTAACAAATTTTTGTGCGCCACCATTTTTTTCCGCATTTCCATTGGCCCCGACTCCATCAGAGAACAAGTCTCCTGAGCTCAAAGAATAATTAGCCTCTGCAGGGTCACCAATAATATTGATGTTGCTATTTCCCCATAGGTCACCAACCTGATCCCCATGAAGAGGGAATACTATGCCAGTAGGCCCCGCTTTTGCTACCGCTACGTCGCCAGCTGACTTAATTGCTCCTCCATGGATGTATTTTATTTTACCCGGCCCAGTACCGCTGGTTAGCTGCGAGAGTGGGCTGCCGTGTTTGCTTACGATGAAAGCTGTGTCTTTACTTACTGTTGCCATTTTGAATTTCTCCTATTATATACAATCAATTACATTGTTTTTTCTATTTTTAGAAATATTTTCTTCAAGGGGTTTCCTCTAAATCTCCTAGCTTCATTAGCTCATTTAATTTCTCCTGAGGCGTAGATATTCCACCAATAATAGTGAAGACAGTGAGGCTCTCCTTGTCTCCGCTATATATACCCCTATGTACTGTGCTCCCTGAGCTGAGAATCCTAGTGAGCTGATCAAAAGCTTGATCGAGATTAGATTGGGGAATGTTGTCTAGAACCTCTTTACCTCCGATTAAAATAGCGCCCGCTGTATCGGCAGTAGATATATCTATACCTCCTGACATGCTGCCGCTTTGGGCGATACCTCTTACTGCTCTGGAAATATTTACTGGGTCTTTCCAATCCGAAACTGGAGTAGCTCCAAAAACTACGATACCAGAATCAAGCACGCCTTTGTAGTCGCTAGAATCGAAAGATGAATATGAACTATCTTTCGAAGCCGTCATGTTAAACAAGTGAAAAACCCCAGCCATGCTCATATTAGCTGTCTGCCAAAAATTGGTCACAGATACATTAGAGTATATCTTGCTAGTCTTTTCATTATCGATAATCACGAGAGGAGATACGATTCCCTTTTCTACTAAACTACACGCCTCTTTTAAAGTCTCAAAAGCGTTAGCATTAACTCTACGCCCCTCTGAATATTTTGGCAAAGCTAGAATGACTCCAACCTTCTTACTATCAGCATTAATAGCTTCATGAAGCTCTTGACAAGTCTCAACCAAAGGGACTAGAGTGCCTGCTCCAGATCCTCCACCAGCTCCAGCGCAAACAAATACTCTGTCTACATCGTCCCCAAAAGACCGACGCATAAAATCAAGAACATCATCTCTTCTCTCCTTAAAGCATTCTGCTGCTACGGACCTATCTTTACCGGCTCCTCCCGAGCCTATGCAGAGTTTATTATCCACGTTGATAGTGTTAAGGTCTTGTTGAGCTGTATTAACGACTCCTACTTTCCTGTAACCTAGCTTATGGAAGGTCTCTGCTATCCTAGATCCTCCTTGACCTGCTCCGATAAAAGCGAACTTAAAAGCTCCTTCTATTTTATCTTCGACTTCTTTTTTTTCTTCTGGCTCCGGTGGTAATGGTATATCTGGTACGATTATATCTATACTAGCCGCGCCCATATATTGAGTGACATCTTGAATATTATCTTGTTCGCTCATTTTATTAAATTTTACTTTCGTAGAGTAAGCTAGCTAAATAATCATCTACTTGATGCTCATAAGCTATACTCTGTACTTCCTCAACTTTTTTAGAATTAGTATCTGTTGGGTTATCCACATACTTCTTACTTTTCTCCAACCATTTTTCTGCTGGCTCATTAGCCATGACAACCTTGCATACCTCATTGGTAAGGTTTCTAATTTTATTAGTAACCCTTTTATTATCGTATTTTAACTTTAAATGCTCTTGCACCTCTGACTCAAGTTTCTCAGCTAAAGATAAAATTTGTTTGATCTTTTCTACACTGAACTTTTGAGAGCCACTAGTACTCTCCCCAACCGGGGTGACCTTTTTCGTTGTCTGCGGAGACTTACTTCCTTCAGGCCTACCTTCTGGTTGTTGCCCACCACCTATGAGCGGAGCGTAATAGCCTTCCTCCTTTAGTCCTTTGAATTTCTTTTGAGACTCTATAGACTCAGTTGGTTCTGGAAGTCGTCCTGTATCGATAGCCTCAAGCCCTTCTTCTGCAGTTAAGACTCCATACTGCAAGAGCTGAGCAACAACTCTGTTCCAAGTACTCTTGTCTTTCAGTTCGATCTCTTGAAAATGAGCTTGGGGGTAATTTTTAAAACCCAACGACTTACAAATTCTTTTAATTTCTGGAGATAAGAATTGATTGATGAATGCATCTCTACCCTGCTTAAGCCTTTCTATAAATACCTGAATCTTAATACTTGTATTAGCAAACTTGTCTTCTCCAACTAAAATATTGTTTAGGCCCATTTGTATATCAGTGTTAACAACATTGTATTTTTTAGGGTCAAGAATGCCAGCAATATCAGGAATCACAAACTTAGCTTCGGTTGTGTAATCTGACACTAGAACTTTTCCAACAGATTGGTTCTCAAAAAGCTTCTGCATTGTCTCGATACTTCTTTGGTTAATATTCAGACTTCCGTCTTTCAATTCCGAACCCATCGTGATAAGCAATATAGCTTGATTGGTGGTTCGGGTTATAGCCATATCCATTTTTTTCATCTCAGACTTCCAGTTTATGTCTTCTAAAACTGGAAAGCCCATAGGCACGGCAAACGGCTCATAGTCTTGCTTTTTGTAAAATACGGGACTGCATTTTTCAGGATCTAACGGTATAGTTAGTACTCCAACGTTTCTTCCTTTCAAAGCTTTCTTAGTCTCTTCATCTAAGGATTCGTAGACCTGTCTATCCTCCTCAGTCTTGGGATTTTTTAACCTCTCTAGCTCATAGTCACTTAAAACTTTATAGTATGATCCAGAATTAAAAGATATATTTCCCCCCATTTGTATATCAGCAGGGTTCAAAATTATGTATCTAGCCGGTAAGGTGCTTTCCTCCAAATCGGCCTTCAAGTAGTTAGTTCCGTAAGTCTGAGTAATTTTCCTCAAGTCATCTGGCTGTATCTTCGTATCAAACCTATGAACAAAAACATTTCCAGAACGATAATACTCTCTAAAAAACTTGTCCAGAAAACTTTGCAAATCTATTTTTCTAAACAGCGCGTCAAGAAAGCTTCGTGACTTTTTGCTACCACCAGTAAAGTAAATTTTTGTAGCAGAGAACTCTGTCATTAAGTCTATGACATTCCTAAAGACTGAAAAATTATAATAAGCTTTTTGACAAAGAATAACAATATCACGTACGTCTAAAGAGCTTTGGTTATTTACTCCTTTAGAATATTTGTATGGAACTAAGCCATTTTCAATGTTTTCATACTTGTTGGTCCTATTTATTTGGCCCCCAACGTTCCTACGCGACCTAGTTGATTGATCAACAGTTGTGTATGGCGAAGCAGCGAAGCTAGTCATCATCGGCCGGACATCTTCTTTCTTGTTATTTGTTTTCTTTGTCATTTTTTAGATAACGCATAATACGCCGGGACCTACTCCCGGATTGCCGCTTCTGAAAAGCGTACCACTATTTAATCCGCCTATATTAGGCCACTCTGGTAAATTGTTTAAAAGAATATACCCACCAGACAAACCACTAATTGTAACTACGTCATTTATTGTCAAAGGGTCGCCACTAAGGGATATAGTGCTTCCGCTTATATAAGATTTGTAGTTCCCAAAGTATACGCGTTCCCCACTAATATTTAAAGGGTTCGTGCCGTAAGGACCAAAATTTAGCCTATCGTCATCGTAGATATCCATGAGAGGCAAACCAGCTTTGTCAGTAACGGAGAAGACAGGGGAGTCGTTGCCATAACCGGGAGACATAGAAAGTAATGAGCCGCTTACGTCATCAAATGTTACAGAGTTGTTTGCGTTGACCCTGAGCGTTACTCCGTCTCCGCTTAATTCTATCTTATTAGTCTTTATCCCGGCGCTGAAAGTCTTAGTTGCTGAAAAGCTTGTAGAAGTATCGCTTAATATGTTAGATATAGACGAGCTTAAATTCGATCCCGTAGTGTTTAAGCTAGTCTTTAGGGCTCCGCTGGAAATAGAAACAAACCCAGTCATTTCCGGCTTATCTACTATTTTAACCCAACCATCCTTATTTGATGTGTCTCCCGTTGCGAGAAAAAGACCTTGCGTATCATTATGTCCGGAAGAAAAAGCTAAAGCTCCTGACTCCGCAGAAATTGAAAAGTCCCCTGACCCTGTATGGAAAAAGCTGCCAGATTTTAAAAACTCCCCACTAGTTGAAGAAAATTGCCCCGAGGTTAATTCTATATTACTTTGTAGACTTCCACTTACGTTGATAGCAAAAGTCTCAGCATGCCCCGAGACACTTTCTGATTTAGAAAATAATAGAGAACCACTACTATCTAAAGCTCCGCTTACTGCGTTTATTTTGGTAGTCGTTTGCCCAGACAATACCCCACTATACCCAGTAAAATCACTCGTTTGTACGAAACCTAAAGGGTTACTATAAGAGTAAAAACCACTAGTATTTGTAGCTGACCCAGAAGTTCTCTTATGAAAAAACTGAGTAAAAGTATCTTTATCTATTTGCCCGGTTGTTAATTTTGACGGCATAGCAGCTTATTTAACATTAGTTACACTCAAAAAAGCATAACAGGCTCGAAAGTCTCTTTATTATTATTGACTTCCAGCTTAGTTATCTCGTTATAAAGCTTAAGACCCCAATTTGCCAACATTAATGCTGAATAATTATCTTTTCTAGCTTTGTTAGGAGAAGTGGATCTTTTGAGGTGTTGAGGAAGGTCAAAATTTTGAGACCCCCTAGAAGTCGCCTTATGCTCCACTAGGCTGCATTGTTTTTTTGTCTGGTGGATCATGTCGTCTTGGTGCTCTATAAAGTCCAACATACTCCAGTCTTTCCTATCTCCAGTAAAAATTATCTTCTTAGGGTTAGGGAGTCTAAGGGAGCTAGTTCTATTGAAAAAGGTTTCGTTAGAAGCTGTTCTTGAAGCAAACCAAATTTTCTTATAATCGATGCAGGCTTGAAGATGCTCATTAGCTCTACGAATAAAAGTAGTTGTAAAAACTTGATTAAAACAAATTTGATTATTCTCTAAATTATATTTTATTTTTGCTTGCTTTAAGGATTTCTGATATTCAAGACCCTCTGCATCTGCATTCAAGGGAATTGTTTTTAAATTCACCCTAACGTCTTTAAAAAATTGAGACTCATTACAACTATCTAAAAAAGTATCAGAACCAGCATTATCAAGACATATAAAAACAATATTAAAAGCTTGGACTAAATAAGCTAAGTATTTGACATGATTATTTAGACTACCCAAACCTGCGTAGCTATGAACCAAAGTTCCCCGACCTGAGCTGTCATCTATTTCCATTACGGCCATAGCAAAATAATCCGCAGAAGGGCTGTCGCTCATATTAGGGTCAATGCCTAGAACGTAACGTTTACTAGATCTGCCGACCATTAAAGTACAAGGCTCTTCATCACCTTTTAAGGTGCATAGATCCATCTTCTTAGCGCTAAAGTAGCTATCACTACCATCCGTAAACTGAGCACAATATTCTCGTTGAAAAGAGTAATGAGAAGAACCCCCCTCTGAAGCCTCATCAATGATGGTTCTATCTATCATTTCCTCAGGTAGTGCCTCGTATCCCAATTGGGAGACAAAGTATTTAGCCTCTTGCTTGTTTTCTTTAGTCTCTATTTTGCCTACCCACTCTTGGTACGTCTTATATAAATTTTCGAAAGTGTAACTCGCAGAAGACAGGGCTATCATCTTAGAGGTGTTAGCAAACTTAGTCCTGTCCTTTTCTTCCATTGCCCCCTGCTGTATTAATTCATCCTCTATTTCTTTAACCTGCATTCTTCTTGTCATGTCTTGAGGGGCGACTAAGAAGGGCATTAAAACATTTTTAATTATGTCTTCTGGTAGAAGAAGGAACTCGTCAAGTACAAGTACGTTAGCTCGAAAACCACGAATCTTTTCTCCACTCAAAGGAATGGCTGTTATGGTGCCTCCATTTATTTTCCATTCGTACTGGTCATTTCTTTTTGTTTTAGCTCCGAAGGCTTGGGCTAGTAGGGCGGCTTCCTTAGTCTCTACTATTTTCTCTATGTTGTTGAAAATGAATCTTGCCGTACGAAAAGTTGGACCAGCTATAAGTATTTTAGTATTAGGCTCAAAAATACATTGCAGAAAACAATATATAGAAGCTATAAAAGACTTGCCGCAGCCACGACCCCACACGCACATACTGAAGTTCCTATTAAACAATGCTCTCAGCGTTATCTCTTGATACGGAGCCAGCTTGATGCCGGTTAAAAGATACGTCGTAAAGTATAGGTTACTTCTTAGAAACTCTGCTAAGGTAATTTTTGCTTTTTTATCATCAAGGAAGCCTTCTAGCCTAGATAACCTATCGTTTACGTTATCGACTTCTCTCTCGTATTTCTCTGGACTTGACCACATATTAACCTAAACCTTTATAAAAATTTTAAATCATAAGCTAACTGTAGATCTACGTCTTTGTAGTTTTTTCCACAGAAGAATAGTTTCCTTGTTAGTCTAGTAGCTTCGGTCCTACCTTTGGCAAAAAGGAACTGTACATTGTCGTGCTTCTGAATTATGTCTCTAACATTCCTCATTACAAACTCAGGCGTTACTTGCACCTTTTTTGTTACGTATTTTAAGTAGTTAAACTTGATCATATTATCTAAAGAGTTTTCCACAACTACTACAACATATGCATCCTTCTCTTTAGCTCTTTCTAACTCTCTAGAAAATCTTTCGCAGCCCCCTGTAAAAGTTCCTATGAAGTCTTTAGTCTCTTTTCTTTCTACATAACATTTATTATCTTCTTTATCTAACCAATAGTCGGCGAACTTAAGCCCCTCTCTTCTTGTACCATAGTTTATGTTAAGAGGTTTCTGCTCTCTAGTATCTACAACTATTTCGTAACCTTCTTCTATGTTTTCTTCTATATGCTCAGTTGCGAATTTAGTGAATCTAGGAATCAAGCCAACGCTTTTACAAGCGTCATAAAAATCGCCAAAAAGCTGTTGATAGTAAAATATAGGAGGCATCATCGAAGTCCTCATCTCTACCTGAGTTGGGGAATACTTTATTCCCCTTCTTTCTATTCTCTCTCTTAATATCTTTACGCAAAACTCTTTCGCCTCCTCTTTCGGCGCTTGCTCTAACCACTTGCGCATATTGACTCTAGAATTGAAGTGATTAGAAAAATAATGATTTTTGTTTTTGAATTTAATTAAATCCTCGGTTAGCAAATCTCTACGCGGGTAATACTTTTGATAATATTCAGCCATTCTGAGTTTATGTTTGCGCAGGTGCATATGCAACTCTTTTTCTGTCGCAAACTCCTCTCCGTCAACTTTGCATTTAACCATTCAAAGCCTCCTCTGTTGAAATGCCAAATATCCTTGCTTTGACGTCGTCCATAGTAGACAGCTTAATTATCTCGTCCTTGATCGTCTTCTTCCTTAATTCTGCCATTTTTATTAACTCTTTTCGGCTCTCATCATCCTTCCAAGTTTCGACTAAGTTTAGAATACTTGCGTTGTCATTGACCTGTTTACTTAACCTATCGCTCCTCTTCTGCTTAAGGTCGCTCAGTAATTTATGCTGCCTATTAACACACGAATTATATTCGTTCTGAGCGGTGCTGATAGCTTCGACTAAACTCATAGAAATTCTCCTACCCTCATTGTCTAAAGCGGTTTCGTCTAAAAGATTCTGTAGCCTCCCAACTCTTCTTTGTATATTAGATGCTATCACCACTTCTCCGGAAAGAACAATATATTGGTCAACCTCTTCTTGGGTTAAATCAGGTTTATTATAGGTATACCTAACAAAAGAAGACTCAAAAAGCTCTCTTTCTGTTCCGTTATTGTAATTAGTCATCTGATGACCAAATCGAAAAGTATGGAGATAGCCCATCAACATATCTATATCTTTTTTTTGCCTAGGAGTGACCTTATCCTTATCTATACCGCTATCAAGGATGAATCTATTAATTCTGCTTAAAACTCTATCTCGATGTTTTGGAGATTTATATTCGTAGCTACCCTCTTCTTCGGAAGTTTCGAAGCTCTCCCCTTCTAAACTTTTACAATATTCTGTGATCATCCTAGTCTCGGCGCTTAAGCTAGCTAGTTTTTCATTACTAAATAATATACGAGACATCTCTACATATTTCATTGTGCCTCTGTTATTACGAATGAATTCTTTGTGCTCTCCTAATAGTTCTGGCTTGTAGACTTTTTGATATTTATTAGAAGGGACACCGCTTAAATCTATCTCGCTTAAGAAGGCTTTAACAGCTCTACCTTCTTTACTTCTACCATCCCTGCCCTCAAAGCCTGCTACATTTTGTATCAAATGCATTAAGGATACATCTACTTTTTCTCCAGCTAAAAACCTGTCCTTAATTGAAACTAAGGCAAATTTCTGCTCTGGGCTTAAAACTAAATCATCTTTACTCATAACCAGTCTAATTCATCTCTCTTTAATATTCTTTTAGCTTTGTTTAAAATAGATTTTTGTATATTTTTAATTTGCTTGTATCCCGGGGATCTATTCTTCTCTGTTGTCTTAAAATTAAGTTTCTTAGCTATTTCTACTTCAGTCTTATTTTGTATGTAAAAGCTTTCATACACTATCCATTCGCTTGGCTTTAGTGTCTCTTTTAATTTTTGATGAAGTTTGGTTATCCCAACTTCTATGCTAGAACAATAAGTTAAGTCTTCTTGTATCTCGCTTTTGTGACTTTCTAATGGTAGGGCCATCTTTACGTCATAAGCAGACTTCTTCTTAGATAGCCATCTCTTATAAAGAGGGCACCTTCCATCTTGAGACCCATATATAGAACAAGATGAGTCCGGTTCTGCTGCGGCACACCTAAGACAAGGCTTGCAATAATTACTATAATTGTTTCTTATTAAATTTTTAAGTTGATTAGATATAATCCTATTTAGCCAAGGTAGCAAAGGCTTGCTCTGGTCATACAAGCTCCACTTTTTAAATATATGTATCGTAACTATTTGAGATATATCTTCAAAATCCATCCAAGAAATTGAAGTGAGGGTCCACTTATTCTTTCTTTTAGATATCTCTTCGCTTATTACGTCGATACAGTCTTCAAATTTTAATTTAGTTTTTTTTGTGAGTTTTTTCTTAGTTGACATCCGTTGATTGCTCTTCGTCTTCTTTAAAGCTGGGCGAAACTAAGTTACCTAAAGACTGAGAGTCTAATTTTGGAAAATACGAAGCCCCTATATCTATTTCCAAGGGAGGTATATTAGTAGGCATTACGAAATCTTTTTCCTCTACCTTTTCTGACTTTCCTCTTCTCTTCTCTATTACTTTACCTGTAATTAAGTCAGATCTGCAAGAACTACAAAATTTCGGTTTCTTAAGAAGGGACGTCTTTTTTTCAAGATTCCAATTGTTTGAGGCTCCACAGCTTCTGCAATAAGTAACTTTATTATATTTCGACATAACTTTTTAAAACTAGGCAAATAGTTATTACAACTAATCAGCGAGTTTAGATAATAAATATTATGTCCGACTATAAAACTTTTACAAATAATAACGGAGTAAAGTACAAGATCTTAAGAAAGAAGCCCCATTACAGCTATAACGCTGACGGACTATGCGACCCGCCAGACTACAAAAGCCCTAAGATACATGTTTCTCCAGATCTGACACCCAAGAGAGAGATGGCTGTAATGTTAGAGGAGATATTCCATGCTTTCTTTTGGGACATATCCGAAAAAGAAGTAAGGAGATTCTGCGGCACAGTCACAAACATCTTACATAAAGACGGCTGGAGACAAACAGTAACGACAGAACCATCGTCAAAATGGAGCGGTCATATTAAAGAGAAATAGTAGTTAAGCCTTTAAACTTAGTTACTAAAAATCTAACAAGCTCTGATCTTACTACATCAGTCTCATCAAACTCAAAGGTGTTTATTCCGAAGTCTGAGCTTTCTTTATCTAAAAATAATCTTTCTACTCTTTCGAACCCTCCTCTAGCTCCATTTTTTAAATCTGTTTGAGCAGGATCAGCTAAGATAAAGCATTTA
>Ga0302118_10000248_pt1 | contig 24853 bp, 24 predicted proteins | sample AG5_331_MG_FD_203126 | JGI IMG/M metagenome (GOLD analysis project Ga0302118, IMG submission 203126) | Marine microbial communities from Western Arctic Ocean, Canada - AG5_33.1 | ecosystem: Environmental > Aquatic > Marine > Oceanic | place: Canada: Western Arctic Ocean | collected 2017-10-01 | reverse complement strand
CAGCAACGCGTGGGAATCGCGCGCGCCGTTGTTAACAGACCTAGCATTATTCTGGCCGACGAACCCACTGGAAATCTGGACCCAGGACTATCAGCAGAGGTCATGAAGGTCTTCCAACAGTTTCAGAACGTCGGTGTGTGCCTATTGGTTGCGAGTCATGATGCGGCTCTCATAGAGCGCTTGAACTGCAGAACAATAGTCCTCGAAAGCGGAAAACTTCTGGCGGACCAGAAACCTCGGCCACAGGCATGAGTGCCACTAAGCCCCGCACTGAGAATCCGAATCAACCTCGAGTGAAGCGCAACACGCGCGCGGGACCGTCCGAGTCATTCGTAGATCTAGTTAAACACCATCGACGCATCGCAAGAGGCAGCGTTAGCAGTCTCCTGCAAACGCCGGCATCTAGTCTGGTCACGCTCTTTGTAGTCGCTGTGGCCCTGCTGCTGCCTGCCCTTCTGTTCGGCCTAAACAGTAACCTGGCTAGTCTTCTCGCCGGTTTTCAAGATAGCGCCCAGGTGACTCTCTATCTACAGAATAATGTTTCAGTGGCTGATGGCCAGAAAGTTAGTGAGGATTTACTAACTAGAAGCGATATTGAATACGCAATCTATGTCTCGCCTTCTCAAGCACTAGATGAGTTCGGCGCAGCTAGTGGCCTAGGAGACTTGCTCATCGAGATGACTGCCAACCCACTGCCAGGAGCAATTGTCCTAACTCCAGCCGATGTCTCGCCTTTGGCTGTAGATGAACTTACAAGGCAGCTACAAGAACTATCCCAAGTCGATGTGGTTCAGATCGACAGCCTCTGGCTGCAAAGATTGGCGGCGATATCGAATCTGGTCAGCGCTATTGGCAGTGTGCTCGCGGTGATCGTGATTCTTGGACTATTCTTTGTGGTGGGCAACACAATAAAATTGACAATCGAGAACCGTAAGGTCGAGATACTAGTAATTAAATTAGTAGGTGGCAGCGATATGTATGCCGCTAGACCCTTTTTATACGCAGGCCTCTTCTATGGGCTGGGCGGTGGAATCTTGGCCACCCTTCTTCGAGGCATTTTTTTAGCTACTTTTAATTCGAACTTAGAAGGTTTGATGCAGCTGTACGAGAGCGACTTTCAATTACGCGGCTTCGGATTAATGAGCTCCTTGCTCATAATCGTCGCCGGCGCTGCCATTGGCTGGGCGGCAGCACTCATGGCTAGTTTGCGTCATATTCGCGCTATCAACCCCTAGAGTTCTAGCAACGCGGCAATCTCTTGTTCGCCGCTCTTGAAATGGGGGAATAAAGCTCCATATACAAATTATTCCTCTTCTATAGTTTCAACTCTAAATCTACGCTTTTTCGAAACTATTGGGCCAGCGCCTAGGAAATTAGCGCTGAAGCCGCCGCGAGCCCCGTAAACACGGGCATTTAGAAAAAAGGTATTGTTGGCGGAGAGAATGTTTGAATGCTAAAATAGTTTTATTAGTCCGTAATCCATTATGGATTCCGAATTATTCAGGAAAGAGTGAACACAAATGAGCACAGCTAATAGTTTACAAGTTTTCGACCCCACAGCTCCGGGTCAGGATTTAACTGCTTATATCGCTTCGGTGAATAGCATCGCTATGCTGACGCCTGAGCAAGAGCTTGAGCTTGCCAAGCAGTATTACTACGAAGATAACGTGGATGCGGCCAGACAATTGGTTCTCGCACACCTGCGCTTCGTCGTGCACATGTCCAAAACATTTTCCGGTTATGGCCTATCTCAGGCCGACCTGATCCAAGAAGGTAACGTTGGCCTGATGAAGGCTGTTAAGCGATTCAATCCAGAAGTGGGTGTTCGCCTAGTATCCTTCGCCGTACATTGGATCAAGGCAGAGATGCATGAATACATTCTGCGCAACTGGCGCATTGTTAAAATCGCTACCACCAAAGCACAGCGCAAACTGTTCTTCAATCTGCGCAGCTCTAAGAAACGTCTTGGTTGGTTGAACAATGAAGAAGCTGAAGCAATGGCACAGGACCTTGGTGTTGATGCCAAAGTGGTTAGGCAGATGGAAGGGCGAATGGCCTCCTATGACGCCGCCTTCGATGCCGATTCAGACAGCGACGATGAAGCAGCCTACAAAGCCCCGGCTTACTACTTAGAAGATCAGGCGTCTGATCTGGCTACCAATGTAGAAGAAGACGAGTGGGAAGAAGTAACGAATAACAGTCTTCACTCTGCTATGTCTGAACTAGATGATCGCAGTAAAGATATCTTGAACAGCCGCTGGTTGAGCGAGAACAAAGCTACGCTGCATGAGTTAGCTGATCGCTACGGCATTTCTGCTGAACGCATTCGCCAACTTGAAAAAAATGCGATGAATAAGATCAAAGTAAAAATGGCAGCCTAAGCAATGAGCAGCAAAAGCCGCGAGCTTTCGCGGCTTTTTTTTGACCTCGATTTGACCTGTTGCCGATAGCATCACTGAGCGCGAACTACCATGAGCAAACTTATCATAATCCTTGCCGGAGTTAATGGCTTCTTAGCCGTATCAATCGGCGCATTCGCAGCACATATGCTGCTCGATAGACTGAATCCAGAGTTGCTCAATACATTTCAAACCGGCGTGCAATATCATATGTACCACGCACTCGCGCTGTTCGGCATCGGTCTGATGATGCTTAATTTCCCAGCATCGAACCTGCTACGCATCAGCGCCTATTTGATGATGGCTGGCATTGTTTTATTTTCTGGCAGTCTGTATCTGCTAAGCATTACTGGCATACGCTGGCTGGGTGCGATTACCCCTTTAGGTGGACTCTGCTTTCTAACGGCATGGGCGCTCATAGTTTGGTTCGCCGCAAAGCAACAATTTCCTAGCTAAACGTAACAACTGAATAATCAATCGAAGAGTCGATAAAACCGAGTGCCCAATTCAATACCCCACGAGAGCAAGAGGCCGATCCGCAGCTATGTTATTCGCTCCGGTCGGTTGACCGATTCCCAGCGTAAAGCAATAGAAAGCTATTGGGAAAGCTACGTTATCGAATTCAACAACGAACCCCTCGACCCAAATAAGTTGTTTAAAAACCCGCAAAAGCTAACCGTAGAGATCGGATTTGGGATGGGCGACTCACTCCTAGAGATGGCGAAGCAAAGTCCCGACCAGAACTTCCTCGGAATCGAAGTGCATCAGCCCGGCGTCGGTAAGCTCCTCAATGGCATTGTCGAAAACAAACTCACCAATATCAAATTGATCTGCCATGACGCCAGAGAAATTCTGGAAATTGGATTGCCCGACAATTGTATCGATAGGCTATTACTATTTTTCCCCGATCCTTGGCACAAGAAGCGACACAATAAGCGGCGTCTCGTGCAGCCGGAATTCATCGAGTTGCTGCTGAAAAAATTGAATACCGCTGCGGAGCTTCATTTCGCGACAGACTGGCAGGCCTATGCCGAACACATGATGGAAGTGTTGGAGGCAAACCCTAGTTTGGAAAACACACTAGGTGCGCAGAACTACTGGCCGGAGCCAGATAGACCCGTTACAAAATTCGAGAAGCGGGGACAACGCCTCGGTCACGGGGTGTGGGACCTCAGATTTCGGTTAAGAGTTTCAAGCTAGGGTTTCAATAGAAGCAATGAGCTAGAACCAGAGTCGGTGCTCGTGCTCTTTAAGCCAATTGATGTAGTGGTCGCAATCAGGGCAGATGGACTCAACCCGATTCCAGAACCTCTGCGAATGGTCCATGTGCAACAGGTGGCAGACCTCATGAGTGATCATGTAATCGATAATGCTGTAGGGCGCCAACATAATCATCCAGTTGTACTGCAGTACTCCCGTTGACGTGCAATGCCCCCATTTGGACTTGGTCTTTCTAAGCTTAATTTCAGTAATCTTGTGTTCGACGCCTAGATGACGGGCCAAGCCTCGGGCCCTGGGCAAGATATACTCACTCGCCTTGTCGATTAGAAAGTCTTCTACCTGAATCTTCGCTTTAGCTGGGGTCAGCTTATGTCCCTGTATAATAAATTCATCGCCAACTATCATCACTCGCTGCTTACGCCCTTCCTTGAAGACGATGTTGCGCTCGCGGGCTCGATAGAAAATTTTGCCGCCTCTCTCGACTCTCAATGCCTGCTTCTCGCGCAGAGATTCTTCGAATAGCCGACCCTCTATCCACGTGTGATTCGAAGTAATGAACTCCTCGACCTCCGATTTAGATGCACGCAGTGGGCAGCGCACCACTACTTTCTGCTGCTTGATATACAGAGCGAGCGTCTTCCGCTTGCTGCGCACTATCTCGCACTCATACGGTCGCTTCACAACCTTGCTTCTGCCGCCAAAGTTTAAGGGTAGTATTTTTGCCTTGCTCATTAGACTCACTTTTTAGCCTGCTTTCTGGCTATTAATCTTGCTATCGCTCGCTCTGGACTCGAGACCTCGCCTTCAAAGCTCCGAATAAGCTCCCATCCTGCAAAAGCCTGGGCCAATTCGTGCTGCTCCAAGAGAAAATCTAGGTTACTCGGCCTACCGAACCGCTTCTGATCTACCGTGAATGTCTCATAGACAATCAATCCACCTGGCCGAATCGCCTCTCTAATAAAGGGGAAAAGCGGCCTGTGTAGATAGTTGAATACTATGACTGCATCAAAACTTTTACCAATTAGGGGGTTTCTGCCCTCACTCACTTCAGCCTCAAAATCTACCAACCAGCACGCGCTTTTCTTCGCACTAGTCCCTGCTAACTCGATAGCGGGCACAATGGATTGTAGATGGGCTTCATTAGTATCAGCAAATAGTACCGGAACATTATGGCTAACTAAAAATAATCCGTTTCTCCCTTTGCCACAGGCGAGGTCCAAGACGCCATTCCCAATGTGTAGATTTTCGAACAAGCCATAATTATCTACAAGAAATGATGAGGCATTGGCATTTGAATGAGACATGGATAACAGGGTAATGAACTGGTTAGAATAAAAGTTGGATAAGCCGATAATGCACTGGATAGGAAGAGATAGACAGCTAGAATGGAAAGCATCTCGAATTCTGTTCGAGTTACGGCCAAGGGCTGCGTAGAATAGCGCCAAGTCTTCTTAACAGGTCGTACCAATTGATCGAATCCAATTCTCCAACCAGCAACTCATAATGACGAAACCCACACAGAACAAAGATCGAATATTCGCAGAGATGAAGCTTCCTAGCGACTTCGTTTTCGACGAAAACGTCGCCTCCGTATTCGAAGACATGATCAATCGATCAGTGCCGGGCTATAGCACGATCATAGCCATGATTGGCGTGTTGGCAGAAGAGTATTATCAGGATAGTAGCCGAATTTATGACCTAGGCTGCAGCCTGGGCGGCGCCACTCTGGCCGTGGTGGATCGGGTTGAGTGCCAAGACTTCTCCACAATCGCTATCGACAACTCAACTGCCATGATTGACCGCCTGCAAACCAAGCTAAAAAGTTTGCCACGATTCGCTAATAAGGTTGAGTGTCGATGTGAAGATCTGTGTGACTCAAAAATATCGGATGCCTCAGTGGTAGTACTGAACTTTACTCTTCAGTTCATCCCCCTTGCCGAACGAGTTCCCTTACTTAAAAAAATCTACGCAGGAATGAAGCCGGGCGGTGTCTTGATCATCTCGGAAAAGATTACCTTTCCAGACGAGAAGCTCAATCAATTGTTTATTGAGATGTACCACAGCTTTAAAGAAAACATGGGCTATAGCAAATTGGAGATAAGTCTGAAGAGGGCCGCATTAGAGAACGTCTTACTCCCAGAGACCCTAGACTTACATCGAGACCGCCTACAGAAAATTGGCTTTCAGTCTGTCGATGTCTGGTTTCAGTGTTTTAACTTCGCCTCCATGGTTGCCTTTAAGTAGCCGATCCTGAAAAATGAATCTCGATATAGAATTCAATCACTTGGCTTCAACTTTCACTAAAGATTCGACCAGAAAAATGCCGCTTCAAGCATTTTCCTAGACGATAAGCGTTGCAAATCGATGTGCAACCATTGCCCGTTAAGGACAATGCGAGTATGCCAACAGCAAGTGAAATGACATTTTTGCGCCAACTTTTGGCACACGATGTACCGACAAAGTCAGGGATGATTTTGTCGGTATCGACTGAGTAACACCTTATGAATCTAAAGCCTCTACAAGAACTGATTGATGGGTCACCGCTAGAATCATTGCTTCCCTTCACTAAGGATGAATTCTTGCAGCAAATTCGCTATGGTGATTTTCCAAAATGGCGTAAGTTGTTATCCGAATTGCCACAGATCCAGCCTAGTTCAGTTCAGTTTGGCAGCAAGGTTAGAATCGGTGGCGCCAGTGATAGTGATCCAGAGACTCTTACTCAACTGCGAGAGCAACTCCTAGAATTTATACCTTGGCGCAAGGGCCCGTTCGAGCTGTTCGGCATAGACATGGAAACGGAGTGGCAATCCAACCTGAAATGGGACCGACTAGTGAAAGAGATTTCGCCGCTAAAGTCGCGTCGTATTTTCGACGTCGGAAGCGGCAACGGCTACTACGGATTTCGTATGTTAGAGGAAGGCGCCGAAATGGTGCTCGGTATCGATCCACATATCGCCTATGTTGCACAATTCTGGCTATTAAAACACTTTGCCGCAGAGTCTCCTGTATTTGTGCTGCCCCTTACTCTGGAACAGGTGCCAACTTCACTCAACTACTTCGACACCGTTTTCTCGATGGGAGTGATCTATCATCGGCGCTCACCGATCGACCACATTCTTGAATTGAAGAGTTGCCTACGTCCCGGAGGCGAGCTGGTTATTGAATCGATCTGTGTCGATGGCGGGGCAGGTTTCAGCCTAACGCCCGAGAAGAAATATGCGCGCATGGGCAACGTCTGGTTCGTCCCAAGTATTCCCACCTTAGTACAATGGCTCTCTCGCTGCGGGATGGAACAAATCTCAGTTATAGATGAATCGACTACAACTCTAGATGAGCAACGCAAAACCGAATGGATGCCCTTCGACTCTCTAGTAGATGCTCTAGATGTGAATAATCCTCAGCTAACGATAGAAGGCCTTCCTGCTCCGAAGCGCGTGGTAGTAAAAGCAATTCGTCCTTAGCGCCGATATTCCAACTTATCTAGCCTCTAACAATTACCATATCCTTTCTAATTCTGACTTAAACAGTCATCTATTCTAAAGCCTATACAAAAGGGATCATGAAGCGCTTTTACCCGTGAAACAGTTAGTAAAAAATATTGCTTTTGCAGTGACACATTCTCCAGACTATCACTCTGCATTTCCGTTTATACGAATTTTCAGCCCTTAAATCTTAACACTATTGACCCGCTAGAACATTTGCGTTAACACTACGCCTACCCCATAGAGGGTCAGCTCTAATTCTATCCCTAATAATAAAGAGAACAACAAAATGGCCAGACCACTGAGAATTGAATATCCCGATGCCGTTTATCACGTCTCCAATCGCGGTCTCGACAAACAGCGCGTTTTCCCTTCGACGAAGTACTATGAGGCTTTCCTTGAGGGTCTAGGTGAAGCCTGTTCCCGGCTCAATGTAGAAGTGCATGCCTACTGCCTACTTAAAGACGGTTATCATCTTGTTGTAAAGACTCCAGAGGCAAATCTTAGTCGCTTCATGCGTCAGGTCGACGGCCTATACACTCAGCAGTATCAAAAAATGAAAGGTAGCGACGGCTCGCTTTTCAGAGGCCGTTACAAAGCCGTGCTGGTTCAGGCCGAGAAATACCTGCTGCCACTATCGAGCTTTATACATACGCGAGTAAAGGCCTCTGAGCTGAATAGCTACCCATGGTCCAGCTATACTAATTTCACCCGCAAGGCGAAACCACCGATCTGGTTCAATCGTGACGAAACTCTTAAACAACTACACACTGCCGCGGCAAAGCGACCCATTGCTTACAAGAAATTTGTTGCCCAAGGGGTATCGAAAGAACTAGCGCATTTTTACGGCAAAAAGAACCTGTCTTCCCTGCTTGGCGATGACAAGTTTCGTAAGGCTGCACAGAAGAAGAAATCTGCCACCACCACTCGTGGCGTTTCCCGAGGCGCGAATGCTAAGTGGAGGCCTTCTTGCCGGCAGATCATCAGCGCAGTGGCTAAGGAATTTAAAGTTCCTGAGACGAGTATTTATAAAGCCGCTCGAGGCCCCGGCTCAAAGAACGTGCCCCGCTGGGTAGCCATGTACCTGTGTCAGGAGCTCTCGGCCGTAACTCTGCAGTCAATCGCCAAACTGTTCAAACTCAAACGCTATGGCACTGTTTCAACGACTGTAGGAAAACTAAAGAAAGAGTTTGGCGTAGACAAGAAGTTGGTTGCCAGCACAGAGAAACTGACGAAGCGTCTAAGCAAAGGAAAATAGAATTAGACACTGCACAGAAGTTAGGACGATTCTCCGTTAGACGGCGAAGTTCTGGTTTTGAAGCATGCACTTCCTCTATGTGATATGTCTGCTGATTCGGTATGGCCCATATCGCAATGTGCGATGGCCCCCTGAATCAGACTCATACAATCCAATCTGTGCCATGGATCTCTGCTTCCAAATTCATACAGACAACAAAAAGCCGGACTTTTCAGAAGAAAATTCCGGCTTTACCGATTCTGGGAATAGAAAATCTATCCCAAAAGGGTCTTACTTGATTTTGGCTTCTTTGTAGATCACGTGCTTGCGAACAACTGGATCAAATTTCTTGATTTCCATCTTGTCCGGCATAGTGCGCTTGTTCTTATCAGTGGTGTAGTAGTGGCCAGTCTTGGCGCTAGAAACCAGCTTAATCAAATCTCTCATAATCGTTGCCTTTATATTGCTAACTTAGCCATGACGCGTTTATACGCGAACGCCATTGTTTCGAATATCCGCTAGTACTGCGTCTATGCCGTTCTTATCGATGATACGCATACCCTTGGTCGACAAGCGCAGCTTAACAAAGCGCTTCTCAGACTCTACCCAAAATCGATGAGAGTGGATATTTGGCGAAAATCGACGCCGTGTTTTGTTATTTGCGTGGGAAACGTTGTTTCCTGTAACTGGTTTCTTACCAGTCACCATACAGACCCTGGACATTTTGCTGCCTCGTTTGTGTTAGCTAATTACTTTTCTTGTTTGGCTATTTCTTGAGCCCAGACTCAATGGAGAACTAGGTACAAAAAAGAGCTGCGTTTTATACCAGAACGATCTGCTAATAGCAAGATAATGAGTACCTGGGCTGCTTGCGCAGGCCGTGCTCGGAAAAGCCTCAGGCCCAATGCAGGGTTCATTTACTCGCCTAATCAGCGCCTACGAGCAATCCTCTTACAACAAACCGCGCTCTGCAAATGAAACCACCAACGAGTTACCGATCACCAGATGGTCCAATACGCGTAAATCAATCGTCTCCAAGGCAATGCATAGCTTGTTGGTTATGGCTATATCCGCCTAACTCGGTTCCGCTATGCCGGAGGGATGGTTGTGAGCCAGTATTACCGACGCCGCATTGCGGTATAGGCAGTTTTTGACGACCCCCCTAGGGTAGACGGCAGCTCCATCAATAGTGCCGCGAAAGAGCTCCTCCAACTTCACACATGGTGTTGATTGTTAAGGAATAGGCAGCTAAATGTCCCGCTCTGGCGGTTCCTAAATTTTGCACGCAGGTAGTCTCGAGTTGCCCCCAAGCTGGTCAAGATATACTTGGACTTTATGCCCCCCAGCATATGCAGCTGCGACAATTCCTTCATTGCCACGAATCGTGCAGCCTTAGCGGCACCGATTCCAGGATTCTCAGTGAGGCTCGCGCGATCTGCCACCAAGAAACCGACCAAGCCCCATAGCGGCTGAGCATGTCTCTAGCGATATCCAGCGAAGCCCTACCCCCCCTCACCTGTTTGCAGCATTACGGCCAACAGCTCGGCTATCAGACAGGCTGGCGGCGTCTTTATTAAACCGCTTCTCTCTAGGACGCTTACCCTGTGGCAAACCCGCCATGCTCATACCTTGATTCCATCCGTCATACTTGGCAATTCCCTCGCTAATCAGCACCGACTAGCTAATAAAAGAATAGACTGTGCCCGGCAGAACCGTTAATTTGCCGTCAAATTGATTAACCCAAAGCTAGCTGCTAATCTAGCTATCCCTTGAACCACCTATATTTGTTGGGTCTCCATGTTAAGTCTTACTAACAAACGCGTCTTACTTGGCATTACGGGCGGCATCGCTGCGTACAAATGCGCCGAACTCACGCGCCTACTAATCAAGGCCGGCGCCGAGGTCAGGGTGGGCATGACACGTGCAGCAACCGAATTCATTACCCCGCTTACGATGCAGGCACTATCAGGCCAGCGCGTCCATCTAGACCTGCTAGATAGCGATGCTGAAGCAGCCATGGGCCATATTGAATTAGCCCGTTGGGCAGACTTGGTATTAATCGCGCCTGCTACAGCGGATTTCATCGCTCGAATCACCCAAGGCCAAGCCGATGACATCCTATCCACTATGGTGCTCGCCACATCAGCGAAGATTGCAATCGCACCTGCGATGAATCAGGCGATGTGGGCGGATGACAGCACGATGACCAACCTAAATGTGCTGGTTGATCGCGGATACCATATCTTTGGCCCAGCAAAAGGTGAACAGGCCTGCGGCGATGTAGGGCCAGGGCGCATGATGGAACCGGCGCAATTGTTAGAGCTAAGTGCCAGCTTGTTTGAAACAGGCGAACTCGCAGGCAAAAGTTTCGTCATAACTGGAGGACCGACACAAGAGGCAATCGACCCGGTAAGATTCATAAGCAATCACAGCTCCGGCAAGATGGCCTATGCGCTAGCTGCCGAGGCAGTGGCAGCGGGTGCAAAAGTGACCCTCATCAGTGGCCCGGTAAATCTACCCACTCCTGAAAGCGTCAAACGCATCGATGTAATCAGTGCGGCCCAGATGCTCGCAGCGACTCATGAGGCCATGGCAGATTGCGACGTATTTATCGGCGTTGCCGCCGTGGCCGACTATCGACCGGCAGAGATCGCAGCGCAGAAGATTAAAAAGTCTGACGAGCAGATGCAACTCACGCTGATTAAGAACCCAGACATTATCAGTGAGGTTGCCCAACTAGAAGAAAAGCCCTTTGTTGTAGGCTTCGCTGCCGAAACAAATGACATCGTCAGCAACGGGAAAGACAAATTGAAGCGCAAGGGTCTCGATATGCTATTCGCAAATAACGCGACCGAGACTTTTAGCAGTGATTCCATTGTCGTAACAGCTTTAACTGAAATAAGCGAAACCGAACTAAAAGCAGGCAACAAGAATGTAGTAGCAAGACACATGTTGCAACTCATCGCTACAGCTCTGAACGAACAATAGTCATAACTACTACTCTACAAATCTATCGGCGACGAACATGACGCAAGCTGAAACACAAGCTGACCCCGAATTAATTCCGGCCTCAATTTTTAGAGCCTATGACATTCGCGGCATTGCCGATCAACAGCTCACTGCACAAAGTGTAAAACGAATCGGTCAGGCCATAGGCAGTGAAGCTCTCGACCAAAATATTGCCTCACTATTAGTCGGATATGACGGCAGACTCTCAAGCCCTTCCCTGTCTATAGCACTGATCGAAGGTATTCAAAGTAGTGGTTGTAGTGTGGTGAGTATCGGTCTCGTACCAACACCACTTCTCTATTTTGCAACCTTTACGACCGGCTACACTTCCGGCGTTATGCTAACAGCCAGTCATAATCCGGCTAATTACAATGGCTTGAAGATTGTATTCAACCAAACCAGTCTAGCCGACGATCAGATTCAGACAATTCGAACACGAATTGAAAACGATCAGTTGAGAACGGGCAGTGGCGGATTCACAGAGCTCGAAGTCGATCGTAGTTACATAGATGAAGTCTGCAGCCGCATTCAGTTGAGTAAGCCGCTAAAGGTCGTAATCGACTGTGGTAATGCGGTACCCGGCAAGATCGCTCCCACATTGTTTCGAGAACTTGGCTGCGATGTACGTCTAATTTTCTGCGAGATCGATGGTAGCTTTCCAAACCATCATCCCGACCCAACAGTGCCTGAAAACCTAGTCGCACTTGCCTCCACCGTGCTGGAGGAAAATGCAGATATTGGAATCGCGCTGGATGGCGATGGAGACCGAGTAGGCCTCATAACGAATCGTGGTAAGTTCGTGGATGCCGACCGCATATTGATGCTACTCGTGCAATCTATCTTGCCAAATTACCCGGGCCGAGCTGTCGTATTCGATGTGAAGTGCAGCAGCAAACTAGGCGCCTTAGTTGAAAAATTTGGCGGAGCTCCAGTAATGCACCGTAGCGGTCACTCCTTCATGAAACAGAAAATGCAGGAGACCAATGCTATACTTGGAGGTGAGTTCGCCGCACATATCTTTATAAAAGATAACTGGTTTGGATTCGATGATGGTCTTTATGTCGCTGCTAGACTGCTTAAGATAATCAGCGAGTCTGCTACATCGAGTGACGAAATATTCAATCAGCACATTACAGGATTCAGCACATCAGAAATAAAAGTCGAGGTTCCAGAAGAACGTAAATTCTTGCTGATGAATCGCTTGCTCGAGTTGGCCAGTTTCCCGGCAGCGAAACTGATTACTCTCGACGGGCTTCGTGTGGAATATGCCGACGGTTGGGGCCTAATACGCGCCTCAAATACCAGCCCTGCCCTGCTACTTCGATTCGAGGCAGACACCCAGATAAGAATGCTTGAGATCCAAGAGAAGTTTAAGGCGCTAATCCTTAGCGCAGATAAGAATTTAGAAATAAGCTTTTAGGGCGCTATAAAGAACTAACAGCTGAAGCTTGAGTGAAGAATGCAAACACTGTCTTCGAGCTCACCCAATGGAAAGACATGTCACTATCACTAAGTAATGCAAAAAACATCGCCAAGGTTCTTACCGAGTCGCTGCCCTATATACAGAAATTTACGGGCCGTACAGTGGTAGTAAAGTACGGCGGCAATGCCATGGTCGACAAAGCGCTAAAGCAGAGCTTTGCGCGGGATATAGTGTTGATGAAACTTGTTGGAATCAATCCAATCGTCGTACACGGCGGCGGCCCTCAGATTGGGAGCCTCCTGGAGAGACTCAATATCGAGTCTAGCTTCGTCGATGGGCTCCGTGTTACCGACAACCAGACCATGGATGTGGTTGAGATGGTATTGGGCGGCCTCGTGAATAAGGAAATCGTTTCATTGCTGAACAAGAATCAGGGCAAGGCAGTAGGCCTCAGCGGCAAAGACGGAAATCTGATTCGTGCAAAGAAGCTAAAGATCAAGCGCAAGGGCTCGAAGCTTGCTGATGAGGCCATGGACATAGGCCAGGTTGGCGAGGTGGTTAGCATAAATACAGAGATCCTCGATGTGATGAAGGATAGCGATTTTATTCCTGTGATCGCGCCCATTGGTGCCGACAGCGATGGATCTAGTTACAATATTAATGCGGATTCAGTGGCCGGAGAGATCGCTAGCGTCCTCGGCGCAGAGAAGTTAATCCTGCTTACTAACATAGCCGGCGTTCAAGATAAGAAGGGAAATGTGCTAACCGGCCTTAGCATTAAGCAAGTTGATACGCTTATTGCCGATAAAACAATAACCGGAGGGATGCTGCCCAAGGTCGAGTGCGCACTGAACGCTGTTAAGAAAGGTGTTACCAGCGCCACAATTGTCGACGGAAGAGTAGAGCATGCGGTACTCCTAGAGATTTTTACAGACGAAGGGGTCGGTACATTGATATCCAAGAGCGGTTTGGATAAGAACTAGCCAAGCGAATTAAGAAGACATGGACAAAGCCAACAAGATTTCTCGAAAAGATCAGATTCTGCAAGCGCTCGCGCGCATGCTGGAAGCGGCACCGGGCCAGCGAATTACGACCGCCGCCCTCGCCAGAGAGGTCGGCGTCTCTGAGGCCGCCCTGTACAGACACTTTCCGAGCAAAGCGCGAATGTTCGAAGGACTAATCAAGTTCATCGAGGACACCCTATTCGCGCGAATCACCAGAATAATCAATGAGGAAGATAGCGCAGAAATTCGCTGTCATAATATCCTCCTCTTACTACTCACATTCTGCGACAAGAATCCCGGAATGACGCGCCTACTGACCGGAGACGCTCTCGCAGGAGAAACAGAAAGGCTGCGTGAACGCATCGCCCAATTCTTTAGTCGGTTGGAAGCCCAGCTTAAGCAGGTGCTGCGCGAGGCTCAAATTCGGGAAAACCTGAAAACGACTATCTCTCCAACCGTTCTCGCGAATCTGTTACTCGCATCAGTTGAAGGTAGGTTGGCACAGTTTGTTCGCAGCGAATTCAAAGTCTCGCCTCTGGACAATTGGGACTCTCAGTGGGTCTTTCTAAGCAAAAATTTGTTAGAACCTTATTCGGCCACAGCCGAAACCGGGGCTACTGTCTAGTTGTTGTTCAGACTCGCTAGGCAGATATTCCATATTCTTCGCGATAGGCCACGACCGCATCAAGATAAGGCTGCAGTTGCTCGTTCTCAGATGCCATCAAATAGTCTACGATGTCCTGTAAGCTAATTATGCTAACAACCTTTATCTGGTAAATCTGCTCTATCTCTTGAATTGCCGATAAGTTGCCTGTTCCTTTTTCCTGTCGGTCCATAGCGACGGCGATGCCATTTAGATGAGCGCCGTTGCTTCTGATAATCTCTGCCGCTTCTCTTACCGCCGTGCCCGCCGTAATAACATCATCGACAATTAGCACATCGCCGCTTAGCTGCGCACCGACTATAGAACCCCCCTCCCCGTGCGCCTTCGCTTCCTTGCGATTGAAACAGTATGGCTTGTTGACGTTATGATTATTGGCCAATGCCATGGAAGTCGCTGTGGCCAATGGAATACCTTTGTATGCCGGACCGAATAAAATATCGTACTCAACTTTTGCATCGATGATCGCATCGGCGTAACACCTGGCTAAAAAGAATAACTTTTCGCCAGTATTGAAAAGCCCCGCATTGAAAAAATAGGGACTTACCCGCCCGCTCTTTAGAGTAAATTCTCCGAAGCGCAGAATCTCATTCTCTATCACGAAATTTAGAAAGTTTTTCTGAAATTCTTGCATCAATGCCCCATTTCGCCGGATCATGTTCTCAATAGCTTGTAAGGAATAAACTAAGCTTCTAGATTATGAAAGCGCTTGTTTCTGCTTCGCTACCAATTCTTCTATACCGCTTTTGCCGAGCGCAAGCATCTCCAACAATTGGTCATGACTAAAATCGCCATCTTCACCCGTGCCCTGCACTTCTATGAATCCACCCAATTCGGTCATGACGATATTCATGTCGGTCTCCGCATTGGAGTCCTCGTCATAGTCAAGATCAAGCACGGCATGCCCCTTGAATATCCCAACTGACACGGATGCGATTAGCTGCTTCGCTGGATTTGTGCTCACCATTTTATTCGCGATCATATGATTGATCGCATCCATCATCGCGACACAGCCGCCCGTAATCGATGCAGTTCTCGTTCCACCATCGGCCTGTATTACGTCGCAGTCGATCTTGATTGTGTGCTCGCCCAGCTGGGTCAGGTCTATAGCTGCCCGCAGGGAGCGCCCGATTAGTCGCTGAATCTCGAGGCTACGGCCAGACTGCTTTCCTCTTGCTGCCTCTCTATCCATGCGGGTGTTCGTAGAGCGAGGCAACATGCCGTATTCGGCCGTTATCCAGCCCTTGCCAGTGCCCTTCAAAAAGCGGGGGACCGATTTTTCGACGCTCGCATTACATAGCACCTTAGTATCACCGAATTCGACCAATACAGAGCCTTCCGCATGTTTCGTGTAGTTCCTGCTGATGGTGATATCGCGCAATTGATTTGCGCTTCGTTCGCTTGGCCTTATAAGTTCAGTCATAATTTTCCTGTGGGTAGATATCTGCAAGCGCATGACTTGCCGCAAGCAAATTATCCTAGATATTGATTGTTATAGCGAGCCGCAAGTCACGCACTTGTGTGGCCATAAATTGGTATCAAAGACTAATGAGAGAATTGAGTCAAAACATGCCAACAAAGTAGACTGTGATTACAGCGCGATTAGGTTAAAATGTTGCCATTCGGTTTCGCCTTAATATTCGGATAATAGACTATGACATCAAGTATGACTGCCTTCTCTAGGCAGCAGCAAGAACAGGAATGGGGTTCGCTTACTTGGGAAATTCGATCTGTGAACCACCGCTATCTGGAAACCAGTGTACGCCTGCCGGAATCGTTTCGAGCGTTGGAAAATGGCGTGCGCGAGGCGGTACGTAAACGACTCACCCGCGGCAAGGTGGAATGCGCGCTGCGCTTTCAGTCTGAGGCAAAAATTTCTTCTGATCTGCACCTGAATACAAAGCTAATTCAACAGCTGGTTCAGGCAAACATCGAGATAGAACAAATTACAGGCACATCGATAAGTCTGAACAATATGGAAGTGCTGCGCTGGCCCGGCGTCATAGAGGAACAAGATTTCGATAAAACATCAATCGAGAAACAAGCACTTAGTTTATTCAGCGCTGCACTAGATGACTTAGTGGCGACTAGAGCGCGCGAAGGTGCAGAGCTGCAGGGCTTTATACAGCAGCGTATCGATTCCGTACGCAAGATCGTAGTTAGCATTCGCAATAAGATGCCGGAAATTCTAGCGAGACAAAAACAGAACATTCTCGATCGATTGGCAGATCTAAAGGCAGAGCTTGAACCCACGCGCCTGGAACAGGAAGTGTCTCTACTCACTCAGAAGGCCGATGTAGAGGAAGAGCTGGATAGACTAGACTCTCATCTGAACGAAGTAGAACGTGCGTTGAGTGCGAAGGGCCAAAAGGGACGGCGCCTCGATTTCCTCATGCAAGAGTTGAATCGCGAGGCCAATACACTTTCCTCAAAGTCCATCGTCGTCGAAACTTCGCTGAACGCGGTGGAATTGAAGGTGTTGATCGAACAGATGCGCGAACAAATTCAGAATGTCGAATAACAATGACAGAACTAAACCTAGTTTCGGAGATCAAGCTGCATGTCTAGAGGCACACTATTCATAGTGACGGCACCTTCTGGTGCGGGCAAAACCAGCCTGGTTAAGGCATTAATCGAGCGCGAGCAGCTGCTGCGTGTGTCCGTATCTCACACCACCCGGGCCAAGCGCCCCGGTGAAGAAGATGGCGTGAACTACCATTTTGTCGATGAAGCCGCATTCACGGAGATGCTACGCACGGGCAGTTTTTTTGAGAGCGCCCAGGTCTACGGTAATCACTATGGCACCTCGCAATTATGGGTAAATCAGCAGCTAGACGCCGGCCTCGACGTAATTCTTGAGATCGATTGGCAGGGCGCGGTTCAAGTTCGTAACCTCGATCCGAAAGCCTGCTCCATTTTTATCCTGCCGCCTTCTCTGAAAACTCTAAAGATTCGCCTTCTCAATAGAGCTCAAGACGATGCCGAGACCATCGAGAAGCGCATGAGCGAAGCGGTTGCGGAGATTTCCCACGTCGCAGAGGCCAACTTTGTTGTCATTAACGACGACTTCGACACGGCGCTGGAAGACCTCTGCGCTATCATCAGATCATGCAGACTCACTATGAAATATCAGGAAACCAATCAAGCAGCCCTCTTCGCTAGCCTCGCTGTAGGCTAGTAGTTCTGAGTAACTAAGTACCCTGCTTTCAAGAATTGTATGCATTCTGCGTCAGAATTCAGTAAAATCCTCGGTCCTCGTTAAATATGCTCCTCGGAGCTGCGGTGGCATTGCCCGATACAGCTCGTATTTGGCGCCGCGCCACCCGTAAACATGTAGATCATTAAGGGTTTGGTATGGCTAGAATCACTGTAGAAGATTGTTTGGAAAACGTTGATAACCGCTTTGAACTGGTCATGGTATCCAGCAAACGCTCGCGTCAGATTCAAACTGGCGGCAAAGACCCGTTGGTTTCCCTCGATAATGACAAGCCTACCGTACTAGCACTCAGAGAAATTGCTGAAGGCCTAATCGATGCCAGCATCCTGATAGCCAAGCCACCTAGCGTAGAGCTGGAAGAATTGGCTGACGAAGCAGCTGAGGCTGTAGAGAAAGTCGCAGAAGCAGCAGAGGCTGTCGAAGCCGTTGCTTCTGAAGAAGCCACCGAAGAGCCGGCCAAAACACAAGATAAAGAACCCCCCGCCGCACAAGCCTAAGAGCTGTTCTAATAACTAAGGAGTCGAGTCTTGCAGGTCCCAGCACTAGACACAATCGACTCTTTAGCCTCGGATCTCACCAGTTATCTCGGTAAGGACCAGGTCAACAGCGTACGTCGCGCCTATTACTATGCGGAACAAGCCCACGAAGGCCAGTTCCGTCGTAGTGGTGATCCCTATGTCACTCATCCCCTGGCAGTAGCCGGCATTCTCAGCGAAATGCACATGGACCATCAGAGCTTGATGGCCGCTATGCTGCACGACGTAATCGAAGACACCGGCATTACCAAGACCGCAATCAAGTCGCAGTTTGGCAACTCCGTTGCTGACCTAGTAGATGGTGTAAGCAAACTCAACAAGATCAAATTTAGTAGCCGCGCGGAAGCCCAAGCAGAGAACTTTCAGAAGATGGCGATGGCCATGGCGAAGGATCTGCGCGTGATTCTGGTTAAGATCGCGGATCGCCTTCACAATATGCGCACGCTGGATGTACTTGCTCCAGACAAGCGCCGACGCATCGCACGAGAAACTCTAGATATCTACGCCCCCATCGCCAATCGGCTGGGGATGAACATCGTTCGAATCGAATTCGAGGAGCTAGGCTTCGCTGCGCTCTATCCGATGCGTGCACGCAGGATTTCGGCTGCTGTGAAAAGCGTACGCGGCAACAGAAAAGAAATTCTTTCCAAGATTGAGACTTCGATTGCCGCCTGCCTCGAGCGCGAAGGCCTGCCCGGTCGCTGCGCCGGACGCGAGAAACATCTCTATAGCATCTATGAGAAGATGCGCAGCAAGCGAAAGTCCTTCTCGGAAATCATGGATGTATACGCGTTTCGCATCGTCGTCGATCGCGTGGATACCTGTTACCGCGTTCTAGGAGCTGTACACAGCTTGTACAAGCCCGTTCCCGGACGCTTCAAGGACTATATAGCGATCCCTAAAGCAAACGGCTATCAATCTCTTCACACTACTCTGTTCGGTATGCACGGCGTACCCATCGAGATTCAAATACGCACCGAAGAGATGGAAGGGATGGCGAACAACGGCATCGCCGCACATTGGCTCTATAAGTCGAGCGAGGACCTGCCTAGCAATCCACACATTCGCGCTCGTGAGTGGGTGAATGGCTTGCTGGACATGCAGAAAAATGCCGGTAACTCATTAGAGTTTATTGAGAACGTAAAGATCGATCTCTTCCCCGATGAAATTTACCTTTTCACACCAAAAGGAACAATTTTCGAATTGCCAGCCGGTTCTACAGCGGTCGATTTCGCCTATGCGATCCATACCGATGTCGGTAACTCTTGTGTCGCCTGTCGAATTAGTCGTCGCCTCGCTCCATTAAGTGAACCACTGGAGAGTGGTCAAACCGTTGAGATCATTACCGCGCCAGGCACACAGCCCAACCCAGCGTGGCTGAGTTTCGTTATTACCGGTAAGGCACGCAGCAATATTCGTCACTACCTGAAGAATCAGAAACACTCCGAGTCGGTCGCTCTCGGACGGCGTCTACTGAATAAAACATTGGCTGGCTTCGGTGATCAGTTGGACGACATCGCGCAGGAAAATATCGATGCCATCTTGCAGCAAACTAAACTCAAGTCTATAGATCATTTGTTAGAAGAAATTGGCTTGGGCAATCGTATGTCCTACATGGTTGCACAACGACTGGCCTCAAAGAGCAATATTTCTGCCGACGAAGCACAGAGAGAATCGGATAAGCTGGGTTCGCTCGATATTCGTGGCTCCGAGGGCATGGTCATGAATTATGCCAAGTGCTGCCATCCCATTCCCGGCGACCCGATCATTGGCCATATCAGTTCTGGCCGCGGCATGGTAATTCACACAGATGATTGTAATAACATCGCCGACGTTCGAGACAAGCCAGAGAAATGCGTATCGGTAAGCTGGGATTCCGATGTTCAAGGCGAGTTCTCGGTTGAGCTGCGCGTCGAGTTAGAAAACGAGCGCGGTATTATCGCAACACTGGCGACTACGATTACGGGAACTGAAGCCAATATCGAAAAAATTTCCACCGTTGAGAGAGATGCTCGCTTCAGCATCGTAAACCTTTCACTCAATGTTCATAACCGAGTTCACTTGGCGCGCGTCATGAAACGCGTGCGACACATCAAGGCAGTCGCAAAAGTAACTCGAGTGAAGAGTCGCAAGATACGCAAGACGATCAAGAATATTATCGGCAGCAACTAGATATAAACCGGAAAATTACCATGACTACACTAGAACAAGTTCATTCCAATACAGCGCCCGCAGCAATCGGCCCCTACTCTGCGGCCATTAAAGCCGGCTCTCTGGTTTTCCTCTCGGGACAGATTCCACTAGATCCCGAAACCATGGAGATCGTCTCCGATGATATAGCAGCGCAGACCCATCAGGTTTTTAAGAACCTGACCGCGGTCGCTGAAGCTGCCGGCGGCAGTTTGAGCAATGCCGCGAAGCTGACCATCTATCTTACCAACCTTGGTGACTTTGCTGTGGTGAATGAGATCATGGCTGGGTATTTCTCAGAGCCCTATCCAGCACGCGCTACGATACAAGTCAGCGCCCTACCTAAAGGGTCTAAGATTGAGATCGACGCCGTTCTGGCACTGTAGATTTCATTACAGCGCCTATTACTAAGCGCTGAGACTTCCTTGTCTTTGCGCGTTCGTGGCACTACTGTATAAAAACACATATACTTTGTTGGTCTTTGCCGGAATGGGTTAGCTTAATCCGCTCTGTCCGCTGTCGCTCTCTCAATCGGGAGTAGAGGGCTCACTACTAAATCGAACACTACACACTGTGAATGCTGCCAGCCAACTACTAGAAACGATCCCCGTCACCCACTTGAAAGGCGTAGGTGCCGCGCTTGAGGAAAAACTAAACTCTATTGGCATCCATAACCTGCAAGACCTGCTTTTCCATCTACCTTTTCGCTATGAAGACAGGTCGCGAATCACATCCATCGGATCGATCAGTGCGGGCGAAACCGTTCAGATACAAGGCGAGGTCGTAAGTACCGATATACAGTTCGGGCGCCGCCGAAACCTGCGTTCTGCAGTTAAAGACAATAGCGGCTTCATCACCCTTCGCTTCTTTCATTTTAGTAACGCACAGAAGAGTTCTCTCGCGGTCGGCAGCCAGGTCCGCTGCTACGGCGAGGTACGCCGCGGTAGATCTGGGCTTGAGCTATTCCATCCCGAGTATCGAGTCGTGCACGAGAACGAAGACATAATCAATGAGGACTGCCTAACCTCTATCTACCCGACAACCGAAGGGCTTGGACAGACTCGACTACGCAGCATCGCAAATCAGGCGCTCGCTTTCTTGCCCGCTAATGCCCATGATGATTCTCTTGTTGGTTCCGCCCTTCAAGAACTATTGCCAGGTGAGTTGATCAAAAAATTCAGTCTTCATTCTCTTGTCGATGCCATAAGACTAATTCATCGACCTCCACTGGAAGCTCCGCTAAGCTGGTTAAGTGAGGGCAAAAACCCGGGGCAACATCGACTTTCTTTCGAAGAGTTGCTCGCTCACCGCTTGTGTATGCGTCGTTTTAAATCTGATGCGCAACAGCAGAGCGCGCCAAAGTTTGGTGATTCGCCGGTTTTGGTTACAGGCTTCCTCAAGGCACTGCCCTTCACTCTGACTAACGGTCAGCAGCGCGCCTACAAAGAGATCGCCAACGATCTAGCACGCGCCTGCCCCATGCTTAGACTGCTGCAAGGTGATGTGGGATCAGGCAAAACTGTGGTTGCTGCCCTATCGGCACTACATGCTATTGCCGAGGGGTATCAGGTGGCAATAATGGCACCTACAGAGTTATTGGCGGAGCAACACTTTGCGAATTTTTGTCAGTGGTTCGAACCGTTAGGTATCAACGTTGGCTGGCTAAGCGGAAAGACAAAAGGAAAAGCACGCATTGCACAACTTACATCAGTGGGCAATGGCAACTGCCAACTACTAGTGGGAACTCACGCGCTTTTTCAAGACGAGGTAATCTACGCCAAGCTCGGGCTCATCATAATCGATGAACAACACCGTTTCGGAGTGCACCAACGACTCGCCTTGCGTGAGAAGGCAAATCAACGCGCATTGAACCCACACCAACTAGTTATGACCGCGACGCCGATTCCTAGAACACTCGCTATGAGTGCTTATGCCGATCTCGATAACTCGGTAATCGATGAGCTTCCTCCTGGCCGAATACCTGTAAACACCGCAATCATTTCCAACGATCGGCGAGACCAAGTTATGCAACGCATCGAGAGCGCCTGTATCGGTAATAGCCAGGCCTATTGGGTCTGCACTTTGATCGAGGAGAGTGAGGCGCTGCAATGTCAGGCGGCGGAAGTGACGGCCGAGCAACTCACTCTGCAGCTACCCGATATAAAGGTTGGGCTTATTCATGGACGCATGAAGCCACAAGAGAAAGTGGAGATCATGCGGCGTTTTAAGCAGGGAGACCTGCAGTTGCTGGTAGCAACTACCGTTATCGAAGTTGGTGTCGATGTGCCCAATGCCAACCTGATGGTAATAGAAAACCCTGAACGCCTTGGCCTCGCGCAGCTGCACCAACTGCGCGGCCGTGTCGGTAGGGGATCGACCCGTAGCCACTGTATCCTCTTGTATCAGACACCGCTGTCTAAGGCAGGCAAGCAACGCCTATCGGTAATGCGCGAGAGTACTGATGGATTCTACATCGCTGAGAAGGATCTCGAGCTGCGCGGACCCGGCCAGGTCCTAGGCACCCAACAGACCGGATTAATGAGCTTTAAGGTGGCTGACATCAGCCGCGATGCCGACCTCTTAGATCAGGTAAAAGAAGCCTCAGAGCTGGTTCTGGAAAAATATCCTGAAATCGTAGACCCATTGATTCAGCGTTGGTTGGGAGACAACGTCCACTACGCCAATGTCTAGTCAGTCGATTGTTATTCTTGTCTATAAGATCATTTACCACTCTCGCCTAAACTAATTTTTACTCTCACCCTAAAGTCTTTTATGCTAGCGGCTCCAATCAGGAGCCTCTTATCAAGTCTATGTTCAGTCGGGCTACTAGGAAAGTATTTTGCTGCGAGCAACCTCGTCTGTAAGCCCCTTCGGGCACAGCCTGGAACGCATGCTGCTAAGTTGTCGCGCAGAGTGGCCATAACTTGATAAGATGCTCCTTACGCTGTAACCAAGTATTAACTCCTCATGGAATTTGTAACGAAAATTCGCGCAAGAATAATTTCACAGTTTCGGTCTCGATTTCCGGAGCTCTATACCAAGCTGCCTGCATTCGCGGAATTAACTCGCACTAATAAGCCTATCGGTATTTATCTGCTGCTTTGGCCAACAATCTCTGCGCTATGGATCGCCGAAGAGGGCTTCCCTCGATTCTCACTGCTCTTTATCTTTGTCTTAGGCACGGCACTCATGCGCTCGGCTGGCTGCTGTGTAAATGATTTTGCCGATCATAAGATCGATGAAAAAGTCGCACGGACGCAGCAACGGCCGCTAGCCGTGGGATCACTTACAAGAAAGGATGCTTTCCTTTGTTTCGTAGTGCTATCTCTAATTAGTTTCTCTTTAGTGCTAATGACAAATGAAAGAACCATCATTCTCTCCTTTGCCGCCATAGCTTTGGTTGCGGTATACCCGTTCATGAAACGATTCACGCACTTGCCTCAGTTAGTATTGGGGATCGCTTTCTCTTGGGGAATACTGATGGCTTTCTCCGCAGCAACCGGGGAAGTTCCACAGGCTGCCTATCTCTTGTTCGTAGCAAACTGTTTGTGGACTGTAGCCTACGATACACAGTATTCGATGGTAGATAGGGAGTTCGATATAGAAATAGGGGTCAAGTCTACCGCAATACTATTTGGTGATGCCGACAAGGTCATCATCGGTAGTCTGCAGGTCATGTTTATTCTAGCGATGATTCTCGCTGGCAGGCAGTTCGAGCTTGGGGCGTTCTACTATCTCTCTCTCGTCATAGCGAGCGGGCTCCTTGCCTACCAGCAATATCTCATCAAGGATCGATTACCAGGGCCCTGCTTCGAGTCGTTTCTGAATAACAATTGGGTGGGTACGGTGATCTTTATCGGCGTGCTGCTGAGCTTCATCTAGCCTTATTTGATGGACCAACTTCGACTAAGTTGCAAAGGTATATGCAACCATTGCCCATTAAGGGCAAGCGAGCACGCCAAAAGCAAGGGAAATAACACTATCCCCAGGCTTTTGGCGTACGACATACTGAAAAGTCATGGACGACTTTTCAGTATCCGCTAAATAGCTGAAGTCAACCCATCGCATCTAACTAGTAATTAAACGAACGCCTGTATGCCAGTCTGTGATCTGCCTAGAATTAGTGCGTGAATGTCCTGAGTTCCTTCATAGGTATTCACTACTTCCAGATTCTGACAATGGCGCATCACCGGGAATTCATCCGAAATACCATTGCCTCCCAACATATCCCTTGCCTCGCGAGCGGCATCCAATGCCTTCAAGCAAGAGTTACGCTTTAGCAGAGAAATAAGTGGTGGCGCCAACTTGCCCTCATCTCGCAAACGGCAGGCTTGCAAGCAACCCTGCAGGCCCAAAGAGATATCTGTTTGCATGATAGCCAGCTTCTTCTGTATCAGCTGATTCGCCGCAAGCGGTCGACCGAACTGTTTTCTATCCATCGTGTATTGCAGCGCCGTATGCCAGCAAGTTTCTG
>Ga0302118_10000245_pt1 | contig 25089 bp, 29 predicted proteins | sample AG5_331_MG_FD_203126 | JGI IMG/M metagenome (GOLD analysis project Ga0302118, IMG submission 203126) | Marine microbial communities from Western Arctic Ocean, Canada - AG5_33.1 | ecosystem: Environmental > Aquatic > Marine > Oceanic | place: Canada: Western Arctic Ocean | collected 2017-10-01 | reverse complement strand
ACGTTGCAAGATTGACTGGCGGTGCAGTTGCCAGTGTTGATTCACCAAAAACCAAGGAAGTTGAGGAAACTCATGGTGTACTTGGTGCAGGTTTACATTCATAAACAATAATCGTGTAAACCAGGAGCCTTCTACTATCGCACAGCTTTTGTGGTTAGAATCTCCAGGTTGATGTTCAGCATAGGAGCGCATTAGAGTTAGGCTTAAACCAGGCCAGACACATAAAATAATATACTGCCACCAAACGACTCCTTGGTAGTCCAACCAAAAAAGTAAGCTGGTCATTAATGTTAGGTGTAAAGCCCAATTGCGCCAATGGTAGAGAGTACCTTTAGCTAATTCTTTAGCTTCACTCACTAGAAAAAGCCCCACCGCTAACCATGGACCAATTAGCATACGACCTAAAAAAGTGTAATTTATGCGCCATAACCATCGCAACACCGGGCTCATTGTGCACCAGTCTTCAGGCCAGTGGTAATAACTTTCAGGATCTAATACAGGCTCGGTGAGCGTACTAACTTGATGATGTAGGCGGTGATGATCACGATACTGGAAATAGGGTATCCAAAGGCTTAAGGGTAACCATCCCGAGGCATCATTAAACCACCCCCACGGGCTTGGGTGGCCATGCAGTAGTTCGTGCTGCACGCTGCCATGTAAGCATAATATGACTGCTGCAAGGGGAGATACTAGCCACCAAGACAGTTCCGTGGCGTAGCACATGAGCACTCCCCAACTGGCGTAAACACAGGCTATTAAAGCCCATGTAGGCCATTCTTGACGTTGCCACAGAAAATGGCATGTTGGGGCAGTGGGTGTGAGTTGCATGATCCATGGCCATAAACTTGATTATTCGTGGAGGGCACGATAGCCTAGCAATTGAACTGAGACAATGAGTGTTTTTGCGACATTGTCACATGTTTGTGGTGCTTGCGAAGCAAATGTTAGGTTTGCAACTAATTCCAACAAAATTAGTAGAGAGTTATGGACAGTCAAGAGCGTATATTTCGTGTGGAAACCTTTCGTCAACGGCTGATGGAGGTAATGTCTGGTATGGGCATTAAAAGTTCTGGCTTGGCTCAAGCTATCGGTGTTGATCGATCAACCTTATCTCAGCTGTTAGCTGAAGAAAATGATCGATTGCCTAGAGTAGATACCCTCATGGCTATTGCTTCTAAACTCCAGGTTAGCGTTGATTGGCTCCTTGGTTTAACTGGAGAGTCCCGATCGGGTGCGGAGATTTTAAGTCAATCATTGCAATTGACACCAAGCTCACCGTTGCCTTCCGGAGCTAGTTTACGTCTGTGGCATAAAGAAGCGATGGGTACCAAAATCCGTTATGTGCCGGCTAATTTACCAGATTTTGTTAAAACTGAAGCTGTCCTAGGATGCGAATATGGACAGTTTGAAAGTGTTAGTTTAGATCAGGTAATGGATACCACTAAAGAGCGCTATCAAGAGCTTCAGCAACCTGGCTGCGACATGGAAATATGTCTGTCTGTTCAAGAAATGGTTGGCTTTGCTAAGGGCGAAGGCTTGTGGTGCAGTCTAAGCCTTGAAGATCGCTGTAAACAATTAGAGTGGTTTTCCCAGCTGGTAGATCAACTTTACCCTAAACTACGAGTTTATTTGTTTAATGAAAGTCGTAACTACGCCTCTCCTTACACCATTTTTGGTGCCAAGCGCAGTGCTGTTTATATTGGGCATATGTATTTTGTGTTCAATACTAGTGAACATGTGCAAACCTTAACAGGTCACTTTGATGGTTTGATTAGAGCAGCAGAGGTTCAGGCCCACCAACTCAAAGACTGGATAGAGGATCTGTTAAATGAAATTAAGGAACAGTAAATGGCGTTAATTTGTGCTTATCCTATGTACCAAATGCCTGAATTGGAACACTGTATTGCTGCATGGTGGCAGGGCGTTCGTGGACACCTGATAGAACAGGATCTCAGCGCGGAAATAGTGTCTAAACTACCGAAGTTACTGTCCCAACCTAACGATTATTATGCCCATTGGCGTGATGATAATCTGTTGCTTAGCCAAACCTGTGGCTACCCATTAACCCATAGTTTACAGGGGCAGGTACACTATGTTGCTACCCAAAGTTACCACACCCCTTTTAGTCATGGGCCAATGTATAATAGTGTGGTTTTGGTGCGAGACCAGAGCGGTGCTAAGCACATAAAAGAGCTGTTTCAGGCTCGGGTTGCAGTCAATAGTGATGACTCTCAATCGGGCTATCATGCGTTACGGGGCTTAATTGCACCTTTGGCCCAAGGTGAAGCTTTTTTTTCAGACGTTATTAAATCCTCTTCGCATAGAAAAAGCATCGCTTTGGTGGTCCAAGGGCAAGCCGATATCTGCGCTGTGGATTGCGTCACCTATAGTCTACTGCAAGCTCATGCGCCGTTAGAAATATCAAAATTACGTATTTTAACCACTACACAAAGTGCACCTTGCTTACCCTATATTACCAGCTTATCAACATCACCTGAGGTGCTGGTTAAGTTACAATCAGGCTTAATAGCGGCGGGCTTAGACCCCGCTTTACTATCCATACGTGAGCAATTGTTGATGGGCCCCGTTTCGATTTTGGGTGGAGTTAAACCTTATCAAGAAATAGTAGGCCAAGCCAACAAAGCAGCAGATTTGGGCTATGAGCAACTGATTTAAAATGGCAAACAATCTTTACCGTTAAAAATGCTAGGACAGTGACAGATGCTGACACAAGTAATCTGTAATCATACTTACACATCAATAGGGCCTTAAAGTGACCTATTCAGACATTATTCAATTTTGGTACACAGAAATACCACCGCGCAACTGGTTTGTTAAAGACCTGGCATTCGACACTATGCTCAAGAGACGTTTTAGCGACATACACCAGCAAGCCGCGGCAGGGGAGTTGGTCCACTGGCGGCAAAAGCCACTCGGTAAGTTAGCGGAGATTATAGTGTTAGATCAGTTCTCCCGTAATCTATTTAGAGACTCACCAAAAGCTTTCGCTTACGATGCCCACGCCTTAGTGTTAGCCCAAAGTGCTATTGAACAGGGTGCAGACTTAGACTTACTTCCCAAGCAAAAGAGCTTTATGTACATGCCGTTGATGCACAGCGAATCCGCATCAATACACCAGCAGGCCGTTATACTGTTCAACCAGTCGGGCCTAGAAGATAACTATAACTTTGAGCTTAAGCATCAAGTCATCATAGATCGTTTTGGGCGGTATCCACATCGTAATAGTCTTCTAAATAGGCCTTCAACGCCAGAAGAACTAGCGTTTTTAAGCCAACCAGGATCGTCGTTTTAGTTTTGAAACTACGGGTGGTGATATTGAAATTAGTGTTTATAGTGAAGATGAATAAGTTAGTAAGAATAAATTAGGGGAAAACAATGGGAATTTTGGACAGGGCTAAAGAAATAAGTGGCAGAGTTACTGATTCGGTGACTAACTTCAGCAGCGACGAGGTGATAGCAAATACAATAATTAAGGCAGTTGAAAAACAAGAAAAAGTTAATCTATTACTCCAAGAAAAAGGCTCTAATTATCGCGTTAATGCTATTGATCTAGGAATGAGTATCCCTCCAACAGTTACATTTGGCGTTCGCCGCATAGACGAAGATGCAGCAGGCGATAAAACGGAGATTTCAGAGAGTACTGAAAATCTGTAAAAACGTGACGGTTAGTGTATAACACAGTGCCATTTTGAGCACTAAATATGGAGAACCCCTATGTCTGTGAACGATACTAATACACTTGTCACCACACAATGGTTAGATACCCATATTGGTAGCGCTAATTTAAAGCTCATTGATGCGTCCTGGTATTTACCTAGCATGCAGCGCAATGCTTATGCTGAATATAGTGCTTCGCATATTCCGGGAGCGCTATTTTTTGATATTGATAAAACCTGTGATGAGACGTCTAATTTGCCACATATGGCTCCGTCCGTTGAGGCATTTACAGCCGATCTATGTGCGATGGGTATAACTGGTTCACATCAGGTGGTGATCTATGACGGGGCTGGATTGTTCTCTGCTGCGAGGGTTTGGTGGCTGTTTAAATTGATGGGCCTCGATAACGTGGCCGTGCTTGATGGTGGCCTACCAAAATGGAGTTCGGAGGGTCGAAAAGTTGATGCTCTAATCACTCAGTTTGAGCGAAGTCAGACCATTAAGTGCAATCAACGGCCGATGATGAGGGATGTTACCCAAGTTGTGCAAGCTGCAAAATCTAAGAATTATGAAATTATTGATGCGAGGGCACCGGGACGCTTTCTAGGAATAGACCCAGAACCCCGTATAGGGCTGCGGTCTGGACATATACCTGGGTCGAAAAACGTGTTCTTTAAAACACTCTTGTGGGATGACCACACTATGAAAAGCCCAGAAGATCTGCGCGGCATTTTTCTAACTGCGGGTGTTGATATGAGTAAACCGGTGATTACTAGCTGTGGGTCAGGAATCACTGCAGCTATTTTAAACTTAGCGCTAGCACAAACTGGAAAGAAAGATCATTTTCTATATGACGGCAGTTGGGCTGAATGGGGTATGAGCCAAACTCTGCCTGTTGAAACAGGATAGCTTGTTAAAGCGGTTAATGAAGGGGAGAGTGGCCCCTTCAGGTGATTAACCCCAAATATTTTTGTTCTGTCTAGTCGCTGGTCCAGTCTCAGGTTTGTTGGCTGAATTGTTGCTTGGTGCTGAGCTTCTAGGCCTTGATTCAGACCAGGGCTGGGGTGGTTTGCTGGTGCGAACATAATTCAAAATTGAAACAGGCACCACCTTTCGCACCGGAAATCCTTCAATCTCTTTGCGGTTTATGATGTGGTTTAAGCGGCTTTCAATGGCACATAGATTTTTAAAATCACCCCAGGCTACAAAGGAGATAGCTTCGCCAGTGGCTCCTGCACGGCCTGTGCGGCCAATTCGATGAATGTATTCTTCTGGCTTAAATGGCATGTCATAGTTAACTACGCGGCTAAGCTCACCAATGTCTATGCCTCGTGCTGCAACGCCTGTGGCGACTAGATATTTTAGTTTGCCAGATTTAAAATCGGCCAAAATCTTCTCACGCGATGCTTGGCTTTTATCACCATGAATGGCATCGGCTATAATGTCACGCTTTGAAAGCTGGTCTACTAGTTTAGCAGCACCGTGTTTTTTCTCGATAAAAATCAGCGCCTGATCCCATTTTTGATCGGTAATTAAATGACTAAGCAACGCAGACTTTCTGTCTTTATCTACGGTAATTAACCACTGGTCTATGTTAGGTGCGGTGGTTGTTTTTGGTGAAATAGACAGTTCGACAGCAGGACTGCTCATTGCGCCATCAGAAAAACTATCGGCAAGGGTGAGCACATCGTCGCTTAAAGTGGCAGAAAACATTAAGTTTTGGCGAGCCTCTGGCAAACGCCCAATAATTTTATTGATTTCGGCGCCAAAGCCCATATCCACCATTCTATCGGCTTCATCTAACACTAGTATTTCTAGTTCATCAAAATATAGGGCGCGTTGATGGGCCAGATCAAGCAGCCTACCTGGTGTGGCCACTAAAATATCAATGCCTTCTATTAACCGCTGCTTTTGTGGTTCGGTGTCAATGCCACCATAAACCGCCATAGAGCTTAGACTCAGATGCTTACTATATTCAGCAACATTGGCAGCAACTTGAACGGCTAATTCCCGTGTAGGGGTAAGGACAAGAGTGCGTATACGTTTACCGCGTAATTTTCGATCTTTGTTGAGGTTTTCTAATATGGGTAAAACAAACGCAGCAGTTTTACCAGTGCCTGTTTGAGCGGTGGCAATAAGGTCTTTGCCTGACAGAATGACAGGAATAGCTTGCGTTTGGATAGGCGTAGGGACTGTATAACCTAAGTCATCAATAGCTTGCAAAATAGGATCGCATAATCCAAGATTTGAAAATGACATAGTAGCCCAGATAAGTTGTGTTAAAAATAATAGGGCTTATTATAGCAGTAAGGGTTTAGATGCGGTGCGTTGATTATGGCTAATTATAGACACCGCTTTTTAATAATTATTACTGTGAGGCCATGTGACCTCATAAATGGACTGTAAGCACCTATGTCGATATAGATGAGCGAAAAAATGAATTTTCAAGAAATTGAATACGCTGAATTCCGTTCGTGACCTGCTTTTGAGGAATCGGAAGTCGATGGAGTTGTATTGCGCTATTCCCATGGCCATACGAAAAGAGCGAATTCAGCGAATATAATCCTACATCAAAAGGGCGATTACGCGTCCCTTGTTAGCAGATTTGAAGAGGACTTTGAAGATAAAGGGCTTATATCTACCTTTCGTCTTCCTTCATACTGTAATAACGAACTGTAGTGGTACAGTGAATTTGGCCACCTAACAAGAGATGTTATGATCATCTCTGATCAATTAGGTGAACCAATGAAAAAACGAATAAGACCCACTTTTAGCCCTGAATTTAGACTAGAAGCATCCCAGTTAGTGGTCGATCAAAACTACACCGTCATTGGAGCTGCCAAGGCCAGGAATATGGGCTATGGTACAAAGTTACTAAACGGAATGCTGGGTTGGGCCATGACCAATGGTGCGACTAAAGCATATCTTCAAGTAGTCGTCGATAATCAACCGGCCATAAATCTTTATAAAAAACTGGGGTACCAACCTTGCTATGAGTATTGGTATCGCATTGGAAGCAGAGCTAACAAACCAATGCACGCGACTAGCGGGTGATTAACTCGCAGTCGTTAAGCTAGCATTTTCCACTCATTTCACTTATATTGTATACAATATAATGTACAATTTAAGTGAAACTTCTATGACCGAAGCATATCCCAGAGATTTGATTGGCTATAATGGCCAGCCTCCTAAAGTAGAATGGCCCAATAAAGCCCGTATCGCGTTGTCCTTTGTTCTTAATTATGAAGAAGGTGGTGAGCGCTGTGTATTGCATGGCGATAGCGAGTCTGAAGCATTTTTATCGGAATTAATTGGTGTGCAACCGTACCAAGGTGTGCGTCACCCTAGTATGGAATCTATCTACGAATACGGCAGCCGTGCGGGAGTATGGCGTATTTTGAATCTATTCAAAAAACACGATATTCCCCTTACCATCTTTGCCGTTGCTATGGCAGCTCAGCGTCACCCAGAAGTGGTGCAAGAAATGCACTCCCGTGGCCACGAGATTTGCAGCCACGGTTTACGTTGGATTGATTACCAATACATGGACCCTGAGCTAGAGCGTGAGCACATGCTTGAGGCGATCAGCATTCTTACTCAAGTGACAGGCGAGCGACCTTTAGGTTGGTATACAGGGCGTAATAGCCCTAATACTCGTGACCTTGTCATGGAAGAGGGTGGCTTTGCTTATGATTCTGATGATTATAGTGATGACTTGCCTTTTTGGAGCCGTGGTTCAGATGGCAAAGGTAAACCTCATTTGGTGATCCCCTATACGTTAGATACTAATGACATGCGTTTTGCCACACCCCAAGGGTTCCATACCAGCGAACAGTTCTTTCAATACCTTAAGGACGCGTTTGATGTGCTTTATGAAGAAGGGGCTACCGAGCCTAAGATGTTATCCATAGGCATGCATTGTCGTTTATTAGGCCGCCCTGCAAGGCTTAAAGGCATTCAGCGCTTTTTAGAATATGTTGGCCAGTTTGACGATGTGTGGTGTGCCCGACGCATCGACATCGCACGTCATTGGCAACAGCATCATCCTGCTTCTGATGTTGCTGATAAAAGCAGAGGGCACAATTAATATGACGTTATTATCCACATGCACGCCCAGTAAAATGACCCGCAAGGCGTTTGTAGAGCATTTTAAAGACCTTTATGAACACTCTCCTTGGGTTGCTGAAGGCGTTTTTGATTTAGGATTGTCTACCGATTTAGACGATGTTGAAACACTTCTGATAGTATTTCAGCGAATGATGTTAGGCGCTGACAAAAGCGAGCAGTTGGCGCTAATTTGTGCTCACCCAGATTTAGCAGGCAAAGCCGCTATTCGTGGAGAGCTAACCGCTGCCTCTACTTCTGAGCAGTCTGGTGCAGGCATTAGTGAATGCACCGAGACAGAGTTTGCTCACTTTACGCAATTGAATGAAGCGTATAAAACCAAGTTTGGTTTTCCCTTTATTAAGGCCGTAAAGGGCAGTGATCGGCATCAGATTTTAGCGGCATTTGAAGCGCGTATACATCACGGTGCAGAGGCTGAATTTGCCCAAGCACTAACTGAAATTAACAAAATCGCCAACTTTCGCATGGCTGATATGTAATTCGCATTGACCCATAGATTAATAGGACACTCCATGACTGACCAACAACGACCTAATAACCCTTACGTTCGTATGACCAATTTGGCCGATGCGCGTTTAGGTGCTGAAGCTATTCATTGCACTGATGATTTTTTTGCTGATATGAATCGCATGCTACAAAACCACGATCCGGTATGGAAAGAGGGGGTTTATGACGACAACGGTAAGTGGATGGATGGCTGGGAATCTCGCCGTAAGCGCCAGCAGGGTCATGACCATTGCACCGTACGTTTAGGTTTGCCGGGTCGCATTCGTGGCCTTAATATTGATACCAGTTTCTTTACAGGTAACTATGCCCCTAGCGTGTCTTTAGAAGCGTGTTACATAGCAGAAGGTGACCCAGCGGATACCACTGTTTGGCAAGAAATTCAGCCTGCTTTAAATCTTCAAGGTGATAGTCACCATATTCAAGCCATTGATTGTGATGCAGTATTTAGCCATGTGCGCTTCCATATGTACCCAGACGGCGGTGTTGCCCGTTTACGTATTTATGGTGAAGTGGCTAAAGACTGGTCAGCACAAACTAATGCGTTAGTAGACCTTGCAGCCATGGGTAACGGCGGCCGTGCGTTGTTATGTAGCAATGAGCACTTTGGTACTATGGATAACATTTTAGCTCCAGGTCGTGGCGTTAACATGGGTGACGGTTGGGAAACTGCACGTCGTCGTATTCCGGGTTTTGATTGGGTAATCGTTGCCCTAGGTCACGCCGGAACAGTGAGTGAAATTGAAGTGGATACGGCTCACTTTAAAGGCAACTTCCCAGATTCTTGTTCTATTCAGGCTGCTTTTGTAGAAGGCGGCAGTGATGAGCAAATGGCAGCCCAAAGCCTGTACTGGCCAGAACTATTACCCTCGCAAAAACTTAGTATGCATCACATTCATGCGTTTACAGGTGAGGTGGCTGACTTAGGCCCCGTAACCCACATACGATTAAACATTTTTCCAGATGGTGGTGTTTCTCGCCTGCGTATTAAGGGGCATATTACGGGTGCTAGCGTTACTGAAGGCAAAGCATCCTAATGGCGGCGTCAATTAGCATTGAAACCCTAACAGCAGAAGCCTTTGCTGACTTTGGTGATGTGATAGAAGCCCATGAGGGTGATGGCTTTGGCATTAACCAGGGGTACACATGGAGGCACCATAAGTTGGCTACTGTAAGTACAGACCAGCTTAACGATGATGCAATCATTAGTATTTTTAGCAGTAAAAGAAGGCCATTGCCTATGGCTATTAACATGATGGAACGTCACCCTTTAGGTAGCCAAGCCTTTATGCCTTTAACTGAGACGCCGTTTTTAGTAGTGGTTGCAAAGCCTGGGCCGGAACCTAAGCTGGCAGACCTGCGTGCTTTTGTAACCAATGGTAAGCAAGGCGTGAATTACAGAACTGGCGTATGGCATCACCCATTATTGATCTTAGCGCCAGAGCAAAATTTTATGGTAGTAGACAGGGCTGGCGAAGGTAATAACCTTAATGAAGTGATGTTTAGTGAGGGCCAGTGTGGTCAGCTAGATGTGACAGACCTTATTAATAAATTAATAAACTAACAAACAGCAGAGAATAATTATGGAAGCTCATTTATTAGAATGGTTGAACTTAGCCATCCGTTGGGTGCATGTGATTGTGGGCATTGCTTGGATCGGTGCTTCTTTCTATTTTGTTTGGTTAGAGAATAACCTAGACCGCCAAGTGAAGAACCAAGAATTAGCTGGTGAGTTATGGGCCATCCATGGTGGTGGTATTTATCACCTGCAAAAGTACAAGTTAGCTCCAAAAACCATGCCTAAGCATTTGCATTGGTTTAAGTGGGAAGCTTACAGCACATGGATTTCTGGTGTGTTGCTGTTAAGCACGGTGTATTACCTTAATGCCGCTACCTATTTAATTCTTCCGGGTTCTCCTGTATCTCCTGCGGCAGGGGTGGCTATTGGTTTAGGCAGTTTGTTGATAGGTTGGTATGTATACGATCTACTGTGTAAGAGCCCATTGCGCCACCAACCATTGTTGTTAGGCTTAGCGTTGATGTTGTTTCTAGTCGCTTTATCATGGGGCTTTAGCCAATTCATGACGGGCCGCGCGGCCTATCTACACGTCGGTGCAGTAATAGGTACTATGATGGTGGGTAACGTATTCTTCATCATTATGCCTGCTCAGAGAAACTTAGTAGGCGCCATAGAGGCAGGCACAGAGCCAGATCCAGCGTTACCTAAGAATGGTTTGTTGCGTTCGCGCCATAACAACTACCTTACCTTACCAGTCATCTTTATCATGATAAGCGGTCACTTTCCAAGTACCTATGGGCACGAGTGGAACTGGGTTGTGTTGTTAGGTTTATCCCTAATAAGCGTTGCTGTACGTCATTACTTTAACACCCGCCATAATAGCCAGCAGTTCCTTTGGGCCTTGCCTGCGGCAGTACTAGCTTTATTGGTGATGGCTTATGTAACGGTACCTCATGTTCCAGGTGCCAGTGCTAAAAATACGGCTAGTGAATCAACGGCAGTGATTGCTAGCGTAACTGCGAAGCAAGCTCACGCTATTGTGGAGACTCATTGTGCTGCTTGCCACTCAGCTACCCCTTCACACGCGGCGTTCTCTACAGCACCGGCAGGTTTGATGTTTGACTCTATTGACGATATTAAACGCTACAAAGATCGTATATATATACAATCCGTAGCCAGTCATATTATGCCATTGGGCAACAGCACTGGTATGACTCAAGACGAGCGTGACCTTTTGGGTGTCTGGATTATCCAAGGTGCCAATGTTAAATAAGCTGCAACCATTAAATAGGGATTGATCTCATGGGTTTTTTAACCACACATGTATTGGATACGGCGCAGGGTGTACCTGGTAGTAATATGTCTGTCAGCTTGTACCGCATTGCAAATGGCGAGCGTCAGCTATTAAGTCAGCAAATGACCAACAGTGACGGGCGCTGCGAAGGCCCCTTGTTAAAGGGCGGTGCCTTCGCTGTGGGCGTATATGAACTTGAATTTGGTGTTGAGGCTTACTTTAAGCAAGCCAATGTGGCTCAGCCAAGCCCGGCATTTTTAAGTGATGTTACCTTGCGTTTTGGCATAGCCGAAGCGGGGGATCATTACCATGTGCCCTTGTTGGTTTCGCCATATAGCTATTCTACATACAGAGGTAGTTAACCTAGTGTCTCAATCCTTGCCTAAAAAAGATGCTCCAATGGATGCCTATCGGCAACTATTCGACGGCATCCTATCTCAGCGTCTTGCACCTGGCACTAAGCTTAATGAAGTGGAGTTAACGCTGCTATTTAGTGTGAGCCGCACGCTCATTAGGCAAGCGTTACAGCGTTTACAGTTAGAGCAGGTGGTAGAGATTCATAAGAACCGTGGTGCCTTTGTTGCGGCGCCATCGCCTGATTTAGCTGAACAAATACTACTAGCACGACACACCATTGAACTAGCCGTTGTGAAGTTAGCGTGTCAGCGCTGTACGCCGGATGATGTGCTGCAATTGCGACACATGATAGACCTAGAACAAAGCGCTATTGATCAAGGTGATATGGCCACTGCATTGCGTCGTTCTGGAGAGTTTCATCTACAACTGGCTATTGTAGCGGGAAATCAGCCCTTCGTGCATGCACTAAGAGGTTTGATCTCTCAGACATCCCTAATTATAACTATGTACAGTCATGGTGGTGGTAATGCCTGTGCGATGGATGAACATAGCCATTTGCTAGAGGCTGTGAAGATGGGAAATGAGGTGCGAAGCCAGGAATTAATGGCCCATCACTTGGGCCATATAGTTGAAGGTTGTGATTTTAATCAAAGCCCTCAGGTGGCAAATTTGAAAGGCGCATTTGCTCACCTCAGTTCTTAACGCACTACTATTAAGAAGGTTCTAACTCGAGCACATGGCCATAACGAGCCAGTGTTTGTTCGTTGATAGCGTAGAGCGTATCCAACAGGTTCATGTGCATACTGCCTGGGCCTAAGGACTTGTTGGCGGCCAGTTCTGCGGCTACACCCATGGTTAGTAATGCTTGCACTGCCGCGTCAAATGCGTCGTGGTCTACGGCCATAAAGCATGCCATAAACGCTGTTGTAGCACAGCCCATAGCTGAGATGCGGGTTTGCATTTCATGGCCGTTGGCGATCATGATGGTCTTCACGCCGTTAGTCACTAAATCTGTTTCGCCTGTTTGGGCTACTATACAGCCTTGCTGTAAGGCCAGCTCTTGTGCCGCCATAGGGCTGGATGAGCCTGCCAGAGCCTTAATTTCCATTGCATTAGCCCGAATTACATGGGGCCTAAACTGCAACAGCTCCATAGCGTAGGCGCAGCGCTTCTTTGAAGCGTGTACTGAAACAGGGTCTAAAATCCAAGGTTTTGAATAGTCATTGGCCGCTTGAATGGCTGGGCGTATGGCGGCCTTGCGATTACTATCGAGTGTGCCGATGTTGACCACAAGGCTGTTCGTAACCGATACCAATTCAGTAATTTCTTCTACCCCTATGGTAAAGCATGAGCCGGCGCCTACGGCTAATATGACGTCTGAGGAAATGTCTTGTGCCACAGTGCTAGTGATGCAGTGTACTCTTGATCGTTTGCGACCCAATGCAGCAAGTGCTTCTGCAGCGCCTTTGGCGTAATGAGCGGTGAGTTGGTACTGGCGGGCACTAGTCGACAAGCTGTTGGACATGGTCTTTCCTTGTTTGAAGTCGGGTATAGCAAAATTACAAACTGTTGCTATTCTCGCACATGCGCTTGGGTCAGGAAACAGTAAGGTGGTTAAATTACATAGGATAAATCATGCTTTTTTACCAAACTAAGGCTATGATTAATCTTTCACATCTATCTGTAAGGTTTTGTTTATGACAATCGCTGATTTAGGCCAGAGTTTAACTGTACTGTTTTTCGCTATGGTGGCCGTGCTCATTATCTTTAAAGGTATCCGTATGGTACCTCAAGGACATAACTGGACCGTTGAACGGTTTGGTAAATACACTCGCACACTGAACCCAGGATTACATTTGTTAGTGCCATTTATAGATGCAGTGGGTCAAAAGCTCAATATGATGGAGCAGGTGTTAGATGTAGACCCACAGGAAATTATCTCGTCAGATAACGCACAAGTAATGACGGATGCTGTGTGCTTTTATCAGGTACAAGATGCAGCTAAAGCCGCTTATGAAGTAAACGATTTAGAGCGCGCAATGAAAACATTGGTAATGACCAATATCCGTGCTGTATTGGGGTCTATGGAACTGGATGAGATGTTGTCCAATCGCGAACGTATCAATAGTAGCTTGCTCGCAAAGGTCGATGACGTTACAGACCCCTGGGGCATAAAAGTGACTCGGATCGAAATTAAAGACATTGCGCCACCCCAAGATTTAGTCACAGCTATGGCTCGACAAATGAAGGCTGAACGTGAGAAACGTGCGCAAATTTTGGAAGCTGAAGGTGAAAAAGAAGCTGCAATTAAAGTAGCTGAAGGACAGAAACAGTCAGAAATTCTTAAGGCTGAAGGTCAGTTAGAAGCGGCTAAACGAGAAGCAGAAGCCCGTGAACGATTAGCAGAAGCAGAAGCTAAAGCCACTCAAGTGGTATCTGAAGCAATTCAAAGTGGCGACTCTCGAGCTGTAAATTACTTTATTGCCCAAAAATACATCGATGCTTTAGGTAAACTAGCGGCATCTGATAACAATAAAGTGATGATGATTCCACTTGAAGCTAGTAGTGTCATTGGCTCTATCTCTGGCATTAGTGAGCTTGTTAAAGACATGAGTGATAAAGCCTCATGATAGAATTTTTTGAAGCCATGCAGTTTTGGCACTGGATTATCTTAGCTATCGTGTTAATTGCTGGCGAAGCTTTAGGCGCTACTGGCTTCTTATTAGGCGCAGTAATGGCAGCCTTAGAAGTTGCCTTGATTACTTACATTTGGCCTGATTTATCATGGCAGAAACAGCTATCCATGTTTGCTGTGCTGGCCTTGTTATGTTCTGTGTGGTTTTGGTATCGCTTTAAGAGCTTTAACCAGGAAACAGACCAGCCTAAATTAAATGACCGTGCTGCTCAATTGATTGGTCGTGAATTTGCCTTAACTCAAGAGATGACAGGTGGCCAAGGCAAAATGCAGGTGGGAGACACCTTATGGCGCGTGGAGTCAGAAACTAATTTACCAGCTGGCACTCAAGTTAAGGTGATTGACAGCCGAGAAATGGTGTTGTTAATCGTTAAATCGGGTGTATAAAGCGGTTAGTTTTTTTGCTAAAAAGCTGGTCGAAGGACCAGCGACCAGCGCCATAAATAACTACTATAAGCATCATTAAACCCCATAATTGGTGGTCGAAGAATCTCGTTTCCCATAAAGCTGGATATGAGATCACTGCAACTATATTGAAGCCAAATAAGGCTAATGCCATAGGTCTAGTTACCAGTCCAATAGCAACAAATACAGGCAATATAATTTCTGCTGTAGTCCCCACGTAAGCAGCAAGCTGCCAAGGGATTAAAGGTACTTGATACTCATATTCAAACAAGAATAGGGTAGAGTCCCAGTTGTTAAACTTCATTAAGCCGGCATTTATAAAAATCCAAGCGACCCATAGCCTTAAAGCCAATAAAAATAGATTTTGTAGGCTTTGGATATGGGTTTCTACGGTCTGTTGATACGTGTGGATCAGGCTTTTCATATATGGTCCTATGGCTAAGTTAAGTTAAATAAAGCTAGGTTTAGTTAAGGTTGCGTATCTGCTCTTAAGCTAAAGCCATCAATGCAACCTAGGGCAATCCAATCTGTAATTTGCGCCATTAAAGAGGCAATGTCTGTCTTTTCAATGTTATACAATTGAGCTAAGGTGAAACCATTTTTCAACCCAGTAAGCCATCTCCAGTGTTGGTGATTTACAGGCATTAAGGCTGATTCTCCCTGGTGGTTTTGTAATACTAAAATATAGCTTTGTTGTTGGTAGTTTGCCTCTTGAGTGCCGGGGTTGTTTTTTTTAGGCTCAGATAAGTCTGTGTGTAAGGCGATTAAATCCATGCTAGAGGTTTGTAAGTGGCAAGTGTCAGCCAATACGAAGTGTATGTTCAGGTATTTAGCTTCGCCAATTTTAGCAAGTCCTTCAAAGTCGAAATTTGGCTCGTGATAAATATGACTTATACGGTCTAAGTGCCATTCTAGCTCTGCCATCTGAGCGATAAAAGGCATCTGTTCTAAGGCCTTTAATCCATCGAGAAAACTCACAAAGTTGCCACCATAATCGTTAAGGTGAGGTTCTTGAAGAGGGCAGTCGTTAATAAATTTCCTACTGGTTTGGGTGAAATATTCTTTCCCCACTAATGCTTGAGTAACGGGAAAAAGTTGCTCTAGCAATTCTCTAAGGCTAATTACAAAGTTGTTGCGGTAAATGTTGATGAGCTGTTCTGGCGAGAAATGTGATTTTACTAGCAGGCTAGGTAGTGCATCCGATTCAGCTGCAGGCTCTTGGTCTGCGGTCTGGCTTTGGTTGGTGGTCTTCCCAAGGGTCAGATGCTTAGTAAAATGAGCTTGGAGTTGAGCTAGGCTATGTCTATTTATCTTAGGCATTGGTTAGGCCTAAATGTTGTTGGGCTTTTTTTGCCTCAGCTAACAATACATCAAGGCTGGGAATGTCGGCGTCCCATTCAATGAGGCAGGGGATATGTTGTAACTTGTCTCTGTAGGAATCAACCATATCCCATACTTCGTCACACACTGGGTTGTTATGGGTATCGATACGTATTTCTCCTTGGGGGAGTTGCTTAACCGTATGACCCGCTAAATGGATTTCTGCTACTTGGTGCCAGTTGATACTTGTCAAATAGTGATATGGATCTGTGTTCAAATTGCTACAACTCACAAAAATGTTGTTTAGGTCTAGCAATAGCTTGCAGCCGCTACGTTGGCTCAGTTGATTGAGAAGCTCCGGTTCGCTCATGTCGGCATGTTTGAATGCTAAATAGGAGGAAGGGTTCTCAATAAGGATTTCGCGGCCTAATAATTCTTGGCTTTGATTCACCTGGCTTACCATGTGACGAAGGGCTTCATCAGTGTAGGGTAGGGGTAGTAAATCGTTATAAAAGCACCCGTCTAGAGAGCTCCAGCTTAAATGTTCAGAAATTAAGCTAGGCTGAATGTCATCAAACAATGATTTTAATGACTTAAGGTGATTTAGGTTTAGAGGGTCTGACGATCCTAATGATAAACCAATGCCATGGCAGCTAACGGTATAGTCATTACGAATATGGCGCAATTGATGACGCCTTTTACTTTTTTCTTGTAGATAGTTTTCACTGTGGACTTCTAGCCAGCTTATGGGTGGAGTTCCACGCATAAAGTGTTCCACATGGGACTGTCTTAAACCAATGCCTGTGCCGGCTATGAGGTGTTGCTCGTACGTCATAGGTAATGCTCGTGTAGGCTGATCACTGAAGAAAGACAGTAATGAAAAAATAGAAAAGGGGTTTCCACCTGAACCTGCGATTACAGGTGGAGTGAGTTGCTTAACTAGACGTTAATGAACCGCCAGCTAAACGTTCACACAGGCTTCCAGGAACCACAGTAAAGGCGTCGGTTTGACCATCAACAGTTGATGTGCCAACACAAGATGAAGTGTTTGTTTTGCAGTCGTTTTGTCCCGCTTTGGCAACACCATAACACTTCTCTTTTTCAGCCGCTGATGCGGCAGTAGTGTTAAGAGTTAGGCCAAGGGCCAGTACGCTAGATAGGGCTGTTGCTGTGGCAATTCTTGGTGAAATTTTCATAAGTCTTCCTTTAAGTTGTAGTCGCTGAATTAAGCCAACATTGAATGGGTTCACTCGGCATTTAAAGACACATTGAAGCTGTCTTAAAGGTACTTACGGTGTTATCGGTCTTATAGATTCAACAAATACCAAATATATCAAAATTTAATGGTTTGGATGCTTGGCTTTGCTACATTTGTAGGTGGTTTGTGGTTATATAGAGTCAATAGAAGGGTGAAAATTCGCTGCCACACAACGCAGTGTCGTATCAAACTAAGTGGACTAAGCCATAGTCGCTATGATGCACGATTGAAAATATTTTAGTTTGGCCATACTCAATTGGTCTCATAGATTTTAAGTTTTAGAAGTTATATGTCCCCTTGCAATAGGGAATTCATTTTTTGGGAGTTAAGTAATGTTTAATAAGTCCGATCGTATCAGCGACTTTGACCCGGAACTTTGGGCCGGTATTCAAGAAGAAGAGCAGCGTCAAGAAGATCACGTAGAATTGATCGCTTCAGAAAACTACACCAGTACTCGAGTAATGCAAGCTCAAGGTTCTGGCTTAACCAACAAGTACGCAGAGGGTTATCCTCACAAGCGTTATTATGGTGGTTGTGAGTACGTGGATAAGGTTGAAGTCTTAGCCATGGAACGTGCCATGGAGTTGTTTGGTGCTGACTACGTTAACGTACAGCCTCACTCTGGTTCACAAGCTAACGCTGCGGTTTACCAAGCTTTGGTTTCTCCAGGCGATACAATCATGGGAATGAGCTTGGCTCACGGTGGCCACTTAACCCACGGTTCACATGTAAACTTTTCTGGCAAAAACTATAACGCAATCCAGTATGGCTTGAACGATGCAGGTACTTTGGACTATGAAGAAATTCAGCGTCTAGCTACTGAGCACCAACCTAAGATGATTGTAGCGGGTTTCTCTGCCTACTCTCAGGTTATGGATTGGAGCAAGTTCCGTGACATAGCAGATAGCGTTGGCGCATACCTATTTGTAGACATGGCTCACGTTGCTGGTTTGGTTGCTACGGGTCATTACCCTAACCCAATGCAATATGCAGACGTTGTTACTACAACTACTCACAAAACACTACGTGGTCCACGTGGCGGTTTAATCCTAGCTAAGGCTAACGAAGCTATTGAGAAGAAGTTGAACTCAGCAGTATTCCCAGGCCAGCAGGGCGGTCCTTTGATGCATGTTATCGCTGCTAAAGCGGTAGCCTTTAAAGAAGCGTTAGAGCCTTCGTTCGCTGTATACCAAGGCCAAGTATGTGTTAATGCTAAGGTAATGGCTGAAGTGTTCCAATCTCGCGGTTACAAGATCGTTTCTGGCGGTACTGAGAACCACTTGATGTTGGTTGATTTAATTGCCAAAGGCATTACTGGTAAGGCAGCTGATGCTGCTTTAGGTAAAGCTTACATCACTGTAAACAAGAACTCTGTTCCTAACGACCCACAGTCTCCATTTGTGACTTCTGGTATTCGAGTAGGTACGCCTGCAATCACTACCCGTGGTTTTGGTGCTGACGAAGTACGTGACCTTACAGGTTGGATGTGTGACGTGATGGATAACATTGAAGACGAAGCGATTAACGCTGAAGTACGTGGCAAGGTTTCTGCCCTTTGCGCACGTTTCCCTGTTTACAAGTAACCTATTGTAAACAAATAAAAAGGCCTCTATTGAGGCCTTTTTTGTGGCTGTTGTTTAGTGGCTTGTCGCGTCTTTGCTGGCGATGCGAAGTAATCCATTGTTTAGTTGGTTATAATGCAGCATAGAATTTTAAATTATTGAGGTGAGCTATGGCAAATTTTAAGCCTATTCTTGAACGTGCTCTGCAGCGTAAAGACGGCGAGCAAGGCCTAGAATTGTGGGTTTCAGAACCTTTGCCTATGGCAGATTTTTTAGCTCAGGCCGATCATCGATTTTTGTCCATGATGACCAAAGTAGTATTTCAAGCCGGATTTGTATGGCGGGTCATAAATAATAAGTGGCCAGAATTTGAAACTGTTTTTTTTGGCTTTGACCCACAGAAAATGGTGTTGCTAAGCCCGGAGCAGTTAGAGGGTTTTGGTAAGGACGCGCGGATTGTACGTAATATGCAAAAAATCATTAGCGTGCCGCAAAACGCCAACTATATAAACGATAAGAGCCGTGAGTTTGGTAGCTACGCCGCTTTTTTACAGCAGTGGCCAGAATATGATCTCGTAGGATTGTATCGCCATTTAAAACAGGCTGCTTGTCGTCTGGGAGGCATGAGCGGGCCCCGTATGTTGCGCCAAATGGGCTTAGATACCTTTATGCTTAGTACCGATGTAGTCACGTGCTTACAGGGCGCAGGGCTTGAAATTGCCAATCAACCGACAAATAAAAGCGACTTAGCTAAAGTTCAGGACTGTTTTAATGATTGGCGTGAGAAAACCGGTTATTCATTCACTCGTTTGAGCCGTATTTGTGCCAGCTCTGTAGGTCAGAATTTCAACGCTGACTCGCGTCCCTCATAAGTGAAAAGCAATAAAAAAGGCCTCAATAGAGGCCTTTTTTTGTTGGGTTGCTTCGTCGCTAAGCTTCTCGCAAAAACGCAATCTGCAGCTTACTTAGCTGCTGGCAACTCAACGTTGTTATGACGGCAAGTGGCAACCATTGTGTTGTACAACAAGCATGCAATAGTCATTGGGCCAACACCGCCTGGTACAGGAGTGATTGCGCCAGCTACCTTTTCGGCGCTTTCGAAGTGAACATCACCAACTAACTTGGTTTTGCCTTCTGGCGTTTCGATGCGGTTAATGCCTACGTCAATGACAGTTGCGCCTGGTTTGATCCAAGAACCTTTTACAAGCTCAGGAACACCCACAGCAGCTACTACAATGTCTGCTTCACGAACAACAGCTTCAATGTTCTTGGTGCGAGAGTGGGCCATTGTTACGGTGCAGCTTTGCTGAAGCAAAAGGTTAAACATTGGCTTACCAACGATGTTAGAACGGCCTACAACAACAGCGGTCATGCCCGTAAGGTCGCCATGATAATCTTGTAGCATCATTAGGCTGCCAAGAGGCGTGCAAGGGATCATGCCTTCGCCACCAGTAGATAGCATACCCACGTTAATTGGGTGGAAACCATCGACGTCTTTAGCAGGGTCAATCGCTTGAAGAATTTTAGCAGAGTCAATGTGCTTAGGTAGTGGCAGTTGGACCAAGATACCATTGATGGCTGGGTCCTTGTTCATGTCATTAATGAGATTAAGCAAAAACTCTTCTGAAGTTGTATCTTCTAGTTTGTGTTCAATAGACGTGATGCCACATTCTTTGGCCTGTTTGCCTTTACTGCGCACGTAAACTTGGCTGGCAGGATCTTCACCAACTAGCACAACGGCTAGGCCTGGAACGATGTTATGGTCTGCTTTAATAGAAGCGATTTGACCGGTCATTTTTTCACGTAGTTTAGCAGCGAACTGCTTGCCGTCGATAAGGTGTGCCATGATTGGATAGCTCATGTTGATGATAAAAAAAGCCCAATTGAGGATTGCTCAATAATAGACTTACAAATTAGAGATGTATTTTATCTTAATTTCGATCTGCATGTTAGGTCATCTTGCCATTAGTGCGTGGTTATGATGTGAATGTATCTAATGTATGACTTGAATATGATTCAGGGTGCATGGGTAATACTCAAGTAAGGTAAGGGTTTGCTAGTGGTATAATAGATCCTTGTTGCCTAGCCATAGGTGCCCCAATGGGTCGCGTTTCGATAATGCTTTGTCGTAGGCAAGTTAGCTCAAAATCCTCATCCTAGATAATCTAGCGCCCATATAATGCCATTCGTTGAAGCCTCAATGAAATGCCGTTTTTCCTGCAGGAGTAGAATGTATGTCTGATGACCAGTATGAAGAAGATCTTGATCTCAGTAGTCTTAGTGATGAAGAGCTTACAGAGCAAATGCATGACGACCTCTATGACGGTATGGAAGACGAAATTGCAGAAGGTACAAACATTTTACTGGCCCGAGGTTGGCTGCCCGATAGAGTGCTAAACGAAGCCCTTGTTGGCGGCATGAACATCGTAGGTATTGACTTCCGTGATGGTATTTTGTTTGTGCCAGAAGTGCTAATGGCTGCCAATGCTATGAAAGCCGGAATGAAGATACTACGTCCTTTACTTGCTGAAACAGGTGCACTACCTGTAGGTAAAGCTGTTATAGGAACAGTTAAAGGCGATATCCACGACATCGGTAAGAACCTTGTAGCTATGATGTGGGAAGGTGCAGGTTTTGAAGTCATCGATCTTGGCATTAACTGCCCAGTAGACAAGTACCTAGCAGCTTTAGAAGAGCATAAGCCTGATATCTTAGGTATGTCTGCGCTTCTCACTACAACAATGCCTTACATGAAAGTTGTTATCGACACCATGAAAGAGCAGGGTATTCGCGATGACTTCATCGTTCTAGTGGGTGGTGCGCCACTTAACGAAGAATTTGGCGATGCTGTTGGCGCAGATGCATATTGCCGTGATGCTGCCGTGGCTGTAGAAACAGCTAAGAAATTCATCGCTGCAAAGCGTGCGGCTTAGTACAGATAAGTTAAGGCTAGTTAAGGTTTAGGGGCAACTCATGGAACCTTCTAGCCTGCTTGTGATTACCTGTGGCGCCATTGCTCGTGAAGTAATGGCAGTTGCTAAGAGTAGTGGCTGGCAAAACTTGAAAGTAACGCAAATACCGGCTGAATTACATAATCGGCCAGATAAGATCCCTGCAGCCGTTGAAGAACGGTTGGCTGCCTACGCAGCGGATTATGATCACGTGTTTGCAGCTTTTGGTGATTGTGGCACTGGAGGCCTGTTAGATAAGGTGTTGGATAAATATAATATTCAACGTTTGTCAGGTTCCCACTGTTATGAGTTTTATAGTGGTAGCGAAACTTTTGCTGCTATGGCAGAGCAGGAATTAGGTACTTTCTACCTAACTGACTACCTCGCCAAAAATTTTGAACAGCTCATCATGGAAGGCATGGGCATCAATAAACATCCTAAACTTATTGAGTTGATGTTTGCTCACTATACAAAATTGGTTTACCTAGTTCAGGAACCGAATCGGCAGCTTGATCATTTTGCTGAAGCGGCTGCAGAAAAACTGGGTTTAAAATACGAGCGAGTGGAAACAGGATACGGCCAAATGGCTGAAGAACTGAGTGCTCACTATAATAACTACACCGAAAAGGTAATAAAATGGCCAAGCTAACCATCGTGATGTGGCGTGACATTCCCGCCCAAGTTATTGTTAAACAAGGTCGTACAAGTGCCAAACGTCCATTAGAAGAGCGTTTTGAAAAGGCTGTAGATAAAGCCGCAATGCGTTCGGGACTTTATGGAAGTGACGGCTACTTGCAAGAGTGGCGTCGTGATACCACACCTTGCGGCGACGATTTGGAAGCTGTGTTAGAAGCCACTGTTGCCCAGATCCAATCTGAGTACACAGATGAGCGTTTAGCAGTATTAGTTGCCGCTGGCGGTATTGCAGAGTAACTGGTTGTCAAGCCAGCCTTATATTTTTTTGGAGAAGTATCCATGGCGCTAAATGCCGTTGCAGAAAAACAAGCCATTATTGACTTGATGCACAAAACTACCGTAGAAGTTACCCCGGGCGGTGCTGCTAAAGTGGCTGACTTTAAGGAACTGTTGCGTCCAGGTTGTACCGTATACGTCACTTTTTTGCCAGGTTCAGATTTTGCAGACACCGTGTCTACTGTTCGTCGCCTTAAAGACGAAGGCTTTAACCCGGTACCACATTTTGCTGCTCGTTCTATCCCTTCTGCGAAATTCTTGGAAGAAAATCTTGCTTCACTACAAGGTGAAACAGGTGTCACTGAAGGGTTGTTGATTGGTGGCGGGGTAGATACTCCTGTAGGCGATTTTTCTTCTTCAATAGAAGTGCTACAAACAGGTCTGTTTGAAAAGTACGGCATTTTGAAAGTGGGCCTAGCCGGTCACCCAGAAGGTAGTCCCGACATCAGCCCAGCTGATTGTGCGCTAGCGATTAAAGAAAAGAATGACTTTGCTAAACAAACAGACATGAGTTTGTATTTAGCCACACAGTTTGTGTTTGAAGCAGAACCTATCTTTGCTTGGGAACGTGACATTCGTGCTGCAGGCAACGAATTACCCATACACATTGGTGTGCCAGGCCTTGCAACTATCAAGACGCTTATGCGTCATGCAGCCCATTGTGGTGTCGGCGCATCTGTACGTGTGTTAACCCGTAACCCTATGAATATGGTGAAGTTAGCCCTTAAAGATTCATTCATGGGTAAGTACGTTAATGCCCCGTCATCAGAACCAAGTGAGCTGATGCGCGATATAGTTACAGGTATGCATAACGATCCAAATTCTATGATTGCTCAATGTCACTTGTATCCATTAGGCGGCTTAAAGAAATCTGCCGCATGGATGTACCAAGTGCAAGATGGCGATTTTGAACTGAGTGGTAAAAGCTTTACAGTTAACTCTTGAATTATTTTTTTGGGCCAGGTGACTGGCTTTTATTAGACCCTAAAGCAGGAATTATACATGACTGATACTATCATCAGCTCCGCTACCAAAGAAGTTGTGATTGGTTTTGATCGTCCGTTCGCGGTCATTGGCGAACGCATTAACCCTACTGGCCGCAAGCTGTTGGCTGAAGAGATGAAAAATGGTGACTTTAGCCGTGTAGTAGCCGATGCTTTAGCTCAGGTTGCTGCAGGCGCTACTATTTTGGATATCAACGCTGGTATCCCATTAGCAGACGAACCTGCTATTTTGGCGAAAACCATCCAATTGGTTCAGAATTTGGTCGACGTGCCATTATGTATCGATTCATCCATCATTGAGGCTCTAGAAGCGGGTCTTTCAGTTTACAAAGGCAAAGCCTTGTTGAATTCAGTAACAGGTGAAGATGAGTCTTTGGACCGTGTACTGCCTTTGGTAAAGAAATACGGTGCAGCGGTGGTTGCTATCTCAAATGATGAGACTGGTATTTCCCAAGACATTAATGTGCGCTTTGAAGTGGCTAAGAAGATTGTTAACCGGGCTGCCGATTACGGCATTCCAGCGTGCGACGTTGTAGTAGATCCATTGGTTATGCCAGTGGGAGCAATTAATACTTCTGGCCGTCAGGTGATGGAGCTTGTGCATAGACTGCGTACTGAGCTTAAAGTGAATACAACATGTGGTGCGTCTAACTTTAGCTTTGGTTTGCCTAACCGTAATGGCGTTAACTGTGCGTTTATAGCGTGTGCTGTAGCCTCGGGTATGACTTCCGCAATCATCAACCCTATGCACCCAGAAGTGATGCTAGGTGTACGTGGTGGTAACCTAATGATGGGCCACGATCCAGAATGTAAAGATTGGATTAAAGCTTACCGCGATCCAGATGCCGTAGGTGTTGGTTCTCGTGGTGGCCGTACTGGCGGCCGTCGTCGCAGTGTATAGGTTAGCATTGGTGCACGATAGATAGTGAAAGGGGGCCTTATGGGCCCTTTTTTGTGCAAATTTATAAAACATTAATTATGTGGGGTTAATTTAACCTAACCCCTTTATAAAATATTGAGATGACCTTATGAGTGAAACTAATACCGATGATGCTTTAGTAGTATTTACTCCTTCCGGTAAGCGCGGACGGTTCCCCGTGGGTACGCCTTTGTTACAAGCGGCTCGTTATCTTAATGTTGATATAGATTCTGTATGTGGTGGTAGGGGCATTTGTGGCCGCTGTCAAATTTTTGTGAGTGAAGGTGAGTTTGCCAAATTTGGTATTACTTCTTGCACAGACAGCTTAGAACCTATTACAGCGCCAGAACTTAAATACGCCGAACGCCGCGAGCTGAAGCCTGGTCGTCGCTTAAGTTGTCACACCAAGGTGCTTGATGACATCGTAGTGGATGTGCCAGCAGAGAGCCAAGTGCATCACCAAATGGTGCGTAAGGACGCAGAGCACCACGACATTGACATCAATCCGTTAGTGCGCCTGTACTAC
>Ga0302118_10000232_pt1 | contig 25862 bp, 22 predicted proteins | sample AG5_331_MG_FD_203126 | JGI IMG/M metagenome (GOLD analysis project Ga0302118, IMG submission 203126) | Marine microbial communities from Western Arctic Ocean, Canada - AG5_33.1 | ecosystem: Environmental > Aquatic > Marine > Oceanic | place: Canada: Western Arctic Ocean | collected 2017-10-01 | reverse complement strand
CACCATGAACTAAACCGGCACACAGCATTCGCATAATGTCGTGCATAAGGGTTTTATGATCTGCTAGTGCTTGTTCTTCAGTCATGGAAACATCGTTTAGGCGAGGAGCTATTTCTCCATCGCCATAGGTGATGAGCTCCATTAACAATACGCCATCAAAACAACCATATGGTGTGGGTACACGAACACCTATATCGGCCAGTTTGTACAGCGCTGATACCTCGGCAGACTGCCACACTTCTTCTTGCTGATCGCGACCGAATTTCGAGCCCTTTTCCATGGCACGACCTCGACGGCTGTTGCGAACTTTTCGACCTTCCTGATAGGTTACAGCTTGTTTGAACGCTCGCTTCCCTGCTTCCTTGTAAACTTTTGCACAACGGATTTCAGATCCACAGCGCACCACGAAGACATCGGCTTCTTTACCGCTCATTAAAGCTCGGAGCACTTCGTCGACTAAACCATTCTCGACCAGTGGCAGTATTCGTTTTGGAATTTTCATAGCGCTATTGTACATGAGTTAAATGAGGATGGGACACAGAAGGTGTACGTGTTATGTGCTTAATTTGCTTAGCTGTATTCCATCAACAGTGAAGTTATCGGCGGCCAACCAACGCTGATACTCTGCATTTATAGTTGGCCAATCGGCATCAAGAATAGAAAACCACGCGGTGTCTCGATTTCGGCCTTTGTAGATGGTAGCTTGTTTAAATAGGCCGTCGTGGCTAAATCCAAGGCGCTTGGCGGCTTTCTGGGAGCCTAGGTTTAAGTTGTCGCACTTCCATTCATAACGCCGATAGCCTAATTCAAAGGCGTTTTTCATCATCAAATACATGGCTTCAGTAGCGGCAGTAGTTTGTTGTAGGGCAGGTGAGTAATTGATGTGGCCAACTTCAATCACGCCCACTTCTGGTTGGATACGTAAATAGGTTGCTACGCCCACGGCTTTGCCGATAGAGGTATCGATGATGGCATAAAACAGAGGGTCTTCTGTTGCACTTTGGCCGGTTAACCATTGTTCAAATTGGGCCTGTGTGGTGAAGGGGCCATAAGGTAAATAAGTCCAAATACGGTCTTCTGTGTCGGCAGTATAGGCCTGCCATAAATCTTCACCGTGGCGTGTTGTATCAAGAGCCTCTAAGCGACAATAAGTACCCACCATGGTTTTTTTGGCTGGCTTTGGGCATGTGTTCCAAGTGGGCAATGGAGAGCCAATTTTTTGGCCTAGAGAATCGTGACTGGTAGACATACACACGCCTGTATATTGATAAGTTGTGTCATATTAGGTGATCTGTAGATAAAAACAAACGACTTTAACCTTAAGCCAACACATTGGCTAAAAATGCCCCCGTGGAGTGGCCTATAAAGTCATCGGGAAACGGTGCCCAAAATCGCCACTATCGGGTATAATGCTGCCATAATTTTACACTCACGTGCAGCACCGCTTTTCGGTAACCCTTAATGTTTGAAATCAATCCCTACATCCTAGCCATGAAAGACCTAGCTGAGCGCACCAACGTGCTTAGGGGGTATCTTTGACTATGTTGGCAAACAAGAACGTTTAGTTGAAGTAGAGCGTGAGCTTGAACAACCCGATGTATGGAATGATGCCGAACGAGCTCAAGCCTTAGGTAAAGAGCGCAGCTTACTTGAAGGGGTGGTGAATACCATCGACACTATGGACAGCGGCTTAGTAGATGCCCGTGAACTCCTTGATCTGGCTGTTGAAGAAAACGACGAAGACACCCTAAATGAAGTTCAATCAGAACTTGATGCACTAACCACGAGTTTAGAGAAGCTTGAGTTTAGGCGCATGTTCTCTGGTGAAATGGACCCCAACGCGGCCTTCCTAGATATTCAATCTGGTTCTGGCGGCACTGAAGCACAGGACTGGGCCAGTATTATTTTGCGCATGTACCTGCGCTGGGGCGAGCAAAAAGGCTTTAAAGTAGAGCTGATGGAAGTGAGTGATGGTGACGTTGCAGGAATCAAAAGTGCCACCATTCGGTTTGAAGGTGATTATGCTTTTGGTTGGTTACGCACAGAAACAGGTGTACACCGCTTAGTTCGTAAGTCTCCCTTTGATTCTAGCAGCCGCCGCCATACATCCTTTGCTTCGGTATTTGTATCGCCAGAAATTGATGACAATATCGAAATAGAAATTAACCCATCAGACGTCAGAGTAGATACTTACCGAGCCAGTGGTGCTGGTGGCCAACACGTTAACAAAACTGACTCTGCGGTACGTTTGACTCACGGCCCATCAGGTATTGTGGTGCAGTGTCAGAACCAGCGTTCGCAACACCAAAACCGTGATTCGGCTATGAAACAGTTACGTGCCAAATTGTATGAACAAGAAATACATAAGCGCCAAGAAGCCTCCCAAGCCCTTGAAGACACTAAGTCTGACATTGGCTGGGGGAGTCAAATTCGTTCCTATGTGCTGGATGATCAGCGCATTAAAGACCTACGCACCAACGTACAAACCGGTGGTTGTGATAAGGTATTGGACGGTGACTTAGATCAGTTTATTGTTGCTAGCCTAAAAGCGGGTTTGTAAACGCAAACTTGCTATAAAAGCCAATACACGATTAACAACCCAGTAAAACAACATTACCCAATTGCAGAACCTAGACCTATGAATGATACTAACGACAGTTTAATCCAAGACGACAACAAACTCATTGCTGAGCGTCGTGCCAAATTGGCCAAGCGTCGAGAAGCAGGAAATGCGTTTCCTAACGATTTCCGACGTGACAGCTACGCCCAAGATCTGCAAGATGCCCATGGCGAAAAAGATAAACCTGAGTTAGAAACATTGGCCATTCCGGTTAAGGTTGCAGGCCGTATCATCCGTAACCGCGGAGCGTTTATGGAGATTCAGGATGTGTCTGGTCGTATCCAACTTTATGTTAACCGTAAAGGTTTGGCGCCAGAGCAGCTAGCCGAAATTAAAACTTGGGATCTAGGTGACATTGTAGGTGTGGTGGGTGTTTTACAAAAATCAGGCAAGGGTGACTTGTTTGTGGATATGACTGATCCTCAGTTATTAACCAAAGCCCTGCGTCCGTTACCAGATAAGCACCACGGCCTTGCTGACCAAGAAATGCGTTATCGCCAGCGTTACGTCGACCTTATCGTTAACGAAGAGTCTCGTAAAACGTTTGTTATTCGCACGAAGGTTGTAGAAGCCATTCGGCAGTACTTAATTGCCCGTGAATTCATGGAAGTAGAAACACCGATGATGCAGGTGATCCCCGGAGGCGCATCTGCTCGCCCATTTATCACGCATCACAATGCCTTAGACCGTGATATGTATTTGCGTGTTGCCCCAGAACTTTACCTTAAGCGTCTAGTTGTGGGTGGTTTTGAACGTGTGTTTGAAATTAATCGTAACTTCCGTAACGAAGGCTTGTCTACTCGCCATAATCCAGAATTCACCATGTTGGAGTTCTACTGGTCCTATGCTGATTTCCGCGACCTAATGGATTTAACGGAAGGTATGTTGCGCCACATTGCTGAGTCTGTATTGGGCAATAGCACAGTGACATATCAGGGCAGCGAGTATGACTTTGCCCAGCCATTTGAGCGTATTTCAGTGTTTGATTCTATCTTGCATTATAACCCAGACATTAAGGCTGAGCAGTTGGCCGATGAAGCAGGTGCGCGTGTTATTGCTGAGGGTCTTGGTATCCCACTTAAGCCATACTATGGTTTGGGCAAGGTACAAATCGAAATCTTCGAAAAGACCGTGGAGGATCGGTTAGATCAACCCACCTTTATCACCCAATATCCTGCCGAAGTGTCTCCTTTGGCGCGCCGTAATGATCTTGACCCGTTTGTCACAGATCGTTTTGAATTCTTTGTTGGTGGTCGTGAGATTGCTAACGGTTTCTCAGAGCTTAACGATGCTGAAGACCAAGCCGAGCGTTTCTTAGCTCAAGTGGCCGAGAAAGATGCCGGTGATGATGAAGCGATGCATTATGATGCAGACTACATAGCGGCTCTAGAGTATGGCATGCCACCCACTGCCGGAGAAGGAATTGGCATTGACCGTTTGGTGATGTTATTTACCGACGCACCTTCTATTCGTGATGTGTTGTTGTTCCCGCACATGCGTCCTGAAGCTAAATAGCTCCATACTAAACAATGGCTCAGTCCATTTGGAAAAATGCACACCTAGACCAGCTTGATGAGGGCTGGCTCAAGGTGTTGCAGCCTTGTTTAAAACACCCGCAAGTTGAAACCTTAGCCACATTCCTCCAAGCTCAGCTAGATCAGCAGATCGACCTCTTACCGCTTCAAAAAGATTGGTTTAATGTGTTTAAATTAACGCCGTTTAATCAGGTTAAAGTTGTGATTTTGGGACAAGATCCATACCATGGCTTTGATCAAGGACAGCCCCAAGCCCATGGGTTAAGCTTCTCTGTGAATAAAGGCACTAAAACGCCGCCGTCATTACGCAATATACTTAAAGAACTAACCACAGATTTAGCTATCCAGCCAGCTACCCATGGAGATTTATCCCAATGGGCGCAGCAGGGGGTATTGCTGTTGAATACAGTGCTTACTGTAGAGCGAAGCCAAGCGGGTGCACACCAAGGCAGGGGCTGGGAAAGTGTTACGGATGAAGTCATTCGCTCACTGAGTGAGCAGCGTTCTGGGGTGGTTTTTATGCTGTGGGGTAAATCTGCGCAAACAAAAGCGGCTCTTATCGATGCTAGCAAACACTGCGTTCTTGAAGCTGTTCATCCGTCGCCTTTATCGGCATATAGAGGGTTTTTTGGTTGTGGTCATTTTTCTAAGGCCAATGCCTATATGGTAGAGCAAGGCCTTAATACCATCGATTGGCAGCGCACACCGGTATTGGCAGAACCTAACCAAATTCAATTATTGTAAAACCTGCTAAGCTAAGAGTAGTGAAAATACAGGGTTTAAACATGGCAGACACCTCAGAATATCGCGGTTGGCTCTATACCGTGCTCATTGCAATTGATCAGCTAGGTAATGCCTTGGCTGGTGGTTATGCAGATTCAACCATTTCTGCAAGGGTGGGTTACAATGCGCGCCATTCTGCTTCTGTGAGGCAAAATTACTGGCGTCTATTGGAATGGGTGATTGATTATAGTTTCTTGCCACTTGACGGACCAAACCACTGCTACCAAGCTTATCTATCAGGTAATAACACCTACTACCGAGACGGCAGCGACTTGATGCGAGTGGTCTTGAGCTCTTTCATCTTTTTCAATGCAGTGCCTATCGCTATAGCAACGCGTATCCTAGCTGGGCGTAAAAGCACACACCAACCCTAATGCTATTTAGAGTTTAATGCGTTCGAACACCTGGGGATCAATTTCATAAGGCAATGGCAAAAGGGAAATGACAGTGTCTTCGTGTTCGTGCAAGTGCAGCTGATCTTCTAGTGCCTCTGTACGATTAATTACCGCAGTAAAAGAGTAGGTATTTTCGTCCGTAGAAGCAATGCTGGTGATTCGGCCTACGTTTTTTCGCCTACTGGCATCAATTTGTTGGCCTACTTCCAAAGCCTGGTCCGTGGTGACTTGGCCGATAAATATGTGGCGTTTAAGTTTGCCCAAGTATTGCATCCGCGCCACAATTTCTTGGCCGGTGTAACAGCCTTTTTTAAAGTTGATCGCGCCTGTGGCTTGTAAGTTAAGCATTTGCGGCACGTAGCTGTCACTGATGTCTGGCGTGACATAAATGAGGCCTTGATTGATTTGTCTGGCTTCCCAGCTAGATACTTCCGCTAAACTGGCCCCTTGCTCCAGGGTGGCTATGACGTGTGCCTTAGCAGTGGGGTGACAATAGACAATGAATTCGTTGCTGTCTGTGTTATTGGCCCAAGCCAAACCATGTTCGTTTTGAACTGTATCAAGGCGGTTATTTGGCGCCGAGTCAAAAGTGTCTTTAATGCAGGTTATGGCATCGTCGCCCCACACAGCGAAACGGCACCAATCGATACTGGCGTCCTTAAGTTGTGCTTTAGAGAATACAATGTACTTAGCTAGGGCCTTTTGTACGGTTTCTACCATGCTTAAAGGCATGTGCAGTAATAGAGTATCGGTATGTGCTACTAAATCGAAGTTGGCAATAACATTGCCTTTTGGGGTGCAGTAAGCGCCAGCTTGGCCTAGAGACGGCGTAACTATGTTTACGTCACAGGTGATTTGGCCTTGTAAAAATTTCTGTGCATCTTGGCCGGTTAAGCTGACGCTACCAAAATGATCTAACGGGCAAAAATTAGTCTGTTTCATAGTCTTAAATCATCTAAATAGGGATGCCTAGCAGGCATATGTTGATAGTTTGCGCTAAAATTAAAGCTTAGTGCGCATGGTATGGGTTACGACAGAGGAATTCAATGTTAAATGAAACAGAATTAAAGCGACAGGTTTGGCATAGTCGCCGTGGAATGCTGGAATTAGACGTTTTACTAGGACCGTTTTCGGTCCACGCTCTGCCGTTAATTAGTGCCGATCAGCAGCAAATATATGTGCGCCTGCTAAGTCAGCAAGACCCTGACTTATTTGCCTGGTTTATGGGCCATGGCACCAGTAATGATAAAGAGTTAGCCGCTATGGTTAAGCAAGTAAAAGACTATGCTCAGTCGAGCCAAGTTCCAGCTTAAGGCATCCGCACATCTTGCCTATGTCTGTGGTGTGGTTTGGGCGGCATTGAGCCTGTGTGGGTTGGGTATCTTTGGTTGGTCTTGGCTTTTTCTTGCCTATATGGTGTTCGCAGCGGCAGTGCTAGGTCAATGGGCTTGGCGTTGCGCCTGGCTTAAATCGAGCACTAGTGTGGTTGCCATGAGCTGGACACCCGACGAGGTGTGTTGTTATTTTAAAAATGGTGATCAGGTGAGTGGGGTTATTATGGTGAAGTCGGCCTTTAACCCATACTTTATTACTCTGCATATCAGAACTGCAGAGGGACATCAGTTTTGGTGGCCACTAATGGCCGATAGTGGGCCAGTGGATGTGCTTCGTAAACTAAGAGTGTTTGGCCGTTGGCACCAGCAAAAGCCTACTGCCAATCAAAATTAGACGGCGTCAAAATAGTGTTCCGCGCTGTCTTTAGGGTATGGGGGTAGTCTAACGTGTAGTGTAAGCCGCGGCTTTCTTTGCGTTGCTGAGCACTGTGAATAATGATGGATGCCACCAAGGCTAAATTGCGCAGCTCTATTAGGTCTGCACTCACGCGATAATTGCTATAAAACTCATCAATTTCACTTAACAGCAGCTCCACTCGGTGCTTCGCTCTAGTTAAACGTTTGTCTGTGCGCACAATGCCCACGTAATCCCACATAAAGCGGCGTAACTCGTCCCAGTTATGGGAAATAATAACGTCTTCATCAGAATCCTTCACTTGGCTCTCATCCCAGGTTGGAATGATGCGGTTAGGTGGATTTTCTTGCCAGTGGGTTTCAATATGTTTAGCAGCAGCGTGCCCATATACAAAGCATTCAAGTAAAGAGTTGCTTGCTAAGCGGTTTGCACCGTGCAAACCTGTAAATGCAGTTTCACCAACGGCGTATAGGCCTTCTATGTCGGTCATACCGTCTTGGTTGGTCATGATGCCACCGCAGGTATAATGCGCTGCAGGAACAACGGGAATGGGGTCTTTGGCGATGTCTATACCAAGGGCCATACAGCGTTTGTAAATATTGGGGAAGTGGGATTGTATAAACTCACGACCACGATGGCTAATGTCTAAATAAACGCAGTCATCGCCAAGGCGTTTCATTTCATGGTCTATGGCGCGGGCAACGATATCTCTTGGGGCTAGCTCTAAGCGCTCATCAAAACGCTGCATAAATGGTTCGCCATTAGCCAATACTAACTTTCCGCCTTCACCGCGTATTGCTTCCGTGATCAAAAACGATTTAGCTTCTGAGTGATATAGGCAGGTGGGGTGGAACTGGTTAAATTCCATATTGGCTACTCGACAACCCGCTCGCCAGGCCATGGCAATGCCATCGCCAGATGAGCCGTCTGGATTGCTGGTGTAGAGGTAAACTTTGCTGGCTCCGCCGGTCGCTAAAATCACACACTGAGCCTCAAACGCGTTCACGTGGCCAGTTTCTTGATCTAACACATAAGCGCCTACACAGCGATTACCTGGCAAGCCTAGCTTGGCGTTGGTGATCAGGTCTACGGCCACTTGATGGCATAATAAATGTAAGTTTGGGGCTTCTGTGGCGCGTTCAAGCAGAGTGGTAGTCACTGCAAGGCCTGTCCTGTCTGACGCGTGAATAATGCGTCTGTGGCTATGGCCACCTTCTTGAGTAAGGTGGTAGCCGGTGGGGTCTTCCTGATCTTGGGTGAAGGGTACTTTTTGTTTAATCAGCCAGTCTACACTGGCCTTAGCTTGCTCTACGGTGAACTGTATAGCTTCTGGATTGCCAAGGTGAGCGCCTGCAGTAAGGGTGTCTTGGATATGGTTGTCGATACGGTCTTGTTGATCTAATACTGCGGCAATGCCACCTTGCGCCCAAGCTGAAGAACCAGCATCTAATTCATCTTTGCTGATAACGGCTACCTTTCGGTCAGCAGCTAACCGCAGGCCTAAACTGAGGCCGGCCGCGCCTGAACCAATTATAAGCACATCGTATTGGAAGTCTTGTTGCATAGGGATATTGAAAGAATTCGCCAGGGTCACCCATTATAGCGTGGACAGGGTCAAGGTTAAACGCTTACAGAGTACAATATAACTTCTAACTCTCCAGATGTGACTGAATGTAGTGCCAGCTGGGCTAATCTGTTGTACTCTTATTAAATTATTTATTTGGAAGTGTATTGTTCATTGTATACCCATCGCAGTCTAGATAAGGAAATCTAAGTGCCTATTGAAAAGGCCTTGCCCACGACCGCCCCATCAGACCAACAGCTTGTTGAGCGAGTACAAGCTGGGGATAAGCGTGCTTTCGATTTGCTAGTGCTTAAATATCAGCACAAAATTATTAGTTTGGTAGGTCGCTATGTTAAGGATCATCACGAGGCTATGGATGTAAGCCAAGAGGCCTTTATTAAAGCCTATCGTGCTTTGGCTAATTTTCGTGGCGATAGTCAGTTTTATACATGGCTGTACCGGATTGCTATTAATACGGCAAAAAACTATTTAGTGGCCCGCAATCGAAGACCACCTGATGTTGATGTAGAAGCTAATGAATATGGTGATTACGGTAGTGCAGATGTTATGGCAGACATTGATACCCCCGAAAATCTGATGGCCCGTGATCAATTACAAGACAAAGTGTTTGCCACCTTAGAAAAATTACCCGATGACCTAAGGACGGCGTTAACCCTGAGAGAATTTGAAGGCATGAGCTATGAGCAAATTGCTGAAGTGATGGATTGCCCTGTTGGCACCGTGCGTTCACGTATATTTCGTGCCCGAGATGCAATTGACAAAGAAGTGGCTAAGCTGATGGACCGTGACTAGCCTGCTATTCCAAGGCTTTGAAAATAACATTGAACCAAATGACCTTGTTGACGTCCAATATCCGTAAGTTAAATTTAGGAAGCTACATTTTGGTATCTACTCAAACTAATACCGAGTCAATACGCGAATCATTATCTGCAGTGATGGATGATGCTGCCCAGCCATTAGAGCTGCAGCGTGTGCTCAAGGCCAGTCAAGACGATGAGCAAGTCAGGTTGCAATGGGCTCGCTATCAGCTTGCTAGTGCCGCCTTAAAGCGTGAAGCGACCCAAGCCTCAATAGGAATGGATTTGGCGCACCAAGTGCGTAATGCTATTGATGCAGAGGTTGCTCATTCTCGCTCGGCCCCTAGTTCGAACACGACTTCAAAAATTAGCAAGTCTGACCGCTTCTGGCAACCTGTTGCTGGGTTAGCAGTAGCCGCAAGTGTCACTATGGTTATGGTATTGGGTGCCCAGCAGATGGGTGTGACAGTGCAGCCACAAGTGATCCCTGCTCAGCCAGGTGTAGTGCTATTAGAGCCAAGGAATAGCAACACTAGTATTGCATTGTTTAGTACAGGTGCTTCTAATTCCGTAACAGCTAGCACCAACGACATTATTCGTTTACCTGCACCTGTAGAAGCAATTAACGCAGCAGAAGCGGGTTGGTTGGCAGAAACCCTACCCGTGGGTTTTGTATTAACTCAGCGTAGTCTAGATACATCAAGCCAAGTCGCAAGAGAAGTGCTGACCTATAGCGACGGTGAAGCTAGTTTTACGCTTTACGTTGAAGCGTTGAACGGGCGCACTATTGCCGAAGGCCACGCTTTTGCAGGTTCAAATTTAGTGCTGGGTCAGTCCATGACGCATGATGGCGAACAGATGTTTGTCACCTTAGTGGGCCAATTAAGTTTAGCGCAAGGCGAGCAAGTGGCTAGCTCTGTGGTATCCTTATCAGCTCAATAAACGCCGCGTAAGATCGCAGGGCTGCATCATGTCCAACGCACAAAGTTCTATGATTGAGCAAGTCGCTCATGTCCACTCTATTGATCAAACTACGGTTTGGCTCGAGACCTTGCGCCGTGCCACTTGTGACTCTTGTACTTGCGGCCAACGACTCTTGAACCAGGGCGCAGACACCGCCTATTCTCGTATTGAGTTGCCTATACCTAAAAACATGACCCTAAATGTGGGAGATGAGGTGGTACTTGGCGTCCATCAAAAAGCCTTTATTAAAGCCAGTTTGTTAACCTTTGCTATGCCACTACTGATTATGTTGGTATTTGCTTCGCTGACCCAATGGTGGGCTTTTTCTGAGCCAGTAACGGTTGTCGCTGCATTGTTTGGTTTAAGCATAGGTTTGTTGTTGTTACGTTGGTATAGCAAAAGCAACGCCGTTTTAAGCTCCAGCCAGTGGCAGCCCATTATTTTGCGCCAGCAATATATTAACCAAGCACCAGTGCTTCACTTTACGCCAGAATAAGTTTTCTGCTGACAAATCTTGTAAAGAAGACTCTGTTAACTGCAAAGCTTTGTAAAGTCTGGCTAGTATTGACTCTGAATCCTCAAAATTACCGTATGCTCTGAAGTTATCCATTTTGATTCTAGAGGCGCTGCGTCATGATCAAGTTAGTATCTTTGAACTATAAATTTATCACCCTGCTGCTGCTCTCCTTGGTTTGGTCGAGTCTTGCGAGGGCTGGACAATTGCCAGATTTCACCCTGCTAGTTGAGAAAGCCTCTCCGGCTGTTGTTAATATCAGTACTTCCCGTGTTGCGACAAAGAGTCCTGCCAGGAACCAGCTCGAGATGCCAGGGCAAGAGCAGTTGCCTGATATATTCAAGTACTTCTTTGAACGCCAGTTCCCGCAACAAAAACCCCCACAGAAAGGGCAGGCACCTAAGGCGCTATCCTCTGGTTCTGGTTTTTTAATTAGTGTGGACGGTTACATACTCACCAACCATCATGTGGTGAAAGGCGCTGATAAAATCATTGTCGCTTTGAGTGACCGCCGTGAAATGGAAGCAGAGTTGGTTGGCTCCGACCCACGATCTGACTTGGCTCTATTGAAAATTGAAGCAGAAGATTTGCCGTTCCTTACAATGGCAGATTCTGATCAGCTGAAGGTGGGGGAGTGGGTACTGGCTATAGGTTCTCCATTTGGGTTTGATTACTCAGTTACCGCAGGCATCGTTAGCGCCAAAGGCCGTAGCCTGCGCTCAGAAACCTACGTGCCGTTTATCCAAACAGACGTGGCCATAAATCCTGGTAATTCAGGTGGCCCGTTGTTTAATTTAGACGGCGAAGTGGTAGGTATCAATTCTCAAATCTATACTCGCTCGGGCGGTTTTATGGGTCTTAGTTTTGCTATCCCTAGTAATACTGCTATCTCTGTTGTTGCTCAGTTAACAGAGACGGGTGAGGTGGCACGAGGTTGGTTGGGCGTTCAAATTCAAGAAGTAAGCCAAGATCTAGCAGAATCTTTTGGCTTAGATAAAGCGTCAGGGGCTTTAATTGCTCAGGTCTTTGACAAAAGCCCAGCTAACGATGCTGGGCTGCAGGCAGGAGATGTGATCACTCATGTAGATGGTAACGAAATTATTATGTCTGCCCAAGTGGCACACTTTATTGGTGCCATCTCACCTGAAGAGTCGGTGATTATTCAGCTAGTGAGAGGCGGTGAAAGCGTAGACATTGAAGTGATTATTGGACACCTGCCCAAAAGTGTTTCTGCAGCTATGGGCGAAGATGAAAAAGGCCAATATGTTGAGCGAATTGGTTTGCGCGTTGTAGCCTTGGCACCAGAAAAGGCGCAACAGTGGCGCATCCGTAATGGCATAGATATTATCGAAGTAGACGCAGGCGTAGCTAAGGAGTTAGGGCTGAAGCCTGGGGATGTGATTACTAGTATGGCTAATCATAGCATTGCCAGTGTGCAGGAGTTTGTTGAGTTGGCGGCAGCCTTGCCTACCCAGCGTCCAATCTCGTTGCGTATTGTGCGCGACGGCCGACCACTGTTTGTGGCTTTTAGGTTAAACGAATAGGTTTGCTAGTAAGCTTTGGGTTTGGTTACTGAATCAAATCGCCTACACGAACTACTTTTAGCGTATTAGTGCCGCCATGGGCCTTCACATAATCGCCTTTAGAAATAAGCACAATGTCACCATCTTGCACTATGCCTAATTCCCTTAGTTGTTCTACAGCAACGTGGTTCACTTGATCGTTATCAATAACCTTTGAATCGAATGGGTGAGTAATTACTCCACGGTAAAGGCACACTCGGCGCTGAGTTGCTGCGTGAGAAGTAAACGCAAATATAGGTATGCCAGAGCTAATGCGTGACATAAGTAGCGGCGTTTTGCCCCTTTGTGTCATACAAATAATAGCCTTTACGCCATCCAGGTGATTGGCAGCATACATAGCACTTAGGGCTACACTTTCGTAAATGCTGTGTACTGCAATGTCTAGCCTGTGAGAAGACTTGTGGGCATTCCTGTGCTGCTCTGCACCTAGGCAAACTCGTGCCATGGCCTCTACCGTTTGAGAAGGGTAATCGCCTACTGCAGTTTCGGCGGACAGCATTACAGCATCGGTGCCATCCATAACTGCATTGGCCACATCTGACACTTCAGCACGTGTAGGCATAGGGCTGGTGATCATAGATTCCATCATTTGTGTTGCAGTGATTACAATGCGGTTTAATTTTCGTGTGTGCTCGATGATGTCTTTTTGTACACCCACTAGCATGGCATCGCCAATTTCTACCGCCAAATCTCCACGCGCCACCATAATGCCTTCAGACGCTTCGATAATGCCTTTAAGCGTTTCGGTTTCAATCGCCTCTGCGCGTTCAATTTTAGCAATCAAGCCAGCTTTGCTGTTGGCTTGCTGAAGTAAAGCGCGTGCTTCGTTCATGTCGCCAGCATTCCGAACAAACGAAATGGCAATGTAATCGGCGCCAATTTCGGCGGCTGTAATAAGGTCTGCACGGTCTTTGTCTGTTAGTGCTGGAGCTGATAAGCCACCACCTTGAAGGTTGATGCCCTTGTTGTTGGAAAGGGGGCCGCCTACTTCTACCCTAGTGTGCACTTTGTTTTGGTCCACTCGATCAACTTTCAGTACAATTCGGCCATCATCTAAGAGTAATATATCGTCTTTGCTGAGGTCTTTGCCCAGTTCTGGAAAATCTAAACCAACCGCTTGGTCAGTACCAGATTCCAAGTCCATATTTGGGTCGAGAATAAATTTATGGCCGTTGGCCAGTTGCACTTTATTGTTGCTGAAGCGGGCGATGCGTACTTTAGGTCCTTGTAAATCAGCCAGTATGGCGACATGGCGGCCAACAGATCTGGCGGCTTTGAGTACAGTTTCTGCGCGCTTTCTGTGGTCTTCGGCACTGCCGTGCGAAAAATTAAGTCTTACTACGTCTGCCCCTGCGGCTATGATTCTTTCAAGTGCTTCAGGGCTACTTGTGGCTGGGCCTAGTGTGGCGACAATTTTCGTACGTCGTAAGTTCATAGTAAGTTGGTATCATCCTTGGTGTTGTAGAAAGTAGTGCATTTTTAGAGGTGTGAAATTAATGCGCCATGAGCGCTAGGCTAGTGTCCAGCATTCTGTTACAAAAGCCCCATTCATTATCATACCACGACATCACTTTAACCAGCCTGCCTTGTACGCAAGTTTGGTTGCTGTCAAAGCAGGACGATTTAGAGTTGTGATTGAAATCTACAGATACTAGTGGCTTGTCGACATATTCCATAATATGTCCCAAACCTGGGTGATTGGTAATGGCGTCATGCATCGTTGTATTAACTGCCTGCGCATCAGTTTCAACGTTAGCGATAAAGGTTAGATCAACTACAGAAACGTTAATTGTGGGTACCCGCATGGCCATGCCATTTAAGCGCCCAGCTAGCTCTGGCAAGACTAAGCCCACTGCAGTTGCAGCGCCAGTTTTAGTGGGAATCATGGACTGAGTTGCAGAGCGAGCGCGATACAAGTCTGAGTGCATCCCATCAGTGAGTAGCTGGTCATTAGTATAAGAGTGAATGGTTGTCATTTGGCCCTGTTCAATGCCAAATGCGTCATTAAGTATTTTAGCCATTGGGGCTAAGCAGTTAGTAGTGCACGATGCGTTTGAAATAATGCGCTCGCTGCCTGTTAGAGTCTCGTGATTCACGCCATATACAATGGTGGCATCTAAGTTTGTGCCAGGTGCTGATACAATCACTTTGGTTGCGCCTGCATCAATGTGAGCTTGGCATTGTTCGCGCTTGGTGAATAAGCCGGTGCATTCAAGCACTAAATCAATTTGTAGCTCCCTCCAAGGTAGCTTGCTGGGATCGCGCTGTTGGAAAAGTTTAATGCTGTCGCCATTTATAAAGAGGTGCTCGTCGTCATGAGCAACGGTGCCGTTAAAGCGGCCATGAACGCTGTCAAATTCAAGTAAGTGAGCGTTAGTTTTAGCGGGACCTAGGTCATTAATGGCTACAATTTCTAACGCCAAGTAAGGGCTTGATTGTTGGTGTTGATATAACGCGCGAACAATATTGCGTCCGATGCGGCCGAAGCCATTTATGGCGATGCGAATACTCATTTAAGCTTTCCTATAAAGTCGATTATGTTAGTAATATTACATACATATTTGTGGTATATCAAATATTTGTCAGGGTTATAGGTTTTAAAACAAGCATTTATTTGTTAATATTACTTAAATATATGCATAAAGGTGTTATTATGAAGCAGGTTGTTGCTCAGGTTACTCAAGACATTATTGAGCGTAGTAAGAAAACTAGGGGCGACTACCTAGCTAATATAGATGCTGCTAAAGGCGGCAGAGTGAGCCGTTCAACCTTGTCTTGTGGAAACTTGGCCCACGGTTTTGCAGCTTGCTCTCAGGATGATAAAGATCGATTAACCATGATGGACAGCGCTGATGTGGCCATTATTTCGTCTTATAACGACATGCTCTCAGCTCACCAGCCGTTTGAAAACTACCCTCAACTAATTAAGAAAGCGGTTAGGGATATGGGCAGCGTTGCACAGTTTGCGGGTGGCGTGCCTGCCATGTGTGATGGCGTTACTCAGGGCCAGCCTGGTATGGAATTGAGCTTGTTTAGCCGTGATGTGATCTCAATGTCTACGGCGGTAGCTTTGTCGCATAATATGTTTGATGCGGTGCTGTGTTTAGGGGTGTGTGACAAAATTGTTCCAGGTCTGTTGATCGGCGCCTTGAGCTTTGGCCATTTGCCGGTAGTATTTGTGCCTGGAGGCCCAATGCCATCAGGTTTGCCAAACGCAGAAAAGGCGCGTATCCGCCAGCTATATGCAGAGGGAAAGGTAGGCCGTGACGAGTTATTAGCGTGTGAGTCTGCCTCTTACCATAGTGCTGGCACGTGTACCTTTTATGGCACGGCTAATAGTAATCAATTACTTATGGAAATTATGGGATTGCACTTGCCAGGGTCTTCATTTGTGTCATCAGACGGACCCTTGCGAGATACACTCACCACAGCGGCAGCTCAGCAAGCGGTGAAGCTTACTCACGCATCAGCGCAACAAAATTTAGCTCAAATCCTGTCAGAAAAAACCATAGTGAACGCCATTGTGGCTTTACTCACCACAGGCGGTTCTACTAATCACACCATTCATTTAATTGCTATCGCAAAGGCTGCAGGCATTATTATCAATTGGGATGACTTTGCTAAGTTATCTACAGTGGTGCCTAGTTTGACGCGTATCTACCCTAATGGTGACGCAGACATTAACGTCTTTCATGCAGCCGGTGGTGTGCCTTATTTGGTACAAACGTTATTGCAGCATGGCTTATTACATGAAGATGTTGAAACAGTTATGGGCCATGGGCTTAGTCGCTACTGCCAAGAGCCTAAATTAGAAGACGGTAAGTTGGTTTGGCAAGCTGCGCCAGAAGCGAGTGCCGATACAGATGTGTTAAGGCCCGCAGATGAGCCTTTTTCTCCTACGGGTGGCTTAGTGACATTACAAGGTAATGTCGGGCGCGGCGTAGCTAAAGTATCAGCGGTGAAAACCGAACATTGGCTGGTGCAAGCGCCAGCTAAGGTATTTGATAGTCAGTTTGAATTTGAAGATGCGTTTAAGCAGGGACTGCTTGAAGAAGATTTCATTGCGGTGCTGCGATTCCAAGGCCCGCAAGCCTGTGGCATGCCTGAGTTACACAAGCTCACGCCTTATTTGGGCGTGCTACAGGATCGTGGCTTTAAAGTGGCTTTAGTGACTGACGGGCGCATGTCAGGTGCGTCTGGTAAGGTGCCTGCGGCTATCCACGTCTATCCAGAAGCCAAGGCTGGTGGTGCTATTGGCAAAATAGAAAATGGAGATTTACTAAAGTTGGACTGCCATAATGGTAGTCTAGAGCTCTTAGTCGATGCCGTAATCTTAGAACAGCGAACTCAAGCAGTGCATCAAGAAGGCTCAACCGTAGGCATGGGTCGAGAGTTATTTGCCGGCATGCGCATGCAGGTTAGTACTGCTGAATTAGGTGCTAGTACGTGTGTGTAATTGAGCGCAGTTATTGCACACTTCATGAGTCTTGGAGACACAATGTTACAACTTGAAAAATCTAAACACTGGCAGAAATTGCAACAACTGGCAGTGCAGTACCGCGGCACACACTTACGTGAACTATTTGCTAATGAAGGCAATCGCTTTGATACCTATTCTATTGAGTTGCCCAACTTATTATTAGACTACTCTAAAAACTGTTTGACGCCTGAAATAATGGATTCGTTATTTGGCTTAGCGCAAGACATGGGGCTAAGCTCCTCCATAGAGAGGATGTATCGAGGTGCAAAGATTAACATTACTGAAGACCGGGCAGTGCTGCACACTGCTTTGCGTAATCGCAGTAATTCCCCAGTGTACGTTGATCAAATTAACGTGATGGATATGATCAATGACGAGCTGTCTCATATGCGTAAGTTTGTTGAAAAAGTACGCAGTGGCGAATGGCTTGGTTATTCTGGAAAACGTATTACTGATGTGGTTAACATTGGTATTGGTGGGTCTAACTTGGGGCCAAAAATGGTAACTCAAGCGCTGCGCTCTTATGCTGACTCTACTATACGTGTGCATTTTATATCCAATATAGATGGCGTAGAAATTGCTGAAATTTTGCGTCCTTTAAATGCGGAACACGTTTTATTTGTAGTGGCCTCTAAAACCTTTACCACAAGCGAAACCATGACCAATGCGCAAACTGCGCGTAATTGGCTTATGGCTTCGGCATTTGACGAACGTGCGGTACAGCAACACTTTGTGGCGGTGTCATCTAACACTGAAGCAGTGCAAGAATTTGGTATTGATAAAGGGTTTAGGTTCTCCATGTGGGACTGGGTAGGTGGTCGATACTCTATTTGGTCGGCCATAGGCTTGCCCATTGCCTTATACTTAGGCTTTGATAAGTTTGAGCAGCTATTAACCGGTGCTCATGACATGGACCTTCATTTTAGAGATGCTCCAGCGCAAGATAATATGCCTACTATTATGGCATTAGTAGGCATATGGAATGGTCTGCTACATGGGGCACAAAGCCACGTGATATTGCCTTACGACCAGCCCTTAGAAAGCTTCACTGACTATATTCAGCAGGCAGATATGGAGAGTAACGGTAAGCATGTGGATCGCCAAGGCAATCAAGTGGCTTACCCTACGGCGTCTGTTGTTTGGGGCCAGTTGGGTATCGATGGGCAACATGCTTTTTACCAATTACTGCACCAAGGTAATGTAATAGTGCCGGCTGACTTTATCGGTTCATTAGCCAGCTCTACCCCCGTTAAAGGCCATCATGAAAACCTAATGGCTAACTTTTTTGCTCAAACTGAAGCGCTGATGAATGGTATTAGTGCCGAGGAAGTAAGAAGTCAGTTAGAAGCGCAAGGATTAGACTCAGCAGAGCTTGAAAAATTGTTGCCTCATAAGGTGCACCAAGGTAACCGGCCTAGTAATACCTTGTTGCTTAAACAGATAGATCCAAGAAATTTGGGCGCACTCATTGCGCTTTATGAGCACAAAATATTTGCCCAAGGCGTAATTTGGGATCTTTGCTCTTTTGATCAATGGGGTGTTGAATTAGGTAAGACCCTAGCTAAGGGTATATTGCAGGAAATTGAAGGGGAAGTGGGCCATCAACACGATGACTCCACTAATGCGTTAATTGACTACTTTAAGGGCTCTCGCGATTAGAGTGCTTTTATATAGGCAGTAGTGCTTTTGCCCCTTAAGTTATAAATTTAAGGGGCTTTTTTAGTTAGACGCTCAGTTTTTAAGACGAGGCAAGTGCGCAAGCTTGCTTGGCTAATTCTTCTATGGCTTGCCAATTTCCCTGCTGTACTGCCTCAGCAGGCGTTAGCCATGTTCCACCTACACACATTACGTTGTCTAGCGCTAGATAGTCTGCTGCGTTGGTAGGCTTAATACCTCCAGTTGGGCAAAACTTAAGTTCGCTAATGGGGCCTCCAATGGCTTTTAGAAAGTCTACTCCGCCCACTACAGCTGCGGGAAATAGTTTAAACCGTCGGTAACCTAATGCCATTCCTTGCATCGCTTCGCTAACACTGGCAATGCCTGGCAACAATGGCACAGTGCTTTGGCTGCCGTGTTGTAAAAGTTCTTCAGTAAACCCTGGGCTAACAATAAAATCAGCCCCAGCTTCAACACAGGCTTCATACTGCTCGGGTGTAATAACCGTGCCTGCTCCAATGATAGCATTGGGTAAAGCCTGTTTGAGCTGTTTGATTGCGGTTAAGCCGTAGGCACTGCGCAGGGTGATTTCTAGTACAATTAAGCCGCCGTCCACTAATGCCTTGCCAATGCCAATGGCTTGCTGAGCGTTGTTGAGAGTAAGCACTGGAATAACAGGTGCAGAGGCACATATTATATCTAATTTTTGGGTGTTATTTTGCATTTGGGTAGTAATGGAACTAGTCATCTATGGGCACCAATGTATAGCAAGGGGTTGTTGAAAGAAGTTAGAAACGGGCATCTGCAAAGGATCTTTTAGATCGATAGCCTGCACTAGCACTTGGCGTTTACCAATGCCTTCGATGTGCAAATGTGTATTTTGTGCAAGTTTCAATATAGTGGCTGTTAGGGTCATACGGTCAGTAGGGTCTACTGGTGCGCATGTAGCGATACAAATGTCTTGTGTGGTCAGCGCTTCTTTTAAAGAGGGGCATAAAGGAAACAAAGAGGCCGTGTGTCCATCGTTGCCCATGCCAAGTACTAACACATCAAGTGGAAAGTGCATCGGTGCGAGTTTTTGTTGGCAGTGTTGTTGGCCTTTGTGTGCGCTTTTTTCACCCGTGTAAATGGGGTAAAAAGTAGCCTCAGCTGCATTGTTTTGCAATAACCAAGCTTTTACTAATGCTGCGTTGCTGGCACTGTCGTCTTCAGGCACCCAGCGTTCATCTGCGAGGGTGATATCTACTCGATGCCAGTCTAGGCTCTGTAAGCTTAATTCCTGCAGCATAGCTTTTGGTGTGCGACCGCCTGAGACAGCTAAGCTAGCTTTGGGTCTTATTGCCAGAGCACTACGCAATTGATCAGCAATCATAGTGGCTAACGTGCCAGCCAGCTGCTCTGGTGTTGCGCTTTCTAGCCATTGAGTTTGGTTAGGTAAGACTTCAGGTCTATTAACTTTCATCACAGTTTTCATACCAATGGTGGCCATGCTTTTGAATCATGTCGTTGGCTTCTTTGGGGCCATTGCTGCCCACAGAGTAGGGAGCCAATGACAGGTTTGTAGACTGCCAGGTATGCCTTATTTGATCACACCACTGCCAAGCCATTTCTACTTCATCGCGCCTTACAAACAGGCTTTGGTTACCCTTAATGGCTTCCAGCAATAAGCGTTCATAGGCGTCTGGAATGCGCGCCTTAGACTGGGTTTGTGCTAGGTCTAGCTGCAGTGGATCACGTCGAAGCTGCATGCCTTTGTCAATGCCCTGTTCTTTGGTTAGCACTTGTAGAGAAATGCTTTCAGAAGGTTGTAAGCGGATGACTAATCTATTTTTTGCAAGGTTGGCTTGACCTGGGCTAAAGATGTAATGACTATTAGATTTGTAGTGAATAATAATCTCAGTCACTTTACTCGCCATACGTTTGCCAGTGCGCAAGTAAAAAGGTGTGCCAGTCCAGCGCCAGTTGGCTATTTCTGTGCGCAGTGCAATGAAGGTTTCTGTGCTACTTGCAGTGTTTGCGTCAGGTTCATTTAGGTAGCCTGGGGCAGGTTGTTGTTGAAATTGGCCATCAGTATATTGGCCCAAGACTAGGTGATTACTAATTTCATCCTGCTTAATGGGCTGTAGCGAGCGTAATACCTTAACCTTTTCATCACGTATGCTGTTGGCGTCAAGCTGCGATGGTGGGTCCATGGCAACCAGGCATAATAGTTGTAGCAAGTGATTTTGTACCATGTCACGCATTTGGCCAGCTTTATCAAAGTACCCCCATCGACCTTCAATGCCAACATCTTCGGCCACGCTTATTTCTACATAGTCTATGTATTGGTTGTTCCATTGATTTTCGAATAGAGGGTTGGCAAAGCGCAACGCAATTAAGTTTTGTACTGTTTCCTTGCCTAGGTAGTGATCAATACGAAAAATTTGATTTTCGTTAAAATGTAATGCGAGGGCGTCGTTAATTACTTTTGATGAATCAAGGTCATGGCCAATGGGTTTCTCTACCACAATGCGGCTTAACTCGTTAAGAGCGCCAGCGCCGTGTAAGTTCTGGCAAATATCTTTATATAGGTTAGGTGGGGTGGCTAGGTAGTAAGTTACTTGTGGGTGCCATGTGGCTATGACTTGCTCTAGTGCAATATAATCGCGTGCTTGGGTAAGATCTACTTGGCAGTAGCTTAGGCGTTGTAAAAATCGGGACAAGGCGCTAGGGTCTAATTGATCTGCGCCAATGTATTGATTTAGTGTATGCTCAATACGTTGTTTAAGTTCGGTGGTATTTATAGGGCTACGTGCCACAGCCATTATGGCTAACTCTGGGCTCAATAGTTGAGCATGTTCGAGTTGGTAAAGAGCGGGCATGAGTTTGCGGAGTGATAAATCACCTAATGCGCCAAACAAAACAAAACTATGGCTTAATATGCCTTTAGCTACTGTATGCTCGTCTGATGAGTGACTGTCCGACATGACTGATATGGCCTTATGTGTAAGTTAGATCTGTAATAATACTCTTAAATCCGTATAAAAGTCACAAAAATATTAAAAATGTTGGTAATGTTACGTACATAAATAAAAAAGTGACTTAAATTAAAAGAACCAATGACTATGCATAATAATTTATTGCAACGCTTGTCCACCCAGCAAGATCAGCTTAACCGATCTGAGAGTAAAGTGGTGCAAGTGATTGTTGCCGACCCTCAATCAGCAACGCGTATGAGTATTGCTGCTTTGGCAGAGTTGGCTCAAGTAAGTGAGCCTACGGTGAACCGTATGTGTCGAAGCTTTGGTCTAAAGGGTTATCCAGACTTTAAGTTGGAGTTAGCTCAAAGCATGGCGCGGGGCACACCTTATGTGAGCCAGAGTGTTAATCAAAATGATACGGTTACTCAATACACCGATAAAATATTCACCAGCACTATGGCGAGTTTAGATGCTGCAAGGCAGCAGGTTGATAGTAAGGCTGTTGAGCGAGCGGTAGACTATTTAAGCCAGGCTCAGCAAATTTGTTTTTTTGGTATGGGTGCTTCGGGTGCCGTAGCTCAAGATGCTCTGCATAAGTTTTTTCGTTTCAATATTCCCGTTGTGGCCCATAATGATTCACTGATGATGCGCATGATGGCTGCTGCCTGTAAGCGTGGTGATGTGCTGGTGTTACTATCCTTTACTGGGCGCACTAAAGAGATGGTTGAGGTGGCTCGCATTGGTCGTGCTTCTGGTGCGCTAGTTATTGCAATTACTGCTGTTGATTCACCTTTGGCCCAAGAGGCGAGTCTGGTATTAGTTGTAGAAGCGCCAGAAGATACTGATGTGTATATGCCTATGCAGTCCCGTATGATTCAGCTAACCTTAATTGATGTTCTGGCTACTGGGGTGATATTGCGCCGCGGCGAAGATTTTCATGGTCACTTAAAAACCATTAAACAAAGCCTAGCGAGCACTCGTTTGGCCGTATCGAAGGAGCAAGAGTGATGGCTTATAAGTTGGTTTTGGCAGTGTTGCTGTGTGTGAGTTTAAGTGGGTGTTTTTTAACCAAGGTAGTCACTGTACCCATGAGGGTTGTCGGTGCGGTGGCTTCAATTGTCCCTGTGGTTGGGAATTCTGTGGATCAAAGTATAGAAGCCGTAGCTGACGCAGTTGATGATATTCCTTTGTAATATAACGGGCAAAGTTTGCCACATTGGCTGATAAGTTTTGTTTGGTGCACAAAAAAACCGCAACTAGGGTGACCTAGAGCGGTTTTTTTATAGCCATAAAAAGGCTTATAGCTGTTCGATCTTAGCTCGGATCTCGGCTAGCTTTTCAGACATGATGCGCTCTAAATGCACTAAATCTTGTGCTATAGACTCTTTGCTATCAGTCGCCTTATTTTCTTCGCTGGCTAGCTTGTTCAGCTCTGTAAGGGCGCGCAGCAAGAATGGTGAGATCTCGCTCACTTCTTGCCATTGTTGGCGACCAGAATCGACCATTACAGTGCGGGTAGCACGACCAAAGCGGAATTTTTTGCTACGAGGTAAAAAAGAACCTTTTTCGCGCTTGTAGTAGATTTTGAGGATATCAAATTCGCCTTCTTGGCGAAGGGTGTATTTGCTGATAGATTCAAAGCTAGTGATGCCCATTTCCGTAAGCGTAGGGTGTTGAGACATAATTGTTCTCCTTAGAGATTAAAAGTTAAAGTTTTCTTATGAAAATCAATGACTCAACAAATTTTTGTAAGGTGGGCTCTGGCGGCCCTGCCTTGCTGGTCTGATGGTTTGTGAGTAAAATTGTAACTACCTACACAAGCCGTCATGGGGGTGGTTTTCAGTGCAGGGATTATAGCTGATTTTTGGTTAAAAAGTAACCACAGCGCGCACTTTATTTCAGTGATCTATACCATGCGTCGCATTCATTTAATAAATAGTTATGGGGTCTTCACGCAAGCATTTTTTGCGGTATACTCTGGCTTAAATTATTGATTTACCCATGAGTGCGGTTGACGTTTCGGTTGGCTAAGCCCCACTCAATAAGGATATTTCTTCTTATGTCTGGTGTCATCCCGATTGATGAAGGCGTTGAACGTCTACCCCTCAAAGAATATACAGAAAAAGCGTATTTAGATTACTCTATGTATGTCATTTTAGACCGTGCATTGCCCCATATCGGGGATGGTCTAAAGCCGGTACAAAGACGCATTATTTATGCAATGTCTGAGCTGGGCCTTAAAACGTCTTCTAAGTATAAAAAGTCTGCCCGTACTATTGGCGACGTGTTGGGTAAATTCCATCCCCATGGTGACAGTGCCTGTTACGAAGCTATGGTTCACATGGCCCAGACCTTCTCTTATCGTTATACCCTGGTAGATGGCCAAGGCAACTGGGGATCAGCAGACGACCCAAAATCTTTTGCTGCCATGCGCTACACAGAAGCTAAACTCACAGGCTATGCCGATGTTTTACTAGGTGAGCTAGGCCAGGGCACTGTAGATTGGGGTAACAACTTTGATGGTACCTTACAAGAACCACTAGTATTGCCTGCACGGGTGCCTAACGTCCTGTTGAATGGAGCCACTGGTATCGCCGTGGGCATGGCGACAGATATCCCACCACATAACTTACGTGAAGTAGTATCGGCCTGTATCCATCTCTTGGAGAACCCGGGGGCAAGTACAGAAGAGTTGTTTGAATTTGTGCAAGGCCCTGATATGCCCACTACGGCAGAAATCATCAGCCCGCGCAGTGACTTGTTGGAAATGTACAAAAGCGGCCGCGGCAGTATTCGCATGCGCGCCGTAGTGGATCACGAAGATGGTGATATTGTTATTACCGCCTTACCATATCAAGTTTCTGGAGCACGGATATTAGAACAGATTGCGGCTCAAATGCAGGCTAAAAAGTTGCCTATGGTGGCCGATTTACGCGATGAATCAGACCATGAAAAGCCTACCCGTTTGGTGATTGTGCCACGTTCAAATCGGGTGGATACTCAGCAACTATTAAACCACCTGTTTGCCACTACAGATCTAGAGCGGTCTTATCGAGTTAACTTAAACCTCATTGGCGTGGATGGTAAACCCCAAGTTAAAGGGTTATGCACTATTTTGAAAGAATGGCTGTCTTTTCGTATGGAAACTGTGACACGCCGTTTACAACACCGCTTAGATAAAGTGCTAGAGCGTTTGCATCTATTAGAAGGCCTGTTGGTTGCTTATCTTAATATTGATGAGATTATTGCGATCATCCGTGAAGAAGAAAAACCTAAAACTGTGTTAATGCAACGTTTTACCTTGTCTGATCGCCAAGCTGACGCCATTTTAGATTTAAAACTGCGCCACTTAGCTAAGTTAGAGCAGCATCGTATTCAAGCAGAGCAAGAAGAACTAACCGAAGAGCGTGAAAAGTTAGAGCTGTTGTTGGGCTCTAAAGCCCGTTTAAAAACCCTTATAAAGCGTGAGTTGATCGCCGATGCTGAAGCCTTTGGTGATGATCGTCGCTCTCCTATCGTTGTGCGCCAAGAAGCTAAAGCCCTTTCAGAGCGTGATATACTCACCACTGAGCCTGTGACTGTAGTTTTGTCTAAGCAAGGCTGGGTTCGTGGTGCTAAAGGCCATGATATAGACCCGTCTAACATGAGTTATAAATCCGGTGACGGCTTCTTGCTCATGGTTCAAGCTCGAAGTAACCAAAGCGTTGCTTTCCTTGATGAAGGTGGTCGTAGTTATTCTTTAGAGGCACACACCTTGCCATCTGCTCGCGGGCAGGGGGAGCCACTAAGTGGTCGATTTAATGCGCCTAGTGGTGTGCAATTTTCAGCTGCCGTAAGTGCTAAGGGTGATCAGCTGTTACTGATGAGTACCGATGCAGGTTACGGCTTTGTGTCTACCTTTGAAGATTTGTTAAGTAAAAACAAGGCTGGTAAAGCGGCCATGTCTGTGCCCAAAGGTGCCAGGATCATTGTGCCGCAGCATATCACCAAGGTAGAAGAAACGTGGTTGGTGGCAGTGAGTAATGAAGGGCGTATGTTAGTCTTTCCATTACAAGATTTACCGCAGCTAGCGCGTGGCAAGGGTAATAAGATTATTAGTATATCGCCTACCCGTGTAGCAAGCCGTGAAGAGTTTATGGTGGCTTGTTCGCTTGTCACTGAGAGCTGTGAGTTATTAGTGCATTCAGGCAAGCGTTATCTGCGTTTGAAGGCCTCGGATCTAGTTCACTATCGCGGCGAGCG
>Ga0302118_10000228_pt1 | contig 26078 bp, 27 predicted proteins | sample AG5_331_MG_FD_203126 | JGI IMG/M metagenome (GOLD analysis project Ga0302118, IMG submission 203126) | Marine microbial communities from Western Arctic Ocean, Canada - AG5_33.1 | ecosystem: Environmental > Aquatic > Marine > Oceanic | place: Canada: Western Arctic Ocean | collected 2017-10-01 | reverse complement strand
AGTGATCACTGAGGAAAACCCAGTCATACCACCAGCCAATGCGTTAACAGAAGTACGCGAAAATGAACCTGCGACCGCATAACCCTGAAAAAAGCTTGACGTGACATTGGCTAGACCCTGACCAATCAACTCTTGGTTGACGTCAAGACGCTGTTTGGTTTTGGCCGACATTGATTTCGCCACCGAAAAAGCCTCCATAAAACCAATAAGTGAAATGATAACGGCAAAAATGAAAAGTGAGCTCATCGCTTTAAGATCAAAGCTCGGCACTTTAAAACTAAAGACGCTATCAATGCTAACGGATGCAACAATAGCACCCCCCATCGACTCGTAACCAACCACCCAAGACACCAATATAGAAACAACAACGACAGCTAAAGTGCCAGGAATTTTTGAATAGAAGCGCTTTAACACCAACATGGTTAAAAAGGCCAATGCAGCCATCATTAACGTAGGAATGTGAGCATAATCCAATGCAGTACTAATCAAACGCCATAGAGTTTCGTAATTTTGATCAGCATTGCAAATAGCATGCATCGCACTGTTTGTCGTTTGTTCCAGCCTTTCAAGCAACGTCATAGGCTGACAAGCAGCATTCCAATCAGTATCCGAAGAGCTTATTACTCGAATGCCAAAAATTTTATGCAATTGAGAAACACTAACAATGATCGCTGCTGCATTAGTAAAACCATTCACCACAGGGTGTGAAATAAAGTTGATGACAAAGCCAATTCTTAGGACACCGAGCATCAATTGAAACAAGCCCACAATAAATGCCAACAGTGCTGCGTAGACTGCATAGCTTCCGGGATCGGTAGCCAAATCACCAAGTGCAGCTGCGGTTAATAGGGAAACAATCGCAACCGGTCCTGTACTGAGCTGTCTTGATGAGCCCATCAATGCAGCAATCATCACGGGCAAGAAAGAAGCGTATAAGCCGTATTGAGGGCCAAGGCCTGCTAGCTGTGCATAAGCCATTGATTGCGGCACCAGCACCAGCGCCACGGTTGCACCTGCAATAGTATCTGCCTTTAAAACCTCGGGATTTTTTAACTCTTTAATCCACAATAAAAAAGGAAATATTTTAGTTATCCAGCTCATTAAATACGCTTAATTAGAGAAAGTGCCTTTGGTCATTTTGACATTTAAACATTGACTAGGAAAGATTCTATTACAATATCGAGTCAATCAAGTGCTTTTTTGAGTGAATAGTTGCAAATTAGACTGAGCTCATAAAAAAACAACACAGAACCATGCAATTGCTCTTGAATGTTATGATAATGCCAAATATAATAAGCAGCAATTATGGATGCATCAAAATTATTAGTAAACAACAGGCATTGGGCGCAAAAAGTCTCCGAAGAACAGCCGGATTTATTTGCCACTCTTGCAAAACAACAATCACCAAAATACCTTTGGATTGGCTGCTCTGATAGCCGTGTACCCGCCAATGAGATTGTAGGATTAATGCCCGGACAATTGTTTGTTCATCGCAATGTCGGCAACTTAGTGAAGCATGTTGACTTTAATTGTCAATCGGTCATCCAATACGCGGTCGACGTATTGCAGGTAGAAAACATTATCATCTGTGGTCACTACGGCTGTGGTGGCATCAAAGTTGCAATGGAAAATACCAATGCAGGTATTAGTGATTACTGGTTGCGCTCCGTTAAAGATCACTTCTGGTTCAACCAAAAAGAATTGAAAAAACTCGATTCAGAAGAAGATCGCATAAATCGCATGTGTGAAATTAATGTTATCAGGCAAGTGTCCAATTTATCGCGAAGCAAAATTGTGCAAACTGCATGGCAACGCGGACAAAAACTACAAGTACATGGCTGGATTTACAGCGTAAATGATGGCATTATTCACGACCTTAAAGTAGACAGGCATGGCTTTAAAGACGAAGAAGATATTTATGAACCAGACAACGAGTCAATATAGTTAATCACTTAAAATTGAAAAACACTTAGCAAAAACCAAATACTAAAAAGCCACTGAAATGGTGTGAATAAACCATCGTTTTTTTGAACAATTAGTGGTTAATACACTTAGAGCTTGACTTATCTCACTAACAAATCAATGCAACTAATGCACTGTGAAATAAAGTCAATATATTTTAGAGAACTGGTGAGAAACGATCCCCTCAACCAAAAAATAGCGGAAAAAATCGAAATGAAGTCAAAAATATCAATGAATAAGGGTTGTCCTTGATCAAAAAGGCTTAAAAACGATATTTTTTAGTGAAAATAGCCCAATTTTAGTGTTTTATCACTAAAAAACACGGCACTAAAAGTGCGGAAATCAAAATTTCGGAAATTTTGAGAATGAAGGAATTTAAGCGTTGTTAAATACTTTTAGCGGTGAAATATCCATCCTTTATCGCTAATCGTCAACTAATGTCTTTTTGTATCTGCTGCCACTTTGTCCATTACAGCAAACAGTACACCAGAAATCACAAACGCCATATGAACAATAACTTTCCACTTAACATTATCGACGTCGCCCTCTAACATTTGTTCGGGCATATTCACAAAGGTTTTTAATAAATCAATAGCAGAAATCGCTACAATAGCACTGATCACTTTAAGTTTTAATCCAGAGAAATCAAGCTTACCCATCCACTCTGGGCGGTCTTTATGATCCGCTACATCAATTTTAGAAACAAAGATTTCATAACCACTAAAAATAATCATCAAGAGCAAACTTGCTACCAGGCACATGTCAATCAAAGCAAGAATACCAATAACCATATCGCTCTCAGATGTAACAAACACCTGACCAGTCAAATGCCACAACTCTTGTGCAAATTTAATAAATAAGAGCACAATGCTGACCACCAAGCCCAAATAAAAAGGGGCTAGTAACCATCGGCTGCCAAAAATAGTGGCTTCTATTTTGTTTTCTATTGTTTTTCTTATCATGTTCTCATACTCCTAAATTCAGCGTGCCATTGATAACACATTGCAATTATAGCTACTTTAAGCTAAAACGATTCATCCCAATCGACAGTTATTAGTCTTTCTTCACGATCCAATGAAACCAAAAACGGCTCAATATATGGAATCCAGTGTTCTTTTTTGCCTTTGACGACAATCACGTCGTTGGCACCTGTTGCCACTATTTGATCAACAACGCCTAATTCAATACGATCAACGGTGATGACACGCATGCCACTCAACTCATGCCAATAGAGTTCGTCATCAACGAGTTCTGGTAATTGGGATTTACTAATATATAGCTCAAGGCCCAAAAGATGTTGAGCTTGTTCGCGACTGTCAATAGCTTTGACGTGGGCAACAATAGTTTTCGATTGCTCGCGACCATTGGTGATTTCAATGGTTTTCCATTCGCCCTTATCCATAAACCACCAAGGTTGGTAATTAAGGATGTTGTCTCTGGGTTCGGTGTGGGAAAAAATTTTTACCCAGCCTCTAACACCAAAAAAGCCGTTGATCTTTCCGACCAACAGCTTTTCATCGTTTTGTTCTGACGTGTGAGACAGAGAATTACTCAGCGGCTTTGTCTTCTGCTGGTGCTTCTTCGCTTACTTCTTCAGCTGGTGCTTCTTCTGCCTTAGCTTCTGCTGCTGCTGCGGCTTCTGCCTCAGCTGCTGCTTTTGCTTCTGCTTCTTCAGCTGCTTTCGCCTCTGCTGCTTCTTTAGCTGCTGCGTCTGCTGCTGCTTTTTCAGCTGCGGCAACTTTGGCTGTTTCTGCTGCTAATTTAGCATCTACTGCTGCTACTCGCTTTTCACGAATTGAAGGGTCTTTGTGTTCTTTAACAAGTTGCTTAACGCGATCTGAAATCTGTGCACCTTGAGATATCCAATATGCCAGTCTGTCTTCGTCGAGTTGAAGTCTTACTTCTTGTCCGCGCGCTACTGGATTGAAAAATCCAATACGCTCAATGTAACCACTGTCTCTACGCTTTCTAGAGTCTGTCGCTACAATCGAATAAAAAGGTTTTCTCTTCGCTCCACCTCGGGCCATTCTAATCTTAACCATGGGTTTTTTGCTCCTTTGTGATTGTTGGGTTGTAAAGGCGGGAAATTATATCAGCTTTAAGAGGTCTCTTAAATGTTTTTTGCCAGCTTGATCGCGTCGCCAATGTAGTTCATTGGGGAAAGTTGTGCCAAGGATTTCTTGGCTTCTTCTGGGATGTCTAAAGTGTCTACAAAATCTTGCAAAATTTGGGCATTAATTTTCTGTCCTCGAGTAAGCTCTTTCAGCTTTTCATAAGGGTTTTCAACGCCGTAACGTCGCATCACCGTTTGAATCGGTTCAGCCAAAACTTCCCATGCATTATCAAGGTCTTCGAGCAGTTTTGCTTCGTTTGTTTCTAGCTTTGAAATGCCTTTGGCAATTGATGCAAAAGCAATCAGAGAATGAGCACAACTAACGCCCAGATTTCTAAGTACGGTAGAGTCCGACAAATCTCTTTGCCAGCGTGAAATTGGTAATTTATTTGCCAAGTGCTCAGCGATTGCGTTAGCAAGACCCAAATTACCTTCGCCATTTTCAAAATCAATCGGGTTTACTTTGTGCGGCATTGTTGAGGAGCCCACTTCACCAGCAATTGTTTTTTGCTTGAAGTAGCCCAATGAAATATAACCCCAAACATCGCGGCAAAAATCAATCAAAATCGTATTGAAGCGATTCAGTGCGTGGTAATACTCGGCAATGTAATCGTGTGGCTCAATTTGTGCAGTATATGGCGCATAACTAACACCCAAACTCTCAATAAAATTTTGGGAGACAACTTGCCAATTAACATCAGGGTACGCACTAATATGAGCGTTAAAATTACCCACAGCGCCATTAAATTTTCCCATGATATTCACTTGCTGAAACTGGCTAATTTGACGGTTTAATCTGGCTGCAAAATTAGCCATTTCTTTACCCAGCGTAGTAGGTGAAGCTGTTTGACCGTGCGTTCTAGATAGCATTGGAATTTCGGCATTATTTTTGGCTAAAGTTGCTATTAAATTTGCCAAACTTTGCATTTGATTTAGCAGTACTTTGCGACCGTCAGTTAACATCAAAGCGTGTGACAAATTGTTAATGTCTTCCGATGTGCAGGCGAAATGAATAAACTCGCTGACTTGTTCAAGTGCCGCGTTGCCAACAACTTTGTCTTTTAAAAAGTACTCAACCGCTTTCACATCGTGATTGGTTGTGCGTTCAATGGTTTTGACCGCCTCAGCATCTTCTAGAGAAAAATTCTCAACAATGGCATCTAGCGATTGATTGGTGGCGCTATCAAAGTCAGGAACTTCAGGGATTTGCGGATTTGATGACATTGCTTGCAGCCAACGAACCTCGACCAAAACTCGGTATTTAATTAGACCAAATTCACTGAAAATTTCTTTGAGGTCGCTGGTTTTTTCAAAGTAGCGTCCGTCGATTGGGGAGATGGATGTTAGAGCATTAAATTTCATAATCTGAACAATTGAGTCAATAGAATTAGGTCTGCACCACAAAAATGCTAAAATTATACGCTGTTATTGAATCATCACTTACCGAGAATATCCCAATGAAGAAAGACTACCTAAAGCACTGCGAAGAAAGAAAAGCAGACAATGTTCCACCATTAGCTCTTAATGCTGTACAAACCAAATCGGTCGTTGATCATCTAATTGAGGGCTCTGATGATGATTTCTATTTAGAATTGCTAACGCATCGAGTGCCGCCGGGCGTCGATGAAGCGGCTTATGTGAAAGCAGGTTTTTTAATTCACGTTGCCAAGGGCGAACAAACTTGCCAAGCAATCACTCAGGAGCATGCCACATTTTTACTCGGTACAATGCTTGGCGGCTACAACATAGACGCACTCATTGAACTCTTGGATATTGACGCAACAGCTGAAGCTGCCTGCGAAGCATTATCACACACGATTCTTATTTACGAAGCCTACCAAGGCGTTGTTGAGAAGTCAGCAAATAACGCCTTTGCAAAAAAAGTCGTTGACTCTTGGGCTAATGCAGAATGGTTTACCTCTCAAGACGTCATGCCAGAAGAAATTAAGGTGGTTGTTTTCCGCGTTGATGGTGAAACCAATACCGATGATCTTTCGCCTGCTACTGAGGCTTGGTCGCGACCGGATATTCCATTGCACGCCAATTCTATGCTTGTCAAAAAAATGAACAAGCCATTTGAGACCATTGCAAAACTACAAGAAAAAGGGCTGCCACTTGCTTATGTTGGTGATGTGGTCGGTACAGGCTCATCACGTAAATCTGCGATTAACTCTGTACTTTGGCACATGGGCAACCCGATTGACTACATTCCCAATAAGAATGGTGGTGGCGTGGTTCTGGGTGGCAAAATTGCTCCGATTTTCTTCAACACAGCTGAAGATTCAGGCGTACTGCCTATCGAATGTGATGTTTCAAAACTTGCCATGGGCGATGAGATTACCATCAAACCATACGAAGGTGTTATTATCAATGCCGCTGGCGAAACTCTCTCTACTTTTGAGTTGGCACCAACGACGATGCCAGATGAAGTTCAAGCTGGCGGACGCATCCCTCTTATTATTGGTCGCGGCTTAACGGATAAAACCCGAAACGACCTTGGCTTACCGGTGAGTGATATTTTTCTTCGCCCGCAAGATCCAAGTAGCAGTGACGCAGGCTTTAGCTTGGCACAAAAAATTGTCGGTAAAGCGTGTGGTGTAAAAGGCATTCGCCCTGGCACTTATTGTGAACCGCGCATGTCAACGGTAGGTTCACAAGACACAACGGGTGCAATGACACGAGACGAGTTAAAAGAACTTGCCTGTTTGGGATTCTCAGCGGACCTGGTAATGCAAAGCTTTTGTCATACAGCTGCTTATCCAAAACCAATCGATCTAGAACTGCAACACACTTTGCCTGATTTTATGCAATCAAGAGGTGGTGTTGCGCTGAGACCGGGTGATGGCATTATTCACTCTTGGCTTAACCGTATGTTGTTGCCCGACGAAGTGGGCACGGGTGGTGACTCTCATACTCGTTTCCCAATTGGAATTAGCTTTCCAGCTGGCTCTGGTTTAGTGGCTTTTGGTGCGTCTATCGGCGTTCTTCCACTCGATATGCCTGAATCAGTCTTGGTTCGATTTACGGGTGAAATGCAACCGGGCATCACACTTCGTGACTTGGTTAACGCCATCCCTTATGTGGCTATCCAAAGAGGCTTACTAACGGTAGAAAAATCCGGCAAGAAAAATGTGTTTTCTGGCCGTGTATTGGAAATTGAAGGCTTGGGTGATCTTAAAGTTGAACAGGCTTTCGAACTTGCGGATGCATCTGCTGAACGCTCGGCAAATGGTTGTGCGATACAGTTGAATAAAGCGCCAATTGAAGAATATCTACGCTCCAACATCACTCTATTGACCTCAATGATTGATGCAGGTTATAACGATAAGAAAACAATTGCCAAACGAATTCAAGCGATGCAAAGATGGCTTGATAAGCCAGAATTGCTTAAGGCAGACAAAGACTGTGAGTACTTTGAAGTCATTGAAATTGACCTTAACGAAATCAAAGAACCAATTGTGGCTTGCCCTAACGATCCAGATGATGTGAAGTTGCTTTCTGAGGTCGCCAATACGCCGATTGATGAGGTATTTATCGGCTCATGCATGACAAACATCGGCCACTTTAGAGCGGCTGCACAATTGTTAAAAGACAAAGACGAACTTTCTACCCAATTGTGGATTGCACCACCAACCAGAATGGACGAAAAACAACTCCGTGCAGAAGGCGTATATAAAACCTTCGAAAGACTAACAGAGCATACTGAAATTCCTGGTTGCTCTCTGTGTATGGGCAACCAAGCGCGAGTTAAAGACAACGCCACAGTTGTTTCTACGTCAACTCGTAACTTCCCTAATCGTTTAGGCGATGGCGCAAATGTTTACCTATCCTCGGCTGAAGTTGCAGCAATTTCTGCGAAATTGGGATACCTTCCAAGTGTTGAAGAATACCTCGATTTAATGAAAGACATCGAACCGCTTGAAGGTGATATCTATCAATATCTAAACTTTGACCAGTTGTCAGACTATCAAGATACTGTTGCTCAAGTTCCATTAGAAAACATCCTTGCCAGTTAGGCAAGGAGACAATAAAAAAGCCGCTTTTAAGCGGCTTTTTTATTGTTAATTCACAGGGGCTTATTTAATTTTAGCCTCTTTATAAATAACGTGTTTTCTGATAACTGGATCAAACTTTTTAACTTCAACTTTTTCAGGGTGAAGGCGTTTGTTTTTGGTTGTTGTGTAATAGTGGCCTGTTTCTGCTGAAGACACCAATTTAATTTTTTCTCTCATAATATCTCCTTAAACCTTTTCGCCGCGAGTGCGGATTTCTGCCAAAACAGTTTCTATGCCTTTTTTATCAATAATACGTAGGCCTTTTGCAGATAACTTTAATTTAACAAAACGGTTCTCAGCTTCAACCCAAAAACGGTGTGTATGTAAATTTGGGTAAAAACGACGACGCGTTCTATTGTTCGCGTGGGAAACGTTGTTACCGCTCATAGGACGCTTACCAGTAACTTGACAGACTTTTGCCATAACGACTACCTACATAAATTCTAAAAAGGGTAAATTATACGCAAAAATTTGCCATTTTTTAATTAAATTTCTATTTACTATTGGTATAAAAACTGTATCATAGCGTCCTGCTGGAGGGATGGCAGAGCGGCTGAATGCACCGGTCTTGAAAACCGGCAAGGGCTAATACCCTTCTAGGGTTCAAATCCCTATCCCTCCACCACTATTCTTCGCCTTATTCCCTTCTACTTCGTTGAATTTCAAATACTCCTTAATCACATAGTTTGATCTATGTTCAATCGTACTATTTAAAACACGCCTTGTAGAGGAAAATATTACTTGAATAGACCTGACAGTTGTTCTTTTTCTGCTTTTCTGTGTTGTTCCCCACGCTTATTCAGTCATTTAGCCTTTGCTAAACTCCCTTATTCGCTTCAAGAAACGCCTTGAAGAGTAAAAAAATACTCGAACAGTCCTGCCAGTTAATTATCACTAATTACACTAGCTCGCCTCGTGCAGGGTAATTTTTGTCAAGTACAAAATTTAATGCACCTAGAACCTCTCTAAACAGTGGACGAGCGAAGGGCATCGTGCTGATTTGGCTCCAGTATAACGTTTGATCTGGTCGTATCAGAAACAAGCCAGGTTCGCTGAATTCAGCTGGCTCTACAATACCGATGGAGGTTTTTCCCCTTCCGGCAGAGCGGTGTAATCCCCAAGATTGTGCTTGTTCAGGGGTAACACCATAACCCAACGTAATATTTTGCAAATCCCAACTTGATTGAGCCTCAAAAGCACGTTCTTTGTCGTCGCTGCTCAGCGCTAGTACAGTAACGCCAGCTTCAGTAAAATCATCTGCTAATTTATCCAACTCTTTTAGGTATTTTGTGCAAACTGGACAATGCAGACCGCGGTAAAACACCAACATGGTGAAGTTTTTAGGTGTTTGCTCAGACATCAACCATGGACCCAGAAGAGTTTGAACCTCTAAAGCAGGCACAGGTAGGCGGGGTTTAAGTGCTTTCATATCAATATCCTTTTACTCGATTGCCAAAGTAAGCTTCAAATTGTACACCACCTTTTCAGCGCTACGTTGGTAAACAACCGCATTGTCCAGACTTTTTCTGAATTCTTAACCGGTATTTTTGAGCGAACGCAACTTTAAAACTATCATCACGATGCCTATGAAATACTGTGAACAGGTATTACATTTTTTTCAAACATAGAAATTAATTTTAAAATGTATCTAGTGCTTTGACAGTTAAAGTTAAAAAGGTTATTATTAACGCTAACTTTTTCTCGAGGAATATAGTATGGTTTTTGAATTCTCAACACTGATCGTACCCGTTATCGTGCTGCTTGCGATTGCCGTTATTTTTATGGGGGTAAAAACAATACCACAAGCATCGGAATTTACTGTTGAGCGTTTTGGAAAATACACAAAAACACTTGAACCCGGGCTAAATTTTATTATTCCGTTTGTCGATCGTATCAGTAGCAAAGTCAATATGCGTGAACAAGTTCTGGATATTGCAAAGCAAAGTGTTATCTCTAAAGACAATGCCGTGGTGCAATCTGACGGCGTGGTTTTCTTTCAAATAGTGGATGCAGCCAAATCTTTCTACGAAGTCAACCACCTACTCAATGCCATGCGTAACCTCTGCCTAACCAATATCAGAACAGTTTTGGGGGCTATGTCGCTCGATGAAATGCTATCTAATCGTGAAGAGATTAACACCAGACTACTTACTGTGGTTGACCAAGCAACCAACCCATGGGGTGTTAAAGTAACGCGTATTGAGATCAAAGATCTTGAGCCACCATTGGACTTGGTTGAGGCGATGAGTCGACAAATGAAAGCTGAAAGGCAAAAACGCGCCGACATTCTTGAAGCAGAAGGCCACCGACAATCTGAAATACTCAGAGCAGAGGGTGAGAAACAAGCGGCAATTCTTGATGCAGAAGGTCGAAAAGAGGCGGCATATAGAGACGCGGAAGCCCGAGAACGATTAGCCGAGGCCGAGGCAAATGCAACCCGGATGGTATCCGATGCTGTGCGCGATGGTGATATACAAGCATTGAACTACTTTGTTGCCACAAAGTACACCGAAGCCTTACAAGCAATTGCCACTGCTGACAATCAAAAATTGGTATTGATGCCACTGGAGGCATCAGCTCTAATTGGTAGTTTGGGCGGCATTGGTGAACTGGCTAAAGGTATACTTGGCAAAGATTAAATAACCTCTTAAGAGATAAAAAAACCGATGGAAGCATTTTTTGCAACAATAGATTTTTGGCATTGGCTTGTTTTAGGACTTGTACTTGTTATTGTTGAACTGTTCGCATGGTCAACTTTCTTTCTGTGGATGGGTGTTTCAGCCATCATGGTTGGTATCTTGTATAAGTTGTTTCCAAGCCTATCTTGGCAAATTCAATTATTGTTATTTTCTGGACTATCAGTCGTCAGCATTTTCTTGGTTAAAAAATATTTCCCAGTTAAAACAATTGACAACGAGCTCAATGCACGAGCAAAACGCCATATTGGTAACAGCTATTCCGTTGTCTCAAATGACGAACATGGTATCAAGGTCAAGGTAGGTGATTCTTTATGGCTAGCGAAGGGCTGTGATATGCATATTGGTCAAAAGGTTAAGGTTGTTGATACAGATTCAGTCACTCTCATTGTAGAGCCTGACACACAAACCTAACTTCAGTCAACAAAAGGGCCGTATTGAACAATGGGTTCGCCATTGGGTACACCGTAGGCAACCATAAAATGACAATCGGTCACTGCACAAAGCAATAGTTTCAACTCTTGGATGTCAAATAATAGTGCTTGAATCGCCTCAAGGTTCTCATCACCACATCTAAGTGTGCCGCTAACAATATAAATCAAGCGCGCTACCAATCACATTAATCTCATAACTCAAGCTTTGAGACATTTTAATGCATTGGTAGCGCGCTTGATTTTTCTTGCGTTGAGTATTTCAAACACAGCAAGTCCCGGCGTTAAATAAGCCCGTTGCAAAATTGATTTTGGGATGAGGTTTGGGCAAGGGTAGTTTTAAAGCTTTATAAGTCATTGATTTTAATACCCTTCCTCATCTTAAATAATTGAGAGTTGTGGCCAAAATAATGCATGGTGCTATTTTAGCAACAATCTCTAGATGCCGTACTGCTGCCGGTAGGCTTCAATTTTATCAATCAGAGACGAATCATTCTGCCCCTTTAAGTAGGTGATTAAATGCGATAGGTTGATAATACTGGCAACAGAAATACCGAAGTTTTGCTCCACCTCCTGTATGGCCGAAAGTTCGCCCTTACCTTTTTCTTGGCGATCTAGAGCAACAATCACGCCTTTTGTTGTTGCGCCGTTGGCAGCAATAATATCTTGCGCCTCACGAATGGCTGTTCCGGCAGTAATAACATCATCAATAACAAGAATGTCGCCCTCCAATGGATGACCAACAATATTACCGCCCTCGCCGTGATTTTTCGCTTCTTTACGGTTAAAACTGTAAGGTACGTTTCTATTAAAACTATCATTAAGCGCCATCGCTGTCGCAGTTGCCAATGGAATGCCTTTATATGCAGGGCCAAACAGTACATCAAATTCAATTCCGCTGGCTTCAATCGCTTGCGCGTAATATTTTCCCAATTGTGATAAATGCTTACCCTGGTTAAATAATCCAGCGTTAAAAAAATACGGACTTACGCGTCCTGATTTCAGCGTAAATTCGCCAAATTTAAGTGCGCCGGTTTCTAACATAAAATCGACAAAATCCTTTTGATACTGTTGCATTGAGTATTCCTAAACTATTAAAATGTTTCTGATGAGAATTATAACAATTAATGTCAATGGAATCCGAGCGGCTGAGCGAAAAGGTTTCTTCTCTTGGCTTGAAAAACAAGATGCCGATGTTGTTTGCTTGCAAGAAATCAAAGCCCAGGAAGAACAACTTGATGAGCGGTTTTACCCAAAAGGCATGCATACCTTCTATCACAGCGCTGAACGCAAAGGCTACAGCGGCACAGGCTTGTACTGCAAAACAAAGCCAGACCGCATCCATTTTAGCGACTGGGCTGACATTAATTTTGAGGGCCGACTGATTCAAGCTGATTTTGGTGATCTAACTGTGGCATCACTTTACTTGCCATCAGGCTCAAGCAAAGAAGAGCGTCAAGCTTTTAAAATGGAGTTTATTACTGATCGATTCCTGCCGTATTTAAAAGAACTACAAAATGATGGCAGAAAATACATCTTCTGTGGCGACTGGAATATCGCACACAAAAAAATTGATTTAAAGAATTGGCGCGGTAATCAAAAAAACTCCGGTTTTTTGCCAGAAGAGCGCGCATGGTTGGACACACTATATGATGAAGTTGGCTATATTGATACCTTTAGAGAGATCAACAAAGAGGAATTTCAATATACTTGGTGGTCAAATAGAGGGCAAGCTTGGCTTAACAACACAGGCTGGCGTTTGGACTATCAAGTGGCCAGCAACAACTTATCAGGCACTGCAAAATATTGTGAAATCTACAAGGACGAGCGCTTCTCTGATCACTCTCCATTAATTATTGATTACTCATTATGAAAGATTCCGATGAATAAACACGGACACAAGCGAACCATTCAAAGCTTTGTCAGGCGCTCGGGCAGGCTCTCCAAGGCTCAATCAACTGGCCTTAACGAGCTTTGGCCAGATTACGGCATCGCACTCAACGAAGGTCAGATGCTTTGCTTTACTGATCAATTTGAAACAAGTCAAGAAGTGGTACTTGAGGTTGGTTTTGGCAACGGCGATAGTTTGCTAGAAATGGCTACCGATCAGCCACAAACTAACTTTTTGGGTGTTGAGGTGTATGAGGCAGGCGTTGGTCGACTCATCAACGAAGCGCACAAGCGTCAATTGAGTAATTTAAAAATAATCAAGGACGATGCTGTCGAAGTTTTAAAGCATTACATTGAGGACAATAGTCTTTCAAAGTTTCAATTATTTTTTCCAGACCCATGGCATAAGAAAAAACATCATAAAAGACGTATTTTGCAAACCAGCTTACTTGACATACTAACCAAAAAACTTAAATCGAATGGCATTGTCCATATCGCTACTGACTGGGAAAACTATGCTGAGCACATCATGGACGCCATGGAAGCGCACCCGCACTTTAAAAACAACCTTGGCGACCATATATATTCACCAAGACCCACGCATCGACCATTAACAAAATTTGAAAATCGAGGTCATCGACTCGGTCACGGTGTTTGGGATATTATTTTTACTAATACAAAAGGAGTTTAAATGTTGTTTCCTTTATTTGTAGTCGTAACTCTTCTAGAGATCTACGTATTGGTGAGCGTCGGAGATGCAATTGGTGGCTTTTCAACAGTGTTACTGGTGGTCATTACAGCACTCATAGGATCTTCACTTCTAAAACACCAGGGCTGGTCAACCATGGCTAAAGCACAAAAAAGTATGGCCGAAGGTAAAACACCTGCTTTCGAAATGATGGAGGGTGTGGTTATATTAATTTCTGGCGTGATGCTACTCACTCCAGGATTTATCACTGACACAATTGGCTTATTGGGGCTCATACCTTGGTCGAGGGCATATTTCATTAGTCATATTCTTGAGAAAAATGCCTCCAAAGTATTTAATCAAAGAAATTCTGTGTTTATACATAAGGATCGCCAACCGAAAGCTGACAAAAAACAGGAAAGAAAAAATGATGCTATCGAAGGTGAATTTTGGGAAGATTAAAATCTCTTGATGATTGGTTGTGCTGGCAAGAAAGCCTGCACGAAACCGTTATAGACCTTGGTTTAGAGAGGATTAAAATTGTCTTTGACAAGCTTTTTCCGAATGGTGTGCCTTTCAAAGCCATCACGGTTGGCGGCACGAATGGCAAAGGCTCTACCATTGCTTTCATTGACAGCGTTTATGCCCAAACAAAGTATAATGTAGGGCGTTTTACTTCACCACATTTAATCGATTACAACGAGCGCTTTGCTGTTAACGGCAAAATAGTATCCGACACTCAAATTATTGATGCTTTCGAGAAGATTGAAACCATTCGAGAAGAGATTTCTCTTACCTATTTCGAATTTTCTACTTTAGCAGCTTTGCAAATTTTTGCGGCTGCTAAAATTGACATTGCCATTCTCGAAGTTGGCCTTGGCGGACGACTAGACTCCGTCAACGTTGTCGATAATGACCTTTGTGTAATTACCAATATTGCCATTGACCATACAGATTATCTTGGAGACACGCGCGAACTGATTGGTCGAGAAAAAGCGGGCATTATGCGAACAAATAAAGTGTGTATTTGTGGCGATGAAAATCCCCCGAATACACTTGTAGATTATGGAAATAAAATCAATGCTTCGCTTGAATTTGTCGATCAGCCTTATTTCGGGGAAATTGGCCTAGAGGGTGAGCATCAAAAATACAACGCTGCCGTAGCTCTGAGAGTCATCGAGACCCTTCAGTCTCAATTTCCAGTCTCGAATGAATTAATTGAATCTGGCTTCGCAAATACAAGCGTTGTTGCTAGATTTCAAAGAATGATGGTAGGTGATAAACATGTGGTACTTGATGTTGCCCATAACTCGGCTGCAGTTAATAAGCTTGTCAACACCCTAAAAACATCTAATGCCAAAACTGTGGCTATTTTTTCAGCACTCGCTGATAAAAATATCGACGATATGATCGATTTAGCAAAAGATACTTTCACTCATTGGTTTTTAGTGCCTCTTGATGTTGAGCGTGCTATTCAAATTGAGATTTTGCAAGGAAAATTTGACGCCTCAGTTGCCACGACTGTTTGTCAGGACATGAAAAGTGCTATCAACAGTGCGCTGACTTTGAATGACGCCCAAAGAATTGTTATTTTTGGATCGTTCCACACAATCGCCGATGCAACGCTTATTTTAAGAGAATATTAAGCTGGTGAGATTGCGCCTCACCCCAAGAAACTATTGTAAAATTGGCGCTATCAGAGTGGGAGATCATGGGCGATTTTTTTGACAATTTGTACAACGCAATCAGTCTATTAGTCTGGTCAGATTGGCTCACCCTTTTGATTCTCATCTTCTTTATCGTCAGGGGCTTTACTCAAGGGCTTGCTAAAGAAATAATTAGCTTTATTTTTCTCATTTTTGCTATCATTCTTGCTTGGTTTTTCTACGAAGGGCTTGCCAATACTTTGTTATCAAGCTTCGAATCCCCTGAAAATCAATCTGTTTATGGTCTTGCTTTTGGTGCTATTGTTTTAGGATTTTGGCTTACCAAAAAAGCCCTATACAGGCTCACTAATGCTGCATCCTTCATAAGCAACCCTTGTGCACTTAACAGCGGTGTCTCAATTGCCCTTTTTCTTGGTATTATTGTCATCATTTCTTGGAATTACGTTGGCGTCTTAGCTGACTTAGAGATGGCAGAAGTTTTTATTACCAACGACAGCATTCGAATTTGGACCTCGTTTGTTGTGATTTATGCTGTTATTTTTATTGCTGCAAGAGCGCTTGTCCGGATACTGAATATTACAATTGGCACTGAGCAACCTTGTGTGCTTGCACCATTTTTTGAAAGAGTTCTAAATATTTTAAGCGGTATTGACAATCTTTTAAATGCTCGTAGTATTGTTGGTATAAATAACAAACTTCTTGGCGCTTTTATTGGTCTTTTCAAAGGCGGCATCTCTGTTCTTATTATCGTTTTAGTGCTTCAAAGTGTTAGTTGGGTTAGTCAGCAATATTTCTGGATTGAAACCCAAGGTGTGCTTAGAATATTCCAAGACTGGAGTGTGGATATAAAACCTAGTTTGTCAGAACATTTGCTTTTTGTTGAGCTTGAACCCGGCGATGAAATAATCGCTGAATATCTATTAGAGAGAAAGGAATAAATTATGTGCGGTCTTGTCGGAATACTTTCTACCACCAATAAAGAAGTTGGTGTCTATATCTATGATGCATTGACGATCATCCAACACCGAGGCCAAGATGCCGCAGGCATTACCACTTCGGAAAAAGGTCGATTTTTCATGCGCAAAGGCAATGGCTTGGTTCGTAATGTATTTAGAACGCGACACATGACACTACTCAAAGGTGATATGGGCATTGGGCATGTGCGATACCCAACAGCTGGAAGCTCATCAGGTGCTGAAGCACAACCTTTTTATGTAAATTCGCCCTATGGTATCGCCTTCGCCCACAATGGTAATCTAACGAATACTGACGCCTTGGCCAAAGAATTGTTCGAACAAGATCGAAGGCATACCAATACCAACTCAGACTCTGAAATTTTGCTCAATGTATTAGCAAGCGAAATTTCAAAACAGCAAAAGAGTCGAATAGATGAAGGCGATATTTTTTCTGCTGTTAGCAAACTTCACCAGAGAGTCAAAGGCGCTTATGCCGCCATTGGCATGATTCCGGGTTATGGTATTTTCGGCTTTAGAGACCCTAAAGGTATTAGACCCCTTATTTTGGGCGAGAGAACAACGGACAAAGGCACAAAATATATGCTTGCCTCAGAGAGTGTTGCATTAACCGCCCTAGGTTATACCATCACACGAGATGTTGAGCCAGGAGAGGCAATTGTTATCGATAGAACAGGCAAGGTTCACGCACAACAATGCGCGAAAAACCCTGAGTTAATGCCTTGTATTTTCGAATTCGTTTATTTTGCTAGACCCGACTCCATCATTGATAAGATATCGGTATACAAATCGCGCTTGCGAATGGGTGATAAACTCGCTGACAAAATCAAGAAAGAATGGGAGGGTGAATCCATTGATGTTGTTATTCCCATTCCTGATACTTCTCGCACAGCAGCACTTCAGCTCGCCTATGAGCTGAATGCTAAATATCGAGAAGGTTTTATAAAGAATCGCTACATTGCAAGAACCTTTATCATGCCAGGCCAAAAAGAGCGGAAAAAATCTGTCCGTCAAAAGCTAAGCGCTATTGGGCTTGAGTTCAAAGGTAAAAATGTCCTACTGGTTGATGACTCTATCGTACGTGGCACGACCAGTAAAGAAATTGTACAAATGGCAAGAAATGCTGGAGCCGCCAACGTCTTTTTTGCCTCTGCTGCACCAGCCGTTCGCTTCCCTAATGTTTACGGCATTGACATGTCGAGCAAAAATGAATTTATTGCACATAACAAGAGTACCGAAGAAGTCTGTCAGGCGATTGGCGCTGATCGATTAATTTATCAAGATTTAGACGACTTAATTTGGTCTGTCCAGCAAGGCAATCCCGACATCAAGACATTTGACTGCTCGTGCTTCGACGGTCACTACGTTACAAAAGATATCGACAACGCGTACTTGGACAGCATTGAAGCGCTGCGCTGCGATGAGTCTAAGCAAAAGCTTGAAACAAACGAAAGTTCTGAAATGATCTGCAATGATGTAGAATAAGGCCACCTAGTAGAAATCAATATGACAGAAAAAAAATTCGCAACCATTGCCATTAGAGAGGGTCACAGAAAAACGGCGGAGCAAGAGCACTCGCCAGCTATTTTTCTAACATCTAGTTTTGCCTTTGACAGTGCTGAACAGGCAGCCAAGCGCTTTGCCAAGGAAGAACCAGGTAATATTTACACAAGATTTACCAATCCTACCGTTGATGTATTTCAAAGCCGCTTGGCAGCACTCGAGGGCGCTGAAAACTGTCTAGCAACATCAAGCGGTATGTCTGCTATATTTGCAACTTTGATGGCGCTGCTCAAATCAGGGGATCATGTAGTTGCTTCTCGCTCTATGTTTGGCACAACGATTGTACTACTTAACGATATTATCTCAAAGTTTAATATTGGAGTGACTTTTGTCGACTTGGTGGATGTCAGCAATTGGGAGCAAGCGATCCAGTCAAATACCAAGATTTTTTTGCTGGAAACACCATCCAACCCCCTAGGAGAAGTAGTCGATATTCGCGCATTGGCGGCAATTAGTAAAAAAAACAATATCATATTAGCGGTTGATAACGTCATTATGACGCCCGCCCTACAACAACCACTTGCACTGGGTGCAGACTTAGTCATTCACTCTGCAACAAAATACATTGACGGACAAGGGCGGTGCTTGGCTGGTGCAATTGCTGGTAGTAATGAACTACTTGAGGAAATTGGTGGTTTTATTAGGACAACAGGTCCTACCCTCAGTGCTTTTAACGCCTGGATTTTGATTAAAGGTCTTGAAACACTGTCACTCAGAATGAGAGCTCATTGTGATAATGCAAACAAGCTTGCCAATTGGTTAGTTGATCAAGAATTTATTGAAAAAGTACATTATTTGGGCCTGGAGTCACACCCAAGTCACCAAGTGGCCAAATCACAACAATCTGATTTTGGCGGCATTGTTTCCTTTGAAGTTAAAGGAGGCAAGGAAGGTGCTTTTCGTCTCATCAATAACACCCAGATGCTTTCCATTACAGCAAACCTTGGCGACACCAAAAGTACAATTACCCATCCAGCAACCACTACACATGGTCGCCTAAGCGATGACGAAAGATCTAAGAGTGGCATCACTGATGGGCTGATTCGCATCTCAGTAGGTCTTGAAGACATTGGAGACATTATCTCAGACTTGAAGATTTAACTTAGATTTAACATATTAATCAATTATGATAAAATTCCTGCTACAAAAGAAATTTCAACACTTATGAAGCAGAATAGTTACTCTTATGAAGAATTAATCAGTTGCGGCCATGGTGAATTATTTGGTTCTGATAATGCGCAACTACCAAAGCCACCCATGCTGATGTTTGACCGTATCACTGAAATCTCTGACGAAGGTGGCGAATATGGCAAAGGTCTTATTACAGCAGAGTTAGATATCAACCCCGCCCTATGGTTCTTCGAGTGCCATTTTAATGAAGACCCAGTCATGCCGGGGTGTCTTGGTGTTGACGCTATGTGGCAACTGCTTGGTTTTTATTTAGGTTGGCTCGGTGGTCCTGGTCGAGGACGCGCACTAGGCGCTGGTAACATTAAATTTACCGGCCAAGTTCTACCGACCAACAAAAAAGTAACTTACAAGATCAACCTCTCTAGAGTCATTGCTCGAAAACTCTACATGGGTGTTGCTGATGCCACTATGGAGGTTGATGGAAAAACAATTTACGAAGCCACCAACCTCAAAGTGGGCTTATTTACTGACACCTCTACTTTCTGATGAAACGCGTCGTTATTACTGGTATGGGAATTGTTTGCAGTCTTGGTAAAAACAAGGCTGAAGTGCTTGAATCACTCAGAACAGCTAAATCAGGCATTAAATTTAGTGAAAAATACGCCGAAATGGGTCTTAGATCTCATGTACACGGCGAACTACCTGAAGTTGACGCCAAAGAAGTCATCGACCGAAAAATGTTGCGATTTATGGCAGACGCATCTATTTATAATGCCTTGGCACTTGATGAAGCCATTAAACAATCTGGCTTGACGGATGAACAAGTATCGAATGAGCGCACTGGTCTGATTACCGGCTCCGGTGGCGCTTCCAACCAAAATGTTGTTGAAGCGGCTGATATTTTAAGAGAAAAAGGCATTAAACGTGTCGGTCCGTATCGCGTACCACCAACCATGGGCTCAACGACTTCAGCTTGTCTTTCTACGCTATTCAAAATTAAAGGCATTAATTATTCTATTACCTCTGCCTGTTCTACCAGCGCGCATTGTATTGGTAATGCTATGGAACAAATACAATTCGGCAAGCAAGATGTCGTCTTCGCCGGTGGTGGTGAAGAGTTAGACTGGTCACTAACCATGTTGTTTGATGCCATGGGTGCACTGTCCTCTAAATACAACGACACACCAGATAAAGCCTCAAGAGCCTACGATGCCAACCGAGATGGCTTTGTTATTTCCGGTGGCGGTGGTGCGCTTGTTTTAGAGTCTTTAGAGCACGCACAAGCTCGCGGTGCTCATATTATTGCTGAACTTACAGGTTACGGTGCAACTTCAGATGGCTACGACATGGTCGCACCATCAGGAGAAGGTGCGAAGCGCTGTATGCAACTAGCAACCTCTACAGTCAATGGTCCGATTGACTATATTAATGCGCACGGCACCTCAACACCAGTTGGCGACATGAGGGAGCTGCAAGCCATTAAAGAAGTGTTTGGCGACGACATACCCATGGTGGGATCAACAAAATCTCTTTCTGGACACGCTCTAGGCGCTGCAGGTGTCAACGAATCAATTTACTCATTGCTGATGCTTGAGCATGGCTTTGTTACCGAATCGGTCAATATCGAAACACTGGATGAAGAGGCCGAGGGTGTGCCGATTGTTAGAGAAACCAAAGAGATTGCTCTTAAGCGAGTCATGTCAAATAGTTTCGGTTTCGGTGGCACCAACGCATGCTTGGTGTTCGAAAAATTTGTCGACTAATTAATAAAACGACTTAAGGTCTGGCGTCAATTTCCTTGCTTTCTTTCTCTGATGGCAGTAAATCGGCCTTTGAAATACCAAGAAATAAAATCATTGTGCTCGCTACGTAAATAGACGAGTACGTACCAATAATAACACCTATCAGTAAGGCGCCAGCAAAGCTGTGAATCACTTCACCACCCAAGTAAAACAGAGCCAGAAGAACCAGCAAGGTCGTTAATGATGTCATTATCGTACGCGATAGCGTTTGATTGAGAGCGTCATTAATGATAGGCTTGGGTTCAACAAGCCGCGTCGCAAGAAAGTTTTCGCGAATGCGATCAAAGACAACTATTGTGTCATTGAGGGAGTAACCAATGACTGCCAAAATTGCTGCCAAAACAGTTAAATCAAATTCAACTTGAAGGGCGGAAAAAACACCCAATACGATAATAACATCATGAACCAACGCTGCAATAGAACCCAGAGCAAAACGGTATTCAAACCTGAAAGCAACGTAAATAAGGATACCAATCAAAGCATAAAGCATTGCCAGACCGCCATCATTGGTCAACTCTTCACCCACTTTCGGCCCCACAAACTCAACTCGACGAACATCAATGTCATCGCCAAGCATGTGGATAATAGAGGAACTTAATTTGGCAGATGATACTTGCTGAGGCTCAAGCTGAATCAACACTTCAGTATCGGAGCCAAAGTATTGCACATTAGTGCCTTGGTAATTTGCATCATTGAGTTTATCGCGAATATCTTCAAGATCAGCGGTTTGTTGGTAACCAACTTCAATTAGTGTGCCCCCGGTAAAGTCGATACCCAATTTAAGACCTTGAAGTGATAACGAAATAAGGGATGCCGCCAATAAGATGGCAGAAAAAATCATCGCTATGTGGCGTTTATTAACAAAGTCAATATATGGTATATTTAGGGACTTAAAACTCATATCGCTAGCTCCTCAACTTTTTTACCACCGTAAATAAGATTAATCAACGCACGCGAGACCACAATTGCGGTAAACATCGAAGTGATGATGCCAATTGACAAGGTCACTGCAAATCCCTTAATTGCACCAGTGCCAAAGCTAAACAAAACAATGGACGCGATCAGCGTGGTAATGTTTGCATCGGCAATGGTTAATAATGCTTTCTCATAACCGGCAGAAATGGCTTTTTGGATATTGTTAGTCGATTTCAACTCCTCCTTGATGCGCTCAAAAATCAGCACATTGGCATCAACGGCCATACCAACTGTAAGCACAATACCGGCAATACCAGGCAGTGTCAGTGTTGCTTGAATTAATGACAATACGGCAACAATAGTCACCAAATTAAGTGTTAAAGCCACATTGGCTACCAAGCCAAAAACGCGGTAACGCCAAGCCATGAAAAATAAAACTAAAGCAAAACCTACTAGGACAGATAATAAACCCTTGATAATATTATCAGCACCCAAACTTGGACCTATTGTGCGCTCCTCAATAATTTCAATTGGCGCAGAAAGTGAGCCAGCTCTTAGCAATAAGGCAAGATTTCTCGCTGCTCGAGCACTCTCCATACCAGTGACTTGGAAACGATTGGAAAAAGTACCCTGAATTGTAGCGGCATTGATAACGTCTTGTGTTTTTGTGCGAATTTTTATCATTTCGCCATTCTCAACGATGGTTTCAACCTTGTTTTCGATATAAACCACTGCCATGCGGTGATTCAAAAACTCTTTGGTTGTTTCCAACATCGAACGACCGCCTGCATTATCAAGCTGGATATTTACCATTGGTGCATTATTTTGATCAATACCAGAAGAGGCGCCAGTAATATTTTCGCCAGTTGCAATAACGGAGTTTTTAAGTAGTAATGGTCTGCCACTCTTGAAGTAATACAACTTTGAGCCAGCAGGCGCTTTGCCACTATTCACAGCCAATTGAAGGTCACTTTTCTCATCAACCAACCTGAATTCAATCGTTGCAACAGCACCCAAAATTTCTTTCGCTCGAGCGGTGTCTTGTACGCCAGGCAATTGCACAACAATTCGTTCAGTGCCTTGTTGTTGAATGATAGGTTCAGCTACACCCAGCTCGTTCACACGATTACGCAATGTTGTTATGTTTTGCTTTAAAGCGCTTGATTTTGAAACCTTTATTGCCGCAGGTGTTATTTCCAAACTAAGTTGAAGATCAGTCTCACTATCCTCAACAATTTTCAAGTCAAGTAACTCATCTTTTATCAGTTTCTTGCCTTGTTGTTTTGATTCCTCAGACTTAAAGACAACAAGCAAACTATTGCCTTCTTTACGGATACTCCGATACAAGCGATCCTCACGTAATAGTGGCCTGAGTTCGTTGTAATAGCGGTCTATCGACATCACCACAACAGCCTCCATATCAACTTCAAGCAAGAAGTGGACGCCGCCCCTCAGGTCTAGCCCAAGTGACATCGCACGTCCACCTAGATCCGACAACCAATCTGGCACCGATGGCGCCAGATTAAGTGCAACAACATAATTGCGTGTGAGTGAAGCCTTAAGAAGGGCTTTAGTTGAGAGTTGCGATTGAGAATCTTCAAAGCGAATCAAAATACGATTGTCTGCCAAGTTAATCGACTTATAGTTAACTGTGTTACTTGTCAGTACGGTTTCTACTTTAGCTAAATCCTGTTCGCCAATACTGGCATCGCCAGCGCTGGAGATTTGGATGGCTAAATCAGAGCCGTAAATATTAGGCAGTGCGTACAGCGCTGATAATACAAGGAAAAAAGCAATTAATGCATTTTTCCAGCCAGAATAATGATTCATTTTATTTTTATTTAATCCTAAAGTTTAACGGTACCTTTAGGCATTTTATTGTTAACGCCTTGTTTTTGCACCTTAACGGTAACACCAGAGGCAATCTCTAGATCTATAAAAGTCTCATCAACAGAAGTTACTTTTCCAATGATGCCGCCGTTGGTTACTACTTCATCGCCTTTTTTTAATTCACTCAAAACTTTCTTATGGTCTTTAGCGCGCTTCTGTTGTGGTCTGATAAGTAAAAAATACATTAAAGCAAACATGCCTATCAAGATAAATATTTGTTGGTCCATTGTTATTCTCCAAAAAAAGTTAAGTCGGTTATTTTATAGTAGTACAGCCACCCATGTAGCTTTGCAATGCATGTGGAATGGTTATACTGCCATCCGCTTGTTGGTAGTTTTCGATCACTGCAACCAATGTGCGCCCTACCGCTAAGCCCGAACCATTAAGAGTATGTAAAAACTCGGTGTTATTGGTTTCAGGATTTTTCCACCTCAGTTGCATGCGTCGTGCTTGAAAGTCTTCAAAGCAAGAACACGATGAAATTTCGCGATAAGCTGATTGACCTGGTAGCCAAACTTCCAGATCGTAGGTTTTTGCTGAAGAAAAGCCTAAATCGCCAGTGCATAAAATCACCTTGCGGTAAGGCAATTCTAAAGCCTGCAAAATCCCTTCGGCATGAGACGTTAATTGCTCCAACACTTCGTATGAAGATTCTGGTTTTGAGATTTGCACCAACTCCACCTTTTCGAACTGGTGTTGACGAATCAAGCCCCTTGTGTCACGACCGTAAGCGCCCGCTTCTGATCGGAAACAAGGTGTGTGTGCAACAAACTTTAATGGCAAGTCTGACTCTTTAATAATCGAATCACGCACGATATTTGTCACCGGTACTTCAGCTGTAGGAATCAAATAAAGTGATTTAGCCTCGCCTTCTTCGCCTTTCAGGCTGGTTTTAAACAAATCCGCCTCAAATTTTGGCAATTGACCTGTGCCAGTCAAAGAGTCTGCATTAACCAAGTACGGCACATAAGTTTCAGTGTAACCATTCACTTCAGTGTGCTGGTCCAGCATGAATTGCGTCAGTGCTCGGTGCAATTTAGCCAACTTGCCCGTCATTACAACAAACCTAGTTCCTGAAATCTTCGCTGCTGTAGCAAAATCAAGCCCATGAGCTTCACCCAAATCAACATGATCTTTGATTTCAAAGTCATATTCACCAGGCTCGCCCCACGTTGATACTTCAATATTATCATCCTCACTATCGCCATGCGGTACTGAGGGGTGTGGGATATTGGGCATTGACATTACAATGTCATCAATTTGGGTTTGGATTTTGTGCAATTCAGCCTTGCCGTCTTCCAATTGAGTTCCTAAATTTGAAACTTCATCCAACAGTGGCTTAATATCTTCGCCAGCTGTTTTTGCCTTGCCGATTGCCTTCGATCTGGTGTTGCGCAAATTTTGCAATTCCTGAGTTTCAACTTGAATAATTTTTCTCTTTGCTTCAAGCGCCTGAAACGCCTCTACATCAAAGCTGTAATCTCTTCTATTGAGTTGCTCTACAACATAATCAAGATTGTCTCTTAACTGCTTACTTGCTAACATAACTTAACTCTATTAAAACCCTGCGCAATCAACATTTACCAATGTTCAATACTGCTGGAAAACTTAAAGCAGAGATTATACTATGCCCGTTACAGTTAAAGGCGACGATACACACCCAAAGACAGGCATTAGACGGCACTAAAGATGGACTCAAAATATCACCTACTATCGATAATCAACTCATAAAGAATGAAGTGGCAACTCAGTCGTATGCTTCACCTCGGTAATGCCCACGTGACTCTGAGCCTCTAGGATATGAGGAAGTTTTAGTAAGCGTTTGCGTAAAAATTTCTCATAACTTTGAATGTCTTTAGTGACAATACGAAGTGAATAGTCTACCCCGCCCGTAATAGTCCAACACTCCACAACCTCAGGAAAACTGACCACGGCTTCTTCAAAATCACTCAGTACTTTTGGCTCATGAACACTGAGTTTAATATTAACAAATACCACTGAATCCAAACCGAGCTTTTGGCGGTCTAGTAAAACCACTTTATTTTTTATATATCCCTCTTCCTGTAGTCGTGCAATTCTACGCCAACAAGGCGATTGTGATAGGTTCACTTTTTCAGCAACATCAGCCGCACTGAGATTGCCATCACTTTGCAATAGAGAGAGGATGGTTTGATCGATTGAATCAAGGTTTTGCATATATTATGGATAATTATTCTAAAATTATCAAAGAGTATAGCATGTTAATGCACGAATGAAAAATACAAGCGTTGACCAAAGCGGCATCAATTAACTGTATTTTTC
>Ga0302118_10000227_pt1 | contig 26189 bp, 18 predicted proteins | sample AG5_331_MG_FD_203126 | JGI IMG/M metagenome (GOLD analysis project Ga0302118, IMG submission 203126) | Marine microbial communities from Western Arctic Ocean, Canada - AG5_33.1 | ecosystem: Environmental > Aquatic > Marine > Oceanic | place: Canada: Western Arctic Ocean | collected 2017-10-01 | reverse complement strand
CCATCTGATTCGGTTAGCGCTTGTAATTGCTTGACCCAATCTTCACTGTGGTAATTCACGCCAGCGATAGCTCCATCTGCCACCGCTGCGTCAATTTTCTCATCACTGCTGGAAGTAACATAAACCTTCGCCCCGCGTCCCACCGCCATCGCCAGCATTAGCGAAGACACACCACCACCGATTCCGCTTATAACAACCACCTGGCCCGATTCCAGTTTGCCCTGGGTGAACAAGGCTCGATACCCTGTAATGCCCGCAAGAGGCAGTGCTGCCGCTTGTTCAAAGCTCAAAAAATCTGGCTTCGCGAAAATATTTTCGGCGGGCACCCTTACGTACTCCGCTTGCGTGCCATCCTCTGGCAGGCCGAGAATACTAAACTCTTTACCCTGCACTCGAGGATTATCACCGAAACGTAAACTCGGATTAATAATTACCGCACTGCCAACCAAGCCAGCATCAATACTGCTACCGACCTTGTCTACTACACCGGCTCCATCCGAGCCAAGAATAATCGGAGGCTTAATGCCCGCATACAAACCCCGAACTATCCACAGATCACGATGATTGAGTGCACTGGCCATTACCTTAACAGTCACTTCATTTTCCCCCGGCTCTGGATACGGCACATCGGTAGTCACCAGAGAATCGAACAAATTCATTCCTTTGGCATCCCTCTTTAGCTCTTGTAAGACAATGGCTTTCATATTGGCACTCCGTGATTTTTCGATTTAGGAAAAGGAAATAGGTCGACTGTTTTGCATATTACCGCTTGCCAATTGCTAGCGTCCACTAACGAAGATAAAATCTGAACTCAGTATAAAAAGAACAAAGGCACTGATAAGTTACTAACTTATAGGTGTCCCCAAAGGAAACAAAGGACATTAGTTTCCCTCTAACCACCAATCTACGGCGCAGGCCAAATAATTTCTGCCAACACCGGCAGATGATCCGATGGATAGCGGCCATCCCACTGATCACTCAAAGCAGCGTAGCGCAGCACCTTGGTTCCTTCTGCCACGAACACGTAGTCTATCCGATCGCCTGTGTCACCAACTTTGACAGTAAAGCCGCCAAACGTCCCTTCTGGTCCATGCGGTTCAGACACAGACTCTAATTTGGAGTCTACAAGCATAGACGTCATTGTGACGTAAGCTGCACTCTCCGGCGGCACATTAAAGTCCCCTGTCACCACTACGGGCATGTTGCCGCTAAGAATTTTGAGCTGATCGAGGATGAGCTCGGCGCTTCGAGTACGGGCGACTTCACCCCGATGATCGAAATGAGTATTTAAATGAATGAATTCCTGCTTAGACTCTCTGTCTCTAAACTTAACCCAGGTGGCTATCCGAGGCAGTGCCGCATCCCAGCTTTTACTGCCAATTTGATCAGGATTTTCTGAAAGCCAAAACTCACCGCTATCCAAAAGCTGAAAACGATCTCGACGATAAAAGATGGGGGAAAACTCACCACTATTTTTACCGTCATTTCTTCCCACGCCATACCAACTGTAGTTGGGCAATAAGACTGTAAGATCATCGATTTGGCTGCGCAGAACTTCTTGCATACCAACGAGGTCAGCAGCGTGAAACCTAACAACACTTGCGACCATCCCCTTGCGATTAGGCCACGCGTGCTCGCCATCATCGGGGTTGTTGTAACGAATATTAAAACTCAAAACATTGACACTGCTAGCGGCACTTGAACTAACAGCGCCTTGCTCAGCTGCTACCCCTAACTGGGCAAACATTATCAAGGTAAGTAATAGTGATGGCAAAATGGTTTTCATAGGATTGGACCTGATTTGTACACACCAAATAATTGGCTATTATAAGAACAATAAGTGACACTGAGATGATAGTAAATTAATGCATCTACTCTTCAAACTCTATGCCATTCGATTCACAATATAGACGACCTATATTTACTCTGTAAGAAACCGCTGGATGTGAAAATGGCAATGATGCTGAGAAACGTATAATCTGACAGTTGCCCTGTCAAACAGGGCGAGACTTATGCCAGAATATTTAACAGAATCAGCTAGAAGAAGTGAACTATGCATAGAACCACAGGATTTCTCGCTGCTCTTTTAGTGACATTTTCGGCCCCCTCTGCCTTCGCTCGCAATAAAATACTATAGGAGCAGATCTGTTACACCCCAGCAAGTACATCGCATCAATGGCAAAAAGGAAATTATGAGTACATATCAAAAATCACAGGATGCAATTTCTGCCCTGACGTCAGAGCAGTTCCGAGTGACCCAAGAAAGTGGTACTGAGCGCCCTGGTACTGGCGAGCTATTAGAGAACACATTGCCTGGCATATACGTAGATGTGGTCTCTGGAGAGCCTTTGTTTGCGTCGTCTGCCAAGTATGAATCAGGATGTGGCTGGCCAAGCTTTACCAAAGCGATAGACTCAGTCAATGTTAATGAAATTACTGATACAACACACGGCATGGTCCGGACTGAAGTGCGTTCTACTCATGGTGATAGTCACCTAGGGCATGTATTTCCGGACGGGCCCAAAGATCAAGGCGGGCTGCGTTATTGTATTAATTCAGCTTCACTGCGTTTCATCCCTCGAGATGAGATGAGCAGCCAAGGATATGAAGCCTATTTAGATCAAGTAGAGGATATTTAGCAATGGCAAATGAACGTGCAGTCTTAGCCGGTGGTTGTTTCTGGGGCATGCAGGATCTTATTCGCAAACGGCCCGGCGTCACCGCAACGCGTGTTGGTTACACCGGCGGTGAAGTGGCCAATGCCACCTACCGCAATCATGGCAACCATGCTGAAGGTATCGAAATATCGTTCGATAATGCGGTTGTCAGCTATCGACAAATTCTAGAGCTTTTCTTTCAAATTCATGATCCCAGCACACAGAACAGACAAGGGAACGACACCGGAACATCCTATCGCTCAGCCATTTATTACAAGTCTGATACTCAGCAGGCAGAAGCACTAAAAACCATTGCTGATGTTGATGCCTCCGGATTGTGGCCTGGAAAAGTAGTAACAGAGGTAGAAGCTGCGAGTGACTTCTGGGAAGCTGAGGTTGAACACCAAGACTATTTGGAAAAAAGCCCCAATGGCTACACCTGCCACTTCCCCAGACCTGAGTGGATACTACCTTCGGCTTAATGAGCTTACATCCTTTTAATCCGTTGTTAGCTTGCTACCAGGTAATTTTGCTATAACAGCCGCCCCCAGCAAAATTGGTTGAGGTGGTGGTTGTCACTGGCGCACCGAAGGCGTGTTTGAATCACTTCTTGGCATCGGCTACGTGAATCAAGGATGGATAGCATCAAAAGGCGAGAACTCTGATTACTCTGAAGCAGTCGAAGTTTACTTCGACCCAGCAGTGATTTCTTTATCAGACTTAATCGAAATCCATTTATATGCACATGCAAGCAGATCAAACCATTCAATACGCAGGAAATATCGATCCGCCATGTTGATCAAGATAAGCTGGCAGAGGCTGGCTTGGGTGTTAGTTCTTGCCCCATCAGAGAAACCGCTCAATTGATCTCAGGTCACTAATGTAGTCATCCACCTCCATTAATTAGCCACCCTTTCGCCTACAAATTACAGTTTCCTGAACCTTCTCTTCATTGAATATCTAATTGATTCAACGTTATCAATAGGGCGTTGTAATGTACTGGAATATACATTGGAGGATAACCATGCAAAAAAACACTTTTCAAATGAAGTAGCTTTTTCTACATCCGGGGCGCCTTATACTTGTAAGAACGAATAACCTATAATGCCGATGATGTTTCTGCAAACTACTGCCGCGTTTCGACTAGGCAACCCTATCATCGCCACTAATTTCTCTCAAGTCCTGACAGATTAGGAGTTAATCTGTCAGGACTCTAGACTGAGTTGAGTATCGCTGGAAAAGCTTCTTATCTGCTGTGTCATAGGATCAGTAAAGTTCAGCTGCTGCGCTAATAACTGCATAGGTTTACTGTAATCGTCAGGCTTAACCGGCTGAAGTAATTGGGGATAATAAGTATCGTGTAGCAATGGCCAGCCAAGGCTCTGCATATGCAGGCGCAGTTGGTGAGTCTTACCGGTTATTGGGTTTAGCTCAAATAGGGCTTTGCCTGCTGAACATTGCAGACAACGAATAAGGGAATGGCTGTTGGCTTGCCCTTCGACGATATGCATCAAAAATCTCGTGCCGGCTTTCTCCAAACGATTGTTAATTTCCCATTGCTGGTTAATCATCGGAGGGTTGCCATTCGTGCCGGCGATGGCCTGATAGGTCTTGTTAACTTGGCGTGATTCGAATAAATGATGGTAATGCTGACGTGAATTAGGGCTAACCGAAAACAATACCAAGCCTGCTGTGGCTTTATCTATACGATGAACGGCTTGCAGTTGTTGATTTCCTGTCTTATTACGTAAGCGACTTTGTAGGCATTCTTCAACATATTCACCACCTGGAGTAACGGGCAGAAAATGTGGTTTGTATGCCACTAAGATCAGTTCATCCTGAAAGATGATCTTTTCTACAAAAGGTATGACGGGCTCGCTGTCAACTTCGCGATAATAATAAACTCTTTGCTGAGCCGCAAAAGGAGAGTTAGCACTAATTAGACTCCCGTCATGCCAATGAACTTTTCCATCGGCTATACGTTGTTTCCAAACATCACTTGTTATGGATGGAAACTTTAACGCAAGATATTCTAAAACAGTTGTTACACCGGGATTGTTCTGGGGCAGGCTAAGCTTAGACGGGGAGTTAGCTATAACCATAATTGTATCCGATATGGAGCCTATAAGAATTTTTTAAGGTGCTGAAAAATTAGCTCTCAACCTATCAGAACCCCAGAGTGAATTCTACAGCTATGATGCACACTCGCTATAGCTTCGTACCTAAGCCGCCCGCATGCCACTTCGCTCCATCACCCATAGCTAAGGAATTTTAACTGACATTGACAAGTCAACCGCCTAAATTCAGAGACACTCCAATTAGGTATTTCTACATTGTCGCCGCATAGTTCCAAGGCGCCTAGGCACGTGATCCAAAATATCGGTGATTCTTAACCGGGACCAAATGTTGCTCTAAACCGAATCGACTAGAAAGCCACACGGCATACCAGATGTTTTCATGCTAGGATTCTGATAGGTTGAGAGCTAATTTTTCAGTAACTTAGAGACCATCGATTAGTTCCATTAGTTGCGCCACTATTAAGAATCAAAATTACTATAAAATAGGAAAGCCCATGAAGTGTCGCCCAAACTTGCAGAGCCTATTTACATTTGCATTTCTATGCTATCCCCTCTCCAGCGCGCTCGCACAAACCACCTTGTCACCCACGGATCATTGCCGAGATTTTTCGGCGGATGCGATCGTCACCTTCGCCGACCAAGACCTGGCCAATGTCGTGAACGATACTCTGGGATTGGCTGTGCAGGCAGCACTCACCTGTGGACAAGCAGCCGAGTTAGAACAACTGATTGTGGGTACTACGATCGAACGAGTAGTTTACGGCGGCACCTTGAGGCCATCGCCCGAAAAACCTTTCGAAAGTCTGGACGGCATTCAAAATCTTACAGGTTTAACTAGACTCAACCTGATCAATCGACTTATTACTGACATTAGCCCACTCCGGACTTTGACCAATCTCGTTAACCTGAACCTGCACACCAACTGGTTCAGTGACCTTGGTCCAGTAAGGGAGTTGATCAACCTCGAACAGCTTGTCGTCAGTGAAAACCCAATCTCTGATATTAGCCCTCTGGCGGGACTCACTAAGCTAAAACGACTGCATGTGCATGGCCTGTATCCCTACCAACTTCAGCATTATCTCGATATGGATGACGGACGTGACCCTAACGTAATATTCAATGGCATCACTGATCTCAGTCCGCTTGCTGGACTCACCGAAATGCGCCTGCTGCGCATTCACCTCAATGCCATATCTGATATTAGTCCTCTTGCTAATCTCACCAAACTCACCCATCTACGTATTTATGAGAGTAAGATTAAAGACATTAGCCCCCTTGCGAACCTGAATGAACTTATATTACTTTGGGCCAATAACAACCAGATAGAAGACATCAGTGCACTGCGTGGTATGACCAACATGCAGCAACTTAGCCTGAACGATAACGCCATCTCCGAGGTTAGCGCCCTCCAGGACATGGTCGAATTAGGGTATCTGTTTCTCAGCAATAACAGTATTGAAGACATCGCTCCTCTGCGACGACTCCATACATTGCGAGTTCTGCGCCTTGAGAATAACGACATCACTGATGTGAGCGCTCTCGCCGGACTCAATCAACTTAAAGAATTGAGCCTTGCGCGAAACTGGTCCCTCTATAACGTACAAGCTCTTCTACTGAACCAAGGCATCGGGAAAGGCGACGAGCTCGACCTCCGCTTCACCTATGTGCCCTGCTCCGACATGAACGCATTTGCCAATCTGGGGGTTACACTACTCAGAGTTACTTCGATAAATGGCTCGGCTTGTGATGGCCGAAGACTTGAAGATGATCAGGGATTCTGAAAAGACTAGCAGAGGAAACCTATAATTTAACAACTTTACAGCGCAGAATTCGTAGAAAAACCAAATTCAATCAAAGTAATCGAGAGGACAACAAAACGCCAGAAATGGGTTAAGTTACTAAGTTATAGGTGTCCCCTAAGGGCTTTTGCAATCTCACTACAACGGCGGATAAAAATCCCCTCGCCGCAGTTCAATGCCCGACCCTTCTAATTCTTCCTCGAACAAATCTAGACTTTCTGCCACCGAAATACCACCGGGCAAGGCCGTGCCTTCGTAAGCAGGATTCAGTGCACGCCGAGCGTAGTCCTGATCGTAGTGATAGAGATAAACCACATCCGGCTCGAGAATTCGCGTGCATTCTGCCGATGCGGCCGGGGTCATTCGGCCAAGCGGCACATTCAATGGCATGAATGCCACGTCGATGCCCTGCAACACTTTTACTTCATCAACACATTCTGTGACTCCGGCGAAATAGAAACGCGTTCCACCGAGAGTTAACACATAGCCATTGGCCTGCCCTTTGGGATGAGACGGTTCGCCGGGAATAATGTCGTAGGCTGGCACTGCTTCAATTGTCATGCCCTTGACACGAATCATCTCGCCGTTAGCAATCACAATTCCGTCCGGCCACTTAGCAATACCGCTCTCTAACATCACCAGTACAGTTTGTGGACCGGATAATTTCTCTATAGCCGTTACGTCCTGATGATGCCCTACATCATCTGTTATAAGAATCAAATCAGCCTGCTTCGCCCCCGGCAGACCGACTCTGTTCCAGGGGTCAATTTGTACAACCGTATCGCCGTACTCCAGCTGAACAGAAGAATGAATCAATGGCGTGATCGTAATAGGCCCGTTCGCACCAGGCACGATATTCGACTGAGCATGCACGGAGGCGATACCAAAATTGGCTAACAAGCAATACAAGATAATAGAGAATAGGTTTTTCACGATGTCTCCTTGATTCAATTAATTATTATTAGGGCAAACGCAATACGCGCATCTCACCAGAGTAACCGCTCCCACTTATTGCGATGGCCAGATACTGCTCCCCCTCTATCTGGTAAGTCATAGGAGAACCTGTCTGCGGGGCCGGCAAGGCAACTGCTCCGACTTCTGAGCCAGTTGCTTTGTCATAAGCACGCAGCATCGCCCTGCGTTCTCCGGTATCCGGATCTGTTGTTAGCTGTGCTTCGCCCGCGATCAGCAAGGTTTTCGTCACGAGTGTGCCTACCGACGCATTCTGACCGGTGCGTGGCAGGTCGATGTCGGCCAGAGCAGGATGGTTAGCAACATTGTCAGGAGTTTGCCCGTGTGCGATCTGCCAAAGTATTGAGCCCTCGTTCATGTCGATTGCTGTGATTTTCCCATAAGGTGGTTTCAGCAATGGCAGACCATCAACGCGCAACCCGATGGGAGGACGCCCTCGGGAAGAAACCGGCCGCTCCCCCGCAGCAGCATTGAACTCTGTCCGCCCTCCACCTGCGGAAGATCCAGCGCCACCGGAGGTACGCGGACCGGTGGCTGCATTACCCTGAATGTAAGCCATATCTGATTGCCCCGGATGGGGTGGCACTACGGCAAGACTGGCAACCGAACTGTTGGAAGAGACGTATAGTATGTTGCTCTGCGGATCGAATGAGCCGCCAGGCCAATTAGTGCCTCCGCCGGTGGCAGGAGCCATCAAGACTCCAAGAGGGCCATCAATGTTGCTGACTAGCGCTGGCGTAAACAACGGCCCCATCTTGTACCAGCTGGCAACCTCTTCTGCTGCGCTGTGCAGCTGCGGTGTAAAATCCAAAAGGTCATCTGATGTTACGCCCTGGCGATCATAGGCGGGGGGACGGGTCGGGATAGGCTGTGTTGGTGAATACCATTCACCAGGCACATCTCCTGTCGCAACCGGTCGTTCCTCAATGGGCCAGATTGGCTCGCCGGTTATTCTGTCAAAGACATAGAGAAACGCCTGTTTTGTCGGTTGCGCTACAGCTTTGCGCAACTGACCATCAACGATGATATCGAGTAGGATAGGCGCGCAGGGAATATCGTGATCCCAGATGCCGTGGTGGACGAACTGGTAGTGCCATTTGCGTTCGCCGGTATGCAGATCAACGGCTAGAAGAGATTCGGCGAACAGATTATCACCAGGTCGATTGGCACCAAAGTAGTCCCCGGTTGCTGCCTCAACTGGCAGGTAGACCGTTTCAAGCTCCAGATCTACCGAAATCTGCGCCCACACGCCGGTGTTTCCTGTGTAGGAGGCGGAGCCATCCTGCCAGGATTCATAGCCATATTCACCGGGTGTTGGAACAGTGTGGAATATCCATAGCCGCTCTCCAGTACGCACATCAAAACCCCTTACATAGCCTTTCACGTTTTCACGGCTGCGGGGATTGCCACCTGTGCGGTGTGCTGCTCCTATTATTACTACATCCTTGGCGACTATCGGCGTCGAATGAAGCCCTATCTCGCCAGTCTCCAGATCGATCATCTGATCGGCGTTCTGTTTTAAGTCGACTATGCCCTCGACCCCGAATGACTGCACCGGCCTGCCGGTCGATCCATCGAGCGCAATCATTTGGTAGCCAGGTGTCACATATATAATTCGGGTGTTTTCGCCATCTTGCCATAGCGCAAGACCACGCCCGGACAACTGTCGCGGCGCATTAGCCGCTCTGGCACCTTCATTGAGCGCGTATTTCCACAGCAATTCGCCGGTACGCGCATCGAGAGCAACTACGGCGCGGCGCGACCCGCCCGTGGTATACATCACCCCATTCACAACCAGTGGCGTTGCCTGAAAACGGTATTCCGGACTCGGCCCTAGGTTGTCGGTTTTAAAGCGCCAAACAACTTCGAGATCGGAGAAATTCTCTGCGTTAATCTGCTCTAGTGGCGAATAGCGAGTATGCCCCAGGTCTCCCCCGTAGGTCGGCCATTCACCATCGGGCGCACCCTGTTGAGCAAGCGCTGTCGAGCAGCACAGCCACAAGAATACAAAAAGAAAGGATTGTTTAATCATGGGGTGGCACCTCAACTTATTGTTTTTATTTCGGCAGCATTGGGTGCAGTCTAGCAGGATTTTTGAGACCGACCCAACCGTTCGGAAAGCAAGACATACTTCAGTTTTTACCGTAGTATCGGAACAAATTATAACAATAAACTCTAGCAAGGGCCTGCGCCCGGACGATCGATTATGCCCCGATTCGTTACAACTCAGCTAACAGTCTCATTTTTGCTTTTCCTACTGCCTATAAGCACTTATGGGCAACAGATCGAACTTTCTCAGCAATACTGGTCTGCCGAACTCATTCGCCCACATGGTCAGCCCGTGATTCCTCTGTTTGACGGCTGGTTCCAGAATGATGACGGCAGCAACACCCTGTGCTTCGGCTATTTCAATTTGAATTCCGAACAGGCATTAGATATCCCGCTAGGCGAGGCGAATTATCTAAGCGATACACGCTTTCCCACTCAGCTTCCCACTCATTTCGATCCGCTGCCACCGCGTTATCGCCACATTTTTTGCGCCTTTAGCATCACCGTGCCGGAAGACTTTGGCCGCGACGAAAAGATTGTGTGGAATTTATCCAGCGCAGGCGAACAACTCAGCGTCCCGGGACACCTGAAACCGGCTTATGTACTCGATGAACCTAGCTCCAAGGGGCGCGGCGAACTGGCCCCATTGATAAGGCTAGGGGCTAATGAGGCTGGCGTGCGCGGACGTAAGGGCATCCATAATCGCGATACCCTTAGCGCTACTGTGGGGCAGCCACTTACCATCGAAGCCTGGATCGAGCATCCCAATCCCGAGGTATGGACGGGATGGTCACACCATGCTGGACCTGGCAAGGTCGAGTTCGACACTCAAGAAGCCATGATTACTATGGATTCGGGGCACGCCAGCGTGAATGCGACATTCTCCGAACCCGGTGAATACACTATCCGTCTACAAACCATCGACAGTGTTGCTGCTTTTGAATTTTATTGTTGTCACAGCAATGCCTACTACAACATCAGCGTGAGCAACTGACAAGGAGTTAACCATGAGCAAGATCGAGCAAAGCAAAACAGCATGTATTCTGGGCGTCGTTTTCGCAGCATCCCTGATCGGGAACGCGCAAGCTCAAGACATTACCTATTCACGCGATATCGCTCCGATACTTCAAGAAAAGTGCGTAGCCTGCCATAACCCCGCAGGCATCGGCCCGATGCCACTGCAGAGCTATCAGCAAGTGAGCCCGTTTGCCGCACTAATCAAAGACCGCACGAGCAAGCGCATCATGCCGCCCTGGCACATCGATACCACGACCGGTATACAGGAATTCAAGAACGACGCCTCCTTAAGTGATGAACAAATCGCGATAATCTCTACCTGGGTGGACAGCGGCTCCCCGGAAGGAAACCCGGCGCATCTTCCCACTCCCATCGAAATTCCTAGTGGCTCGGCCTGGCAGCTATCCGAGCAGCTTGGCCCGCCGGATCTGATAATCAAATCAACACCCTTCGATGTAATTGCCAACGGTCAAGATCAGTGGTGGACACCCGACGTGCCCTTCGAAGGCATGGACAAAGATCGCTGGTTGCGCGCCGCAGAATTCAAACCTTCTTACCCACTAGGAAAAAAGGTCGTACATCACGGTCACGCCGTTCTGGTGCCAGAGGGCGAAATGCGCCAGGTCGCACTTGCCCGCTATGGCGTTGGAAAGTCCTGGGAAATCTATCCCGAAGGCACAGGCATGAAGGTGCCTGCCAAAGGCCATATCGCTTGGAATCTGCATTACTTCCCTGTCGGGGCAGAAGGGGAAGATGATGTGGTTGAAGTAGGCTTGTGGTTCTACGATGAGGGATTCACTCCCAAACTAGAAACCGCCGGCGAATCCATGTTCAGAGTGGATGGGCTGAATGGCATGGCCAGAGGACAGGATATCGTTATCCCACCTCATGGCTATCAAGTATTACAGGGTACTCACGTGCTCGATGCACCAGCCGTCATTCACAGCTATCGCCCTCACCTGCATATGCGTGGCAAAGTGATGACTATGGAAGCCATCCTTCCGGATGGCCGCAAGGAAGTACTCAGCCAGGTGAACAAGTACAATCACAACTGGCAGATTTCCTATCTCTATGCCGACGATGCCAAACCACTGCTTCCCAAAGGCACCGTATTACAATTCACATCGGTGTTTGATAACACTATCAATAACCCGCTAAATCCTGACCCGGAGCAATGGGTAGTATTCGGCCGACGCGGTGTCGACGAGATGAGTCACGCCTGGGTGGGAATCACCTATATGAATGAAGAACAATTTTCCGAGGCCGTTGCGGAGCGCCGCGCTAGGCAGGAAACCCTCACGGTGAGTCAATAAGGACAGTTTAGTGAAACCACGACTACCCGATTCCCGCGCCATTAAATCTGCTCTCTTGCTGACTGCGCTGCTTTGTTACAGCGGAGCTGCCGCGCAGCAAATAGAACAGGCTTCGTATACGGATTCTCAGGCTCAAGCTGGAGCGACACTGTACCAACAAAACTGTGCCACATGTCACCTTACCGATCTCCAAGGCGCATTCGAGGCTCCTGCTCTCAATGACGGAAACTTTCGTAATAACTGGAGCAACCGAAACGTAAACGAGCTTCAAGACTTACTGGGGCGAACCATGCCGCCACAGGCACCTGGCTCATTGAGTGATGCAGAATACAGTGACCTTGTCGCCTTTCTTCTAGCCGAGAATGCAGTGACTAGCAGTGACAGAGCTCTTGCTTTCAACAGCACCGGAGTCGCCTTTCTAAATAGTGCGTCTGCGAGTGGCGCGGCAATCGTGCAACGCATCCCTCGACCAGGGCAGGCGGGAACGATACCTTCCCCTGGTTCTCGCAACGCAGTGCCTGAGATCGCTACTATATATCGATCCGAACGCGCCGTTACCCGTTCCTGGCGGCCTGTTAACGGTTTCGTCAATGTTAGCGATGCCGAACTGGCAGAACCAGCCGCCGAAGATTGGACTTACTGGCGTCGAAGCCCCAACAGTCATGGCTATAGCCCGCTAGATCAGATTAACAAGGATAATGTGGGCAACCTAACTCTTGCCTGGGTATGGGGTATGGCACCGGGCCGCAGTCAACCTGGTCCATTGATTAGAAATGGCATCGTCTACCTTCCAAATTTTGGCAATGTGGTGCAGGCGCTGGACGGGCGCGATGGAACTTTGCTGTGGGAGTATCAGAGAACCTTTCCCCAAGGCGGGCGTAGCGGCGGTTTGCTGCGCACTCTGGCCATGTGGCAGGACCTAATCTATGTTGCCACGACCGATGCTCACCTTGTAGCACTGGATGCTCGCACCGGTGCCGTGCGCTGGGATATCGAAGTAGCCGATGAGGCGCTGGGCTATTCCAATACCACAGGCCCGATTGTAGCCGATGGCATTGTAATCAACGGCATCTCCGGTTGCGGTCGCTTCTACAAAGAGAGTTGTTTTATTACCGGTCACGATGCAGGGACGGGCGAGGAATTGTGGAGAACCTATACGGTAGCGCAACCCGGCCAGCCTGGGGATGAGAGCTGGGCTGATTTACCACTGGAATTTCGTGGCGGTGTCGATGTATGGATGACCGGTAGTTGGGACCCCGAATTGGAGCTAGTATTTTTTGGCACCGCCCAAGCCAAGCCCTGGATGGCGGCGAGTCGCGGCCTCTCCACTGACGATGCCGCTTTATATTCCAACAGCACGCTGGCCATCGACCCACAAGACGGCCGACTTGTCTGGCATCGCCAGCACGTGCCAGGTGAGTCCCTCGACATGGACGAAGCATTCGAACAAGTATTGATAGATCTGTTCGATGAACCCTATCTGATGACTATTGGAAAGAGCGGCATACTCTGGAAGCTGGATCGCCGCACTGGAGAATTTCGCGGCTTGCGCGAAACTGTTTATCAAAATGTTTTCCCGGAAGTGAATCTCGAAACCGGGCAGGTCAGATACAGAGACGACATTCGTAATATGCAGATCGGTGAATGGTTGTCTGTCTGCCCGTCAACCGCTGGCGGCCACAACTGGCAATCGAGCGCCTACCACTCTCCTTCTCGTCAGCTAGTAATACCGCTGAGCCAGTCCTGCATGGAAATGTCGCCACGCGAAACTACTTTCGAGATAGGTTCGGGTGGCAATCAGGGCGATCGCATGTGGATGGAGATGCCGGGGACAGATGGCCAATTTGGCAAACTCGGCGCCTATGACGTGGTATCCATGGAAGAGACCTGGAGTGTTGAGCAACGCGCGCCCTACCTCACTGCCGGGCTCGCAACTGGCGGTGATTTACTGTTCATCGGAGACTATGACCGCTATGTACATGCCTATGATATTAGCAGTGGCGAGGAATTATGGCGCACTCGACTCGCTACATCGGCCCAGGGATTTCCAGCGACTTACTCCATCGATGGCGAGCAGTACATAGCCATTCCAGCTGGGCGTGACGGTGGCAGCCCGTGGCGCATAGGTAACTTTCTGGCACCGGAAATGATCAGCCCCAGTGGTCATAATGCGCTTTACGTCTTCAAGTTACCCTAAGCGGGGCAATATCGTTTCGTATTGATAAATTAACTATCTTAATCGAGATAAAATCCGATTAGGCATCTCTATATCGCTACCGATAAATCAACTCGTGGCAACTGATTTATTTTTCAGGTTTCATGTGGCCGAGATCGCGAAAATAATCCTGCCTCCACTCTTTACCGGATGGCTGACCAAGGACGTAAGCCATTGATAAATAAATACTCGCAGTTAAATCTTCGAACTAGTTGGTCGCGAATTCGAAAGGAGCGAAGCTCGGCAGACAGCCATAGCATGCCCCGAAGGGCGAAGGATCAATCTCTTGTGGTCGATCAAATTACTCTGACCCCTTTGATTTTTCTTATTCCTTGCTAGGGTCCATGAATCTGGACAAGATTTTGATTTGAGGATAGCCTGATGCTTCCTATTTACGCATGAGCAAAAGTGATGCAGCAGGTTTGCCTGGATTGTGGCATGAGCGTTAGCGAGACTATGCGTTATTGTCCAAAGTGTGACAACGCGCTGAACCTTCAACATGATGGCTCGACAATCACTGTTGACATTGCGCACCAGGGTGAGCGCGTTAGTGAGGCGCTACAAAAGATGCAAAGTGAGATTGACTTGGCCCGAAAAGGCGTCGTTAAGTGTATTCGTCTTGTTGTTGGTTCAGGATTGATTCGTGACGAAGTAATGTTGGTACTGCGCGGCCTCAGATTCCGTGGTGACATCTTAGGTTTTGAACCCGAATCCTTTAACGCGGGCGCGGTGCTGGTTAAACTGAAGTAGGTGCACTCAGAAATGCTGGGGTATTTTCTTGCCGACGTTAATCGAACTGCCGTATTTTCACATCGGCCCCAGTTCTTTGTGCCGTTCAACTTCGACTGACTAGACGTCCAAATATTCTTCTTCACGGTCCATTTGTCCGAGCTTCGAGTATCTGGGGACCTATCAATTTCTCTTCCTATCCACTTTTAATCAATCACGAAAAGGTCCATCCTGAATCGAGTTAGGCAGGCCGTAATTGGGCCGCGAATTCAATAAATCTAGAGTCATTGCTGCCCTCCCGTTAAATGCCACCCAATCCTCATAGCTTCGACAAATGCTTTTGCGAATATAGGTGAACGTATCAGCCTCCTGAACACAATAAACATGTTTTTCAGGGGGCAATTCACAATTGTATGCAGCGAGCTCCACCCCATTCATATTGGTGAAGGAAGGGCTGCTGCAGACAGAAACAACAGTGGCCAAGCTCACTAGAAGTAGATATTTCATGACATCTATTCTAGCCGATCAATCACAGTAGTCAGAAGAATCAGAGGATTCAAAACGATCGTGCTTATCTCAATTAGATAGAGCAATCGCCTCATAACCCGTTTCCCAGGGATTCGAGCCCTCGATAATGGAGGAAAAGACAGCGCCAAAGCAGTCCTATTTAGCGTATTTACGCAGCGTCTTGATTCAGGACGATCCGGCCCAACTCTTATCCCCCATCGTTCCCATCGTTGGTAGTGGCAACAATCTACATCATGGCAGTACTAAACCAATTTTCGCTACAAATCAGCACGCGGGCTCCCAAGGTATTAACTCTCGTTTTTCGAATTTCCTATGTTAAGCTAATACAGATCGTGATTTTACCGAATTTTCTAACTGCCACTCACTCAACTAACCACCTAACTAATTATTTACTTATGTCCGTTTCCCTACAAGATCAACTCAAAAAATCTGGCTTGATAGACGACAAGAAAGCCAAGCAACTCAAGCGCGCAAAAAACAAACAGGAAAAACTTGCTCGTAAGACCAAGAACCCTGCCGTGGATCAATATAAGTTAGAACAGGATCGAGCAAAGTCCGAGAAGATCACGAAAGACCGGCAGCTGAATTTGGAGAAGAATAGGCAAGCAGAAAAACATGCAGTGGTGGCTCAGATAAAACAGCTCATTGAAATGAACATTGTCGCGAAAGACGGTGATCAGAAATTCAGTTTTACCGATGCTAGTGTAATTAGGCATATTTACGTCAGTCAAACTCAAATTGATCAACTCAGTCGTAGCACACTTACAATAGTTAGGCAAAAAGACGGACAAAAACATAATCACGTATTAGTCCCCATGGGTGTAGCAAAGAAGATTGAACAGCGTGATGCTAAGGTCGTAGTGTTTAAGGCACAACAAAATACTATTTCCGAAGAAGATGACCATTATGCAGATTTTCAAATCCCGGATGACTTAACTTGGTAAGCTCAAGAGTGCTTAAGGTACTGGGAATTTAGTTTTGCGCCTTCTTGGCTAACTCTTGATCTAGAAAAATACGTTGCTCCTCGAGATAGCAGTTTGGATGCCTGATTTTGGTTCGGTGTTCGGCCGGCCTCAGGATTCGATTGGAAAGAAACACTTAGAATTTTCAGGCTATTCTCGTAAACTGAATTCGGTTGACTTTCCTCATAATCCGTTTGTATCGGATTCCAATTTCAGTAGCCCCACCAATATCATTTGTTGATAAAAAATAATGAACCTGGATTCTATCGAGCGCATGCTGCTCAGGTACGAAAGTACATGAGCCGAGACAGACCTAAGATTCATCCTCGACAACTCTATAGATACCATTCTCAGCGTGAGCAATTCCGGCTTGCTACTATCTTGGAACAATAGAACTGAGAACGTATTTGGATATACCAGCGCACATATAATTAGGAAGATGTATATAGATGAGCTTTTTTCTCGGAATTATTAGCACAGAAACGTGGACCAGGAGGAAGCTATTAATGTACCTATGGAGCGAATAGATGGAAAGATATTCCCTGTCAAAGCTAGAATAAAAACCATCATAGATGGCTCGGTCACATATGCTATTTATGTAATTAGAGATCGCGAAATAGAATCTTAATAGCATGAATTAGATTGACGCTATCTGCACGGGAAATAGAAATGATAACGGTAAGGGCATAGAGGATCGCGGATGAAAATATTGTGGGCCAACAAAATGATCGCTATCGCGACCCTCATACTTATACCCACCCTAATACTTCTCTGGTGGTATATGTCCACGTTATAGGATGTGAGGGACAGCCGCTACTAAAGCAATCTATAGCCAGACGAGATGACTTGCATTTGATAGTCGACGACTTCTCTATAAGAGGAAAGCGGCCTGGCCTCATCTACAAATGAAAAGGAAAAACTGTTCTTAACTAGCCCATCATTAGCATCGAGCGATACCGATCTACTTCAGGAAGGCTGGGCCAATTCGAGATCGCGCTCTGAGTCTCGATAGTCTAGATAGAGAAATGCCGTCATGATGATTGTCGCCAGCATAGAGGTGACGATAAGTATGAGGATGAAATCTTCCCACCCCCCTTCTTTGTTTGCCACGGCACCACCAATGAAGTCGAACATCATTGCGCCAAAGTAGGCAAACGCATCGATTAAGCCAACAAGTAAACCGCAGTGCTTGCCACCAAAGCCGATCGAAAAGACACTCATTGGAATGTAATATGCCGGCGAGATAGCGAAGCCAAAAACAAATATCAAAACCACAGTAAGTGCCAATTCTAATCCAGAGCCAAAATCGTAGACACCAAGAAGGCGCAAACCCAGAAGACATAGCACAGCGACAATCAAGTTCGCACTCATCGTATAAACAATATTCTTCTTAGAAAGTTTATCGTAGATGAAGCCGCCACTGAAAACTGCAACGAGACAGCCCAGCGGAAACGCCGAAGACGCCATACCAGCTTGGGCTGGTGGCAAGGAAAATGTCTCACTAAGATAAATGGGCAAAAAGACCTGAAATTCGAAAAGAACCGCAAGTGAAGAAACACCAAGACTGATTAGCCAAAACCTAGGATTGCTGATGAAAACGCGGATCGCGGCGCGTGTCTCTTTTTTGCTGAGCGGGTGATCTTTTGACCAAGCAGAGATAGTCTCGGCTGGGTCTTCCACATCGGCGAGTGATGTTTCTGAGCCTTGTATCGAGCTCTTCAAGTACCGGGGCAATATGATAGCGCTCACAAGCGCAAGCGCCCCCGCCATATAGAACAAACCTCGCCAGGACATTATGAGGAGTAAACTGCTGACCAGCACAGTGGTAGCAACGGAGCTTACTCGCGAACTTGTTGCGATAAAGCCCCATACTCGGCCATGCTTAGCCTGAACAAAACCAACGCGAATTATGTTCGCCATCGATGGCCAGCCGGCAGACTTGGCAAATACCGTGAGAAAATACAGTATAAAGAAAGCAATGTTGCTTGATAGGGTGCCAAAAATGAATGTAGCGATGGCCGCGAGCCCAACAGCCCAGACAAACACCTTACTCCCGCCGAGCTTGTCAGCGAGAACGCCAGTTGTGAGTTTCCCCGTTAAATTGCCAGCCGTACCCCAGCCCAGAATAGCGCCGAAGGTTGCGGTATCAAGAGTGAGCATAGGGTCAGCCAGCATTGCAGGCCCGGCGACACCGACAACTGTCCGGCAAAGCATTAGCATGCCGTAGCCTAAACACATACTAATGACGATTCGCATTTCCCAACGGATACTCGGTGTGCTTAAGGTATTCATTTTATTAGCTCTTGGGACTAATTAGTTCTTCCTCAAACTTCAGACTTTGGCCTTCAACAATGACTCTAACCACATGAATTACCATCTCTTCAGAGCCAAAGTTCTCATAGTACAAAAACATATTCGTGTCATGGGGGGTATTAATACTTGATAGCGACCCATTTTTGTATTGAGTGAATGAGTGCTTGTGATACAGGTCAGTCGAACTCATTACTGACAGCTGATGGGTATGGCCACAGAAGACGTGTTCAATATTGTTCTCTATTACAAACTCGATAACAATTCGCGAATTAAAAAGAGGGTCTGAGTCGGTATCGAGAATAGAGTGGTGATTTAGAAGAATTATCCGATCGTAGCTCGCTTTATCAATTGCCTGAGAAACTGTTCTTAACATTTCCTTATCTACAAGACCGTTGTCTTCATAGAGCTCGCAGGAGTCGAGGCAAACCACTAGGATAGACACACCATCAATAGTGATGTTCTTAAGGAAATTGATGTCAGTAAAATGCTCCGTCAATCCGTTAGCATTCGCATCGAGAAAAATGTTTTTCTTACCACATTTTTCACGATCTAGCGGACGAATTACTTCGATGCCATCGATATATTGACGGAAATATTCGGCACTACGCATATTCCGTTTATCATGATTCCCAGAGATCGAAACGATGTGCTCACAATCAATCGAATCCAGAAACTTGCCTGCCGCTTCAAATTCGCTTTCGAGAGCATCGGTCGTATTGTCGCCGGTGTTTATTACAATATCAGCTGCGTAGCTGTTCAGTTTCTTTAGCAGTAGCTCACTACTTCCTTGCCAGTGACGAGGGCCAAAATGCATATCTGAGATGTGTAGTAAATTCATACCTGTTTCGACCCTATCTCTATCCCTATCCCTTATGACGTGGATTGTGCCCGATAAGCAGCGCAGAGGCTAATGATGATTTGACCCAAAATGAGCGGGACCGATCACTACATTCTTAATTAGACTCCGCTATTCCCAACCTGCCAGAGATATTAAAATCTGGCAGTTAGTTTTGGTCGATCTAGGCTGATTGAATATAGGGTGCTGGTAGAGCTGCCTGATAGCTTGGAGAAAGTTACTCTCGGTTGGGTTACTCACGATCCATTTACACGGAGCCCGAGTCTTGGAAACGGCTAAACGTTCCCCCTACTTTGATCTTATCTAGCACAATTACGATAAGGTCCATCTCCGATCGAATTGGGCAGGGAAGAATCGGCCGGCGAACTCAATATTTAAACTCATCCGGCGGCTAAGTTTGCTAAATTACTGTTTAAATCTCTGGCCAAGGAAACAGGTCAACCGGTGGCACGTCGAGGTTTACTTGATTGCCGCGCGCCATAACAAAGGTCGGCCTCATCATCGCCGAAATATTTTCAAGAGGATTGCCAGCGGTAGCAACAATGTCCGCATCTTTTCCCGCCTCGATTGTTCCAGTAATATCGGTCAGATCCATAAGGTCGGCGGCGTTGATAGTCGCGGAAATTAGGATAGCTCGCTCGGGCATACCCGCCTCGTTCATCAACACCATCTCGTAAGCATTAGTGCCGTGATCGTTCACGCCGGCATCTGTGCCAAAGGCAATCTTCACTCCTCGCTCATAAGCGAGTCGTAGCGCATTCGTCATGACCGGACCTACTTCAAGGGCCTTCTGGCGAACTGCAGGGACAAAGAAGTCAGGCCGCTCCGTAGCGATTCGCTCGACCGTGTGACCTGCTATTAAAGTTGGAACCAGATAGGCGCCTGTTGCAACAAATAAGTCAGCCGTCTGGGCATCGAGGTAGGAGCCATGTTCGATGGAATCCACTCCAGCTCGTAAAGCGGCTTCCAAGCCGATTTTCCCGTGTGCATGCGCTGCTACTTTTCGGCCCATTGCATGAGCAGCCTGTACCAGAGCGATCTGCTCTTCGTCAGTAAATTGCTGACCAGTACCAGTAGCGGTTTGACTAAGTACGCCGCCGGTAGCTACATACTTTATGTGGTCGGCCCCGTATTTTATCTGTGTACGAACTGCTTTGCGGCATTCGGCCACGCCATCGCAAACACCCGAGTGAGGATGAGGAAATACATCATCGCGATATCCACCACCATCTCCATGACCGCCTGTTGGTGTTAGCCCTTGCCCAGCGGCTTTTATTCGCGGACCCATAACGATGCCCTGATTAATTGCATCGCGCAAAGCAAAGATCGCATTTCGATCAGAACCTACATTGCGGATAGTGGTGAATCCGGCACGCAGTGTCCGCATGCCAAACTCGACTCCCATTAAGGTGCTAAGTTGTGAGGAACGGGTAACTCGAATCTCACGACCGTTCGGCTCCTGTTGACTCAAAATATGCGTATGAGAATCGATGAGACCAGCCATTACGAACTGATCGCTTAGGTCGATCACTCTAGCGTTAGCAGTGCCACTCACCTGTCCGGGCGAGACATAGCCACCGCGCACTTCGACAATCTCATTGTTTCTAATAATAATACTCTGCTCAGTTAGGACTTCTTCACGCGCATCCGCCAGCAGTGTGCCGGCATGAATGATTTTCCATTCACTGAATGCTTGCGCATATAAAGCTGTACTGAGAACCATTGAAACCAAAAATAGCGTACTTCTTAGCATGACAACCTCTTCTAAATTGACTTTGTTCTACGCTGCATAATAGCAAACAATACTCTCTATTATCGGCTCAATTTTATATGGAGAAAACTGGCCATGCTCGCCAGACTAAAAGAGTTGGGTTACGACGCAGAACTGTTAAAAGAATAGATTTTTTGACAAGAGTCAGGCTGCCACAAGCAGTAATATGACGCTCAGCGCAACCAACATGATCCCGACGTATTCTTTCGCCGTTATCTTTTCACCGAAATAGAAGTAGGTTATCAGCAGAGTGACAGCGAACTCAGTCTGACCTAGCGTCTTAACTACTGCCGCATCTTGCAGGCTCATTGCCGTGAACCAGCCCACTGAGCCTGCCAAACTGGTGAAGCCAATAAAAACGCAGGATTTCCATCGGGACAGAACCAGAGCAAGTTGATTCCGTTCCCGAATCGCCACAAATAGCAGGCATAACACAGTCTGGATCGCCACCATATACAGCAGTACAGTTGATGCACTAAGCAGCCTCGGCACATCCAAAGATAGAGATGCCTCCCGTATCCATAGCGATGCCAGAGCGAAGCCCAGCCCTGCACCGACGCCATATTTTATACTTTCATTCTCAACCAGATCTTGCCAGCTGACTTTCCAGTTGCTCGCGATTAGGACGCCGACCACTCCTAAAAAGACTGAAAGGTAGGCGATAGAACTCAGTGCCGTCGAAAAGAATACCGCCCCAAGAACCGCTGTTAGCAAAGCCTCTGTTTTCAACAGCGCTGTACCAACGGCAAAGTTGCGCAAAGTAAGCGCCTTAATTAGGAAAACAGTAGCAAATATTTGCGCTATGGCAGCTAGCGTTGAAGCTTTATAAAAGACGGTATTGCCAACAAATTCCTCACCTTGATAAAAATGGAAAAGAGAAAAATAATACCCAAGCGCGAAGGGAAGACCGAATAGGTAGCGCACAAGCGTGGTGGATGCTGCAGAAATGCTTTGCGCAATCTGTTTCTGTGCGGCGGTACGCACCGACTGCATCGCTACTGCCAATAGTGTAAAAAGTATCCACGCTTCCATGGCCGCACTATACAGAAGAGCCACGGGAAAGCCCAAGGCCGACCAGCATTTCAATACAACTTGGCGACTCAACTTTGCGTGATAGAATCAGAACTCACTCCAATCAGCTTTCGATTTTTAGATGGGGATACTATGCGTCAGTACATCAAATTTATTACCGCCGGCAAGCCCATTCTCGTATTGCTTAGCTTGGTTTTTTCGAGCGGCATATTCGCAGCGGACCGCATCCAAAGAATGATCGATATCGGACATGCTCAACTTCAGATTGAGGTGTGGGGGTCCGGCTCAAGCAAGCAGGAAACCCTAGTTGCTCTGCCCGGCTCAGGCGGAGATTTTTCTCGCTACAAGTACCTAGCTCCGCTCTTAGCTGATGCGGGCTATCGAGTTATAGCCGTGAACCAGCGTGGAATCATGGGAAGCACAGGCGATTTAGAAGACCTTACTCTTAATGACTATGCACAGGATGTGGTCGCTATCATCGAAGCCTTCGGGTTAGAGCAAGCCCACCTTTTGGGCTGGGCGCTGGGCAACAGAACTGCACGAATGGTTGCCACCGATCATCCCGAATCAGTTGCAAGCATTTCTCTTATTGCGGCAGGAGGCTTAGCCAAGCCGCTCACGATTCCGGGCGAACTGGGGAGATTGTTGGGAGACGCCACCCTACCTGAAGCCGAAAAATTCGGACTGGCGAGACGCACGTTGTTTTCTCCACACACCGATGATGAGATTGTTCTCGACTACGTGAGAACGTTGAAATACTGGCCTGATGCCCGGCGCTCGCAGAGGGAAGCCAATAGAAATACTCCGCTAGAGCAATGGTGGGCCGGTGGGAATGGACCTATGTTAATCATCCAAGGAGTAGACGACAAGACTGCCCCGCCCGAGAATGGCAGCCGAATGAAACTAGAGTTCGGTGAGCGCATCACGCTAGTTGACCTAGAGGCTGCTGGGCATGCCATGGGGCTCGAGAAGCCTCGAGAAACAGCAGCTGCCATCGTCTCTTTTCTCGCGAAACACCCCATAACGGCGGCGAGGTGACACCGAAAGGCCTCTAAACTAGAGCGCAGTAAACTAGAGTGCGCTAAACTGGCTCTGAATTGCGATTTAAGGAAATAAGTCGTAATGAAGTTCAACGTAGAAAAGGGGCCTAGATTTTGTCAGTAGTATCATTCCAAAAACCAAATGAGAATCCTTCAACGTCCAAGTCAGGACGCAAATGGCTTCGCTTCGTTACTGCTGCAAGTCTTTTCGATGGGCATGATGCCGCCATCAACATCATGCGCCGTATCCTGCAATCCAGTGGTGCCGAGGTCATTCATCTCGCCCACAATCGCTCGGTCCAAGAAATCGTAGATGCTGCCGTTCAAGAAGATGTCGATGCTATCGCTATCAGCTCTTATCAGGGTGGTCATATCGAATACTTCAAATACCTCGTAGACCGTCTCAGAGAATTGGATGCGGGGCACATCAAGATTTTTGGTGGCGGTGGTGGTGTAATCATCCCAGCAGAGATTGAAGAGCTACACGACTACGGCGTGAGCCGCATCTATTCCCCTAATGATGGCCAGACCATCGGTTTACAAGGCATGATCGACGACATGCTACGGCGCTGCCGTGATGGAGATTGTCGCCCCGTCGCTCCAAGTCTAGCGGAACTCAATATTGCTGATAGAGTCGCACTAACGCGAACAATTACTGGCATCGAGAATGGCCAATACTCTGCTGAAGAATTAGCTACCCTTAAGGATAAGGCAGACTCAGTCGAAGCTACACCCATTTTAGGTATAACGGGAACTGGTGGTGCAGGCAAGTCATCGTCTACCGATGAGATCATAAGACGATTCAGACAAGACAGCGGAGATTCGCTGACGATTGCAGTGCTAGCAATTGACCCTACTAGAAAAAAGACAGGTGGCGCCTTACTTGGCGATCGAATTCGTATGAACGCGATCAGTCACTCCAATATATTCATGCGCTCGATAGCAACACGAGATGCTACCGTAGAAATTCCCGAGAGGTTGAGCGAGATTATCGCCGCTATTAAACTATTCGGATTCGATCTCATCATTGTGGAAACCCCAGGCATAGGCCAGGGTGATGCCGGCATCGTTCCTTTTGTTGATACATCTTTGTATGTCATGACGCCCGAATTCGGCGCGGCCAGCCAGTTAGAAAAGATCGACATGCTGGACTATGCCGATATCTTTGCTATCAACAAGTTCGACCGAAAGGGAAGCGAGGACGCACTCAGGGACGTCTGTAAGCAAGTGCAGCGAAATCGCGCAGCCTTCGATCAAATGCCCGATAAGATGCCCGTATTCGGCACTATAGCGTCCAAGTTCAATGACGACGGTATTACTGCGCTCTACCAGGCACTCGTTGTGTTATTGAGAGAGAAGGGCTTGCCAGACTATGCCCAGTCTATCGAGTCACTGGACACTAAAAAATCGACACAAACCACACTAATTATCCCTGCAGGCCAACAGCGCTATCTAGCTGAGATTGCTGAAGTCGTGCGTGGCTACCATGACCAGGTGCAGACTCAGTCACAACTTGCTCGCGAGAGGCAGCAACTCACCGCCAGCAAAACCATGCTGGATGCCGCATCAAAAGACAGCTCCGAGCTTGATGAACTCATAGCACTTAAAGACAACGCTATGGATAGTAAGGCGAAGCGGTTATTGGATGCCTGGCCACAGCTAATGGAGGACTATTCGGGTGAAGAGTATGTCGTAAAGGTTAGAGACAGAGAGATCCGCACCGCACTCACACGTACTTCGCTCTCTGGCACAAAAATTCCTCGAGTAGCTCTACCCGACTACAAAGATCACGGCGAGTTATTAAAATGGCTGCTCTTGGAAAATGTTCCTGGACGCTTTCCCTTTACTGCTGGTGTGTTTCAATTTAAGCGTGAGTCGGAAGATCCAACACGTATGTTCGCTGGCGAAGGCGATGCATTCCGAACCAATCGACGCTTCAAGCAACTCTCCGAACACTCCCAAGCAAAGCGGCTCTCCACTGCATTCGATTCTGTGACGCTGTATGGTTTCGATCCAGCTGTGCAGCCGGACATCTATGGCAAAGTAGGTAACTCCGGCGTCTCTATCGCCACGCTCGATGACATGAAAGAACTCTATAGCGGCTTTGATCTATGCCACCCTACTACATCCGTGTCGATGACAATAAACGGCCCCGCGCCAACGATACTCGCCATGTATATGAATGCCGCGATAGATCAGCAGGTAGAAAAGTTTAAGGGCGCGAACGATGCCTCTCCGACTGCCGAGGAATACGAGTCACTAAAGGCGCAGGCACTTGAAAATGTCCGCGGCACTGTTCAGGCGGACATATTAAAGGAGGATCAGGGTCAGAACACCTGCATCTTCTCCACCGAATTTAGCCTCAAGTTAATGGGCGATATACAGGAATATTTCACGGCTAATAAGATTCGCAACTTCTATTCTGTTTCCATCTCGGGATATCACATTGCCGAAGCCGGTGCGAATCCTATCTCGCAACTCGCATTCACGCTTTCTAATGGCTTCACTTTCGTAGAGGCGTATATCGCTCGCGGTATGAAGGTGGATGACTTCGCACACAATCTATCCTTCTTCTTCTCTAATGGTATGGATCCGGAATACACGGTCTTGGGCCGAGTTGCTCGTCGCATTTGGGCTACAGCCATGCGCTTCAAATATGGCGCTAGCGAGCGTAGCCAAAAACTCAAATACCACATACAGACATCAGGCAGGTCCTTGCATGCACAGGAGATGTCATTTAATGATATTCGCACGACGCTGCAGGCATTGATCGCGGTCTATGACAACTGCAACAGTCTACACACGAACGCATACGACGAGGCAGTAACCACGCCTACTGAGGAGTCGGTACGCAGGGC
>Ga0302118_10000222_pt1 | contig 26508 bp, 33 predicted proteins | sample AG5_331_MG_FD_203126 | JGI IMG/M metagenome (GOLD analysis project Ga0302118, IMG submission 203126) | Marine microbial communities from Western Arctic Ocean, Canada - AG5_33.1 | ecosystem: Environmental > Aquatic > Marine > Oceanic | place: Canada: Western Arctic Ocean | collected 2017-10-01 | reverse complement strand
TGCTTTCCAGCAAAATGTATAATAAAATCACCTTCGTTGTACGCTGATCCTAAATCTTTTTTTAGCTCTTCTTTTGATGCTTTTGTTCTAAAAAAGCTTTCGCCCCATTGGTTGAACTCCATGGCTTCATGCTCATAGCCGTCCATAAAGTAAAAAGAATTAAAAGCCCTATTTCGTTTTTCTACATGTATATGCTTATCAAAGTCCATTTCATTTTTATTAAACATGTAGTTCATGCCGCATTGTTCCCAATATCCATCATTCTTATATCTATCATGCTCGCCTTGCGGCCAATTCCACAAATGTCGCAAGAAATCTTTTGACCACTGCGTGTTCTTAATAAAATAATGACCGCAACATAAGCAGTTATTGGTTTTTATTCCGCAGTATTCCCCTTGTCCTTGCGAAGGAATGATAATGTCACAATTTGGCTTTATGAAACTTTCTAGCTTCACAGTTTGATCCATTATTAACGCATCTACATCAGACCAAAAAACCCAATCTACATTGCTTGTCTCTAGTATTTCTAGTATTAGCAATATACTATGCCAACTTGGATGTCTCTTAAGTTTTGTTCTATAAAGACCTCGTTTTGAAACAAGGTCATAATTGTTCAGTATTGCATATCTTTTTTTATTCTCTACGGCAATGCAAGCCCAGTCATCTAAATTTTTGGTATGCAATTGAGCTATGGCTATCTTCATTTTTTTCTAATCCATAATTGGTAGTCTTTGTATATCACTTCTATTTCATCTTTAAAAACGTCAACAAAATAATCAATCGCTCTTTTTGTTGAGCCATTCATAGCCTTTGATCCCGGACTGTTTGGGTATCTTATCCCTAATAGATAGTCATCGAAAGCCATTATTCCACCATCTTTTAAAGTTCTAAATGCTGAAATTGCATCTTGAATAACCGCACTCTCACCATGATCACCATCTATGTATATAAAATCAAAATAGTTATCGGGAAATATTGAAAGGTACTTTGATGAATCTCCTTTAATTATGTCTACTTTATTTCTAACTCCTGTTTTGTTTATATTCTCCACAAATTTTACGAAGGCATCTCCAACCCATTCAACCCAAGCGTCTATGCAAATAAGTTTTGAATCCTTGTTTGTTAATATGTTTTCTAACATCCATATGGTTGACATTCCTTCAAATGAACCAATCTCAAGGAACATGCATGACTTACCTTTGAACTCAGATAAGAACTCTTCAAACTGATGGACAACCTTTTCTGGGTTATTCTCAGAGAACCAATCTTCTGTAAATTCGTAATCCATTATAGTTTCTTAAGTTTTGTAGAATCCTTAACGTCCCACTTGTTCGTGTTAGGCAAGAACCAGTACAGACTAGCAATATTGCAAAGCTCGTAAAAGCTCCCTGTAACACTGGAATTGTTCTCAATCTCGAATCTACGTTCTGTATCATGTTTTAAGAACTCCTTTGCGTAAAAGTAATAATTTGAAATATATTCCAAATCGTTATTTACTCTTTCGTCTAGCTTAAAACCAAAACGTAGTCCTTTTCCGCTAGGCGTTATATAACAAAATAGTATTCTTTTATCCTGTTTGAGTTTTTCAAAAACCTTGTTTGTGTACTCGTTATTACGATACTCTTTATCTCCGTCTTTTATAGTCGAGAAACTAACCTTTAGTATTGAGATATCTCTATCTCTATCTAACTCTTTTACTACGTGGGAATTATCAGGTTTGCTTTTTTCTAAACAATCAAATTCTCCCACAATTATTCTCACGTCATGAGAAACATAATCTATTGGATGGTACACATTATGTCTTATGTCTCTAGATTCATCCTTGTAAAGTCCAAATTGTTTTAAGCTACGTATCCCGCCATACCCCATAACCCCATAGTGAAAAATTTTCTCTAGTGTTGTCTCTTCTTTACTCCAATTAGGCGTTTGTTGCAGGTCGGTAAGGTATACTAACATAGTTCTTCAAAAACGTCCTTTGCTATGTTGTAACTGTCCTCATCTACAGAAGCAAAAAGAAATCCTCTTTCGGTGAATTCACCTTTTCTTTGCTTCTTGTCTTCTATGACTTTATAGTCTGGATGTATTTTTAGGACTCTTCCGAAAAGATCGGCTCCTCTTCCATCATAATTACTAGTCATATTATTTAGATTTGTGTCGTGAGCCATTACATTTGGTATCTCGTTGGCAAGAATCGCTAGCAAATCAGAGCCAGCTCCTATCATTGAATGATCGGCATCTACAAAAACTAAATCAAAATCTTTCCAGTCAGTTAAAAACTTTCCCCCATGCTGAGTATGAAGGACTACATTGTCGGGTTTCTTACACATTGATATTAGAGTTTCTAGTTGTTTTGTTGGTCGAGGCTCTGATAGGTGCAGTTTAAAATCCTTACCATTGTTAATCGCCTCTATAAAAGCAGCTGTAGAAAAACCCGTATACGAGCCTATCTCAGCTATTCTTTTCATGTCTGTACGCATTAAAAATTCGTATATAATTTCTACATGTCTTTTGTCTGTTATCCAGTCTGGATGGTCGCAATTTAGTGTGAACTCATACTTACCAAAGTCTATCATATTCTTTTACATCCTCGTAGTTTATTATTACTTCCTTCATTGGTCTTGTTTCTTGTTTTATAGTCCATAATCTCCCCGTTATTAGTTCTAAACCAACTCTCGCCCCAATGTTTGTGAAAATATTGAGATTGACCCACTCCAAGATAATTATTAATATCTTTGATAGTCTCTTTAAAATTCCCACAAAGGTCTTCATAATAAACATTCTTATAATCTTGTGTTGAGTTTCTAAAGTCTAAATAAAGATCTTTATTTTTATTAATAAAAAAAGCAATGTGATCAGGATTAACTTCAATTCTCTCTGTTGTTTTTGTATGGGCAAAGCTTCCTGTTTTACCGGCTATTGTTAATGAAACAAGTTGCTCAAGTTTATTTTTTCTTTCAAGAATAATAAATTTATCTATTTTGTTTTTATCTAAGTCGCTTTCAAGTACTAAATGCCAGACAAACCCAACATAATCTAAATTACTAATTGATGGATCATTTATATCATCATATATGTAATCTTTGATCGTTATAGCGCCTATGTTGTTTTGGTTCCATGTCGGATATTTTTCATTCGGGGGTTTGAAAAATTCTCCAGCAAACTCCATGTCTGGATGAGTGTGTAATATAGATCTTAAAAAATGAGTTCCCGATCTTGGTGTACTTACAATCGCACATTTTTTAGGTTTCATGTTTAGTTATTCAGGGATATTTTGCCTATAAAAAAAGAGGAGCGGGAGCAGCAAAAATACTACCACCCACTCCCCAGTTTTAATCAACAATAAGTGTTCTAGAATGACCCTAGGATCGTTCTTCGATTATCAAGAACACCAAAACCGTGTTCACCGAACCCGTAGAATCCAGCTCGTCTTTGACGATGGAGCGAATCATCCTCAAAGATTTCGATGTCTGCACGAACAGGCATGACAAACGAGTCGTTAGTCGAAAGATCAAGTCCGACAACAAGCTCGACATCACTAGCTGCTAGCGATCCCAAAAGCTCATGACCGAAGAATACTTGATATTCCTGACCCTGACCCAATTCGTCGAGGTCGTGAAGATTTACCGAGAAGATTCGGTTGATAGCACCGTCTTCAGCAGTATAAATCTCACGTCGGGTTACTTCATCAACCTGATCAACACCCCAGTTACGGATATCTTCCATTCCTTCAGGGCTAAGATACAAGTCGGTGAGTTTGCCACGATTAATGGAGGTGCTATTACCACCACCATTTCGACGCATAACCGTCTTCATCAGGCTTACAACTCGCTTGGTGAACTGCCCAGCGGCAGCGTCAGCGTCGTAAACCACGATGTTTCGGTCAACACCAGCTGCTAGAAGCGTATGCCAAGCATCATCATTGATTTTCTTGACAAAAGAAGCTTCGAGAACTTGCATTGCACGACCGACGATATCCCAACGGGCGTCGCGTGCATACTTAAGTAAGTAATCGATGGACGCACCGATGTCAAAGGTCGGAACCATGACATAATCGCCTTCGATATTACGTTCTGGAATACGCCCGTGGTTAGGGAGCGTATACGCTACAAAATCTTTTTCAGTTCCCGGGGCCAAGAAATCCAAAGGGAATTCTGGTGATGTTCCGGGAGCCAAAGATACTCTTTCATAAATGCCGCCAGTAATGTCGCCATTCATAATGCCCATACGAATAGGCGCTTGTAGTGCGACAGCAAGATCATGCTGCGCTGACAAGGCGACCTCTCGTTGAGCTGAGCCGGATGCACGCAAAAGAGCGTCCATTTCCTTAGTTGGTCTCAATTCATTAGTAGTCATTAGATAGTCTCCTTGTTAAACTAAGCGACCGTGCCAACACCGGGAACCCGTTGTGGCAAGTTGATTCTTACTTTGTAATAGCTGTCTTCATCCGCCTTGGACATAAATTCTCCAACTGGGGGATTAGCGGCAGCTCCGCCTGTAGCCGATTGAGAATCAGTGAGTTTCCCATTCGCGCCCATGTATGCTGGCGAACCAGCTGTAATAGTCCCTACTGCGGTAACGTCGTTAGTTACGACCCAGCCATTAGTAAGAAGCGTTACTTTTCCACCTTTTTGAACTTCATTTTTGTGGAAATTGATGTGTTGACGTGTCTGGTCAATATTGACCACGTCGTTAAGTAGTAGTCCAAGTGGAACTTGTCCTGATGCAGATGCAGATGCAGCACAAACTGCGTCTCCCTGATCAAGGGCTACTCCACTGCCACTAGTGCTATAGGACATAATTCTTCCACGAACCACTGCTGCGGTTGCAAAGAAAGAAATGTCTGTCGCACCTTCGTATCTATCGCCTTTAAGAGCCATAGTTAGTTACCTCCTTAAAATTATCGGTGAATGGTCTCGTTAAGATAATCAGCCAAAGAACCTAGTAATTCGGCCTGCTCGTCTGCGTCTGTTTCACCAGCAGCAGCCAAGGAGGCTTCTTCGGAGGCTTCAGCTTCTTGTAAGACTTCCTCTTCTGCAACTACTTCAGCTGGATCTTCCTCGGGGTCACCGATGGCTTGTTCAGCCTCGACAGCTTCCTCTGTGGATTCCTCGGCTTTATCTTCAGCTGCTTCGGTTTGCCCATCAAAAATCTTAGCAATTTCTGCAAACTGCTCATCATTAAGATCTGCAAACTTGGCAACCGCTTCTTCAGCGTTGCTTTTTTCTAATCCGGCATCGACCAGAATAGAGATCCTAGAAGCAAGTAAGATTTCTTTTCGAATTTCATTTAATTCTTGAGAGATCTCCTCACTAGCTTGGCTTGATTCAGACAGCTGTTTTTCGAGGTCTTCTTTTGCTGACAGGATTTCATTATAAATTTCCTGTGCGGCTTGAGAGGCCTCTTCCAGTGTCTGAATCTTTTCGTCACGAGACAAAACTTCTGCGTTTAAGTCAGCAAATCTGGCTTTTACAGCGGCTTCATCCATTTCTTTGAGTCGCTCTCGCAACTCAGCAACTTCACGTTGCAAAGATTCATGGTTTTCAGACATTGAATCGTTCTCCTTGTTAAGTATTGAAGAATACACATTTTCAATATCAATTGAACTTATAGCTTCAGCCGTTGCCGCAGCAAAAGAATTGATATCATTAAAAACAAAGACACTCTCAGGATTAGCTGGTTTTCTAACCAAACCTTTACCACTAAAAGTAATGTTCTTAATTAATCTACCCACTTTATAATCTTGATAAGTGCCATCTCCTCCATAGGATTTAAGATGCTTGGTCAGAAACGCACTTTCTTCGTCTCTGGCAATTATCTTATTTTCACCTCCGGGGGTAATAACAGCGTAATCAAAATTATTGAATAGCGCTTCCATCGAGACAAACCACTCTCCTTTAGCGATTCCATCTATAATCCCAGACATTCTTTGTTCTAGCTCCTCATCCCTGCTACCAACGTGTCTATAAAGAACGCCGCTAGTAAGAATATGGAATTTTTCTGGAATGTTGTCAAGAGAAGAATCATCCGGAACCAAAGTTCCTTCATCATTAATCACCTGATTACCAGTTATATGTCCTATTATGTCTGCTGGATTATGTTCGTAATTGAACGGTTTGTCTTCTGGACTTTTTCTAGCTGACCAAACTTCTGATTTGTCAAACACATCATCGTTTTTATTCCAGCCCGTTGATACTAAGATCGTATTAACATAATGTAAATCAAATTGTCCCTCGTTTGTAGCAAACGTTTTGTCTAAACTAGACATGTTCGCCAGAACCGAAGCATCAGTATGAGAACCCGTAGGAGTATCTGATACGACGCTAGCAAAAGAGACGCTATTATTCTTGGAAATGATATCCTGAATACCGTCACTTATCTCTGAAGCATATATCTTCATTATGTTAATCTCTCTCTGTAAAAACGCATATTATAAAATACACCACAACTTTGTAAAATCAACTTTTAAGGGTTGAGTACACCAAGACCTGTATATCTCTTAGCTCATCTATGGATGGATTATTTCCCATTTTAGATGCAAAGTCAGATATTAGAGATGAATACAAGCTATAAAATTCCTTGGAAATTTTGGATGGTTCATTGATACAAGACATTATTTCTTCTGGGCTAATCTTGACGTAAGGGTCAATGGAACACAAGAGAGAGAACTTAAGAGTCTCAAGCTGTTCTGTCTGCTGAGCAGATAGGCTTCTTAGATTCTTCTTTCCAAAATGCTTAAGCATAGCAGGGGAAACAATATCAGAAATAGACTGCTGGGCAGACTTAGCCCACATACTCTTTGAGCTAAAGTCTTTCAGTTCTGCAGATGTGCGAGGCTTAACCTCTTTCGTTTTTCTCTTTTCTTTATCATTTGAATTTTTGGGTCTTCCTTGCTGTGGTTCTCCTCCTCCTTCTTTTCCAGAAGGAAATCTTCTCTGAGACATATCCTTCATGTCTTCTTGAGGGGTACTCTCTCCTTCCTTTCTTTCATTGAGATCGAGACCTATCTCGCTAGGAGCAACAATACCTTTCTGTAATGCTATCTTTCCTAATTCATGGTCTTTCTCTGGGTTGTGCCACGGCCCTGCTTGCGGGCTCATATTGTCGTTGTCTCTAGATTTTCTTTCTCTTTTTTGTCTTAAATTTTCCACCTCTGGTATTTCCCCAAATCTTTCTTGAATAGTCTCATAGCTAATAATCCCTCTGTCAACCAGCTGTATCAATAAAGACTTTTCTGCAGACTCATCTGCCAGTACCATTCTGTCAAACATAACCTTAGCAGGCAACCGGAAGCCCATAGCCTTCTGCACAATCTCTATCTCTTTCTCCCAAAACGATCTTAACAACCCTCTTCCATACTCCAGTCTTTGGACAAGGGTCTTTAGTGAGATATAATTATTAGTAAACCCACTGGCTGTGGCTGCTCCCGTAAGAGTGGGAGGTACTCCGAGTCCTGCATAGATATTATTAAGGACAGGTTCATATTTGGTAGATCCTAAAAATTGATGCACATTAGTCCCAGATTCTTTGAAGTCTAACTCTGGGCCCCAAATTAAGTCGAAAGAGCCTCCTCCGGGATTACTCATTAAAATATCCGCAAGCTTCTGAACAGCTGCATCTGTAGGAAATATTTCATGCTCCAAGCTTCCCAGCCTCCAGAGTCTAACCTGAGATATTGCCCCGTCTAAAGCAGCAAGATCCGCAAGCCTCATTTTTTCTAGGAGAATTAGATCGTCTAATATTGCATATATCATTGGGTCTGCCCATGTCTGCCAATCATCCTTCTTATAAAAATATGCACTAATCTTGTCTGGGTCTAATACAACCATCCCCTTTCCAGCCTTAGCTGCCTCTACGATATCTTTTGGAAGCTCTGCCACAATCTGTCTTTCGACATCATCTTTAGGGTTTATTATCTTTCTTCTTAAAGCAGTTGGTATTTTAAGGCCAAATGTTTGTTTCCCTGCAAATGTTGCTAAATCGCCTCCGAGAACTTCTAGAGTCATTGGGTTTAAAAAATCATAATGACCCGGAATAACTCTTTTGAGAACAGGAGAACCTTTGGGGAGATCCATGTCTGGAGAAATATCTGCTATAGATTGATATTCTTTTACTGCTTTTACATTTATCTTCAAGGAAGACCGTTTGGTTACTACATTGCCTGTCCTGTAGAGCATATTTAAAAATCTCTCAGAAACGTGGTTTCCATCAATCTTCTTGAACCATCCACGAAAAAATTTCTGGATACGAGCATTTGGATGGACTAAATGAACACCCTGAGATCCAAAATCAGACATCAGGTCTACGACGTTTCTAATCAGACCAACCTTTCTATAAGCCTGCATACAAAAAGAAATGATTTCCTTCTTTTTCTTTGGGATGGCTTCGTCTGGTCTAAAGTACTCATAGTCATTTCGACTGAAACTGTCTCTTACAGATATGTTCGTATCTATATCCTTAAATCTTTCCCTACCTGCAGAAACTTTTTGTATTTGCTGGTAATCAGCAAGAGGAACAGGCTCGTTGGATCCCTTATTCCATGTTACAAAAGCAGCATCGGTTCTTTTGGGGGTTTCTTTAGGGTTTTTTGAGACAGACATTTTGATTCCTTGTTTTAATTGAATTACAATACTACTGCATTATAATTATAATACACCAACTACCTTTTTCTAACACCCATGCCATAAATCCCACTCATTTTATTAGTTAGGTGGGGCGGGCCACTATATAGCTTCCCATAATTCTCATCATTATCCCCTTTATCATTTCCCACATATCCTCCAGCGGGACGGTAGTCAGCGGGCTCGTGGACTCTATCTATTGTTCTTGCAATCATATTAGCAATAACCAGAGAGCTATACCTATCCTTCCTGAGTCTTCCCTTTTTGTTTCCCGGCAATTTAACTTCTGGAGTATCCCATCTATCCCGACCGACAATGCCTGTTTGAGAATATTCTAAGGTTGCAAGCTCATCTTTTAATTCTTCAATTTCCATCACGCAGTCTTCTAGAGTATCGTGTAGTCTATCTTTTTCTTTGTCTCTGATAATAGATTCTCCAATACTCCAAGAGTCAAAGTGGGGGAACAGGAGGATTCTATCCTCGAAATCTTTTCTCATTCCGTGATTAGCCTGAGAAGTCCAGTCTGATTTCGCAAATTGAACCATATGCAATATATGTTTTCCTGCTAGTTTATCTGTGGGTTTCTCTTTCTCCCACCAAAAGGGGTCATTGGATCCCTGTAGTCTATAGGGTAAGAACGGATATCCTCCTTCTTCAAATTTGTCTGGATCTTGCAGAGCTTCCATGATAGCTATGCCTCCTCCTTGAGCGTCAATCCCTATGTGCTCTGTCGGAAATGTTCTTGCTAGACTTCGTATTTTTCTAGCACAATAGCCATAGAAATCCTTTTCTTCAGTAACATTTTTATTCACTCTATCTTTATATTTTTGTCTTGTGGTAGTCCAACAGTGAACAATTCTTCTATGGTCTGGGTGAACCTCTAATATCACTATAGAGAAATTATCTTTCTCCGAGGCTGGGTCTATACCAAAAACATATCTAGTATTTGGTGATCCGGAGGTTGTTGCGTGGAATTGAACTGGCCCGCTAGCAAGCTCTATTGGTTCTTTGCAGACACAAGACTCAAGTAAAGACCTTTTGAAAAATCCGTTCGAGTCTGTACAGAAACATGCTCCGTATTCCATTTGATATATAGAGGTATGGATCGTTGCCTTAGCTCTGGAGACCTGAGTCTCATCCATAAAGCCTTTTGGTAGCTTATGATAGGGTATTCTTATAATACTATATTTTCTCCAATCAAACTCTTCGGGGACATCTCCTCCAAATATCTCCTGTAGTTTCGACTCGTCTCCTCTGCTCTCTATGATAGATTTATATCTATTAAAGTAATCAGCAAAATGATTAAAGGCATAATAAGCAGTTCCAGAGAGTATGCTCTGATTTCCTATGTTTGTTATAATTTTTCCTTCTTCTTCTGGAACCCACAACCCAAGAGATTTTAACGCTTCTTCTGAAGCTTTCTCTTTTACTCCTTCTACAGGTGTGGCGCTAACAGAGGCAAATCCTTGGACAACTGTTTCATATATTTCTTGTGGAATGGAAGCAAATTCATCTGCGATAATATAGTTGGCACGCAAACCACGAATCTTCGATCCATCACCCATAGGAATAGCCATAACGACAGACTCTCCTACATAAAAAGTACATCTATCAACGTCTCTTTTGGGGCCTTGATGTTTTCCTGACCCCACAATGCTTCTTAGTATGGGTGCATTTCTCCAAAATGTCTCCATGTACTCAAATAGAATCTTGGACTGCCTAAAGGCTGCCCCAACAATGATAATCTTTGAGCCGGGGCAGAGAAGGGCTCGAAGTATTGCGTAGACAGACAAAAGGAAGGTCTTCCCTCCTCCACGAGAAGCAACAAGCATAGGGAAGGTTCTTACCCACAGTTCTTTTATAATAGCCGACTGAAAAGGCAGTAGGTCTATATTTAAAATTGTCTTACACGCCCAGTGAAGGTAGTCTGGGTTGCGAAGATGCGAACACAACTCCAAAACTGGATTGCCAGAATGTTGATTGCCCTGAAGGTTCGTCAGGGGGTTTGCGATATCTAATTTACCAGTGTCTCCTAGATTGAGGTACGCCTCGTCTAGAAGTTTTTTAATCTCTAAGTCTTTCACTTTCCACCACTCTTTTAAAAATACTGTCTGCTACCTGCTGTCCATGTTTTCCACAAAATAATATTCTTGGCTTATATTTTAGCGATATTTCTAACATCCTTTTTAATATGAAGCTACCTCTAAGTTTTATCTTTTTCTTTTGGTGATAATTAATCTTTAGGCTTTCGGGATAGTTGATTAAATCCTCCATATCAAACTCAAGTATTATATAAGCATGCTTTATTGGATTCATCCTTTCTAGCTCCCGTTCGAATCTATCCTGAACGACGTTTTTGGCAAATTCGGATATACACCCTTTTCTTTCTATGGTAAAGACATCTTCATACCCATAAAGACTGTAGTCTCCAGTGTCTAGCTTCTCTGATACAGTCCCTTCGCATGAAGCAGAGGTGGTAAAAGACCATCCTTCCTGCTCTCTAGTATCTCTGATTACTGTGTACTTATCAGGCATCTAGCTTTCCTAAGATAATAGGAATAATTGGGTTGCGGACAATGTCTTCCTTTTCCAGCTTACACACGCCTACTCCTTCTGTTTGAACCAGTCTGTCTAAAAAGAATTCAAAACCACCCCTTGTGTCGTATGGAAGGTCTGACTGTGTTAAGTCTCCAGATATCACAAGCTTAGACTCCATCCCCATTCTAGTAACAAACATTATCATTTGTTCGCGGGTCGCGTTCTGCATTTCATCCCCAATAATAAATGACTTATGAAAGCTTCTCCCCCTCATTAGTGCTAGCGGAACGATCTCAATTTTTTTATCTTCTTTTAGAGCTAAAATATCTGATTGATCTAAAAAATATGAAAATTCATCAAATATTGGATATAGGTATGGGTCTAATTTTTGCTCCGCTGTTCCGGGGAGATACCCTATTCTTTCTCCTGCTTGAACGATAGGTCTAGTAATTACTATCTTTTCTACGGCTCCTTTGCGAAGGTATTCAACAGCAGCCCCAACAGAAAGGTGTGTTTTTCCAGACCCTGCTGGCCCAGCGCATAGGGTAATATCGTTGCCTCTTATTGATCTAAGAACCTTTTTTTGGTTGGATCCCCTACCCGTAACCCCTCTAAAACTTCGTTTAGGATTTTGGTTATTGCTGTTGTTATTAGGTTTTTTTCTTGGCATTTTTATCCTTGATTATCAGAGTTATCTTTTTTTCTTAGAATTTTGAGCCACTATTTTTATAAACAATGACTCCCACTGTTGTTCACTGTTTGTAATCTTTTTATGGCAAACCTTACATAATGTTACACCGTTGTTAATATCAAAGCGTAGCTGTGGAAACTCTGCCCATCTCCTTATGTGATGCGCCTCTAGTCTTTTCGTTGATTTGCATAGCTGACACTTAAAGCCATCTCTTTTATATACCTGAACTCTCCAATTTTTATATAGAGGATCGGAATAATTTCTTTTCTCAAACATTACCAGTCTAGCTTTTCCTTTTTTTCTCTTATGTCGTTATCAACCATATTGACCACAAGTGTATTAAAGTCTATTTCTGACTTCCATCCTAAAATAGCATTAGCCTTATGTGTTCTTCCGCATAGATAGTCTACCTCAGAAGGACGATAGAATTTGGGGTCAATGAAGACCAGATCTGACCACATGTCTAGTCCTATGTGTTTAAAAGCACAGTCTAAAAAGTCTCTAACGCTATATGATTCTCCTGTGGCCAATATATAGTCATCAGGCTTATCATGCTGTAACATCATCCACATGCCCCTTACATAATCCTTCGCGTGCCCCCAGTCTCTTTTGGAGTCTAGATTACCCAATCGTAATTTAGGCAAAACTATCGGAGCAATTGCATCCATAAAGCGATCACGTGGCACACGGATACTCTCTTCTGAAAATATAAGGTCTGACGTCATCAGGTCAGAAGGTTCAATATGGATCCCCCTGCACCAATGGTAAAAATCAGCGATCCACTTGGTTATCTTTCTTGTCACAAAAAGCTCCCCTCGTCGTTCACTTTCGTGATTGAAGAGTATTCCAGAGCAGGCAAAAATATCGTATGACTCCCGATAGTTATCTACAAAATTATGAGCGGCAAGCTTTGCTATCGCATAGGGGCTTTGTGGAACGAATCTAGTGCTTTCGTCTTGATATTTAATAAAATTATTCTCGTCTTCCCCTCCCCAAGAGCTTTTCTTTTCGCTAGAGCAAGACCTTCCAAACATTTCGCTAGTAGAGGCTTGATAGAATTTACTGTGTGGAGAGTCTTTTTTTATAGCCTCTAAGATATTCAATGGCCCCTGAGTATTGACTTCTAGTGTATAGAGTGGTTGGTCAAAAGATGTCTTCACATGACTCTGTGCTGCAAGGTTGTATACTTCATCTGCTTGGTACTTATCAATTATGTTGGAGACCGAAATAAAATCAGAGACATCTCCTTCAACCAATCTTAATTTTTGGTTATTCAGGTGGTCTTCGATTCTTTCTGTGTTAGAAACACTTGACCTTCTTACAACACCAATTACCCCATAACCCTTCTTCAAAAGAAGATCGCATAGGTAAGACCCGTCCTGTCCAGTAATCCCAAATATAATAGCCTTTTTAATCGGTTCTTTCATCTTTGTCCTCGTCCTTTATGGTCTCATAGTTAAGAAAAGGTTGGTCAACTGTACCATCCTCAAACTCTGTGTATTCCGCTAGATCCTGAACAGCCTTCTCTGTAGCCATCTTCATAAGCCCCATACGATGACCCTCCTTCATTCTAGAGTCCTGTTCATCTAAGGTCTTCATTAGGTCAAAAAAGCTGGTTCTACTATCCTCCAACTGCTTAAACCTCTGGTCTCTTGTCGCCTTCAGATCTTTAAACTTGGCGTCTTTCTTTTCCTGTAGCTTCATATGTTCTGTGGTTCTGGCATTCTGAGAAGCCATCGCTGCATTAAGCTGAGTTTCTATGTTTAACATCAGACCCAAGTCTTGTTCTCCAACGTCTCTTTGCTCTTCTCTCTTGAGCTGAATTTCTAAACGACTGATAGTTGTAAGAACCTTTTGTTTTTCGGTGAGAACCCTATTTATTAATATTTCAAGAGTAATGAGGTCTTTAATTTGCATTTGGTCTGTTGCTAATACATCCTGAAATTGTTTGTGTAAAACAACCCACCTAGCCTCGAAACCACCAAGCTCGTTGTATGTTAGCTGCTCTTTTATCTCTGACCAAAAATAAAGATTGTGTAGTTTTATGATTATCTCATCATCATCTTCAGAAATAACGACATGTTGTTTAATTTTTCTATAATTAGAAACAAAAGTAACAGTCCTATCCAGTCTGTCTGCAAGGTCTTCGTTGTTTATATTGTCGAGGTTTTGGTCTAAGAAAGACTTTTCCTCATCAGACATTCTACCACGTTTCGCCATCATAGTTCTCCTCTATAATGTTTCTTATATATTCTTCTATTTTTAGTCTTCTTGGCTTGGGTATATGAACACCCTCCATAATCTTTCTGAAATCCGACCTAAGATTTACGGGTAGGTTTCTATCTATTATAGAGAATAGCTCGCTTTTAACCGTCTGCTCATGAACGTCTGTAAATTTTTTCATATTTTTTTCGTTCTCATCTCTAATGTTAGTTATATCTAGAGGTTGAACGAGGTTCTTCTTTGCCATGTTTCTGTCTTCCCAGCCAGACCATTTATCACACTCACGCTTATCTTCAAAAGCTGCGCACTTATTTTTGCTCTTTAGACAGTTGGGGTCGAAGAATGGACAAGAGGGGCACGGAGGGGTGTGCCTAGAAAGCTTGTCTCTTTTGAGATTTAGAAATCTGTTTCTAATATGGCTACGAAGAAAATTCTCTAGAGGCCCTTTTTTTGGGTCATATTTTGGAAATCCTTCTATTGCGTATATCCAGCCCTGTTGCTTGATATCGTCTAAATCAAAATACCCAAACCTAAAACTATAAGAAAGAGTCTTGAGTATTCCATTCACAATATCAACAACTTCTTCTTCATTCATTCCTTCAGGAATCTGCACTATTTTCTTCGCCCTCTTCCTCTTCCTCCAGAATCGCCATAGCTATATCAATAGGCGGATCGGGAACTTTTAAGTCTTTAGCAACTTTTTCCTTGCTTTTTGAAGCCTCTGTGGTATATAATTTAGTGTTAATATGATCTGTCATAAAAGTATACCTTTAAAAGAAATGTCACTGTATACTATATAATACACTTAAAACACAGAAAAGTACAGGAGAACTTATGTATGAATAACATTTGGACTGATGAAGAGAAGGAATTCGTAAAAAAAAATTCCCACATCTTAACAGATAAACAGGGCTCTGAAGAGCTCTCTAGAATTACGGGGAGAAATATAACCCTTAATTCTTGGAGAAAACAAAGACAAAAACTGATGATCCCAAAGATGCCCGGGAGAGGAATTTGCAAGCTAAGGAAGAAAGAAAAATAATGCTGTCGAATAATATTAATCCAGACCCATACGTTGCTTTCGATGCGTTAAAAAAAATAGACGAAATAGTCGCAGAGTTTATTCGGAGTCCAGAGGAGAACACCATAGATGAAAAAACTATTGAGTTTTTAAAAGACCTGAGAATATACTGTAGAAGTATATATTACATAGAGCCAGAAGAAATAGATGAAGCTAAGTCTGCAATTAAAAAGGAGAATGAAGATGCTTAAGGTGTTCATAGGATGGGATTCTAGAGAACAAGAGGCTTATGATGTGTGCGTGCATTCTTTGAAAAAACATTCCTCTGTAGAATTGGATATCCAACCAATTGTCCGAAGTGTGCTAATAGACACAAAAGAGTATTTTAGAGAGCAGCCCGAACAAGCAGCGACTGAATTTGCTTATACCAGATTCTTAACTCCTTATTTGTCTGACTACAAAGGATGGTCTTTATTTATAGACTGCGATTTTTTGTTCACTAAAGATGTCGCAAAATTATTTGATTGTCGTGCAAACAACTATGCTGCTATGTGTGTTCAGCATGACTATATCCCCAAAAGTGAAACCAAGATGGATGGACAAAAACAGGTTTCATATCCCAGAAAAAATTGGTCTAGCTGTATACTGTGGAACTGTTCTCATCCAGCCAATCGCATCTTAACTCCTTATGTTGTCAGCACACAAACTGGAGCTTATCTTCATAGATTTCAGTTTATTCCAGACCATGAAGTTGGAGACCTTCCTCTAGAGTGGAACTGGCTAGAGGGAGAGTATGATAAACCAGAGACCCCACCTGCAGTAGTACACTTCACCAACGGTGGGCCTTGGTTTGAAAATTGTCAAGACGTAGACTATGCAGACCTGTGGAATCAATCCTTAGAAGAAACGAAAGAAAGTTAGTGCTACAACCACCTATAACTATTACGACCATAGGAGGCCATATGTCTCAACATCTCTGTAAAGCATTTGCTCAAGGATGCAGGGGAGATCTTACTGTTTGCGACAGCAACGGAAATTTTACTGTGCCTCCGAGTCTTAAACGCAGCTGTGATAGCATTGCCACATACGGAATTCTAAGGGGTAGCGGTGAAGCAATGAAAAAAGCAAAGGATTTTTGGTATATAGACCACGGATATTTGGGGGCGAGGAAAGCCCCTCTGCTTAGCGGATATTTTAGAATCACCAAAAATGCCCTCTGGCACAACGGAAAAGGAGACCATCCCTCAGATAGACTGGAAGACATGTTAGCTTCTGCGGGGCCTGCTAGAATTAGGCCTAGAAAAAAGGATGGAAAAAACATAATATTGATTCCTCCTTCACGATACATGGCTCCCTACTTAGGACTGGAGAACTGGGCCAACGAAACTATTTCTAAAATAAAGAAGTATACTGACAGACCCATAATAATCTCGTCTAAAGAAAAGAACCCGATCTATCAAGCCCTAAATGACGCATGGGTTGTTGTCACAGACCACTCCAATGCCGCAGTAGACGCCCTTATGCACGGTGTTCCGATAATCATGACAAATCCAGATAGGGAATATGGCAAGATTAAAAATATAGAAGAACCACTTTTTGATCACAGCATACTAAACAACCTCTGCTACAACCAATGGACTATTGCAGAGATTAAAACAGGAAAGGCTTGGAGGGAATTAGTAGAATGAAAGATGTGTTATATGTAACAAGTTTTAGCAAAAAGCTTTATGAAGCCACAGGAAAAGGGATAATTGATTCTTTTAGTCTTTATCAAACTGAAAGCGATATATTGATTACCTATGAAGGAGACATTGATCTTCCTGATGATGCAAGATTTATAAAACATGACCTAGGAACAAATACTTTTTTAAGTAATTGGATCGAGGAAAATAGAGACATTATCCCCATAGAGTACGGAGGAGATATTCCTTCATCACAAATAAAAGGACTCTGGAACAGAAGAGCTTCTTTATGGTTTAGAAAGATAGTTGCCCTACGAGAGGCTCTGAGGTTTAAAGATGACTACAAAGCAATAGTCTTTTGTGACTGTGACTGTCTGTTTCTTAAAAAAATACCTAACAGTCTCATTTTAAAAACCTTTAAGAGAAAGGATGAAAATAAGAATCTTCGGAACTCTGTTTCCGCAAAATCTTCAGCACCTCTTGATAATGATTTTTTTTACCACAAGGGGCCGCACAGAGATGCCATTGAGTCGGGATTTATGGGGTTTAATTTAGAAAAAAATGGAGAACAATTCATAAAACTATTAGTTGAATGCTTTTATAGTAAAGATTTTAGAAAATACGATAGGTGGGATGATGGATATGTGATAACACAGGTTCTAAAAGAAACAAAAGGTATTTTTGGGATAGACCTAATCGACCCTGCTCTACCCGCGAATTCTCATGTTGTTCCTCTTGGGCCTTTTGCTTCTCATATTATTCATGCAAAGGGGATACACACCAACATATACGGGATATTTGAAGGGGATCCAAAAGACCCTTATCGACATACAGGGGGTTGAATTTATGAATAAATTTCAAAATTTCGGCATTGTCCATCAAACCCACAGCTCACGATATATAGCTATGGTCAGCGATACAAAATATCTACCCAGAGCCAAGGCACTAATCAAATCTATTCAATCTAATTCTCCAGATGTTAATATATGTATAGCGATGATTAACCCATCAAAGGAAGAGGTTGATGATATATCTTCTAGAGGTGTCAAGCCCTTTGCCGTGTTCAAAGATCTAGACAGCACTCCGCGAGGGAAGATTTATAAGGGAAAGGCCGAGAACAACGATTCACCCAGACAATTTAGCGACCTGATGTCATTCTGCGCTAATTATAAAATACAATTTATAGATGAGCTATTAAACTGTGAAGAACACAACATAAAAAAGCTCATCATGATGGACGCTGACTCCATTGTTAGAAAAAGCCTAGATAAACTATTTGACTCTTTAGAAGATTGTGACATTATACTAAGACAAAGACCGGGCTATGCTAAGCATGGAAGACTGATGGCTGGTGTCATGTGTGTAAATAACACAAGTGCTTCCAAAGATTTTTTTGCAAAGGCGTCTGCTAAGGCGCATGAGATTGGAATGACAAAATGGTGGACTGACCAGAAATCGCTGCACAAAGCATCTAGTAAATGTACAGGTCTTCGCCTTCACAATCTACCAAGCAGCTACATAGACTGGGAGTTTAGAGATAAATCTCATATATGGGTGGGAAAAGGGGCTAGAAAAGACAATAGCCGAAGATATATAGGAGAGGAAAATAAGTACTTATGATTGGACTATTTGTCCGAGAGCCAAAGGCAAAAAACTATATAGCCGATAATGCATTCGCCGCTATCGAACACGGCTTACAAAAAATGAATATTGAATACTTTCGTCGACTTGAGAGAGAGGGGTATCATAAATGCGATATAGCTATTGTGTTTAGCGCGGTCGTTACACACCCTAGAAAACGGCTAGGCTGTTTAGAAAGAAAAGAAATATACGAGAGACAAGGAAGCCCAAAAAAGTTGATTGCGATAGAACGAGGGTTTATAAAAAGAAATCTGTATCATTCTGTAGGGTGGAATCACATCAATAGAAATGCTGATTTTTGTAATACTGAAATGCCAAGCGACCGATCAGAGAAGCTGAACATAAAACTTCAAGACTGGCGAAGCGGTGAAAATATCGTCATTTGCAGTCAAATTCCGTGGGACGTAAATGTTCAAAATACGGATCATCAGAAATGGTGTAATCAAATAGTAAAAGAAATCCGTAAATTCAGCGATAGAACAATAGTATTCAGACCCCACCCGGTTAAGCCAAAAGCTGTGGATCCCCCTTCCGACACAACTGTTTCGTTTAAAGATTTTCAAGAAGATCTAGTCAATGCTCATGCTGTTGTTTGTTACAACTCAAATTCTGCGGTAGAGGCAGTGTTGGCTGGGGTTCCTGCGTTTGTGTCCAACCAATCTAGTATGGCTTGGGAAGTATCAAATCATGACATATCCGACATAGAACTTCCAAAGCTTTTTGATAGGGCTCAGTGGATAAATAACTTGGCATACTCTCAGTGGACAGTTGATGAAATGGCAGAAGGTCTTCCCCTAATTCATCTCGGCATAAAAGGAGACTAAAAATGAATGTATTATATGTAACAACTTTTGATCCACGATTATTTAAAATGTGTGCCAAAAGGATGGTGGAAAGCTTTATACAAAACGCAGAAGGCTTTCTCATGACATGCTACGAAGGCAATATTGACATACCGAAACACGAAAAAATAATTCCGCAGGATATAAGCAACGACGAATTTCTGGCAAGGTGGTCAGAAGAAAACGCAGACATTGTACCTGCACAATACGGTGGTAAAAATCAGGATATTAAGTTTAAGATAGGTACGCTTGGTCAGTTTAATTTTAGAGCTTCTCGATGGTTTAGAAAGATAGTGGCTTTAAATAGAGCTTTGAGTGTATATGATAATTATGACGCTGTGGTTTTAATAGATGCAGACACTGTTATCATTAACAAACTTACATCTGACAAAGTACGTAAAATTTTTGGAAGCTCCGAAGCGATATATCATCTTGGCGAATACAGGAAGAGGCAGCCGGTTGTTGGGGCTTCTGGGGTAGAATCGGGAGTCGTCGGATTTACGGGAAAAGACGGCAGGGAACTATTGGGCAGATGGGTTGAGAAGTTCAAGACTGGAAAATTTAGGGAATACGCTCGATGGGACGATGGCTATGTTTTGAGAAAGGTCGTTGAGGAAAGCGAAGACCTTAATATTCGAGATCTGAGTGGAAATACGCAGAGCATTAACGTTGTGGATAAGGGGCCTTTTCGGAAGTTTATTTTTCATGACAAGGGCAAAACCACGAGGGAGATTTTTAATAGAGGGCTTTTCTAATGCCATTTAGCAAAATGGCAGAATACTTGACGTATTCATAGAACAAAAAGGATTGAGGAGTAAAGAATATGGAAGAACATTTAGGAGGACATCAAGGTAGAACTTGGGCGGATGAGGGGTGCCTTCGTTATGCTGTAAAAAGTTTTGGTATTGTAGATATGATTGATATAGGATGTGGGCCCGGAGGGATGAAGCCCTTAGCAGAAAAATATGGGGTTAGCTGGTCAGGTATAGATGGTGATCCGTCCGTAATACAAGAACGAGTGTTAATCCATGATTTTACCAAAAGTCCTGTTTTCAACCTTCCTAGGTTTAATTTGGGTTGGTCTGTAGAATTTCTAGAGCATGTAGAGGAACAGTATATGGATAATTATATGCAAATATTCTCCCGATGCGATCACGTCATCTGCACCGCAGCCCCACCCGGATGGGGAGGGCACCACCATGTCAACGAGCAGAGACAAGAATACTGGATAGATAAGTTTAAAGATTATGATCTATATTATGACCCTATAGTAACAATGATAATGAGAAAAAAGTCTACAATGCGACGCAAGCGTAAACAAAGCTTTATGGAAATGACAGGAATGTATTTAAAGAAAGAGCGATAAACATGGGACATAAGACACTGACTGGAGCAATACAAGGAAAGTTTTGGGGAAGCACTAGATGCTTCTTTGAAAACTCCACAAGCGAGGTTCATTATATTGAAGCCAACGAGGGAGGGTACTGTTCTAGACACTACCATAAAGACAAATGGAATAGATTTATAGTGCTTGAAGGAAAACTAAAAATCACCATATACAAAGAAGAGAACGAAGATATCACAATATTGGAAGACGGAATGTTTTCCGACGTTCCGCCCGGAGTAGAACATAGATTCGAGGTTCTTGAAGACACTAAGGCTTTAGAAGTCTATTGGGTAAATGAATTGAACACTAGCGATATAGTTCGCGTTGATAGCGGAGGGATGAAATGAAAGAACAGTTCGCAGAATTAATATTAAACAATAAATTTTGTGTAGTTGGCAACTCCCCCAAAGAAACAGGATCCGGAAATGGCTCGTTAATAGATTCATATGATATAGTCATAAGATTTAAGAACTACGATACCACCGAAGACCATTCAGAAGACTACGGAAAGAAAACCGACGTTTGGTCAACCCCTTTTAACCTTACCCAGTTCTACCGGGATCCAGCCCAATACAAAGCTTCTTTGTGCTGTCTTCCCCTGCATATACCGAGATGGAGGCTGTACTTTGGTAAGTGGAATATAGACTATGATGTGCTGGGCAGGTATGAAGATGTAGTGCAATACGTACCCCACAAATGGTTTGAGGAAGTTTGGTATAAATATGAATCCGGACAACCAAGCTCCGGAATAATCACGCTGTACTGGATGTATAAAATATTGGGAAGGAAGTTGAAAAGCGAAGACTTGTTTGGGTTCGGATTGTTTGACCCCGAAGAGCCCCACCATTATTTTAACCGTAAAGAAAGCGACATCTCTAAAGAGTGGAGAAAGAGCACCCATCTAACCCACCCAAGAAAAATAGAAAAAAGAATTTGGAGAGAGATAGTAGAATGATATTACTAACATGTTACTGGGAAGTCAAAGACAAAGACAGGAATAAGGAGTTGATGGCCACCTTGTCTAATAATGTAAATAATAAGAATATAGAAAAAATATATCTATTCTTAGAGGACGACAAGAAACCCCCAATAGAAGATGACAAAATAGAAATCATTGAAGACTTTGGAAGGCCCACATATTCTGAGCTGCTACGGTTCTGCAACAAAAACCTAGAAGGCCAAAGTTGCATAATAGCAAATACAGATATAGAGTTTACTGACAGCCTAAGCCTTATAAGCGAAATAGATCTAAAGGATTGCTTTTTGTGTTTGAGTCGATGGGAATTGATGGAAGATGGATCTGTGACATACCATAGGTCTGCAGACTCTCAAGACTCTTGGGTTTTCAAAAGCCCCGTTCCTAAAGGGATGGTGGATGAAGCGAATTTCTTTATGGGACAACCGGGATGTGACAATAGGATAGCATTTCTGGCTAAAAAGTTTGGTCTTGTTCCTACAAACCCCTCTCCTGTAATAAAGACAATACACAGACATTTGGTAGAACATAGAACCTATGGTCTCTTTGATAGGCTGGGTGGTCGTTATTTAAGGGTCTACCCCTGCGACGACTGGGATGTTAGTAGGATCGGGCTTGATATTAATAGTTATGAAGCATACACAGAAGATTTCTAGAGTAGGATAGGTGTATAATAAGAAGGAAATTTAACGATATAACGGAGGTGTGATATGACGAAAGACATTTCTAGAACAAGGGCCTCTCTTCACGATCTACATGAATACAACATAGACTGTGAAAATAGAGAAATCTACCTTCACGGATACATAGGGCCTGAAGAAGGTGAGCCCGGAGTAGACTATCGAATGGCAGTCCAATTTGAAAAGAACCTGCTGTTTTTATCCAAGGGCTCAAAAGACCCAATCACAATACAAATGCACACCATAGGAGGAATGTGGCATGACGGCATGGGTATATTTGACCTGATAAAGGCCATAGACTGTAAAACAACGATCATAGGATATGCTGAAGTATCCTCGATGAGTAGCATCATCATGCAAGCCGCCCACAGACGCCTCCTAATGCCCAATACAAGATTCATGGTACATTACGGGGAGATGTCTATAGAGTCCAACAGCGTGTCCGTGAAGTCCGCTGTAGACGAAAATGAGAGACTCAACGAACTAATGCTTGAGATATATGCCGACAGGTGTTCTAAGGGGAAAAGATTTAAGGACTTTACCAAAAACCGAATCAAAAAATTTCTAGATACTAACATGAGACAAAAGCAAGAATGGTACATGTCAGCAGAAGAAGCCGTCGAGTGTGGCTTTGTTGATGGCATCTTTAAAGGGAGACAAGAATGAACTGGGAAGAACTACACAATAATAGCACACTGGTTGATCTACACAATCACGCCACCATGAAACAGAGCCTAATGTTCCGAGGCCTCGGGGGAAAGAATGAAAGATTTTTAACTAAGATTTTCAAACGGGCCTTTTGGCCTTTCTCCGCCCGTTCAACTTTTGACAAAATGGTAGCTGGTGGGATGGATGTTATCTTATCGACCAACTACATCCCTGAAAAAGAATGGTTAGATGACCAAAGTCTAGTAAAACTCGCCCTGTTGTTTGCTCCTAAAACGAGAGAGCATGTTTTTGATCCTTCCTATTTCCAATCTACTCTCAATATGATGGACGAGATGGAAAGAGAAATGAAAAAGTGGAATGAAAGTGAACCAAAAAGAAAATGCATACTAGCAAAAAATGTGAATGAATTAGAGAATGCTCTAAGTGCAGAAGACAAACCAATGGTCTTTATACATTCGGTAGAAGGCGCTCATAGTCTGCAAGGAAATTTAGCAGGGAAATTGGAGGTTGGAAAGGATGCCTCAGAATCGAGAGTTGAGATACTGGGAAATCTGGAGGCTCTAGCGGAGCGAGGGGTAGCATATTTAACTCTAGCTCACTTCTATCCCAACCAGTGTGTTCATCCGGTGTTTCCTTATCCTGAGTATGGGATTAAAAAGGGGAACTGGGAACACTTGATGGAAGGGTGGGATATGACTAAGGGATTAAGTGAATTGGGTGAGGAAGTAGTGGGGAGAATGTTGGATCTAGAAATGATTATAGACATCTGTCACTGTACTCCTGTGGCTAGAAAGAGAATTTATGAAATAGCTGAGGGAAGGGGGGTTAAAGGAGGGGTAATTTCTACACATACGGGGGTGTTCGAGATAAATCCTAACCCTTATAATCTGGCGGACTGGGAGATTAGGTGGATGGCGGACAATGGGGGGTGTATTGGGGTCATATTTATGAACTACTGGCTGAGTCCTATAGATACGGGCTTGGGAATGAAATACATAGAGAGGACAATTAATCATTTAATAACAGTGGGAGGGGAAAATGTGGCGGCGATTGGTACGGACTTTGATGGATTTACAGATCCCCCGGACGAAATGGTGGATGTGAGCCAAATGCCTAGGTTGACAAGATATCTGGTTGCTCTGGGTTATAGTGATGAGGTCATAGGGAAGGTGCTAGGGGGAAATGCAATGTCAACGTTGAAGAGGGGATGGGCGTAGTGGAATGATAATTATTGCTGGGCCGTGCGTCATAGAGTCCGAAGACGTCGTTTTAAGGACTGCCGAGAAGTTGAAGGGGATTTCTGGGGCTCTTGATGTGGATATAATATTTAAGGCGTCTTTTGACAAGGCGAACAGGACGAGTATTAGTTCTTATAGGGGGCTTGGTATCGACAGGGGGGTTGAGATATTGGGAAAAGTTAAGAAAGAGTTCGGTATGAAGATACTTACTGACATACATTTGCCAAATCAAGCAAGAAAAGTTGCAGAAGTTGTCGATGTGATACAGATTCCGGCGTTCTTGTGTCGTCAGACAGACATGTTGGCCGCTGCCGCAGTGACGGGTAGCATAGTAAATGTAAAAAAGGGACAATTTATGGCTCCTGAAGACATGGGGAATGTGGTCAATAAGCTGGAGAGTTTTGAGGCTAGTAAAATATGGCTTACCGAAAGAGGAACAAGCTTTGGTTACAATCGGCTTGTCGTAGATTTTACCGGCATTCCTATTATGCAGGGAACAGGGAGTCCTGTGATCTTTGATGCAACCCACAGTGTTCAGAGGCCGGGAGGTCTGGGGGATAAGAGTGGGGGGAATAGGGAGTTTGTAGAACCTCTGGCAAAGGCTGCTGTGGCTGTTGGGGTTGATGGGTTGTTCTTTGAGGTTCATCCTGACCCAGACGACTCTCTAAGTGATGGGCCTAATATGATAAAGTTGTCTGGTTTTGAAGATATGTTGAGGAGGTTGTTGTGTTAAGGGGGATTCTTCTTATTGTCGCTTCCCTACTGTCTCCAGAAAGCAAGCTAACCATCGAGGATAGATGTGATTATATAGAATTCAATTCTTTTGACTCTTCTGGAAATGGGAACTATTATTCTCAGATTATATTTTGGGAATGGAGGGATTCTGGGGTCGCTAACATACAAAAAGATTTAGCAGGAAGAAAAACGGGTTTGATTACGTATTCAGGGGGATTTTCTGTTGTTGATTGGCGGATGTTGAAGAGTGAGAGGAGTCCAAACGCAGTCAGCGTCACAGTTCTTCGTTATCATGGGGCTCCGGGCTTAATCGGGGTTATATTCTGGGATAGTAAAGATAAAATATTTAGGAAAGTTGTTGCAAAGAGGATTATTCACTCTAAAGGCAACGATAGGGAGCAAGAAAACGCAGGATTGTTCCCATCTAAAAGCAGAAGAGGCCTATCCGGGCCCAAATAAAAGTGGTCGTTTGCTATAGGGGCCCCTATCTGATATAAAAGTGGTCGTTTGATCATTTTCCTTGCTTACTTTGTTTGCACCACCATGCGATTATCTACTATGACAAGGGCTATACGAAAGCAGTTAAAAAAACCCCCCCTAAGTATTTCTACAAAATTATGTTATAGCTATTGACATACTCATACGCCTATGTTATACTATGTGTATCATGAGTGAGTATAACTATGTGTTATTAATTAGAGAATAATTAAAGATTACTATTGACAACTGACGATAACTATGGTATACTTAAAGAATAACGATTAGGAAATTTAACCCAAGGAAACGATTATGTCATTCTCAAAATTCGATACAATGATTACCCATGAAGAAACCTTCTGTGAAGAATGGGATGCTATATGTACTAACGATTGGTTAGCTGCTCAGGAGGAAATGGGAGTGGTAGTGGTTGATGAGGGTATGCTAGAGATGCTTGAGGTATGGGATGAGTATGAGTATGATACCGATAACCTAGCTGCTGAGATAGATGGCTAAGCAAATGGGCGGGCCCCGGCCCGATCAGCCGTAAGTACTTACTACACAAGGACTTACAACACATAATAAATACTTGGCTTTATTCTGAGAAAATGACTGATTTGGGGTTGATTGATTAAAGATTATCTGCTAAAATGACGATAATAATAGTATAGGAGTTACTTTGTTAAGGATAAAATAAAGGTATAAAACTTTGAAAATAAGCCTAATTGCTATTGACAAAACTACCGATTTAGTATATAATATAGCTATAACAAACAACAAAACTACACAAGGAAACAAGACAATGACACTAGCACGATTTATGAACTACATTCTATACACTGACAAGAAACCTGATACTATTAGCTCACGGCGTTGGTGTGCTATGAAAACATCAGCCGAAAAGAACTTCAAAAAACTTTGAAAATAAGTACAATTGCTATTGACAAAACGAACAATTTATGTTATAATGAACACATAAGAAACAAACAACGACCTGAGCCTTTAACCAAGAAACGAACTAATACAATGTTGTAAACTAAAACGGTAGCCGTGACCGGCGATAGAGTCAAAAACCGTGACAGTATCGGGA
>Ga0302118_10000221_pt1 | contig 26704 bp, 20 predicted proteins | sample AG5_331_MG_FD_203126 | JGI IMG/M metagenome (GOLD analysis project Ga0302118, IMG submission 203126) | Marine microbial communities from Western Arctic Ocean, Canada - AG5_33.1 | ecosystem: Environmental > Aquatic > Marine > Oceanic | place: Canada: Western Arctic Ocean | collected 2017-10-01 | reverse complement strand
CGATTTAACTACTGCAAACAATGCACTTCGACAGACATTACGAGATCAGAGTTGGCTCACTTACGTTGTGATGAAAGAGGACTACCAAGTCGAAAGTTGGCTCACTAGCTACACGGAGACTGTTGAGTCAGAACCAGATGCTTCAGGCTTAATCGCTGTGCAAGTGGTGGGTAACCAGGCGGTATTCCAAGTTCACGGATTACAACAGCCTCAGCCTGGATTTGCATACACTCTATGGCTCATGGGAGATGGTACCTCTAGTCCGGTTGCTCAGTTTGAAGTAAGCGAAATCGGATCGGCTACGATTGCGTTCTTGCTCCCTAGACCTCTTATGTTTTACTCGAGCGTTAGGGTGACTCAAGAACGTTTGAATGGCATTGGGATTAATCCGACGGGAACGATGGTTCTTTTCGCCGAAACCAATTGATCTATACGGGGAATCTTTAGAATTATGATCAACCGTTGGATAGTTGATCTGATGGCTGATTAGCGATTGTGAGTTATTCTCATTGACTACGGATTCAGAAGTTGTAATTTGGGCGTGCGATTGTTGTGATGCGGAACTGGTTGATCTTCATTGCAAATTACGTTGCGATAGCTGCGGTTTCATGAGGGACTGTAGCGATCCTTGAGTCGGATGATTTAGCCGTTATAGATCTGTGGATACATGTATCTTGAGGACTTTAAGATCACTTCTTTGAACATGCTCAACTTTCACACGCTACCAACATCAACTAAATCTGTTCCAGCAACATTTCTGTTGTTAATTGTTGTGATTTTCGCCGGTTGTTCGAGCGACGAACCAATACAATTTCCGGTTCCAACGCCTATACCACCACCAACAGCAACGCCGGTTCCACCACCACCACCAACAGCAACCGAGACGATAGCGCTTTCACGCGCTGCCATGATCGCCCTTGATAGCTTTAATTTTCAACTGACTCATGAATCGGGTCACACGACGCTCTCAGGTGCTCTACAGCTCACTAGGGCTGGTGGTCTAGTCGCAATAAACGGTCTTGATATTGAAGCTGAAGCCAACATTGGCCGGGCGTTCGTGAAGGTCAAGGCTGTGGTCATCGGTGAGCAAACTTGGATGACCAATCCACTGACTGGTGTGTGGTCGGAAATAGCGGCGGAAGACAGTCCGTTTTCGTTCCTTGACCCGGTGAAACTCGTTGCCGATATTTTAGGTGACACCCAGCAGGCAGCGTATTCATCGGATTCGAAATCGGCTTCAGCTGGTGATCTGATCGTAACCGGGACGATTCGAGCGCAATCGCTTGCGGCACTTGTTGGATCGGTGGATCTGGACGCTGTCCCAAGCGTAGTTCTTACACTCGACCTAAGAAATAAACGTCTGAAGAAAATTGTTATTTCAGGGCCTGTTCAACCAGAAGACGAGTCCGATACGATCAGGGTAATAACGCTTTCCGAGTTCGATGAGCCGGTTTCTCTGGAACCACCTATCTAGCCAATGTTTACTAGGCTTCGGCAACTCGTATCGCCCTACAAACTGCTGCTTCCGTTGTGCTTCGGCGTGTTTATTGCCGCCGACGATATGACAGTTGTCGTCACACTTCTTCCCGACATGTTGGCCGATCTCAGAGTTGGAGTCAGCGAGTTGGATAGGGCTTCCTGGTCTATCACGGGCTATCTCATTGGCTTCACAGCGGCTATGCCTTTGATGGGGCGAATATCTGATCGAACCGGATATCGCAAAGCGTTTCTTTTAGCGATGGCCGTGTTCACGCTCGGATCGGCGCTTGTGGCTGTTTCGCCTGACATTCCGAGATGGCTGTACGGCGGCGCTCCTGAATACAACTGGTTGATAGGCGCTAGGGTATTTCAGGCGATTGGTGGCGGAGCGGTAATTCCGATATCGATTGCAGCCGCAGGACAATTAGTCGATGGTAAACATCGGGCGATTGCGTACGGGTTGATTGGTGCGAGTGCCGAAGCTGGGGGCGTGTTTGGGCCTTTATGGGGTGGCGGTATAACGACTTGGTTCTCGTGGGAGTGGGCATTCTGGTTTAACATTCCATTGACTCTGATCGCATCCATTTGGATCATGCGAAACCCACCGGCTAAACGCAACAACGTGAATATAGATATACCAGCAGCTACCGTGTTTGCTGCTGCATTGACGACACTGACGATCGGACTGGTTCGTATCGGCGAGCCTGACGTTTTGATGGCGGCTTCGTTAGGAGCTACCGCTGTTTTGGGTGTTGTACTAGTGATCTTGAATAACCGGGCGCAAGATCCTTTGTTCCCTAAAAATTTGTTCAAACTTCCGTCGTTCAATTTCTCCAACCTAACTCATTTTCTCGTGGGAGCAGTTTTGATTATTGCCATGGTGACGGTTCCATTAATGGCAGCTTCTGTATACGAAAAATCTCCGCTTGAGGGTGGATTACAGCTACTGAGAATGACGTTCGCTATTGGTGTGGGTGCAATACTTGGCGGCTACATTACTCAACGGTTTGGCGCACGCTTGCCAGCGATGGTGGGTCTTGTGATTACGACGGCAGGGTTCCTGTTTCTATCGAGCTGGACAGTCGATATAGCAGAACCGGCACTGACGATTCATTTAGCTATCACAGGGGTCGGTCTTGGCCTACTTGTGTCACCGATCGTTGAAACGGCGCTCTGGGGTGTTCAGAACGATCAGCGTGGAGCGGCTTCGGCTCTGTTGAGTGTGTCTCGGATGATTGGAATGACAGCAGGACTTGCGTCTATGACTGCGCTTGGCACAGTTCAGTTCCATGAATTGGTTACCGATGTACCGGCGTTCTCGCTTGATCCGGAGGTACAGCAGCAGATTATAGATAGTGCCACCTATGCCGGCGTTGCCGTGTTCACACGCTTCTACTTGTACGGTGCTGTTCTATCGGCAATGGCTCTGATACCAGCGTGGTTTATGACTCGATCGAAGCCGGTTTTAGGTAACGAGAAGAACTAGTCGCCTGAGGCTTCTCGGCGTTTTTCTGCACTGCGTTCAGCTTCGAGCCGTTCAAGACCGTATGAGCTGTGGTCAACGTACGTCATAGCATCTGCAAGAGCTTTGTGCCCTGCTTTATCTCGAATTAGTTTGTGCATTTTCTGACATACGCGTCGGTAGTCCGGGTGACCTTGCTGAGAGGTTCGTAGCTCCAACATATGGAACGCTTCACGTACGTTGAACTGCATTGAGTAACGTAGCTTGAATCCGAACGGAACAACGTACTGAGCGACATCAGAGCCGTGCTCGTTAAGCACTGTTTCGTGGAACTCGCTCATACGTCCCATTGCTTCGCCCCAACGCTGAGTCCAGCCGACCTCTTCGATGGCTGCTGGTGTGGAATATCCGTGCTTGACGCCGAGGCGTTGCCAGTCAACGGTCATCATCCGGTGTCGTTGCAAATCGCGGAAGCTGCCGAAATCTGAGAGCACATCGAAGCGGTAGAACGAGCGTTCCATTCCGCGACCTGGCTTATGCCGACGGTTTTGTCGATCGCCGGTGTAGGCTCGAATCACGTCTGCTTTTTCGGACTCACTCATTTCGTTGACGATTGCCTGGAGCTGAGCGTCGGAGAGATCGGTGTGGGCGTATAGAGCTGCGGCAGCGATCTTGTTTTCAGCATCGTGATCCCATTCGACGAGGCTTACTTCTTCGATACTGTGAGGTTCAACGTCGATGCACGAAGCGATGCGTTCCATTGCTTCGTGGTTCTCCTCAAAGTATCCCGACCAAACACCGCCACGGTCTGGAAGATCGACTCGTTTTAGGAACGATGGAATAACTTTACGAAGTTCTTCGAGCATCATTCGGGCATAGTCACGTGCTTCTTCGAGCGGGTGACTGTTCATGCGAATCAGCATGGATTCGAATGCCTGACCAGAGCCAAAGATTCCTACGTTGGAAGTTGTGGCTGCAGGAAGGAGTCCACGCGCTGAATCGCACGCTTTGGCCCGAATCGATGACGTATAGATAAATTTAGAGTCGCCATCTTGTTTCGGGAACTGGTTTTCAAAAAATGTTACACAGGTGTGAACTAGCTCGGAATACTCGTCGAACAGCCAATCCATGGTCTTGGTGTATTCGGCGGCGAGTGGGCCAGTTTCAATTTCAGGCGGTGCGGTGTAGCGAAAACTACCGCCAAGTTTCTGATCGTAGAAGATGTATCGGGTTGACTGTTCGAGATATGCGGTGAGGCGTCCCCATTCAAGTATTTTGGTGAGGATGTTTGATGATTGTTCACATGCGATGTGAGCGCCACCGAGCTGCGCTACGGAGTCGTCGCCGTATTGCGAGAAGACTCGGTCGTAGAGGCCTTCAGCACGATTCAGTGAGACTAGCTGTTGGCTGTCTGAATCTTCAGAGAGTTCTTCGATCGGTATTTCTGGTTGATCGTAAAACTCGTCGAGGAATAATCGTCGAAGAGATTTTGGAGAGCGGCTATAGCGTGCGAATAGTGCACCTTTGACGACCTCGGGGAGGTTGGTGAGGGCGAATACGGGGCCATCGATATTCGTAAAGAAACGGCTAAGTACCGCTCGTTCTTCCGTGCTGAATGTTTCCCGTACGTACATCGTCTGTGAGCCTATCGACTGCCCTGCGGTTTCGTGCAGGAAGTTTGATGTTCGTTGTTCCGTGGCTCTCGATATTGAAAACCACGGAACCTTTACAATAACTATCTAAATCCCTAGAGCATCAAGCGGGCTGGGTTTTCGAGGTTTTTCTGAAATTCACCCATAATAATCGCAGCCTCGGCGCCATCGCCAACTCGGTGATCGGCAGAGATCGTGGCTTTCATTACTTTGCCTACAACGATCTGTCCATCCTTGACGACTGGCACTTCTTTGACTGCTCCGACAGCGATAATTCCGGCGTTTGACGGAACGATGATCGCAGCGAAGGTGTCGGTTCCGAACATTCCAAGGTTAGATGTGCCGAACGTGCCCTGAGTCATTTCTGATTGAGTGAGCGAACCGCCTTCACCACGAGCACGCTTGCCCATGTCTCGAACTGCTCGTGAGATCTCGATTAGTGACATGTTCTGTATACCAATGACAGCCGGAACTATGAGACCTTCTTCGAGTGCGATGGCGACTCCGAGGTTGATGTCAGAGTGACCGATGAGCTTGTCGCCATCGAACGATGAGTTCCACTTCGGGTACTTCAGTAGAGCAGCTGTTACAGCCTTGAGCACCATGTCGTTTACAGATACGCGGTCACCATCGTCAACGATTGCTTCGTTGAGCTGCGCCCGGAATGTCATGGCAGGGCCCATGTTTACTTCGTGGGTCACGTAGTAGTGAGGAGCCTCTGTCTTCGATTTGACGGTGACTCGAGCAATTGCCTGACGCATTGAGGACAGTGGAGTGTCGGAGCCGTCCGTAACGACTGCTGTACGTCCGCCTGAAGCTGCGAATACTGGAGAAGGAGTGAAATTATCAACGTCGGACTTCGTGATTCGTCCGCCAGGTCCAGTTCCGGGAACTGCTGAAATATCGATGCCCTTTTCTTCTGCGATCTTACGAGCGATTGGTGAAGCTTTTACACGCCCGCCCGAAGCTGGAGTTTCAACTGGTGCAGGGGCAGGGTCGGCCTGTTGTACAGGTGCAGGTGTCGGTGCTGCAGGAGCGACAGCGGCTTCAGCCTTGGGCGCTTCGCTGGCAGTTGCTGCGGCTTCTGGAATTTCATCGGCGGCGTCACCGATGAATGCGATGATGGTTCCGACTTCAACCATTGTTCCTTCTGGAACAACGATCTTACGAAGTAGACCTTCTGCGTATGCTTCCATTTCGACGACGGTTTTGTCGGTCTCAATCTCGGCGATTTTATCCCCACGGCTAACCCCATCACCCTCTGCCTTTAGCCATTTGGCGATGGTGCCTTCGGTCATGTCGGCGCCCATCGAGGGCATAGTCACTTCACTGATCAAATCGGCACTCCTGCGGGAACGATTAGTTCGCAAAAATCGTGGGTTCGGCTCACTCTATCGACGTGTCTTTTAAGACTCGTCGATAGAGGTTACACAAGAATCCGGTAAAGGTGAGCAGGTTTACGTATGAATAGCGGGATTCTATGGGGCAGATCGCACTAAGATTTTTTGCGATTGCTTACTCGAGATTTCTGACGTCTACCCTTTGCAATCACTCTCATCAATCGCTCGTGTTCGGTTTTGACCGTTGGATCGTGCTTCGATTCATCGTGCTTAAGCTCACGTCCCATTTGTCGGTAAGAATCCAGCCGTGCTCGAGAAAGTTCGCCTAAAGCGATGGCTTCGAGGATAACGCAGCCGGGCTCACCAGAATGCTGACAGTCGTTGAAACGGCACTTGCCCATGTACTGCTCAACTTCAGAAAATGTTTTCGCCAAAGCATCTTCACTTCCGGAAACCAGAGCGATAGAACGAATACCTGGAGTGTCTATGAGTACGCCGCCGTTTGAGAGCGGCAGAAGCTGACGGGTGACGGTTGTATGCCGACCTCGGGCATCGGATTCACGAATTTCTCCGGTATCCATCGCTTCGTGACCTATCAGGTGGTTTACCAATGTAGATTTGCCGACTCCTGAAGCTCCGATCAGCACTACTGTCGTCCCAGATTCGGTGTAGATGCGGAGTGGGTCCGTACCATCGCCGGTGATTCCGCTAACCGCGAAAACATCTACGCCGGGAGCGGCAAGTTGGGCCTGTTCGATAACGGTTTCGGGATCGAGTTCGTCAAGGAGATCGGTTTTGGATAGGACGACCACCGGCACGGCTCCGCTGGCCCAAACCAGTGCGATTTCACGTTCGAGTCGATTGTTATTGAAATAGGTTGCAGCTTGTACAACGAATACGGTTGTGATGTTCGCGGCGAGTACTTGTTCATCGCCTTCTTCTTTTCCGCGCTGGACACGTTTTCTAGCGAGAAGGGATGTTCGCTGTAGTACAAGTTCGATTTCGTCGGGGTCTAGGTCTTCGCCCGGTCGGATCAGGACCCAATCGCCAACTGTTGGCTGGGCTGGTTCGACTTCGATTTCTTCATCTTCGTGTGCGATACGAGCGTATGTGCTTACCGCTCGATAGTCGGTTGAGTTTGCGTGAACGAAAGTCGAAATTCCGTCGACACGAGCCACTCTGCCGGGCAGGAGCTCTGGATCTTTAGTCGTGATCGCAGTGAATCGTTCTCTTACAGCGTCGGTTAGTCCGTACTGAACAAGATTCGAGAGGTTGCCACTAGGCTGAGAATTAGGTTTGATAGATTGCGGTTCTTGTTCGTGCTCTGGTGAAATGTTGTTCAACGTAGCTGTTCCTTAAAGTCACACGGGGCGATCGGGGGAACCTGTCGCACGTCGTCGCATATATACCTAGACGAGAGAGACGACTGATTGATCTGAGTTGGCTTTAGAGATAGGCGCGTTTGGGTAGAAATTGAGTTCAAGTACATTCATTGAAACGTTCCTCCCTAGGCTCAGTCGCCAAACTGCGGAAACTGACCTAGTAGTTGTAAAGTTGACTCTAATTGAACAAATCTTACAGCGTTACCGTGAATTGTTCAGATCGACTCTCAAGAATTGGTGATTGCCCGGCGTTGGAATAAAGCTGAAGAGCTTTAGAGTCCGTAGCCGTCAGCGACTGCGGTGAGTACGTTGTCAGCGTCGACGAGAACTTCTCGTTCGAGTCCTCGGTTGTAAGGCCACGGTACGTCGATTGAACCGACGCGCATTACGGGGCCATCGAGCCATTCAGATGCTCGTTCTTGAAGATCGGCTGCGATCTCGGCCATCACGCCACCTCTTCGGCGAGCGTTATCGACAACTACGACTCGGTTCGTTTTCTGAACCGAGGCGACGATAGCGTCCATGTCGACTGGACTCAGTGAACGAAGATCGAGGACTTCGGCGGATACGCCGCGTGAGGCAAGTTTATCGGCAGCGTCGTTTACGGGTCGCATGCCGTAGCCGTAGGAAACTAGAGTGATATCTGAGCCTTCACGAGTGACATCGGCTTTACCGATTTCGATCTCGTAGTACTCGTCGGGAACTTCGCCCTTGGCTCCGTAGAGCAGTGCGGGTTCCGCTACCAAAACAGGGTTATTGTCCTTGATTGCCGAACGCATAAGACCCAGCGCGTCGTATGGGTTCGAGGGGCACACGACTTTCATACCGGGTACTTCAGCAAGCCATGTTTCGAAGCTTTGCGAATGGGTTGCACCCAACTGCACTCCGGCGCCTGTAGGTGCTCGAATGACCATTGGAACACTGATTTGACCACCCGACATGTATCGGAGGTTTGCAGCCATGTTTACGATCTGGTCGAACGCTACAAGTGTGAAAGATATCGACATGAATTCAACAATTGGTCGAAGTCCAGCAGCTGCAGCTCCGATGCCAGCACCTAAGAATGCCTGCTCGGAAATCGGTGTATCTTTGATTCGTTCTGGGCCGAATTTCTTTAGGAAGCCGTCGGTTACAGCATAAGCACCACCGTATTCACCGATGTCTTCGCCCATCATGAATACGCGAGGGTCGCTTTCGAGTGCTTCCTCGAGTCCTCGTTTTAGTGCTTCTCTAAGAAGAATTTCTGGCATAAGTGTTAGGCGAGTACGTCGTTATAGATTTCAGATAGATCGGGATCAGGGCTCTGTTCGGCGAATTCGACCGCTTTGGCAACCGCTTCATTGACTTCAGCTTTGATTTCGTCGATTTGATCAGATGTCACGAGTCCGCGCTTGATCAGTTGAGCCGGGAACGTAGCAACAGGATCGCGTTCTTCCCACTCTTTCACTTCTTCTTGCCCGCGATACTTCTGGCCATCGGCGAGTGAATGCCCGGCGAATCGGAAGGTTTTGGCTTCAATGAATTGAGGTCCTTCACCGTCTCTGATTCGTTCGACAGCAATTTCGGTTGCTTCTTTGACCGCTAGAACGTCCATGCCATCTACTTCGGCAGCAGGGATTCCGTAAGTCGCCATTCCGGGGTAGAAGTCGATTCCACCAGCTCGGACTCGTTCGATTGACGAGCCCATTCCGTACATATTGTTTTCGAGGAAGAACAGTACTGGCAGCTTCCAAACAGCTGCCAAGTTCATAGTCTCGTGGTAGATGCCCTGGTTCGTTGAACCATCACCGAAGAAGCAGATAGTGAGGGCGTCGGTCTTGTTGTATTGCTGAGCAAGAGCGAGTCCTGCTGCGAGTGGTAGCTGTCCGGCAACGATTGCGTGACCACCCATGAAGCCTTTTGCGGCGTCGAATAGGTGCATTGACCCGCCCTTGCCTTTGGAGGTGCCGGTTGCACGTCCAAAAAGCTCAGCCATCGAACGGTTTACGTCGAGTCCGCGGGCAAGTGCGTGACCGTGGTCGCGGTAGTGACTGACGACGTAGTCATCTTCTCGAAGAGTTGAAATAGCTCCGACACCGGTGGCTTCTTGCCCGATGTAAAGGTGAAGGAATCCGCGAATTAGTCCCTTTGAATAATTTTCTCCACAGGCTATTTCGAACTGGCGGATGAGGAACATCTGCCGGAATAGCTCTAGGTGGTCGGCCTTCCAAGTTACGACACTTTCATCCAAACCAGCAGTACCGCTCTTTTTGCCGTTCTTTGACGACTTAGCGGTTTTTGAGTTGGATTTTGTGGAACTAGCCATAAATTATCTGATACGGGCAAACAAGCTAACGACGACAATTAAACTACACAATTGTTAGATCAGCGTACGCGGGTAAACGATCATTCTAACGGAATAATTAAGATTTTCTAATGTGATGCCAGTTTGTCGCCGCTAAATTAGCTGCTTGTAGAACATTGACGAGGAGCATGGCGATTGTCATCGGACCAACGCCACCGGGAACCGGTGTTATCGCCGACGCTAATTCAGATGCACCTTCAAATTCAACATCGCCGGTTAGGCGGTAGCCACGTTTGCGGGTGGAGTCTTCGACTCGGGATACTCCGACATCGATAACTACTGCGCCTGGCTTCACCATTTCGGGCGTTATCGCACCGGGGAAACCTGCTGCAGCGATCAATACGTCGGCACGTAGAGTTTCGGCAGCGATGTCTTTGGTTCCGGTGTGGCAAACAGTAACTGTTGCATTGGCACCGACGCCTTTTTGTAGAAGAAGAGCTGTTAGCGGCATGCCAACCAATTTACTCCGGCCGAGGATGACGACCTTGGCGCCTTTCATCTCGACGTTTTCTTCAACGAGCATTCGCTGTACGCCGAGTGGAGTAGCAGGGGCGAATCGAGTTTGCCCGAGCATTAGGAGTCCGGCGTTTTCGGGATGCAGGCCATCGACGTCTTTTAAGGGGTCGATGGCGTGGATCACTTCGTCTTCGTTGAGGTGCTTCGGTAGTGGAAGCTGAACGAGAATTCCGTTTACTTTAGGATCGGCGCTTAGGCCTTCGATAATTTCGATCAACTCTGCTTGAGATGTTGAAGCGTCACGTCGGATGGTTTCGGTTACGATGCCGACCTTCTCGCACGCTCGTTCTTTTCCTTTTACATAGGAGTGCGATGCGGGGTCGTCGCCGATCAGAACGACGGTGAGTCCGGGAACGGTGCCGTACTTGGATTTGAATTCGGCAACACCGGCTGCGACTTCATCATGGACCTTTGAGGCAACGGCTTTACCGTCGATAATTCGTGCTGACACTTTTGCTTGGCCTCTAGGTGGTTTGGGATAGATGAGGTTCCGAAATTAGTAATAACGTCGATAAATCGTAACCGAGAATTGCGTTAACAAGTATTATTTCGAACATCATTTGAACTCCTATCGACGAATTACACCGGGGGGCACCGAGCGCATGATCTACACAGGAATCGATTTAATCGAGATTCCAAGAATTGCTGGAGTGCTAGAGCGCTACCCAGAACGCTTCCTTGCGAAGGTGTTTACTGAGGGCGAGCAGCGTTACGCAAGTGGTAGCGCTCATCAGCTTGCGAGTAGGTTCGCTGCCAAAGAAGCGGTGATGAAACTACTGGGAACTGGCGTACGTGGTGTGCCGTGGAAATCGATCGAGGTAACTCGAAAACGTGGTGGTCCTCCTGAGATCGTGTTACACGGATCGGCGAAATTACGTGCCGAGAAGATGGGTATTACTCGAATTGCGTTGAGCCTTTCGCATTCACGTGAGCTAGCTACGGCTTCGGCAGTTGGCGAAGCTAGAGATGACGCTTGGAAGCCATGAAACTTGTAACAGCCGAACAAATGAGGACTATTGAGCAATCGTCAGTTGCTGCTGGTGTATCGCTTGACGAATTGATGGAAAATGCAGGGCTGGCTGTGGCTGAAGCTGTACGAGATAAGTTTGGTGAGCACAGTGAATTGTTCGGCAAACGAATTGTTATTTTGATTGGCCCGGGTAATAACGGTGCAGATGGTTTCGTTGCTGGGCGGCATCTTTCAACGTGGGGCGCAAAAGTGACAGCGGTTTTGTGCGCTGGGCGGAAGTCGCCAGATACCAAGCGTGATTTCGCTGAAGATGTGGGTGTTGTGGTTGTAGATGGATTAGGTGATTCGGGTGGTGAGTCGCTGCGACAGTTGCTCGACACTGGTGATCTTATTGTGGATGCGATCTTGGGCACGGGCGCATCACGTCCTATAGCCGAACCGCTTACATCGATGCTATTCGGGGCAGTCGAATCCGCTCTGCCTGTCGTCGCTCTCGATTTACCTACGGGATTGAACTCCGACACTGGTGAATTTGATGTAGCTGGACTGCCTGCCGACATAACTTTGATGCTTGGATATCCCAAGTTGGGTCACGCTATTTCAGGCGATCCAACGGTTACGGGGGAAGTTTCAGTGTTGGATATCGGGATACCGGATGGGCTCGACTCTCCAGTGAAGGCCCGGCTGCTGACTTCGGATGTTGCTGCTTCGCTTTTACCTGAACGACCAGTTGATAGTCACAAAGGCACATTTGGCTCGGTTTTGATCGTTGGTGGTTCACAGGAATATCTCGGTGCAGTGACGATGGTGACGGATGCTGCGACTCGTTCAGGTGTTGGGCTAACTTTTGTTGCGACGCCTGAACCTACGCATCGGCACGTTGGGGGCGGTATTCCTGAGGCGATGTATCGTTCGTTGCCTGTTGGTGATGATGGTGCTTTGAAAGCGTCGGATGCTGCAGGAATAGTTCTTGATTTGGCCGAACGTTCGACATCAGTGGTACTGGGTCCTGGTTTGGGAACGAACTCTTCGACTTTTGAATTTCTTTCCAGCGTGCTTGCACAAATCGACTTGGCAAAGCCATTGGTGCTCGATGCGGATGCACTGAACATCGTTTCCAGAACTTATAAATGGTGGGAACGATTTGAGAATCAGGCGGTACTGACGCCTCATCCTGGCGAGATGAGCAGATTGCTTGGTATTTCAACTCAGGAAGTGCAGGCGAACCGTGTTAGAACGGCTCTAGAAGCAGCGAAGAAATTTGACAAGGTAGTCGTACTCAAAGGGGCGGCGACTGTTGTTGCTGCACCGGATGGTCGACTCAACGTTTCACCGTGGGTGAATTCGGGTCTCGCCAAGGGCGGGAGTGGTGATGTGCTGGCGGGTTTACTTGGTGGACTACTGGCCCAGCAGCCTAATGATCTGTTCGATATGGCTTCGCTCGCTGTGTTTATTCATGGATACGCAGCTAATGTCGCACGAGATGAGTTTGGTGAAATGGGGATGCGGGCGACCGATGTGATCGAGCGTCTTGGTTCGTTTACCAAAGACGTATTCGAGGTTGATCGCTTCTCGGAATAGTAGAAATTGCAGCCTCTAAACACCCGTTGGCGTGTAATTGTGCGTGTTTTCTGATGCAACGCTCTTATACTGGGAAAAGTGACTTCTTTACTCGCTGTCGATATCGGCAACACGAACATCACGATCGGTGCCTTTACCGATCAAGAGCTGACCGCCACTTGGCGATTGGCTACTCGCGAGACTCGTACCATCGACGAACATGCTTGGGCGCTTCAGGGCGTACTGCGTTCAAAGGGTGTTGAGCCCAGTTCATTTGATGCAGTAGTTATCTGTTCAGTGGTTCCACCACTCACCGAAGATTATGTCGAAGCACTATCTTCACTTGCAGAGGTGAAACCTCTTGTTATAGGACCCGGTGTACGAACAGGAATTCGTATCCATTACGACCGAACACAAGACGTAGGTGCCGACCGAATTGTCGACGCTGTTGCTGCTCACCAACTTTACGGTGGGCCCATTGTTGTAGTCGACATTGGGACTGCGACCGTTTTCGATGCCATTACTGCTGAAGGCCACTACATCGGTGGAGCTATATCACCGGGTATGGAAATAGCAGCAGATGCAATGTTCCGCAACACATCGCAATTACGGCGTGTTGAACTGGTGGCTCCAGATCGAGTGATCGGGCGAAGCACGGTTGCTTCGATGCAATCGGGGTTCGTATTCGGATTCGCTGAGTTGATCGAGGGGATGTTGACTAGATTCAAGATGGAGCTACACCCAGACGCTCCCGACGACGTTACAGTTGTGGCAACTGGCGGCCTCGCAAACTTGATGGCCGAGCACACAGAATCTTTTGATCACGTGAACCCTGAATTGACTCTTGTGGGTCTTCGGATGGTTCAGGAAATGAACAACGCCTAGAACTGGCAAAGGTGCCTGACATGTCGCCTGAGATTAGCCCGATTCAACCTATTTCACGTCCACCTCTAGAAGGCAAGACTATTGTTCTTGGCGTTACCGGATCGATCGCTGCGTACAAGGCTGCAGATGTAGCCAGCAAACTGATTCAGGCTGGCGCAATTGTTGAGGTAATAATGACGACCTCAGCGATGGAGTTTGTGGGGAAATCTACGTTTGAAGCGCTTACACATCGTCCTGTGACATCGGGACTTTGGGATGCTCATTCTGAGCTCAGTATCGACCACGTTGCGCTTGCATTGCGCGCTGATTGTTTACTGGTCGCTCCAGCAACTGCCAATATTCTTGCGAAGCTTGCGCTCGGCATTGCCGATGATCCGTTGACTGCGACTTATTTGGCTACTGAAGCCCCTGTGATTGTTGCTCCTGCGATGGACGCAGACATGTTCGACAGCCCTTCGACACAGCGAAATATTACGACCCTGAAGAACGATGGCGTGACGATTGCAGGCCCTGCCGAGGGCAGGCTGGCGTCGGGTTTGATAGGAAAAGGTCGACTTGTTGAAACAGATATGTTGACCGGGCTTGTTCGGCAAGTCATTGGTAGGAATGGTGATTACGCGGGTCGTCACGTGATTGTGTCGGCGGGCGGAACGAAGCAGCCGATTGATCCGGTTCGATACATATCGAATCGATCGACAGGGAAGATGGGCTATGCCATCGCTGAAGCAGCCCGTGACCGTGGTGCGAAGGTAACTCTTGTTACAGCTGCCAATATGTCAGTGCCAGCGGGCGTTAAGGTGGTGAAGGCTTCAACTGTCGACGACATGCGTGATGCGATTTTACCGATTTCATCAGACGCTGATTTGCTCGTAATGGCTGCAGCTATTTCAGATTTCACACCGGCTCAAGTTTCTGATCGTAAGATCAAGAAGCAGGGTTCGGGCGGAATTTCTATGGAGTTTGCGAAAGTCGAAGACTTCATGCCGCTTGCCCAAGGACGCAAGCTTGTGAAGGTGGCGTTTGCTGCTGAGACGAATGATCTCGAAGCGAACGCACGGGCGAAGGCCTCGCCTAAGGGTGCGGCGTTCGTCGTTGCCAATAATGTAGGAGAGCCGGGAAGCGGATTCGGCACCGACACGAACAAAGTTACGTTCGTCGATTCCAGAGGAAAAGCTGAGCCTCAGCCGCTGATGGCAAAGCTCGATGTGGGTCATGCAATTCTCGATCGTGCTCTGCCTTTGTTGGCAAAACGCCAGTCGTAATCATCTTTTTCCCGCTCGAATGGCCCGTTCTGCTCTATTCATTGATCGGTCTACGTGCCCACACCGTGTCGTTTGCCCTTAGAATATTCGCAAGTTTCGTGTTGTTATTTTGCTGCAAGCAATTGCTGCCCCAGATAGAAGTTGAGGTGCCCATATGAGGCTTTACTGGAAAGAGAAGAAAACAGGTATCGACCTGATCGTCGAGAACGACGAGGGCGATACATTTTCGGTTGGTGGCGTTCGTAACACAAAACGTGGAATCGAGGCATTAGCAAAAACCACTGGATACGACCCAGGCCGTGCAGTCAAAGGTCTTGAATCTATGGAAGAAGGTCGAACGTTCGTTGAGCAGTTCGAGTCGTGGCGTGAGTTCTTCCCGGGTGATGTGCTTTCGATCGAACCCGATATAATTCCTCTCGAACAATAACTAGAAAGCGGATAGTTCAATATGAAAACCGTTGATCAGTCGATTATCGCAACTTTAGCCGAGTACGATTCAGCCACAGTCCAAAACGCAGGAATCCTCGTTCGGGGCTACATTCCTGCGGACTATGACTACACGGATGCCCGTGTGCATGAATACGTTTCGCCGGGCGCTAAGCCAGCTGTTGGTTATGCTCTTACATCGACGTGGACACCACTTTCTGGTGAACAGAGTGATGGTTACGTTAGTAGGGACTATTTCGATTCGATAGCGAATGCTAACGTTCCGGTTATCGTTGTTCAGCAGGATGTTGATAATCCGTCGGGACGTGGTGCGATCATCGGTGATGGCATGGCGTTTCAGATGGCGGCACTAGGTGCTGTAGGCGCACTGGTTGAAGGAAATGCTCGGGATATTCCGGGTATTCAGCAGGCCGGGCTACCGCTTTGGGCTACCGGACGAGTTCCGGGACACGGTCCGTTCAACATGATCGAGCACGAAGTGTCGGTGACAGTTGCGAGCTTGAACATTAACCCCGGCGACATATTGGTTTGTGACGCTGATGGCGCTACGCGCGTAACGGTAGATGAAGCCGCTGATGTGGCAAAGATGTGTGCTGAAGTACGTGCCAAAGAGAGCGTATTACACAAGTTCTTCTCTGTTCCAGATTTCACTCCGGCTATGTGGGAAGAATGGCAATCGAAGGGCTAGTCCTCTCGATATGCAACGAAAAAAGACCGGAGCAAATAATTGCTCCGGTCTTTTTCTTTAAGTTCTATTTCGGGTTTGTAGCCCTCAGACGATTACTTCTTTTCAGGAGCTTCGGCAGGTTCGATCTGAGCGGCGTATCGCCAGTCGGCAGTCGGAATTCCCGTAGTGAAGCTGATTGATTCGGCTCCACCAGCAGCTGCGACGTCGTCGAGTACTAATCGTAGATTTGACTTACCAGATTCATCTGCTTCAAGCACGAGACTCAGCAACTCACGGTTCAGACTCACGCCGCTTTCGCTCTTAGCTTTTCGGATCGCCGAGATGGCGTCGCAAGCGGCTGGGAACGATCCGGGCTCTTCAGGTGCCGGAATCGAATCGAATTCTTCGATAGTAGGCCAAGGGGCTTTGTGAATTGAAGGGTGCCCAGTTTCTTCGGCGAATACCCAGCTCCACACTTCGTCGGCAATGGTAGGAACGACCGGAGCGAACAAACGAAGCACGACGTTTAAGCCGAGTCGCAATGTTGCGACAGCCGAAGCCCTACCCGTAGGGTCGTCCTCTGAACGAGATCGTCGTTTGAGTAACTCGATGTAGTTATCGGTGAACGCACCCCAGAAGAACTTTTCCGTTTCACTGAGTGCGACCGAGAATTCGAACTTCTCGAACGCCTGACCTGTCGTGCTGACAACTTCCTTCAACTCAGCAATGAATGCTCGGTCGAGTTCGTTGGTGATAGGACCTTCGTCGGCGGTTTGAGAGAGCACGAATTTACCGGCGTTGTATAGCTTCGTGACCAGCTTGCCACCGATCTTGAAGATTGACTCGTCGTGAGCGGCATCGGCGCCGAGCTTGAAAGAGGCCGACCAGTATCGAACGGCGTCGGCACCGAATCTTTCGAGAGTATCGACTGGCGTTACGACGTTGCCTTTAGATTTCGACATCTTCTTACGGTCAGGATCAAGTACCCAGCCGGAGAGGTTGATGTTGTGCCACGGAACAGATTCTTGGTGCAACATCGCCTTTGCGATTGTGTAGAACGCCCAAGTTCGGATGATGTCGTGTCCCTGTGGGCGCATGTCCATTGGAAAAAGTGTGTTCATCTGGTCGTCTTCGTCGCCCCAGCGTGCAACGGTTTGCGGGCTGAGTGATGAAGTGAACCATGTGTCGAAAATATCGGGTTCACCAGCAAATCCGCCAGCTACGCCACGTTGGCTTTCGTCGTAGCCGGGAGGTGCGATTGATTCGGGGTCTACTGGCAGCATGTCGGGAGTTGCGATTATTGCCTGATTGTACTGAGGTTCGCCTTGGTCATCGAGCGGATACCAAACTGGAATGGGTACTCCGAAGTAGCGTTGGCGCGAAATACACCAGTCAACGTTTAGATTCTCGGTCCAGTTTTCAAAACGCTTTCGCATGAATTCTGGGTGCCACGTGATTTTGCGGCCCATCTCGATCATCTTGTCGGTCTTATCGAGCATTCGTACGAACCACTGGCGAGTGGTTAGATATTCGAGTGGACTGTCGCCCTTTTCGTAGTAGCGAACTGGGTGCTGAATTTGCTTAGGTTCTTCCTGAAGAGGAGCTCCGTTGCCGGTCGCCGAGTTTTCAGGATCACGCATTAGTTCAACAACTATTGATTTTGCGGATGGCGTGCGCTTGCCGACTATCTGCTGATAATTCTCGTTGGCTTTCTCAGGATTTGTGCTTGCCCAGCCGTCGCCGCTTGGACCGCTGAATTCATGGTCGAGTATTCGACCGTTGCGGCCGAGAATTTGTCGAAGGTCGAGACCTTCTTTTCGCCACCATGCAACGTCGGTTTGATCACCGAACGTACATACCATCAGAATTCCGGTTCCCTTTTCAGGATCGGCTTCAGTACTTGGGAAGATTGGGACTTTCGCGAAGAAGCCAGGAGTGATCGCATGCTTACCGAAGAGTCCCTTGAATCGAGGGTCATCGGGGTGTGCTGTTATGCCGACACAGGCAGCGAGTAACTCTGGTCGAGTAGTTGAGATCACAAAGCTCTTGGTTGGGGCGTCTTCTTCGAGCACTCCGAATTCAATATCGTGGTACGCGCCGCCCTTTTCTCGATCTTCTACTTCAGCTTGAGCAACTGCTGTTTGGAAATCGACGTCCCACATGGTTGGGGATTCGAGCTGGTAGACGTGTTTCTTCTCGTACAGATCTAGGAAGCTGCGTTGTGCGATGCGGCGGCTTTTATCGTCGATGGTTGCGTATTCATCTGCCCAGTCGATCGAGTAGCCCATACGGTCGAACGTTTCTTTGAAGACTATTTCGTCCATCTCGGTTACGACGCGACATAGCTCAATGAAATTCTGACGGTTGATTACTAGCTGTTGTTTTTTCTTGAGTCCTTTTTCAGCTCGTGCAGCTTCAACATCGAGGTTTTCGATGTATGGAACACCGCGTTCGGCTCGAACCATGAAGTAGTTCTGTACACGGCGTTCAGTTGGGAGTCCGTTGTCGTCCCAGCCCATTGGGTAGGCAACGTTCCAGCCTGCCATGCGTTTGTAGCGCGCTATGAGGTCTTGGTGTGTGTAGGAGAAGATGTGGCCGATGTGAAGCGATCCACTAACAGTTGGTGGTGGAGAGTCGATTACGAACGACTTCTCACGTGGTGCGTTGGGGTCGCGTTTTTCTACACCCAGTTCGCTCCAGCGTTTGCGCCAATGCAGTTCCCGCTCATTAATATCAAACCGCTTTGGAAGATCGCCAAACTCTATCGACTTCAATTTCTTTTCCTAATTGGTCTTATCGACCAGTACGTGCCATTCAAAAACGGGCAATAAAAAACCCATCCACTTCAGAAGTTCTAAACAAAACTTCATCAAAGGACGGGTTGACCGCGGTACCACCTTCTTTGCTCACTACCTTGTTCTTGGCATGTGAACCACTTGATTAGCTGTAACGGAACTACCGGGTGAACCTATCGGTTGGTGTTCCAAATGAAACACGAACTTTCAGTACGCCAGCTCGGAGACGACTTCACGTATTCGAGGGTTCCGGTTCACACCAACCACCGGATCTCTTAGACCCTGCAAACTCGCTACTACTTCTCGTCGAAGCTGATTCGATATCACTTTTAGGCTAGTCGCAACTGGCTTCGATTGCAATGCCAAGATTCACTGACTGACTATGCCTTTCGAGGACGCCTTTTTCGTATTCCCATTTGGATCTGCAGCTCGTCGGCCTGTAAGAGTTTTTTACGGCGAACGTTGTTTTGTCGCATACGTTCGAGTTTTGCGAGACCTTTACGAGTGTCGCTGGCGATCCTTGCGGGGTCGGATTGGTCCATTCGCAGCTTGAATTGCCAGTAGGTGAAGGCGTCTTCAGAGCTGATGCTATGCTCGTCGCGATGTCGCCAGCCTTCACGGAGCTGTTTCATGTCGGTTTCTAGCTTGAAGACTTCCCACAACTGTTCACGGGTGTTGCCGTAGAGCGTTTCGTAGGCGAGTTCCAATGATTGATCACTTAATGGTCGACCCGCGCCGACACGGCGATGAGTAATCTCTTCTTCCACTGCGACTATCAGTGCTTGCTCGACTGTTATTCCGTAGAAATATGAGAGGTGTGATCGGAACTTATCGACTCCAACAAGTCGCATAAATTCGGGTTCTTCAAATCCGGCAAATAGGACGGGATCGGAGAGCCATTCCCACCATATTTCGCTTTCGATTACGGTGCCACATTCGGTCAGCAATCTTTCTGCAAGTAGCCGCCAATCGAATGCCTCGCCACCGATTAGATAGTCGAGCTGTTCACCAGCTAAGTTCTCGTTTGCAAGCGGCCATTTCGCTATTGTTTCAAGAACTGAATGTTTCCACTGTTCTTCAGTAGATCCAGAGCGTTCGAGGTCGGCTTTCAGGCGTGATACCACCTGATTCGCCTCTTTTGCTGAGGAGCTGGTTGTTGGGCTTGATTCTTGACTACTGACCACGGGATTCGTTGAATGCGTAACGTTCTGATTTAGGGAGCTTTAGGAATGTCATCAGCTCGACATAGCTGAGTGTGTTGATGACTCGATTGGATTCGACCCAACCGCGGATTGCAGTGCTTACGCCGAATCGCATGTTGTTGAATTGCGACGTTCGATGCGAGTCGGTGTTGATAGAGAATATTACACCCAGATCGACGGCTTTCCGTACGTGATCAGCCCTCAAATCTAGTCGGTCTGGAGATGCATTTATCTCCATGACAGTGCCCGTACGAACCGCAGCTTGGAGAACAGCGTCTATATCGATTTCTACTGGGGATCGTTTACCCAGCAGGCGCGCTGTGAGGTGGCAGATTACGTCGACATGGGGGCTTTCCATCGCATCGATTACCCGCTGAGTCATCGTTGCGGTGTCTTGGTCCATTCCGGAGTGGATTGAGGCGATTACGATGTCGAGTTCCTCGAGAAGATCGTTGCTGTAGTCGAGCGAGCCGTCGGGTTTGATATCCATTTCAGTACCGGTGAGTAGGTTCATTCCGGCTGCTACAGCGGCGTCTCGAACGGCGGTGTTGTGGGCGCGGAGCATGTCAGGGTTGAGGCCGTTGGCGACTGTTGCACTGGGCGAGTGATCAGTGATCGCTATGTATTCGAGTCCCCGTTTTTTGGCGGCTTCGACCATGCCTTCCATTGGGTATCGACCATCGGACCAGTTGGTATGGGAATGGAGGTCGCCAAGGATATCTTCGAAGGTGATTATTTTGGCGAAATCTTGGCGGTCGGCCAGTTCGATTTCACCGGAGTTTTCTCGCATCTCTGGAGGAATGAAATTAATGCCGAGACGGAAGTAAATTTCTTGCTCAGTGGAGGCTGAATCAGGTGAGTCGTTTTTGGCGTCGAGTAGTCCGGTGGGAGTTAGCTTTAGTCCGTGGTCGGTGGCTAGCTGTTCGAGTTGGATTCCGTGTGCGATAGAACCGGTGGCGTAGACCAATGCGCCGGCGAAGTCTTGAGGCGAAACGATTCGTATAGAGAATTTGAAGCCGGTTATGTCTGTATATTCTGCCGTTTTGTCGTGGTGAGAGATTACGTTTTGGACGTTGGATAGGGTTATGAAGGCATCGATTATTTTTGCGGCGTCACTGTCGTCAGATGCGGTGCACAGAATGTTGATATTGCCGATGAGTTCGGCGGCTCGGCGGACGCTGCCGGTGACTTCGATTTGGGTAATATTCAGGCATCTCGCTTGCAGTTCATCGATGACATCTTGAGCTGCTTGTGACGCCGGTCCGATTCCTATTCGCTTTCCTTGTTCGATACGAACTTTCGTGTGGCGAAGGATTTGGGCTGCGCCCTTTTTACTTATACGAGGAAGCGATTGGAATTCGCCTGATTCGATCGAGGCAGCAAGTTGTTCGTAATTACTGATTCTAAGTTGAGATGCCGCGGTTACCGCGATTTTTGGTCCTATACCGGGGATTTGAACCAGTTCTAAAACGCCGTTTGGAAGTTCTTCCAGAAGCCGTTCTAGTAACCCTAGCTTGCCTGTTCGGACAAGTTCTTGGGTTTTATCGACGATTGCTTCGCCAAAACCGGGAATTGCACCTAATTTATCGGTGTCTTGTACGATATCGGTAATAGGGTACGAAAGGCTTTTAATTTCGTCGGAAGCCTTCGAGTGGGCACGAACTTTGAATACGTTTTCGCCCTTGGCCTGCAAGAGCACGGCGACATCGGCAAATACCTGAGAAATCGAATTGTTGTCCATGTCCAACAGGTTATCGCGCCGGGGCGTTTGACGGGCAATCCCGGAACATGAATCTACTTCAGGTTGGCGTGGACGAAAAAACTAGGTGAGCGAGTAGGCGTTCTACTCATCACCGTCTTGTTTCGCTTGTTTCTTTTGGAGTCGGTCGATTTTGCGTCGTTCTGATCGTGACATCTTGCGCCCATCCGGCGTATGTGTTGGAACTTGAGCGAGGCTAGTTCCGCCCTGCTTGCCGCCACCGTGACCGGCGTTGACACTTGCCATAACTGAGTGCTGGCTTGCGAGAGCACTTGCCTTCTGCGTTGAAACATCCGCATCAGCTTTTAATGCGTTAGTTTCAGGAGCCTGAGACGGTGCTGGCTGCTGCGTGAGCGCCACTCGAAAGATCGTTCGTGCAACGGTGGAATTGATGGTGGTGTCTAACGCTGTGAACATATCGAACGCTTGTCGCTTGTAGGAGATAAGCGGGTCTCGCTGCCCTGCCGCTTCAAGCCCGATTCCCTGCCGCATGTTGTCCATCGAGGTTAGGTGTTCGACCCAGTTCTCATCGATCGTACGCAACATGATGGTGCGTTCGAGTTTATGCAGTAGTTCTTCGCCGAATTCGCCTGTGCGCTTGTCGTAGATAGTGTCTATAAGGGAGACGAATACTTCTTCGACTTCTTCAGGACGCATCTCGAAGATATCTTCTTTGTCTGGGAAGCTTTCGGGAGTTGGGAACACTGTCATCAACTCGCGGTACAAGCCATCCACATCGTAGTTTTCGTTTCCGCCGTTGATTCGATCGGCGACTATGGCTCGAATATCTTCTTCTAGGTATCCGGAAATTGTTGGGCGAAGATCTTCGCCGTCGATAACCATGTCTCGAAGCTTGTAAATAACGTCGCGCTGGGTGTTCACTACATCGTCGTAGTCAACAAGATATTTCCGAATTTCGAAGTTCTGTGCTTCGACCTTAGTCTGCGCAGTTTCGACTGATTTCGAGACCATTTTGTTCTCAATTGGAACATCGGCTTCCCAACGGAACAGGTTCATGGCACCACGAATTCGGTCTCCACCGAATCGTCGAACGATGTCGTCTTCAGTCGATAGGAAGAATTGTGTTTCTCCGGGGTCGCCCTGACGTCCGCATCGACCACGTAACTGGTTATCGATTCGACGTGATTCATGGCGTTCGGTACCTAGAACGAATAGTCCGCCCTTTTGGACGATGGTGTCGTGATCGGCCTCCCATCCGGCTTCAGACGCGGTGGTCACATCACGGTTTCCACCGAGGATGATGTCGGTACCTCGACCAGCCATGTTGGTAGCAACGGTTACGGCTCCGGCTTTACCGGCTTCTGCGACGACGCTTGCTTCACGTTCGTGCTGCTTTGCGTTGAGCACGTTGTGTGGGATGTGCTTGTTCTTCAGTAGATCGCCCAACAGCTCTGATTTATCGATACTCGTAGTACCAACTAGCACAGGTCTGCCTTCGTGGTGAAGTTCAGAAATTCGCTCAGCGATTGCGTTCCACTTGGCCTCTTCAGTCATGTAGATGTAATCGCCAAGGTCGACACGCTTGATAGGTCGGTTCGTTGGGATTTCGACGACTTCGAGTTTGTAGATTTTATCGAGTTCTTCCGCTTCTGTAGTTGCAGTACCAGTCATGCCGGCTAGCTTGCTGTACATGCGGAAGTAGTTCTGGAGCGTGATTGTTGCGTAGGTGTTAGATTCACGCTGAACTCGCACGCCTTCTTTGGCTTCGAGTGCCTGGTGAAGACCATCGGAGAAGCGGCGACCTGTCATTAGTCGACCGGTAAATTCATCAACGAGCACGACTTCTTGGCCTTGCACGACGTATTCACGGTCATTTGCGTACACGTGTTCGGCTCGAATAGCATTTTCGGTGAAGTGAGATAGGACATCGTTTTCGACACCATATAGGTTGTCAATTTTCAGATCACGCTCGATGGCAACGATGCCTTCTTCAGTGAGGACAATTGTTTTGCGCTTGTCCTCGATTTCGAAGTGGACGTCAGGGCTTAGGCGTTTTGCCAGAACTGCGAATTTACGGTACTCCTGACCTTGCTCTTTTGCAGGTCCGGATATGATTAACGGTGTTCGTGCTTCGTCGATTAAGATGCTGTCGACTTCATCAACGATTGCGTACGAACGGCTACGTTGAACTCGTCTGTCGGATTCTTCGACCATGTTGTCACGAAGGTAGTCGAAGCCAAATTCGTTGTTAGTGCCGTAAGTAATATCGCAGGCGTAGGCTTCTTTTTTCGTACCTGACTGGAAGTTATCTTCAGGGAGTCGAATTGGCGGAGCTGCGTCAGCGTTATCTTCGTCAAGCTCGGTTTCGGTGTGAACAGGAAGTGGAGCATCAGGATTGAAGACCCAAGATGAATCGTTCTGTAGACATCCGACAGTAATACCAAGTGCATGGTGAATGTTGCCCATCCAGCCAGCGTGCAACTTGGCGAGATAGTCGTTGACGGTAATAACGTGCGCACCATTACCGCTGATTGCGTTTAAGTACGCAGGCAATGTGGCGACCAGAGTTTTTCCCTCACCAGTACGCATCTCAGCGACTCTGCCCTGGTGGAGCACAATTCCACCGATCATCTGAACATCGAACGGCCGCATTCCTACGGTGCGTCTCGAAGCTTCTCGAACCGCAGCGAACGCTTCAGGAAGAATATCGTCGAGGGTTTCACCACCGTTGTATCGAGCACGGTAGTCGGCGGTAACGCCCTTCAGTTCTTCATCGGTGAGCTTCTCGAATTGAGATTCAAGCGAGTTAATCTCGGCAACGATGGGTTGAATTAGTGTGAGGGCTTTTTCGTTGGAATCGCCAACGAGTTTGTTAAAGAACTTGAACATATTCGGATACTAGCTGACCAGTAGAGGCATCAGAAAAGAGTACAAATCATTCACCATCTAATTACCGAGGGTGAACAATTCTCCCACTGAGCGGCCTTCGTGGATTCGCCTAATCGCTTCTCCAAGAAGCGGTGCGACTGAGATTACCTTGATTTTTGAGTTTACTTTGTTCTCGGACAAAGGCACTGTGTCGGTTATTACCAATTCTTTGATATGTGGGATGTCTGTGATTCGTTTTGAAGCGTCTCCAGGGAGAACGCCGTGAGTGGCAACGACATAAATTTCGCTGGCTCCTCGCGCTGTTATTGCTTCAACCGCCGATATCACCGTTCGACCAGTGCTTATTTCATCATCAAACAGGATGACAGGATGATCGCCGACATCACCTATCACATTCATACTCTCGACTCGGTCTTCATTTCCGAGGCGGCGTTTTTCAACGATGGCTAGCGGAGCACTGATTGCATCAGCGAAGTAACGGGCTTTCTTCGATATGCCGATATCAACTGCGACAACTACTGGGTTATCGAGATTGTGTTCGATGAAATAGTCGACCAGTTTCGGCATTGCGGTGAGTTCGTCGACAGGAACGTGGAAGAATCCCTGAACTTGCCCGGCGTGAAGATCGACCATGATGGCGCGATCGGCTCCGGCAGTTTCCAGTAGATCGGCAATAAGTCGACCAGTAATAGGTACTCGCGGCTGGTCTTTTTTATCGGTGCGAGCGTAGCTATAGTACGGAATTACGGCAGTGATACGACCGGCTGATGCACGCTTTGCGGCATCAATCATGATCAACATTTCCATGATGTTGTCGTTCACTGGCTCGACGTCTGACTGCACGATAAATACGTCTTTTTGTCGAACGTTTTCCAGAATCTTCACGAAAGTGTTGTCGTTGGTGAACTTGAATACTTCGACTTGACCGACATCTTGTTGCAGATAGTCGCAAATCTTTTTCACCAAATCCGGGTGTGAGTTCCCAGCGAAAATTATTGGATTTCCGTTAACCCCGTACATTAGATCCCCTTGAACTCTGGACGTCGTTTTTGGCGCAGAGCGCCCATACCCTCAACATGATCTTCAGAGGATAACGTTATTGCCTCGGCTGCGGCGGACATTTCAAGGGAAGTTTCGAGGTCCATCGACATTCCGCGCCGCATCATTGTCTTAGCTAGCCGTATTGCTATGGGTGGTCCGGCAGCTATTTGGTGCGCCATTTTCTCGGCAGCACCTATCAGATCATCTTCTTCGACAACGCTATTTAGGAAGCCGAGAGACTTGGCTTCGTCTACTTCCATGAAGTTGCCGGTGTACATCAGTTCCGCGGCTTTTGCCGAACCTAATAGTCGAGGATATAGCCATATTCCGCCGTAGCCGGGGAATAGGCCTACGTGAATGTAGGCGGCCATAAAACGTGCTGATCCGGTGCCTATACGAATGTCGCAGGCACAGGCGAGATCGAAGCCAGCGCCTACCGCTGATCCGTTTATCGCGGCGATAACAGGCTTTTCCATCTCGTATATTCCGAGGATTACTTTACGGGCGAGTTTGAATCCTCGGCGCAGTGCTTCAGCACCACCGAGGCTTGGTTTATGAGGGCCCTCGCCGCCGCCGCCGGCCATTTCGTCGGTGTCAGCACCAGAGCAGAATGCTCGGCCTGCGCCAGTAATGATTACGGAGCGAATGGAGTCGTCAGCTGCGACTTGTTCGAGATGATGAGACAACGATTCAAGTAGATCGTTACTGAGCGAGTTGAGTCGATCAGGTCTGTTTAACGTGAGAGTGGCGAATCCAGATTCGCTATTCACGTCGAGTATTACGCTCGAGTTCATTGAAGTCCCGACCAGTTGGATTCCAGTGGAATCCGCTAGAAATGTGTCGGAATTCTAGCACCGTCGTTGGTCGAAAATACACGAATAAATACAGGTCTCGATTTGTTTCGAGACTTATGCATTCCACTAGAGAACTGAGACGTTGAAAACACCCCTCGATTGCTGTAACTCTCAATCACTATTCGGGCTGAGGACGATCAAGCAATTACGCAGCCTGTTACCAGGTTTTATGATTGGGGGATAGAAGTGTCATGCGTCGGTCAAATAGGCGTGCAGCCATATAGGCCTAGATATCTT
>Ga0302118_10000220_pt1 | contig 26718 bp, 27 predicted proteins | sample AG5_331_MG_FD_203126 | JGI IMG/M metagenome (GOLD analysis project Ga0302118, IMG submission 203126) | Marine microbial communities from Western Arctic Ocean, Canada - AG5_33.1 | ecosystem: Environmental > Aquatic > Marine > Oceanic | place: Canada: Western Arctic Ocean | collected 2017-10-01 | reverse complement strand
ATCGATGAGGGCTTGAGACTCTCGTTCCCTAAAGCCTTTTTCACCTTCAATGTCAAAAATATGTTCTATTTTAACACCTGTTTTATGGATTATTTCATGATCAGAGTCAAAAAATTTGCGATTAAGCTCATCGGCCAAACGCCGACCAACGGTTGTTTTTCCGGAGCCCATTGGTCCGACTAATACGATATTTTCTAACGTTTTGGCCATTTGGTGTATGTCGATTAATGATCTAGTTCATAGATAGCGCCACAATATGGGCAGCTCGCTTTTCTTAATGCGTCAAATGACAGAAATACTTTTGGGTGCATATTCCATTTTTGTGATTCTTTCGGTGGACAATGAAATGGCAAATCTTCTTTAGAGACAATTCGAAAGCTTTTATGTTTAACTTTACCGTTGTCCATTAGCATTTCCCTTTGGCAATCCAACTCTCGTGTTTCTCACTTCTACCAGCAACACAGTCAAAATATAGAGATTGCAATTGCTCGGTAATTGGACCACGAGTGCCGCTGCCAATTGTATGCTCATCAAGCACCCTAATTGGTGTGACTTCCGCTGCTGTACCAGTAAAGAACGCTTCATCCGCACTGCTAACGTCTTCACAAGTTAGTTGTTTTTCAATCACGTGGTAGCCCAATTCATCTGCCAAGGTAATAATCGTACTTCTAGTAATTCCCGGTAAGGCTGATGTTAAGAAAGGTGTGTAAATAACGCCATCACAAATAACAAAGATATTCTCACCACTACCTTCGGAAACAAAACCATCAATATCCAGCATCAATGCCTCGTCAAAACCCTTACCAAGAGCCTCTTGCAAAGCCATCATCGAATTAATGTAGTTACCGTTGGTTTTTGCTTTTGCCAACCCAGGATTGCCGTGCTGACGAATAAACGAAGAGGTGCAGATACGGATACCGTTTTTCATGCTATCTTCGCCCAAATAAGCGCCCCACTCCCACGCAGCGATCATTACATGAACTTTTAAATTGTCGGCTCTTAAGCCCATACCTTCAGATCCATAAAAACACATTGGACGCAAATAGGCTGATTTCAGGTTATTTTTGGTGATGACTTCACGCTGCGCTTGGTTTAGTGTCTCTCTGTCAAATGGAATTGTCATCCCCAAAATTTCGGCTGAATTAAACCAACGATCGGTGTGCTCTTCTAATTTAAATATTGCTGGACCGCTATCAGTTTCATATGCTCTAACACCCTCAAATGCGCCCATACCATAATGCAGTGTGTGTGTTAATACGTGTATTTTTGCCTCACGCCACTCTACCCACTCTCCATCCATCCAGATGAAACCATCTCTATCCGCCATTGTGCTCATAATAAATCCTAATTCTTTAAAAATATGACCGCGTAAATAAATTCGCAGCCAATAATAATTTGTGTTTGCTTAACTCACATTGATAAATGAATTATACCCATATCGAATTTTTTTTCATCAAATATAACATCATTATAAGAGCGTTAAAATCAAGCGATTATCTACAAATGCATCGTATAGATAGATTGTCAATCACTACTAATTCTGGTTGTTATAAGCTGTAAAATACTTGCGATTCATTGGGATTTGTTAAAGACATGGAATTTAATTTATTTACCTTAATTTTTCTTTTGGCAATTCTTGCCTCAGTTATTGTACTTCTTTGGCTCAACTTTAGACAAGATCGCGCCATTAAGTCAACATTTAATGCTGTACCAAAAGGCTTTGAAGATGCCATTTCACTCGAAGACCATCAAAAAGCAGGTCGTTATACCCAGGCAAAACTGTTAGTAAGCCATTTTGAGATTATTTTCTCTACTATCGTTTTGCTCATATGGACAATTGGTGGTGGTATTAATTTGCTTGACATGTTTTGGCATAATAACATCACAGAATCGCCTTTGGTTCTTGGCACTGCTTTCATTGTGAGTATTATGCTTATCGCCAGTCTAATCGACTTACCATTTAGTATTTATAGAAACTTTATTCTTGAGCAGAAGTTTGGCTTTAATCGTATGACTCTCCTAACTTTTATGATTGACTTGGTAAAAGAGTTGCTGCTAACACTGGTTGTGAGTATTCCATTAATCTTTGCCATTCTGTATTTGATGGATGCTATGGGGAATTATTGGTGGCTATATGTTTGGTTAACGATTAGTATCTTTACCGTGATAATGATGTGGATTTATCCAACCTTCATCGCACCAATTTTTAATAAATTTGCCCCATTAGAAAACAACACTCTTAGAGCTAGAATTGATAATCTACTTCAAAGAACTGGCTTTAAGAATGATGGCATTTTTGTCATGGATGGCTCTAAGAGATCTTCTCATGGCAATGCTTATTTCACTGGTCTGGGAAAGAATAAGAGGATTGTATTTTTTGACACACTTTTAAATGGCATGGAAGATCGTGAAGTTGAGGCTATTCTAGCGCACGAATTGGGTCATTTTCACCATAAACACATTCGTCAACGCATGATCAGCTCTTTTGTTTTTAGCTTAGCGAGCCTGGCTTTACTTGGTTACTTAATCAATCAAAGTTGGTTTTTCTTTGGTCTCGGAATTTCCCTCCCTTCTAACCATGCAGCACTCGTTATATTTAGTCTAATATTGCCGGTATTTAGCTTTTTTATCACACCATTAAGCAACCTAATCTCGCGTAAACACGAATTCCAGGCAGATGCTTTTGCCGCTAGACACACTGATGCTAATGACCTGATATCCTCATTGGTGAAGCTTTATAGAGAGAATTCTTCATCACTATCTCCAGATAAATATTATTCAGCATTTCACGATACGCATCCAAGCGCCACCTTACGAATTGAGCGACTTAGATAAACCCTATGGAAGAGAATTAAACCCCTCCAATGCGAATTAAGCCTTCAACAATAGCCAGTCCACTGAAAAATACCGAATGGCTTTAAATAGAAGACAAAAGTGGCGAGCCGAGAAGGTTCAAAATGAGCGTATAGCTAGAGCCAATAAAGCCTCAGAAATAGCCGAATCAGAGGCAAACATCAGTGGTAAAGAGCAAAAAGGCAGAGTGGTCACGCGTTATGGCCAACGCCAGCTTGTAGAGTCAATCGATGGCCAATTATTCCAATGCACAAGCAGAAGAAATATCAATCTATCAGTCGCTGGCGATGAGGTAATATTCCAACCCACCGACAATGATAACGGCATTGTTACCGCCCTACTGCAGCGCAAGAATGAACTCAAAAGACAAGAAAAAATAATCGCAGCCAATGTTGACCAACTGTGGCTGGTGGTAGCTTCAGAGCCTAAATATCAATTCGACCTGATTGATCGATACCTAGTAGTAGCAGAAAATGCCAATCTACCGATTGCTATTATTGTCAATAAAATTGAGTTGCTTGACGATTTGGAAGATCTGTATAAGGATTTTTTGGTCTATCAAAATCTCGGCTATGAACTGCACTTTATTAGTGTTAAAGATCGCCTAAATTTAGATGATTTAAAACAACAATTAGCCGATAAAACGCATATTTTCCTAGGTCAGTCTGGCGTTGGCAAGTCTTCTCTCATTAATGAGCTTATTCCCGATTTAAACATTAGGGTTAATGAAATCAGCGAAAAAAGCAAACTTGGAAAACACACGACAACCAACACTTGTATTTACAAAATCGCCAGTGGTGGCGACTTAATTGACTCTCCTGGTATTCGAGAATTTCAGCTGGACAACCTTAGTACAAAGGACATTCTCAACGGCTTTATAGAATTTCAACCTCTGCTAGGTCATTGCCGCTTTAGAAACTGTCAACACACCAATGAACCTAATTGTGCAATTAAAGAAGCACTTGAGTCAGGCAACATTCACCCTTATCGATACAATAGCTACCTTCGCTTACTCGAAGATTAGACGACTCAATTATTTCTCGAAAATAACCACTCTGTCAGAGACGATAGTTAATTTAATCTGCCATAATTTGGCTAAATATAGAAATGTTTTTCGACTAAAAAATCCGATATGCGAAGGGTCATTCTTATAGTACCAATCCGTAAAATTCACATTATCCGACAGCATTTCAGTCATTACCCCAAGCACGCCACCAGGGTTTAACATATTGCACAAGCGACTCATTTCAAATGCAGGTTGAGACAAGTGCTCCACAACTTCGGTTGCTGAAATAAAATCATATTTACAATGAAAAACTGCGTCATTCTGAGCGTAAAACTTATCGAATAAGTCGACCGTATAGCCTTGCTCTTCAAACATAATCGATAGCGTTGGGCCTGGACCACAGCCAAAATCAAGCCCTTTAGCTTGTTTGGGCAGCCTCTCTAACAATGGTTTTGCTACTTGCGATAAAAATCGTCGGTAGTCAGCATCGTTTGGATCGTTATTATGTTGATCGTAGCGGAATTTTTCATCGACTTCACTTAGATGAAAAACACTCGGAACAAAAACAAACTCACACACACAGCAAGCGTGGTATTGACGAGTGTCGTCAGTGTGATAAAGTTGGGTTTTATTTGAAGAGCATAAAGGGCAATTATGTGACTTCATAATGCCCTTTTGTAAGGTGTTTTATTAGTGGACGTGACCGTGAGAGATTTCTTCCTCTTGCGCGTCACGGACAGACTCAATACTGACCGCAAAATGCAAGGTCTCACCAGCTAATGGGTGATTGGCGTCAACCGTAATCACTTCATCTTCAATTTTTGTCACAGTAACAACAAAGGGGTGACCCTCTTCGTCCTGTGATTGAAGCTGCATACCAATAGTCAAATTATCAACACCCTGAAGTGCTGAGCTTGGAATTTCTTGAATAGCGTCCTGAAGTCTAAGACCGTAAGCCTCTTCTGGCTCAACTGAAACATCAAGCTTATCACCTACTTTACTGCCTTCCAATGCAGTTTCTAAGCCAGGAATAATGTTACCGTGGCCTTGTAAAAATGGCATCGGCTCTTTACCTTCAGATGAATCAATCACATCACCAGCGTCATTCTTGAGTGTGTAATGCATTGTTACTACTTTTCCATTTTCAACTTTCATATTTTCTCCTGGGGTTTGATACAAAAAAAAGGCCCTACATCTCTGTAAAGCTCTAACGCGATACTTCCTTGTCTTTTGTGTGTCCGAAATGTTAAACAAGAAAGCTAAATTTATAAGCAGTGGCTAATTTTACAGCAAAGATACTTGATAATCTACCCGCTGCTCAAATTGGAAAGAGAGAAACTTACCACGATGAAAAAGTAAAAGGCTTAACTTTGCGAGGCACTTCCGAAGGATTTAGGCAAGGACTGTTCGGGTATGCACTTTTTGATTAGTGCCAGAGTTTTTCTAGGGAGTAATAAAGATTCTGAGGCTAAAAATACTTGGCTCAAGTAAATAATAATAGTGTTATCCCCTGAAGCACGCAAGTCTGAAAGCATTGTTCGATGAGCGCAGCCTTCATAACCTCAACTACTAACAATGGCAAACAGAACCACTAGTAAGAAAGAAATATCATGAAAAAAATCCTAGCACTTAATCAGCTATCCAACTCTATCATTAAGGCCCTGGTTGACAAAAGCGTCTCAATCAGAGCGTAGACGAGTGATGCCACCAATAACAACAAGCTAAAACCAAACAGGTGAACACCAAGTAACTCATAGTCTATAAATAGACCAAAGATGGAAAACACACAAAAAATAAAACTGATAATCCCGTAGGTTTGCATTTGTTTGATGTACTCAATGCGTTTTTTCAAAATTATCAGCTGCTCTTTAGTTTGTACACGACTAAGTTCATTTTTTTGTTTATTCATTTGACGAATTAACAACCCAAGTGTTTGAAATCGATTGGTATAGGCAAGCAAAAGCAAAGAAATCCCCGGAAAAAGAAGTGCGGGTGTTGTTAGATCCATAAGAATTCAACGCATATGGTAAGACTAGATTTGAGCACAATCAAATTCAAGATCTGCAAACAAAAAATTCATGACTCATAAGACGACATGGTGTTTAAATTGCTTGAGGCGTATCTGGCCAAATCTTTTACGCCAGACCAATCACTTCTTTCAACTAAGCTTGGTGGTGTCAGCCAAGTTCCACCCACACACATCACATTTGGCAGTTGCAGATAATCACGCGCATTGTCGGCGGTAACTCCTCCAGTTGGACAAAACTCCAATTGAGGAAGTGGACCGAAAACTGACTTCAGGAAGCTTGGTCCACCTACAATAGACGCAGGAAACAATTTGAGTTTGTAAAAGCCGAATTCCATAGCTGTCATAATTTCACTTACTGTAGATACGCCTGGCAAAAACGGCATATTGCTCTGAGCGCCAAAATCCAACAATTCAGATGTAAAGCCAGGACTAACAATAAAATCAGCACCCATATCAACACATTCTTTAAATTGGTCTACATTGGTTACTGTGCCAGCGCCGATGATTGCTTCGGGGTGGAGTTGTTTTAATTGCTTAATGGCGCTGAGTCCATATTCACTTCGTAATGTCACTTCCAGCACTGTTAACCCCCCCTCGATGAGGGCCCGACCTATTCCTGCGGTTTGCTGCGCATCGTTCAGCTTAAGAACTGGCATGACGCCGTTCATCTTACAAATTGAATCAATTGTTTTTGTGCGCATATATAGTCCGCTAATGAGTGGTGTTATTTAAAATTTGAGCTGCGCCTAGCAGCCCCATGTATCGAGTTGTTGAAATCAAAACAGGTATGTCTGACATATAGCATTGCATGCGACCCTTGTCCTCAAAACATTTTTTAAAGTCACTAGCCAAGAACAACTCAAGAAAATTTCGAATGACACCGCCAGTTATATAGACGCCGCCCAAAGCACCCATATTCAAAGCAGCATCTCCTGCAACACGGCCAAAAATTTGACAAAATAACTGCAATGTATCGTATGCCAACACATCTGCATTAGAGCTTGTCGCAGCACTGGTTATCTCAGCAGGGGTTTTGAATTTTGCCTCTTGTCCACAAATTTCAGCCAGAGCTTGATACAAATTCAATATTCCTGGTCCAGATAAAATGCGCTCTACTGAAACATGTCCATATTTTTTCTGTAAGTGGGTCAATACTTTGAACTGCAGTTCGGAGTTTGGCGCAAAATCAACGTGGCCACCTTCACCCGGAGTTGTCAACCAGCCTTTTGGCAATTTTAACAATCCACAAACGCCCAAACCAGTTCCAGCACCAATCGCCAATCTTTGTCTTTCAGAGCGCATACAGCCAGCATTAACAACCCGCAGATCATTAGGCGGAAGAGCTGTTGTGGCAAGCGCTTGAGCTGAAAAATCATTTAACCAATGAATAGGTATATCGTTTAATGCCGAAGTCACATCATTTTTGCTTATGTGCCAATGGTTATTGGCAAGTTTAAATGATTCCGAATGAACAGCTCCAGCTATCGCAAAACATGCTGAATTAATGGTTACATCCGTAAACTCACTTAAATAGCTTTTTATCGCTTGTTGAAAATTAGCAAACTCAGTACACGGAAAATATCGAATATTTTCCAAATCAGAGGTGCCAACCTTTACAACAGAGAAACGAGCATTTGTTGCGCCAATATCTCCCACTAAATTAAATTGTCCCTTATGTTTTGTATCTTTCATAATCAACCTTACCGCCAAATCTTAAACGTCACAAGCCCTTACTTGGAAGGCCAAAAACAACTTGCGCCGAACTCTGCACTACTTACGCCTTGACGCATGTATGCAAACAACTCACGACCCATGCCATAAGCACTTGTTTTATCGCTCAGCTGAGCGAATGTTCTTTGGCCTAACTCATCTTCACTCACCAACAAATTCAGCTGGTTACTGCCACAATCCAGTGTTATCGCATCACCATCTTGTATTTTTGCGATCATGCCACCGTCAAGGGCCTCAGGCCAAAGCTTCGTGGCAGCCGGAACCTTACCGGAGGCACCAGACAAGCGCCCATCTGTAACCAGAGCAACCTTAAATCCCCGGTCCTGCAGGACGCCGAGATAAGTTATCAGTTGGTGTAATTCCGGCATGCCGCACGCCTGTGGGCCCTGAAACCTCACCACTGCAATCAAATCCTTCTCCATTTTGCCAAGATCAAATGCATCTTTTAAGGCCTGTTGAGAATCAAACACCATTGCAGGAGCAGTTATTTGTTGACACTCCTTGGCTACCGCTGAAACTTTCATCACACTGCGACCTAGATTTCCAGTTAATAGAGTCAAACCACCTGTTGTAGCAAAAGGTGAACTTGCCGGTCGCAAAACATCCAATTGAGCGGAGCTTTTTGGTGCATCTTGCCAGTCAATCTTATTGTCTTTGAGGATCGGCTCCTTGGTGAAATTAGCAAGACCAAAACCTAGTATTGTGTACACATCTTCATGCAACAATCCAGCCTCTAACAGAGTTCGAATGACGAAAGGTACACCACCTGCCGCATGAAACACATTGATATCTGCTTCACCATTAGGGTATATGCGTGTTATGCTGGGAGTGATTTCTGATAATGCAGAAAAATCATCCCAATTGATGATGATGCCGGCGGCTCGAGCAATGGCCACAAGATGCATAACATGGTTGCTGGATCCACCGGTTGCCAGCAGTGCAACAATTGCATTAACAATGGTTTTTTCACTGACGATTTTTGCCAGACTGGCCTTATCTTCTGAGCGGGTTAGCTTAACCGCTTGTTGAGCAGCGGCCTTTGTAAGAACATCTCTGAATTCACCTTCGGGTGGTACAAAGGACGAGCCCGGCAAGTGCAGGCCCATGACCTCCATTAACAGTTGATTGCTGTTGGCTGTACCATAAAAGGTGCAGGTTCCAGCGCCATGGTAAGAAGCCATTTCACATTCCAGTAACTCATCTCGAGTTGCCTTTCCCTCGGCATACAATTGCCGAATTCGAGCTTTTTCTTTATTGGGCAAGCCGGATGGCATCGGGCCTGCAGGGACAAATACAAAAGGCAGGTGGCCAAAGCTGAGTGCGCCAATTAATAAACCCGGTACTATCTTATCGCATACGCCTAAGCATAAGCCGGCATCAAATAAGTTATGAGACAAGGCAATGGCTGTTGACATGGCAATCACATCGCGACTGAATAAGCTTAAATCCATGCCGTCATGACCTTGGGTCACGCCGTCACACATAGCCGGCACACCAGCTGCAAACTGTGCAACACTGCCCATCTCTGCCACTGCTTCTTTAAGAATTTTTGGAAACCTCTGATAAGGCTGATGAGCAGACAAGATATCGTTATAAGCGGAGATAATGCCGATGTCTGATTGCAGCATGGATTTAAGTGTGTCCTTCTCACCCTGGCTACAAGCGGCTACGCCGTGCGCTAAATTGCCGCAGGATAACATCTCTCTGGAAACCTTGCCGCTATCCATGACAGACATGCGTTGTAAATAGTCAGCACGACTTGGTTTACTTCTTTCAATAATCTTTGTTGTGATTGCTTCTAAGGCTTGGTTGGTCAAGATAGCCCTCCTGTGGGCGTAGGTAAATGTTTTAAGGGCACCAGTAAATACTCATTGGTTGGGTTAAAAATGCATAAATAGGCATTTGACTTGCGTCTTTGTTGTTCATAGCAAGCTCAAGAGTGCTGAGCTTGTCCTTGCCGGTGATATGGAGAATGATGTTGTTGGCATGACTGATGGCGCTGCGCGACAGACTCATGCGTTGATAAGGGGCGCTTGTCGGCGTGGTAGCAATGCAGGTATGCTGATAATCAGGATCCATTGCCAAAGTCAATTCTTCACTGCAGGGAAACAGGGACGCTGTGTGGCCATCGTTGCCCATGCCTAACACCACAACATCAAAAGGTTGTTTGGCTTGACTTAGCGCCTGCTCACATGTTGGCTGACCATCCTTGGCACTTTTGGCATTATTTTTTATAGCGATAAAAACTGCTTGGCTGGCGTTGTTTTGTAATAAATGTTTTGTTACTAATGCTTCGTTACTATCAACATGCGATACCTCGACCCAGCGCTCATCCACTAACGACAAGTCTATTTTGCTCCAATCCAACCTTGATTGAGAGAGCCTCTCAAATAGGGCAACAGGAGTGCGCCCGCCAGACACCGCCAAACTGGCACGTTGATCTTGCGATAGCCCCTGAGATAATAATTGCCTAATTGTCTGACTTAAATCTTCAGACAATTGCTCGGCACTATTCGCGCCGTGCCAATGAATATGTTCGGGTAAGTAATCCGGCTTATTGATCTTCATGCCATTGATGTCCATATTTTTGAATCAGTTGTCGAGCCTCAATCGGCCCAGAATTTCCAGCTGGATAAGGATGGAGTAGCTGAGGAGATTGGTCGCATGCGCCTATCACCTGATCACACCACGCCCATGCCAGCTCAACTTCATTTCTGCCCACAAATAGACTTTGATCTCCCTTGAGAGCCTCAAACAATAATCTTTCATAAGCATCAGGAATTCTAGACGCTTGTTGGGTTTCAATAAAATCAAGATGCAATGGATCGCGTCTCAGGCGCATACCTTGTTCTATTCCTTGACTTTTAGTCAACATTTGCAGTGAAATTCCCTCTGTCGGTTGCAGTCGAATAATCAGAGTATTGCGCACAATACTTTTTTGATTAGCGTCGAAAATATGATGAGGATCGGGCTTAAAGTGGACCACAATCTCAGTGATTTTTTCCGCCATTCGTTTGCCGGTTCGCAAATAAAAAGGCGTGCCCGACCAGCGCCAGTTGTCAATTTCTGCGCGAATACAAATAAATGTTTCTGTTTCACTTTGAGACTTGGCGCCAACTTCATTCAGATAACCCGGCACAAAACCGTCTGCGCACTGTCCATCACCATATTGACCTCGAATGACATTATCAGAGATGTTCTCTGAAGAAATCGGCCGCAAGGCTTGTAATACCTGTTCTTTTTCATTACGGATACTTTGTGCATTTAACTGCGCAGGAGGCTCCATAGCAACAAGACACAGTAGCTGCAGAAGATGGCCTTGTATCATGTCACGCATTTGGCCTACATCGTCATAATAACCCCAGCGGTCTTCAATACCCACTGATTCAGCAGCAGTTATTTCAACATAGTCAATATTTTTGTGACTCCACTGATTGGCTAAAATGGAATTGCCAAAACGCAGAGCAATAAGATTTTGCACCGTCTCTTTGCCCAGATAGTGGTCGATTCGATATATTTGTGACTCATCAAAATAATGCGCTAATTTATCATTGACAGCCTTTGAAGATGCTAGATCACAACCAATAGGTTTTTCTGCAACAATTTTACTTGTGCTTATTACTGCGCCAACTTTGTTAAGATTCTCACATATTGGCTCAATAAGGCTCGGAGGTGTTGCTAAATAATAAGTGACCACAGCCCCCGCAGATTCCACAGCACTTTTTAATTTAATGTAGTCACTTGACCCCAATAACTCTAATTGAATATAATCAATGCGATCTATTAGAGATTGGCAAGTGTTAATGTCTTTTTGACCTTGCGGCGCATAGGTGGCGAGAGCACTTGATACCTTTTGTCTAAACTGTTCTGAAGTCGACTGATTCCTGCCGACAGCAAGTATTTTTAATGTTGGTGCCAGTAAACCGGCTCGTTGCAGCTGATACCAAGCGGGGAATATTTTCCGCAAGGCCAAATCCCCGGTGGCTCCAAACAAAACAAATACTTGGGTATTATTTGAGCAATTGTTATTAAGACTATCAGACATAATTGTAAATTATATTTAAATCAATTCCAGCAGTAGTTGCAATAATAACCGCCATTTTTGTTTTCAGAAATATAGTCAATTTCTTACTCCAATAGAATCCACATAGTTTATCGCCACAATTATGTCAATGTGTATCAAAGCATTACAATTCGGCATGACAACTGTTAGCGACTGATAAGTGTGTGATCGAAAAATCATACTAATAGCTTATAAGGCTTACTGATCCCTGCGCAATAAACGCACGTTATCAACACGCAGTACCACGCCATTTTGATTACTCCAGTCAGGGAATACCACCAGTGGCGTATTGACATCGGTCAGGTTCAAAGTAGAACCAGGGTGCTTCACCAGGTCAGTCAAGGCAAAACGGTAGTGTTTCCACTCACCAACTGGTGCCTTTTCAAAAGAGATATCACCAGTGCCACAAGGGTAGAAACAGTCCATTTTCATCACCAGTCCACCCTTCTTACGCGGGTCAACTAGACGTTTGACATCAAACTCCAGATACTTAAATTTACTAAAGTCAAAGCCAATAGGGCCTTGCCAGAAAGCCACCCCTTCATCGGTATTATAACTGAACTGAGTCACCTTGCCACGACCTGGTTCTTCAACCTCCTTAATGTCGATCTTACCACTCGCTACGTAGCTGTCAGTTGTGAATGGCGGCTGGGATTCATCCGTATAAATGTCTACCACATCAGCTTTGATATTGGATCCTACCTATCGATTGATATAAAGGGTTATTTGCACACAAGGCCTAATCTTTGCTGAATTTCATTGATAATTTGTATTACGACCTTAGAATGTGAGAAATCTGAAAGGGTGTTTGAATTGGCTCGGGTTACAAAATCATCAACCATGGATCTGTATTGGTTACACTTTGAGAAGCTCACTTTAGTACCTTTCTCTAAACCTCCAGTTGACCAGTGCGCATGTGTTATCTCAGGAGGATTAACTGGTACATCAAGCTTTGCCCAGCCATTGCTCGCTAAAACATGCAAAGTTTGACAAAGCGCAGCATCACCCGAAACGGTAAAGTTAAGAATTGCACCATTCGGCCACCTAAGTACAGCATCAACTTGTTTCTCGACATCATATTTGTCACTCATTATTGCAACTGCTGAGATAACTTCAGGCATGCCTCCAAAAAGCAAACAACCGGTCAAAATAGCGTAACAACCAATATCATATAGAGGGCCGCCGCCATCCGTTGAACGATTTCTAAAGTTACCAGAGGGTTGTTGGGGGTAGCTAAAAATAAAATGTGCTGATTGAATTTTACCAATATCTAATTTTTGTAACCATTGCCACTGCGGATGGTGTGAAATCATAAAGGCCTCTTGAAAATAACAGCCACTTTTACTGGCCACTGTTTCAAGTTGCTTCAACTCTTTTATATTTAATGCGACAGGTTTTTCACAGAGTACGTGTTTGCCTGATTGGAGTGCAGCGATGGAATATGGCACATGAAGGTGATTTGGTAAAGGATTGTAGATTGCATCAATAGTTGGTTCTGCCAACAAGCTCTCATAGTCAGTTTCAATAATGTCTTGATAAATTTCGGGTAAGGCTTCTTGACAGGGGTTTCTGCGCCCAAGATGGGTAACCTCATGTCCAGCTTCGATAATTGCTGGCACTAGCCATTCACGAGCTATTTTTGCCTCACCCAAAATTCCGAATCTCACTTAATAGCTCCAGATAATTTTGCAAGCGTATTTATAATTGCCACCTTTCCATTATTATAAATATATATGTTCAACCTGTTAGCGAATTCGATTACCCGAACGTGGGTCAAAAATAATCGACTTACTTGTGTCAACCTGCAGAGTAAAACCCTCACCTGCCACTTCACCCGATTCTGGGCTTAACCTAACCTGCACTTCAGTGTCGCTCCATTTGCCAATCGCTACTGTATCGGCACCCATTGGTTCAACAACTTCCACATCAAAACACACTTCTTGAACAAACCCACTATCGTCATACGGCTTGGGATCGGTAAGCATCTCCGGGCGTATACCCAATAGCACGCTCTCCAAACCCGAATCTTTTATCGCTTTTGCACAGGGCACCGCTAACTGATAGCTTTTCGAGGCACTCTCAATAACCAATTTGTCATTAAAAACAACACACTCAACAAAGTTCATTCCAGGAGAGCCCATAAAATCAGCAACAAAATGATTGACTGGATCATTGTATATTTCGTAGGGCGTTCCCAGTTGTTGTACCACACCATCTTTCAATACAGCAATTCTATCAGCCAATGTCATTGCTTCGACCTGATCATGCGTCACATAAACAATAGTTGTGCCCAGACGTTGATGCAATTTCTTGATTTCAGTACGCATCTCAACTCTGAGTTTCGCATCTAAATTAGATAACGGCTCATCAAATAAAAAAGCTTTTGGTGATCGCGCCAAAGCTCGTCCCATGGCTACCCGTTGACGCTGTCCGCCTGACAGCTGGCCGGGTTTGCGATCCAAAAGATGATCAATCTGAAGCAGCTCTGCCACCTCGGCAACAATTTTTTCCCGCTTTGCTTTTGGCACTTTACGCATCTCCAAGCCAAAACTGATATTTCTTCCAACACTCATTGTTGGATATAATGCATACGACTGAAACACCATGGCAATGTCCCTGTCTTTTGGCGACTTATCAGATACATCGCTACCACCAATGACAATCTCTCCACTGGTAATATCCTCAAGACCGGCAATTAAGTTCATAAGAGTGGACTTGCCACAACCGGATGGCCCGATTAAAATTAAAAATTCACCATCTTGAATTTCAAGATCAATGTTTTTGAGCACCTCTGTCGAGCCAAAAGACTTGCAGATATTGTTAAGTTGTATATGTCCCATATTGTTGTCCATTTGTTTAGTTATTATTTGTCTTATAAATTTACTATTACTAGCCTTTCACAGCTCCGGCGGTTAGGCCACGTACAAAATATTTTCCTGCAACCACATAAACGAACAGGGTCGGTAGCGCAGCGATAATAGCTGCCGCCATATCCACGTTATATTCTTTACCGCCAATTGAAGTATTGACCAAATTGTTCAATGCCACAGTAATCGGCTGGGTTCCTGGGCCTGAATAAACCACACCAAATAAAAAATCGTTCCATATTTGGGTAAACTGCCAGATTATTGTTACCACAAAGATGGGTGTCGACAGCGGTAGGAAAACATGTCTAAAAATATTGAAAAAACCAGCGCCATCAAGTTGTGCGGCACGAACCAGTTCGGTTGGAATGCCAACATAATAATTACGAAAAAATAATGTTGTAAAGGCGACACCATATATCACATGCACCAATACCAACCCAGAGACAGTATTTGCCAAGCCTAATTTCGCCAGCAATATTGCCATTGGCAATAAAATTACCTGAAATGGAATAAAACAACCGAACAGTAGTGCGCCAAACAACAGTTCACTGCCTTTAAACTTCCATTTCGCCAAAACATAGCCATTAAATGCACCAACAACAGTTGAGATTAATACCGCTGGAACCACTATCTTCACACTATTCCAGAAAAAAGGAGCAAGGCCATTACATTCACTGCCAGTGCAAGCGGAAGACCAGGCTTTAATCCACGCATAAAAAGTAGGATCATTCGGTAGGGCCAGTAAATTACCACTACGAATTTCTTCAATGTCTTTAAGTGATGTGGTGAGCATCACGTACAGAGGGGCTAAATAAAGCAAGGCGAATACAATCAGTATTAAATAGATTGCCACTCGACCAAGACTGATACCAGATAACATTTTCAGATTCATGATTTTTTCTCCCGCAGTTCAGAATATAAATAAGGAATAAGAACAGCCAGAACCCCAAACAACATAATCATGGCACTTGCGGCACCCACCCCCATCTGCGCCCTATTGAAGGCAAAAGTGTACATAAAATTAGCCGGTAAATCAGAGGCATACCCAGGCCCGCCACCTGTAAGCGCCTGCACCAAGTCAAAACTTTTAATTGCAATATGAGTAAGAATAACAATAGCGCTAAAGAACACAGGTCGCATTATGGGTAAAATAATGTGCCAATACAATCTTATGGCTGATGCCCCATCAATCTTGGCCGCCTTGGTGAGGTTGTCATCAACACCACGTAATCCAGCCAAAAACATGGCCATAACAAAGCCACTGGATTGCCACACGGCAGCTATTACTATGGTGTAAATTGCCATATCTGGATCAACAAGCCAACGAAATTCAAAATCCACGAAGCCCATATCACGGAGTAATTTTTCGATACCAAGACCGGGGTTAAGAATCCACTTCCAGGCGGTACCGGTAACAATAAACGATATGGCCATTGGATATAAATAAATGGTTCGGATTACACCCTCATTACGAATTCTTTGATCAAGAAATATTGCCAATAAAAGCCCTAAAACTAATGAGATGGCAATAAATAAAAATATAAATATAAATAGATTATCAAGTGCAACATGCCACCTTGGATTATCAAATAAACGTACATACTGCTCAAATCCGACGAAGTCCCATTGCGGCATCATCCGACTTTTCGTGAATGACAATAGACCCGTCCATAAAATGAAGCCATACATACACACTATCATCGCCACTGTTGTGGGAGCAATAACAATTTTTGGAAGGTGTTTTTCTAATAAGTTTAGCACTGTGATTCCTTTTATCAATGCGATTGTAATTTAATTACTTGTACTAACAACAACGTGATTATCATTTTTTAATTCAATCATGCTGATCAATCTATAAAAAAGTAGGGCGCTCATGCTGAAACTGAGCGCCCTGCTTGTGCCTATTAAGCGAGTTGGCAAAAAAGGAGAGCTTTTGCCTAATGCTTAATAATTACTGCACTTTATTTAGCTGCTGCAATCGCACCAACCAATTGTCTTACACCTTCTTCTGCACTTTGATTTGTGTTAAAGAAGTTTGTAGCAGCGTCATAAATCGCACCAGAAACTGCCGATGAAACAGCCATGCCGTGGGCAAAGCTCGGTACTAGGCCGCCAGTTTGAGAGCTCGCAACAAATGCATCCATTGAATCATGGGCACATGAATCGAACTTATCACGTGACATGCCTAAGCGTGCAGGAATTGAGCCCTTGTTAAGGTTGAATACTTCTTGGAAGTCGCTACCAAGAATTTCCGCAGCCATAACTGCCTGAGCCGCAGTGGCGCTTGCATCTGATTGCGCAAAGAATGCAAAAGAGTCGATGTTGAACGTGTGCGTACCTGAAGTACCTGGCGCAGCAGTACATGTGTAATCAGTACCAACACTCTTACCAGCTACTTTGAATTCACCTTTCGCCCAGTCGCCCATAATTTGCATCGCTGCTTCGCCATTGATAACCATTGAAGTAGCTACGTTCCAATCACGTCCAGGTGAGTTAGTATCAATAAACTGACGCAATTGACCAAACGTTTCAAATACCGCTAACGTCGTATCGCTCCGAAGTGCGCTCATGTCTGTTTCAACAAAAGCCTTCTTGTAGTAGTCTGCACCACCAACACCAAGTACAACTGCTTCGAATAACGTAGCATCCTGCCAAGCTTGTCCGCCGTGTGCTAAAGCAATATAACCAGCATCTTGAATTTTCTTAGCCTGTACCATGAAATCATCCCATGTTGTAGGGATAGTAGCACCCGCTGCACGGAATACTTCAGGATTAGACCACATCCAGTTAACTCTGTGAACGTTAACTGGCGCAGCAACATATTTACCATTGTGCTTCATTACGTCTGAAACAACTTTAGGTAAAAGACTGTCCCAGTCGTTTGCTTGAGCAACAGCATCGATATCAGCTAAAAATCCTAAATCACCCCATTCTTGAATTGAAGGGCCTTTGATTTGAGCTGCTGTAGGCGGGTTGCCCGAGATAGCTCTAGATTTAAGAACAGTCATGGCGTTTTCACCACCACCACCAGCAACGGCAAAATCAGTCCAGCTAACGCCAGCATCGCTTAACTTGTCCTTTAAATATCCAACACTAGCAGCTTCACCGCCACTTGTCCACCAATGTAGTACTTCAACTTCACCGGCCATAACTGCTGTCGAGCTTGCCATAATGGCAGCTGCAGCAATCGCCGAAACTTTTTTATTGTTTTTCATAGTTTTTTCCTTTTATTTAGTTTTATGCTCCCACATTGGAACACACTAGCAATTCTAAGAGCACCTATGTGGCTAAATACTACATAATGTGGCAAAACATTACAAAGGGAAATAAATCTCGACAATCAGACCGCCTCCTTGACGATCCTTTAATTCAATATCGCCGCCATGGAGGTTTACAATGTTACGCACGATCCCTAAACCTAGGCCAGAATGACTACTGGAGAGGTGTTGTTCTAGACGATAATACGGCTCAAATACATTAGCTTTTTCTGCATCACATAAACCTGGCCCTCGATCCATGACTTTTATCAGGAGTCCGTTGACTTGCTTTGTTCCTTTGATTTCAACGCCCTTGCCGTAGGTTAGGGCATTATTTATCAAATTAGAGAAAAGCCTTTCGATTGCGATAGCTCGCCCATTGATTGTCATGTTCTTCTGCATCTTAAGTGCAATAGGCAAACCAAGAATTTTTTCTTTACTGGTCAATTCATCCAGTAAGTTGTTTAAATTAATAGTCGTAGAGTTTTCATAAATAGTGCCATCTGTCATTACTTGCAGGCTACCTTTTACCATCTGGTCAAGATACTCCAAATCTCCAATAAGGTTTTCTTTCATCTCGCTTTCATCCATTTCTTCAACCCTAAGGCGCGCTCTCGTTAATGGTGTTTTTAAGTCATGCGAGATAGCGGCGTATGACTGCTCCCTTTCAGAGATAAACTTTTGAATACGTCTAGCCATAGCATTAAACGCTCTGATTGTTGTTACCACTTCTTTAGAGCCACTCTCAACCAATTGTCGCGGATTACGCCCCTTCCCCAAGTGGTCGGCCTGGCTCGCCAATAACTTGAATGGCAAAACAACCCAGCGAATCAATATAATCATAAACAGCAGCACCGCAATAGAAACTCCGACAAGGCTTATTATGCGTTCACCACTAATCCAATTGGTGCCGAGCATTACACCACCATTCGGCACAACTGTAGTTAGATACATCCACTCCTTGTCTATCGGAAATTGAACAACGGCAAAAGGGCTTGAATCGCCAGGTTCCATCAAAGCAAATCTTTTCCACTTTGGTGGCAAGTCAACCATGGTATTGTCGCCCGATAATATTTTAAGATCATCAAAGTCTACAAATTGAATCGTTAGTTCATGAATAGTGCCTGTTTGATCCAATATGCTCGACCGTAGGTTACTGCGAACTAGTGACGAAAACTCTGTTTCAATTATTTGGTCTAACTCGATAAATTCCCTATTCACGGAAACAAAAAAGCGAGTGCCTCCCATATCGCGTAACTGATCAAGAACCATATGACGGTATTGTTTTGGCAGTTTTTCAAAAAACCCAACGGTTTGCCCAATACGAGAGCCCATGGATTGTGACACCTCAACCAGCCGGTCTCTCTCAGCTGACTCAACTTGCTCAACCCAATAAACAGTGCCTAATATCTGAGCAAGCAATACTCCAGAAAATAGAACAGCGGCCATTCTCGCCACAATGGTTTGTGGCAAAAGAAAATGTAGAATTCGGTTTTTAAACCCCATCATTCATAGTTGTAATATTATTCAAACAACTATCCCCTTACAATGAGGTTCAGTTGTTATGTAACTGTGACAACCCTCTCCAATAAAAAATCATAATCAGTGTCACAACTTGTTTTGGTTTATTTCGAAAGCAATGTGTAACCCTTGCCGCGTACACTTTGAATAATTTCACCCTCAAAATAATCGGCAAGTTTTTGGCGAAGACGACTAACTATCGTATCAATAGATCGATCAAACGGTTGCGTTCTTCTACCACGCAACAATTCACCGATTTCATTTCTAGTCAGAACAGTTCCAGCTTGCTTGTGCAAAACACAAAGCAAGTCAAACTCAGCGCCAGTCAATTCTACTTGCACACTTTCGATAGTCACACTTCTGGCAACATGGTTTATGTGTATACGAGAATCAGTGGTATCATCTTCGACACTTACACGACGAAGCAATGCCTTAACTCGGGCAAGCAACTCTCTCGGATTAAAAGGCTTGCTCACATAATCATCCGCTCCCAGCTCTAATCCCAAAATTCGATCAAAGTCATCACTGGCAGCAGTGAGCATAATAATCGGAATCGAAGAGTTTTGACGAAGCTTACGACACACCTCTAGGCCGTCCATACCTGGCAAGCCAATATCCAAAATAACTATGTTAAATTGCTTGCAATCCTCCGTCAAAAAGCTCTCACCATCAGCGAAATCTGACACCTCAAATCCGTTTTTTACAAAGTATTGGTCTAACAACCGACGTATTTCCAGATCATCGTCGATAAGAGCGATTTTATTCATCTATATAACAAATATAATTGTTGACTAAAAAGCAATTTAACATACCTGCACTGTAAATAGATTATATTTTTACAAATGAGTCAAAGTATGTCAAAGAATGTCGATAGAAGGTTGATTTTACCCTGAAGAAGAAAGTGCGACGAGTACAACCCCCCCCCTCCTTTTTTTTGCATCATATTCTTGCCATAAAAGACCATCTCTCTTTATTGCAATGCCCTCTATAGCTCTATCATACTCATCTTCAACAGGCTCGACAGTTTGCTCGTACAAAGTCCTTGCTTCTGCAGTAGCTATAATAAAGGTTTCAGTTGCTACCGCTCTTAAGGCTTCATACATCTCGTAAAATTCAGCGATGGCATTTGTTGAATTAATGGTGGGTGCATTAATTTATGGTGCCATCGCATCCGAATAGATGAATGTGTACCCAGAAAATATTTAAACATAAAAAAAGGCCTTACATCGCTGTAAGGCCTTATTGAATATGGTGGGGCGTGAGCGACTTGAACGCTCGACCATCGGATTAAAAGTCCGGTGCTCTACCAACTGAGCTAACGCCCCAAATAAAGCCCATCTCAAGTTCAGAAATAAATGAACTTATGTGCTTTGGCAAAAACGAGAAATTATACTCAACAAGTGAGTAATAATCAATCGCAAATCATTCTTTATTTACCGCCTCTCTAAGCAGTTTTCCAGGCTTAAAAAATGGCACGTATTTCTCAGAAACTTCTGTTTTTTCACTGGTTTTCGGGTTGATTCCCACCCTGCTTTTTCTGTGCTTTCTTGAGAAACCGCCAAAGCCTCTTATTTCAACACCATCACCTGAAATAATTGCTTTGCTCAACTCATCAATAATAACTTCCACAGAGTTTTTAGCCTCTGATCGAGATATATTGCAAGTATTTGAGATTGACTCAATAAGATCTGTTTTTTTCACAATTTCTCAAAGAATAAGCCACTGTACATTGTACAGTGGCTTATTTATTACTTATCTTTTGCCTGTTTAAGCAAATCACCCAAAGTTGAACTGCCAGTTTCTGATGATTGCGCATTGTAATCAGCCATCGCAGCTTTTTCTTGTACTGAATCTTTCGCTTTAATGCTCAATGCAATTTTTCTCGTTCTTCTGTCGATTTGAGTAATCACAACCTCTAGCTCTGCACCTTGCTTAATCACTGTTGAAGCATCTTCAATGCGATCTTGTGAGATTTCAGAAACGCGTAAGTAGCCAGTAATGCCTTCGGCAAGCTCAATAACAGCACCTCTATTGTCAACTTCTACAGCAGTACCCTTGACAATTGAACCTTTGCCATTAGCATTGGCATACTGAGAGAAATCATCTTCAGTTAATTGCTTAATGCCTAAAGAAATACGCTCTTTTTCAGCATCAATATTTAGAATGACAACGTCTAGTTCTTGGCCCTTGGAGTAATTAGAAACAATTTGATCTGCTGATTGCTTCTCCCATGAAATGTCGGCTAAGTGTATTAAGCCATCAATGCCACCAGGAAGTCCTACAAATAAACCAAAGTCAGTGATTGACTTCACCACTACATTGATCTTATCGCCTTTCGTGTAATTGCCTTCAAAAGCCTCCCAAGGATTTTCTTGAGCTTGCTTCATACTAAGAGATATACGGTGTTTAGCTTCTTGAACGTCAAGAACAACCACTTCAACTTCTTGACCTAATTTAACAAACTTAGAAGGTCTGGCATTGGCATTCGTCCAGTCCATTTCACTCACGTGAACAAGACCTTCAACACCCTCTTCAATGCGTACAAACGCTCCGTAGTCAGTTAGGTTAGAAACTTCACCAGTCACTTTCTTGCCAATTGGAAGACGTTCTGAAATATTGTCCCAAGGGCTCGGAGTTAGTTGTTTCAGACCAAGAGAAACGCGCATCTTCTCTTTATCGTAATTTAAAATTTTAACGGTAATTTTATCACCAATTGAAAGTTTTTCAGATGGGTGGTTAACACGCTGCCATGAAATGTCAGTAATGTGAAGTAGTCCATCAATACCACCTAAATCAACAAAGGCGCCATAGTCTGCAAGGTTCTTAACGATACCCTCAATTTCTTTACCTTCTTCAAGTGTTTCAAGAAGTGCTTCTCTATCAGCAGAGTGAACTTCTTGCATCACTGCTTTTCTTGAAATAACAATATTGTTTCTAACTTCATCCATCTTAATAACGATGGCTTCAATTTCTTGACCTTGTAGATAATCAAAATCTTTAACAGGTCTAACGTCTACCAATGAACCTGGCAGGAACGCTTTAATAACGCCGATATCAACAGTAAGACCGCCTTTAACAGAGCCGGTAACAACACCAGTCACCACTTCTTTAGAATTCATTGCAGTTTCAAGCTCTTGCCACATCTTAATGCGCTTGGCTTTCTCACGAGAAAGAAGCGTGTGACCAAGACCGTCATCAATTGACTCAAGGGCCACTTCGACAACATCGCCTTCAGCGATTTCAATTTCGCCGTGTACATCTTTAAACTGATTAAGGGAAATAAAGCCTTCGGACTTAAGACCAACATTAATAACCGCTTTCTCGCGGTTCATGCTGACAACTGTGCCCATTATTAAGGCGCCGACTTTAACGTTTTGTTGTGATTCGCTATTTTCAAATAGCTCGGAAAATGATTCTGACATATTATATTTGTGATGTTGACCGGTAATTATTAAGCTTTTACGGTTTGCGCTTAATGCATATCGGGTTGGTTAATTAAGAAGCTTGACCGCTCAAGCTTCAATAAGCGCCATTACTCTTGCAATGACTTCATCAATCTTTAGATAAGTTGTATCAATGATTAATGCATCTTCGGCAGGCTTTAAAGGGGAGTGTTTGCGACTAGCATCGCGCTCATCTCTTTTTTTAACTTCTGCCAAAATCTGCGAAATGTTACCAGCATTGGCACTATTTTGCAACTGTTTTAGGCGTCTTTGGGCGCGCTCTTCGGCGCTGGCTGTTAAATATATTTTATAGGTGGCATTGGGAAATACTACAGTACCCATATCCCTTCCATCAGCTACCAAGCCAGGTGCTCGCTCAAACTGTTGTTGTTTTTTCAGGAGTGCTGCTCTCAGTGGTGCAATAACGGCGAGTTGTGAAGCCAGCTCTGCTGTTTTTTCAGTGCGAAGCTCTTTGGATACTTCCAAGTCATCGACATAAACATTGAGTAACTCTTGACCCTCTACCGATTCAAACCTTAAGTTAAGATTGTCAGCGAGTGATACCAAACTTTTTTCATCATCAAGATTGATTTTCCGACTCCCAGCAGCCAGTGACAAGCCACGATAAATAGCACCAGAATCAAGTAAATTCCAGCCCATTTTACTAGCCACAATGCGTGCAACTGTGCCCTTGCCGACGCCACTAGGACCATCAACTGCTAATACAGGAATGTCTTGCAAGTTACTCGGGCCTCATGTGAGGAAATAGAAGTACATCACGAATTGATGGAGAGTTAGTAAACAGCATCACCAAACGATCGATACCAATACCCTCACCTGCAGTTGGTGGCAGACCGTATTCCAGTGCTCGAATATAGTCTGCGTCATAATGCATCGCCTCATCATCACCAGCGTCTTTTTCACTCACTTGGTCGCGAAAACGTTGCGCCTGATCTTCTGCATCATTAAGCTCTGAGAAACCATTGGCAATTTCACGTCCACCAATAAACAATTCAAAACGATCAGTGATAAAAGGATTATCATCGTTGCGTCTGGCCAGTGGCGATACCTCTGTTGGATACTCAGTAATAAAGGTTGGCTGAATGAGTTTCTCTTCAACAGTTGCTTCAAAAATTTCAATTTGAATTTTTCCCAAACCCCAGTTGTCTTTAATGTGAATGCCCAGTTCTTCAGCAGTACTCTTTGCATGACCATCTTGCAAATCAGCGACTGTTAATGTTGGGTTGTGCTGCAATATTGAATCAACAACACTAAGTCGCGTAAAAGGTTTTGAGAAATCAAAATCATCGCCCTGATAGTGGATGTTAGCAGCGCCACAAACATCCATCGCAATACCCCTGAACAGGGTTTCGGTTAGATCCATCAAATCGTGATAAGTGGCGTAAGCTTGATAGAACTCAATCATCGTAAATTCAGGATTATGACGAGTTGATAAACCTTCATTTCTGAAATTGCGGTTGATTTCAAACACTCTATCCATACCACCCACAACCAGACGTTTCAGGTAGAGCTCTGGCGCAATACGCAGAAATAAATCCATATTCAAGGCATTGTGATGAGTAACAAATGGTTTTGCCGTTGCACCACCAGGAATAACTTGCATCATCGGCGTTTCAACTTCTAAATAACTGTGTTCGATAAAGAAATTGCGAATATAAGTAATAATCGCACTTCGGCGTTTAAAGACATCTCTCGATGTTTTATTCATAATCAGATCGACATAACGCTGACGATAAATGGTCTCTTGGTCAGAAAGTCCGTGAAATTTTTCTGGCAGCGGTCGAAGAGATTTTGTTAACAAACGAATGTCACTGACCCTTATCGATAGCTCGCCCGTCTGGGTTTTAAACAATGTACCCTTGGCACCAATAATATCCCCGATATCCCACTTTTTAAACTGTTCATTATAAAAACCCTCCGCCAATTCATCGCGGGTGACAAACAACTGAATACGACCTGTTGAGTCTTGCAATTGGGCAAAGCTGGCCTTGCCCATGACACGCTTGAGCATCATGCGACCAGCAACAATCACTTCTCTACCTTGCTCGTCTAATTCTTCTTTTGAAAGCGAATTAAAAGCTTTAATAAGATTGTCTGCGAAATCTTCTGGCTTAAAATCATTAACGAACGGGTTGCCCTGCTCTCTCAATACTGCTAATTTAGATTTTCTTTCAGCAATCAGTTTGTTGTTGTCTTGTTCGCTCACTTTATCTCGCTATTATTCTTGTTGTTCCAATTCTGCTTGTGCTAAGGTTTTTGCCTTTGCCAAATCTTGTTCAGCCAAATCATCTTTACCAAGCTTCTTATAAACCGTGCCACGGTTGTAATAGGCCTGATAAAAATTCTTATCGAGTTCAAGCGCTTTGCTCAAATCTTTGACGGCTAATTCTTCTTTGTCTATTTTAATGTATGCATTGCCTCGGTTATAGTAAGCTGCAATGTATTTGTTGTCGATAGCTAACGCTTTTGTGTAATTATCAATAGCCTTATCGATTTTATTTAAGCGATCATAACAATTAGCTAGGTTGTTATAAGCACCGGCATCGATCTCATCCAAGACCAAGGCGCTTTCAAAAAAGCCAATTGCCCCCTCAAAGTTTTCTTTCTCTTGCTCTAAATACGCTAAGCAAAAATAAGCTTCAGCACTATTAGGATTAACCGCAATTGCACTCGCCATGCTCTCATGTGCTAAATCATTATTACCTTGCTGCTGATGAAGATGACCTAGATTGAGATGAGCATTTGCCTTAAGCTCGTTATCACTGGCAACATGATTAGCAAGGACGTTCCAAGATTGGATGGCCAAAGATAATTCACCGCTCCTTTGACGACTGTATGCCTGAACCATTAAATCACTAAGTTCTTGATCTGTATTCACAGAGATCTTTGCACAAACCTTTTTAGATTTGATAGTGAAAATTTATTAATTTTACAAGGCATAATTTTTGAAACTCTACTTGTTGTTCTAGTGATGAAAATTAACGTTTAAAAATGGAAAAAATTCCCTATCCCAAAGGTCTCTGATAAAGAGCGTGTATTTTAGCCTTCGGGGCGATGAAGTGGTTTATTTTAATAAATTTTTTGCCTTTTCTAAATCAACAACCTCTTCACTCGTTTGAATCGCTTTTAATTTAGTTGATCGGAATAATACTATTAAACCAATAAACAAAAAAACAAAAGGTGCAAACCACAGTGCATAAGTTGAGCTTTTAATAGGCGGTTTAAAGACAACAAAATCACCAAAACGCTCAACCATAAAGGCATGAATTTCATCATCAGTTTTACCACTTACAAGCAGTTGCTGTACCTTCTCTCTAAGGTCAAGAGCCAAAGATGCATTCGAACCACCAATACTTTGACCTTGACAAACAGGACAACGGATTTCATTAATTAAATTTTGATAACGCTGTTCTTGTTCAACAGTGAAAAACTCTTTTGCATCAACACTCTGCGCAGAAACACCTTGAATAAGCAAAAGTAAGAGTGTAAATTGAATAAAATAACGCATTCAAAAACAGTTGTTTTTTTAAAGCTTTAATTTTAACGTATGCCACTTATCACCTTAGACAATATTTCTCTACGTTTTGCTGAAAAGCCTATTCTTTGTGAGGTTAATGCCACTATTCATAGGGGCGATAAAATCGCACTGATTGGACGCAACGGAGAGGGTAAATCAAGCCTGATGAAGGTATTGTCAGGCATTATTCAAGCAGATGATGGCAAGCTGAAAATCAAAAATGGCACAACAATAAGCTATCTAGAGCAATCGCCTCCCGATGACAATGACCAAACTTTATTTGAAATTGTTGCTCAAGGTCTGGGTGATATTGGTGAACTTTTAGCCAAATATCAAACTTGTCTAAACAATGGTGATATTCATAAAAGTGCAAACTATCAAGATGAAATTGAACGAAAAGATGCTTGGCA
>Ga0302118_10000217_pt1 | contig 27145 bp, 29 predicted proteins | sample AG5_331_MG_FD_203126 | JGI IMG/M metagenome (GOLD analysis project Ga0302118, IMG submission 203126) | Marine microbial communities from Western Arctic Ocean, Canada - AG5_33.1 | ecosystem: Environmental > Aquatic > Marine > Oceanic | place: Canada: Western Arctic Ocean | collected 2017-10-01 | reverse complement strand
ACGGCGACCGTCTCATCGAACTCGATGCCCTCGGCACGCAACGAAGTCCTGACTCCGTCGATCAGTTCGGACGTCAGTTCCGCATCCCTGAAGACGTCGATCACCTCGTCGAGGGTGAGCCTCCCGCTGGCCCGCCCGCGCCGGAGCAGGCGGGTCACCTTGTACTCAGAAACCCCTGGCCAGTCTGATAGCGCGGAGGTCGTCTCAGGCATCCACCCTCCCCTCCGAGTAGTCCACCAACCACCGTAGTAGCGGCTCGAAGGCGGCGAGATCGGCGGGTGTCTCACGCAACAGCATGATCTGGGTACGCAGGAACGAAATCGGTGGCTGATAGGTGGCCAGGTCACCGGAGAAACGGGCCTCGGCCTCCAGGGCAACGGCGGCACGCTCCGCCGCGAGGAAGAGCAGCCGCGACACGATGCCACGCGCCTCGTCATCGGAAGCATCCTGGACAGCCAGCCGGCCCAGGAGGTCGGCGACCATGCCATCGCCCGCCGCCATTGCCGAATGGAGGTCGTCGTTGTCGCAGAGCGCATCGAGGGTCGCCCGGTTCAGCGGGTCGTCGAACAGCGCCGCCACCAGGTGTCCGCTGATCTCCTCCGGCCGGTGGACGAGCAGGCGCAGCGCCTGGTGCTCAGGGGTGAGATGACCCGGACCGGCCACATGGGTGGTGGTGTCCACACCGACCCTGCGCCCCCGCTCCCCCGACCCGGACGGCGACCGCTCGCCACGACGCCGGACCTCGTCGGCACTCACCATGCAGCGATCCGCTATCCGCATCACGTACTGGTCGCGCACGAGAGAGTCCGGGTGTTCTGTCACGAGGTGCATGGCTGCTGTGGCGGCAAGGGCACGACCCTCCGCCGATCCCAGGTCGCCGCGACCCAGCTCGCGATCCACCCGGAACTCCAGGAAGGGGCGTGCGTTCTCGATCGCCGCCCGTAGCGCATCAGGGTCGCTACCAGCCAGGTCGCCGGGGTCGCTGCCCTCGGGCAGGTCCGCCACGGCGAACCTCAGGCCGAACTCCTCTTCCCATTCGTAGACCCGTTCCGCGGCCGCCTGCCCGGCCCCATCGGCATCGAACGCAAGGACGACCCGCTTGGAGAAACGGGCCATGGCCCGGGCGTGCTGAGGGGTGAGGGCTGTGCCGCATGTGGCAACCGTCCGCTCTACGCCAGCCAGGTGGCAGCCGATCACGTCCGTGTAGCCCTCGCAGACCACCAGCTCGTCGATGCGGCTGGCCTCCGCCTTCGCCCAGTTCAGCCCGTAGAGCACCTGGCTCTTGGAGTAGAACTCTGCGGCGTCCGAGGTGTTCTTGTACTTGGGTCCCTCGCCGTCCGGGAGCTTCCTCCCCCCGAAGCCAATGGCGTTGTCCTGGGCATCGAAGATCGGGAAGAGGATCCGGGCCCTGAAGAAGTCGTACTGACCGCCCCTCTTGTTGATTCCGCCAAGGCCGGTGGCCGTCCAGTCCTCATCGGTCAGGCGCAGGTGGCGTGAAAGCTCCGACCACTCGTCCGGAGCCCACCCGATGTTGAACCTCCGGGCGACATCACCGCCGTAGCCGCGTGATCGGAGGTAGTCGCGTGCCGGACGGGCCGCCGGATCCTCCAGGAGCCTCTGGTGGTAGAACTCCACCGCCCTGCCGACATGCCCCGCATGCTCCCTGCGACGGTTTCGGCTCCGACCCTCATTGCGATCCGTGTAGCGCAGGTTGATGCCCGCCTTGGAGGCGAGGAACTCGACAGAGCCGGCGAAGTCCAGGCCGAGCGCCTCGCGCACGAAGTCGATGGCGTCACCCTTCGTCTGGCAACCGAAGCAGTAGTAGACGCCCTTCTCGGCATTGACGGAAAACGACGGGGACTTCTCACCGTGGAACGGGCAGAGCCCCATCCACTGGGAACCCTGCTTCTTGAGCTGGGTGTGCTCCGTGATGATCCGGATGATGTCGGTCTCATCGCGGACACGCCTCACGTCGTCGTCCACGATGCCCATGGGCTGAACGTACCACCGGCCTCTGGCCGGCTCTCCGGCGAACCATTCCATTTCCGGAAACTGATCCCGGCAACCGGGATGCTCAGGCGTCGAGAGCGATGAGTGCCTGGGCCACGGCCAGCCGGGCTACCGGCACCCGGAACGGCGAACACGATACGTAGTCGACTCCGGCCGCCACGAGCAGGCTGATGGATGCCGGATCCCCGCCGTGCTCGCCACACACGCCGACCTCGAGGCCCGGGTGGGCCAACCGTCCGGCCCTCGTAGCTGCCGCCACCAACGGAGCCACCGCACCCGGATCCAGCTCCTGGAACGGATTGGCAGGAAGCAGGCCCCGGGAGAGGTACTCACCCATGATCCGCTGCTCGACGTCATCACGGCTGAACCCGAACACCATCTGCGTCAGGTCGTTGGTGCCGAACGAGAAGAAGTCCGCGTGGCGGGCCATCTCGCCGGCCAGCAGGGCGGCCCTCGGCGTCTCGATCATCGTGCCGACCATCGGGGGATCGACAGGATCAACAGCAGTGATCTCGTCAAGCACCCAGCCCCGGACCAGCTCCAACTCGGCCACCGTGGCCACCAGCGGAAGCATCACCGCCGCATGCGGATGGGCCCCGGCCTCCCGCAAGTCAGCCATGGCGGCCAGCAGCGCACGTGTCTGCATCCGGTACAGGCCCTCGCGCATCACCGCCAGACGGATGCCACGCTCGCCCAGCATCGGATTGTGTTCGGCGCCCAGCGGCGAATCCCCACCGAGGAACTCGTGCAGGGGTGCATCAAGGAGTCGGACGGTGACCGGCAGGGGCGCCATTGCCTCCAGCACCGCAGCGAGGTCGATGCGCTGCACGGCACCCAGTTCCTCCAGCGCCGCCGCCTCCTCGTCCGTGTCCGTCGCCAACAGGAACCTTCTGATCACCGGCAGGCGGTCGCCCAGGAACATGTGCTCGGTGCGACACAGGCCGATTCCCTCGGCGCCGAAGGCCCTGGCCCTGATGGCGTCGTCAGCACGATCCGCGTTGCCCCTCACGCCGACCCGGTCGCCGCGCACCTCGTCTGCCCATCCCAGCAGCACGTCCAGTTCGGGAACCTCGGCAGCAGCAGCCACCCCGGCCGCCCCGGCGAACACCTCGCCGGTCGTGCCATCCAACGAGATGGGTGAACCCTCCTCGATGAGGCGACCCCCCACGGTGACGTGGTCACCGGACACGATGAGGTCGGTCAGGCCCACCACTGCTGGCACACCCCAGCCACGTGCGACGACGGCGGCATGGCTTGCCATGCCGCCGCGGGCCGTCACGATGCCCTCGGCCAACTGCATTCCGATCTCGTCGGCCGGTGTCGTCTCGTCGCGTACGAGTACAGCAGGCTCGCCACGGTCCTCCGCGTCCAGGACCGCCTCGGCTGTCAGGCAGAGAATCCCGCTGGCGGCACCCGGGCTGGCCGCCACACCGGTTCCCAGCAGCTCAAGGTCGTTTCCGCCCTGCATTCCCGCATGCAGGAGGGCTTCGACCAACGACGGGGGTACGGCAGCAACGGCAGACCAGCGCGCTTCAGCGCTGTCGGCCGTCACGGCATCAGCAACCAGCCGTCGAAGGTCGTCCGGGTGCTCCACGGCCTCAGTCTGGCCCGCCACCTGGGACACAACCGTGCCGGGAGGCCGGTTGCGGTGGCCCGACAGGACCGTCAGGCCGGCAACCGCCCGGCCAGGTAGTCGACCAGGCCGTCGATCGGCACCCTCTCCTGGGCCATCGAGTCCCGGTCCCGGACCGTCACCGCCCGGTCATCGAGGGTGTCGAAGTCGATGGTCACGCAGTACGGCGTACCGATCTCGTCCTGTCGCCGATAGCGCCTGCCGATTGCCTGGGTCTGGTCGTAGTCGCACATCCAGTGCGGCTGCAGAAGCCCGAGGACCTCGTTGGAGGGGTCGATGAGCTCCGGCTTCTTGGAAAGCGGAAGGACGGCCACCTTGTAGGGCGCCAGGCGGTGGTCCAGGCGCAGCACGGTCCGGACGTCGTCATTGACCTCCTCCTCGTCATACGCGGCCATCAGGAACGCCATGGCTGTGCGGGTCGCCCCGGCCGCCGGCTCTATCACGTGGGGCACGTAGCGCTCGCCCGATGCCGGGTCGTGGTACTCCAACTTCGTACCGGAACTCTCGGCGTGGCGCTTCAGGTCGAAGTCGGTGCGGTTGGCAATGCCCTCCAGCTCGTCCCAGCCCCACGAGAACTCGAACTCCACGTCTGAGGTGCCGGTCGAGTAGTGGCTCAACTCGTCTGCGTCGTGCTCCCTGAGGCGCAACCGATCCACGGGCATGCCCAGGTCCAGGTACCAGTCCATGCGGGCCCCACACCAGTAGCGGTACCACTCGTCGGAGTCGGCGGGCGGCACGAAGAACTCCATCTCCATCTGCTCGAACTCGCGGGTCCGGAACACGAAGTTGCCGGGCGTGATCTCGTTCCGGAAGGACTTGCCGATCTGGGCGATACCGAACGGCGGCTTCTTGCGCGAGGTGTTGAGGACGTTGGCGAAGTTGACGAACATGCCCTGGGCCGTCTCGGGCCGGAGGTACACCTCGGCTGCGGTCTCGACCATGGGGCCGGCGTGGGTCTTGAACATGAGGTTGAACTCACGTGCCTCTGTGAGCGATCCGGACTTCCCGCACGACGGGCAGGTATCAGGGTCATCCAACTTGTCCTGGCGGTGTCTGGCACCGCACTCACGGCAGTCGACCATCGGGTCGGAGAAGTTGGCCAGGTGGCCTGAGGCCTGCCATACAGCCGGCGGCGACAGGATCGAAGCGTCCAGGCCGACCACGTCATGACGCAACTGCACCATCGTCCGCCACCACTGCTCCTTGACATTGCGTAGGAGGAGGACGCCGAGCGGTCCGTAGTCGTAGGTGGAGCGGAAGCCGCCGTAGATCTCGGCTGACTGGAAGACGAACCCCCTTCGCTTGGAGAGGTTGACCACCTTGTCGAAGAGCGTGTCGTCATTGGGAAGCATGGTCGTGCAGGGTACCGGGGCACCCCGTGGCGAACGCCGACGAATCGGCGTGATCCGGGCCAGAATGGGTCGGTGAACCTCATGGAGCGACTCAGGGGCGGTGGCGCAACCACCAACGACCCGACGGCCGTCGCCGCACGTCGCTTCGTGGCCTGGATCCTCGACAACCTCTTCCTGGCGATCATCGTCCTGATGATCCACCGCAGCGACGCGGCGTTCCTGGACGAGGCCGGAAACCTGACCATCAACCCGTCAGTGATCTGGACCGCGACCCTCCTCACGGTCATCAACCAGGTCGGCCTCACGATGGCAACCGGATTCAGCCTCGGCAAGGCCGTCACCGGCTTACGGGTCGTGAACCGTTACGACGGTGGCCTTCCGGGGTTCCGTGGCGCCGCCGGTCGGACCCTTCCGTGGGTGATACCCATACCGTTCATCCCGATTATCGAGGCTGGCCTGGTCCTGGCCAGCAGGGGCCATCGCCGGATCGGCGACCGGATCGGAGCGACGCTGGTCGTCGACCGTGGCTGGGCCGGCCAGCCGTTCTTCGTCCCCGGATTGGACGACATCCCCAGCGGCGACCAGATCCCGGGCGACGACCTGATCTGAGCCGGCACGAAGGCCGACCGGGGAGTTCAGGCGTGGTCCATGACCCGTCGGGACCGGAGGCGCCTCTCGAGGTGGTATTCGGCTACCGCCGTGGCCAGGGCGTCGACCTCCCTGCAGACGCCGGGATCCGTCACCTCCAGCGCATCGGTCAACCCGCCTCCCAGGATTGCCCGCAGCACGGCCAGGGCCGGTTCGCTGACCGGTCGCCCCCGCCGACAGTTGACGCACAGGACCCCGCCCTCGGCAATGTCGAGGGCCACCAGGGATTCTTCGGCTCCACAGCGCAGGCAACCGTCCAGGAGCGGCGCCAACCCCTCGTTGGCGAGCAGCTTCAGGTAGAACGCCGGCACTAGCAGCAACGATGGTCGCTCATCGAGGATCCGCAGTGCACCCAGCAGCATCCGATAGCGACGCTCGTCGGGTTCCCGGTCGAGGCTCACCACGTCGACCACCTCGAGTAGCGCCGAAGCATCCGCGAAGCGATCGGGGTCCAGGCGCAGAGCCTCGAAACGGTCAATGGTCTCGGTCTGGGTGACTATGTCGAGCTCTCCCCTTCCGGCGAAGAGTTGGGCGGCGACATGGCTCGTCGGCTCCAGCCGGCCACCGAATTTGCTCCGGGTCCTACGCACCCCCTTGGCGACAGCGCGGACCTTGCCGTGCCCGGCCGTGAACAACACGACGATCCGGTCGGCCTCGCCCAACCGCCAGGTACGAAGCACGATCCCGTCATCGCGGTACAGGCTCACCCGAGGATTCCCGGGTCTCCGTCGGCCTCGCCCACGCCGCCGTAGCGCCGGTCGCGATCCTGGTACTGCTTGATCGCCGCATACAGGTGCTCCTTCCGGAAATCGGGCCAGAGCGTCTCGCTGAAGACCAGTTCGCTGTAGGCCATCTCCCAGAGCAGGAAGTTGGACACCCGGTACTCGCCGGAGGTCCGGATCACCAGGTCCGGGTCGGGCATCTCGGGGTCGTAGAGGTGCCGGGCAATGGTCTTCTCCGACACCCTCCTCACCCCCGAATCGACGATCCGCTGTACAGCATCGACGAGCTCGGACCGGCCGCCGTAGTTGAACGCGATCGTGAACGTCAGGCCGGTGTTCTCCTTCGTCAACTCAGCGGCCTCCCTCATTCGCCTGACCAACCGACGCGGAACCCTCCGGTCCTGTCGACCGATGAACCGGATGCGGATGTTGCGCTCGTGTAGTTCCTCCTGACGGTTCAGGAGGATTTCCTCGTTGAAGCGCAGGAGGAACTGGACCTCGTCGACCGGCCTACGCCAGTTCTCCGTCGAGAAGGCGTAGACGGTGAACCACCGGACGCCCAGCTGGTCGGCGCCGTCCAGCACCTCGAACAAAGCCTGTTCGCCGGCCGTGTGGCCCTCGGTCCGCGGCAGGCCACGCTGCTGCGCCCACCGTCCGTTGCCGTCCATCACGCATGCGATGTGGCCGGGGATGCGGTCCCGATCGAGGTCCGAGGAAATCACGGCACGAAACTACCCGGCACCACCGATCCCCCGGTGCCGGGCCGGCGACCGTCGGCCCGTGGGCGTAGGGCCGGCCCTATCCTGCGGCTCGTGGCATGGCTTATGAGTAGGGCTGATGAGCAGGGCTGACGAGGCGGCGATCGCCCTGGAGGAGGTCTGCGGAGCCCTCCCGGGTGGCGGCGAACACCGCCCGGGGCAGGAGGCGATGTCCCGCCGGATCGCCGAGGCGATCGAGGAGGGATCCCACCTGGTCATACGGGCAGGTACGGGAACCGGGAAGTCACTGGCCTACCTGGTGCCGGCCATCCTCTCCGGACAGAGAACCATCGTCGCCACCGCCACGAAGGCCCTCCAGGACCAGTTGGCCGGCAAGGACCTGCCGTTCCTGGTCGAACACCTCGACCACCAGTTCAACTTCGCCGTCCTGAAGGGTCGCTCCAACTACGTCTGTCGCCAGCGTCTCGACGAGGTGGCCGCCTCCGAAGCCCAGCAGGCCCTCGATGGGCTGGCCGAGACGGCCAACGCCGACGAGTTACAGGCCATTGCCGCCTGGGCTGACACCACCGAAACCGGCGACCGGGCCGACCTTCCCATCCAGCCCACCCCCGCCACCTGGGCAGCCGTCAGCGTGGGCTCCCACGAGTGTCCCGGCGCCGTCAAGTGCCCGAGGGGTGGGGACTGCTTCTCGGAGAAGGCCCGCTCTGCGGCAGCCGGGGCCGACGTGGTCGTCACCAACCTGCACCTGTACGGGATCGACGTCGCCACCGACGGCATGATCCTTCCGGAGCACGATCTGGCGATCCTCGACGAAGCCCACCAGACCGAGGACGTCCTGGCCCAGGCCTGCGGATTCGAACTGAGGGGTGGTCGCTTCACCGCCCTGGTACGCAACGCACGCTCGATCCTGACCGGATCCCGGGCTATCGAGGACGTCAACAACCTGGTCGGCCATCTGGTCGACGCCCTGGCCGGCCACGTGGGCCGAAGGCTCGTACCGGCCGACGACGGCGATCTCCGTAGCGCACTCGAACTCGCCCGGTCCCGGCTGGCTGGTCTCCGGTCCGAGCTGATGAACGTCCCGACCACTGGCCCAGGCGACGTGGCGGCGCGTCGGGCACGTGCCCTCCAGACGCTCGGCACGCTCTCAGGCGACGTCGACGCTGCGCTGAACCTGGACGGTGGCCCCATGCCCGGGGCAAAGGTGGCGTGGGTCGAGGGCCGAGCCGATCGACCGGTGCTCCACGTTGCTCCGGTGGAGGTCGGCGAGGTGCTCAACCAGAAGCTCTGGGGTGACCGCACTGTGATCCTCACCAGCGCCACGGTGCCGGCCAACCTCGCCGACCGCCTCGGCATGACCGACCACCCGCACAGGTTCGAGGACGTCGGCAGCCCGTTCGACTTCGATCGCCAGGCGCTCCTCTACTGCGCCACCTCGCTCCCCGACCCACGCGAAGCCGACTACAGGGCCGCCTGCCACGACGAGATCGAACGGCTCGCCGTCGCAGCAGGTGGGCGGATGCTCGCCCTCTTCACCAGTCGACGGGCCCTGGATGAGGCCGTCGAGGCGCTCCGGGACCGGCTCCCGTGGACGGTCCTGCACCAGGACGACCTTCCCAAGCCGCTCCTCATGGCACGCTTCGCCGAGGACGAAACGAGTTGCCTCTTCGGCACGAAAGGGCTGTGGCACGGCATCGACGTTCCCGGCCCGAGCCTCTCGCTGGTGGTCATCGACAGGATCCCGTTTCCGCGTCCCGACGATCCATTGCTGAGCGCCCGGCGAGACCTGGTGGGTAACGGGGCGTTCCGGGAGATCGACCTGCCGCGGGCCGCCACCGAGCTGGCCCAGGGTGCTGGGCGCCTCATCCGTACCGGAGACGACATCGGCGTCGTCGCTGTCCTGGACAGGAGACTCGCCACGAACAGGTCCTACCGCTGGGACCTGTTGGAGGCCATGCCACCCATGGCACGTACGTCGGATCCCCGGGAGGTCGTGTCGTTTCTGGAGGGCCTACGGAGATCCGCCGAATAGGCGCTGACCTCGGTCAGTAGCCGAGCCGATCCAGTGCCCGGGGGCGACGCTGCCAGTCCTTGTCCACCCTGACGACGAGCTCCAGGAACGCCCCCTCAGGCAGCTGCTCCCTGGCTGCGATCCCGACCTGCTTCAGGACGGCGCCCTTCTTCCCGATGACCATCCCCTTCTGGGAGTCACGCTCCACGAGGATCTCGCAGCGGATCCGGGGCCACTCCCACTCGGTCACGCGTGTCGCAATGGAGTGCGGGAGCTCTTCGCGCACGATTGCCAGGAGCTGCTCGCGTACCAGCTCGGCCACCCAGAAGGCTTCGGGCACGTCTGTGACCATGTCATCCGGGTAGAACTGTGGCCCCTCGGGGAGTCGACCCACGACGTGCTCCAGCAGCGCATCCACACCCTCGCCGGTCCTGGCCGAGATCGGGAAGTACTCGTCGAAGCCGAACTCGCTGGCCTTCAGCAGCTGTTCAGCCACACGGTCGCGATCCACCCGGTCCGCCTTGTTCACCACCATGACGGTGCGTTCCACCGGCAGGCCAGCAGCGACGAACCCGTCACCCCTACCTATTCCGCCGTCACCATCCACGAGGAACAGCACCACGTCCATGTCGCCGAGGGTGGCCCGGGCCGTCCTGTTCAGCCTCTCGCCCAGCAGCGTCCGAGGCTTGTGAATGCCCGGGGTGTCGCAGAACACCGCCTGTACCCCGGGGCGGGTGAGCACCCCGCGGATCTCGTTGCGGGTGGTCTGCGGCTTGTCGGAGACAATCGTGACCTTCTGCCCCAGGAACCGGTTCAACAAGGTGGACTTGCCGACATTGGGTCGACCCACAAGCGTCACGAAGCCCGACCGGTACCCGTCCGGCACCTCACCGATAATCGAACTCATGTCGACTCCCCCGGTCCGTCGATCCTGACACTGGTGATCCTCCGGCCCTCGACCTGCTCCACGCCGAATCGACGACCGGCCACCTCGATACCTTCGCCGACGACGGGTACGTGGCCGAGGGCGTCGAAGATGAGGCCTCCGACCGTGTCCCAGTCGCCGGCAGGCAGGGTCTCGCCCAGAAGGTCGTTCAACTCATCGATCGGCATCCGACCGTGGACCCGCAGTCCCCCACCGGTAAGCGGCTGGGCAATGGGTTCGGCCTGGTCGAACTCATCCTCAATCTCCCCGACGACCTCTTCGAGGAGGTCCTCCATGGTCACCAGCCCGGCGGTCCCGCCGTGCTCGTCGACCACGATGGCCAGGTGGTACCGGTCCGCCTGCATCTCGCGGAGGAGGTCGTCGGCCTGCTTGGTCTCGGGAACGAATCGCGGTGGTCGGGCCAACCCGTTCACCGGAACGTCGTCCCTACCCTCCAGGTGGGCTCGCATCAGGTCCTTTGCATGGAGGACACCGATGATGTCGTCCAAGCCGTCACCGTTCACAGGCACGCGGCTGTGGCCGTTGCGGGCGGCAACCGCCATTGCCTCAGCGACCGTCAGATCCGCTGCCACGCATTCCATGTCCGGTCGCGGCACCATCACCTCGCGAACAAGCGTGTCGCCGAAGGCGATGACCGACTCGATCAGGTCGTGTTCGTCGGCATCTATGGACCTCGACGCCAGGGCCCGGTCGGCGACGGCCAGCAGTTCCTCCTCGGAGACCACCGGTGCAGCTGTCCGGAGCGGGCGCGGCAGCAGGCGTTCGGCCAGACCCACCAGACCCAGCGCCGGCCACCGGATAGGCAGGATCCGACCGATGGCGAGGGCAAAGGGAGCCAGTCGTAGGACCAGCCGGTCGGTGGATCGCAACGCAATCGTCCTGGGCAGCACATCAGCCAGAGTGAAACCGACAACCAGCAACACCATCAGGGCCACACCAGCCCACCCGGCACCGTGATCACCGGCCACCAGCACGGCCAACAGACCGGCGGCGGCGAGGCGAAATGCCATCAACAGGAACAGCACCGGTCCAAGGCCGCGCACACGGTCGTCCAACAGGCGGAGCAGGTCCGCGCTCCGGTCGTCGGTCTGCTGGCTGTCGCCGTTGGTTCCGGTCAGGACCTCGGCCCTTGCACGGCGCATGTGCAGGATGCTGGTCTCGGTGGCCACAAGTACGGCGCTGGCTGCCATGAGCAGCCCGACGACAAGGAGGCCGACCCCGAGGCTCACGGTCGGACCATCCCGTGGCGCTCCAGGTGTTCCCTCTCGCGGGCCTGCATCGCCTCGGTCTCGACAGGCCCGGCGTGGTCGTGGCCCAGGAGGTGCAGGACGCCGTGGACCAGGAGCAGTGAGAGTTCGGTGTCAAGGTCGCCGGCGTGGGTCGGTGCCTGGCGGGCCGCCACCGACGGGCAGACAACCACGTCGCCCAAGAGCACGGGGATCCCGTCTGGAACCAGCGCCGGGTCGTCGACCGGGAAGGCCAGCACGTCGGTCGGGCCCGAGCCACCCATGTGCTGGCGGTTCAGGTCTTCAATCGCCGACTCGTCCACGAAGTGGATGTGCACCTCCAGTGGTCGACCGGAGAGCCCTTCGTCGGCGAGGACGTCGGTCACCAGGCCGGCGCATCGGTCCAGGTCCACGGGGTGGTCCGGGCCGCCGGATTCCCTCTCGTCGTCCACGATCACCGTCGGGCGCTCTGAGACGGGCCCGTCACCATGCCCGGGGGTCATCGTCTGGACCCCTTACCGCCCGACCTACGCGTTCCGGCCCGCTCGTAGGCCTCCACGATGTCCTGGACTATCCGGTGGCGGACCACGTCGATGGCTCCGAGCCTCACGAAGGAGAGCCCGTCGATCCCGGCCAGCATCGGCTCCAGTCCTTCCAGGCCACTCCGCCCGTCGGGAACGTCCACCTGGCTGATGTCACCGGTGACCACCACGCGCGACCCGAAGCCGACCCGGGTGAGGAACATCTTCATCTGCTCCGGAGTGGTGTTCTGGGCCTCGTCAAGGATGATGAAGCTGTTGTTGAGGGTGCGCCCCCGCATGAACGCCAGAGGTGCCACCTCGACCAGCCCACGGTCCAGAAGGCGCTGAGCGGACTCGGAGTCGACCATGTCGAAGAGGGCGTCGTACAGCGGCCTGAGATACGGGTCGACCTTGGCCATCAGGTCGCCGGGCAGGAACCCCACCCGCTCACCGGCCTCCACGAGCGGTCGGGTCAGGACAATGCGGTCGACCTGACCGGCCTGCAGGGCCCTGACCGCCATTGCCACGGCCAACCAGCTCTTGCCCGTTCCCGCCGGGCCGATGGCGAAGGTGATGATCCCTCCGGTCACGGCCTCCACGTAGCGCTTCTGACCGGCCGACCGAGCCCTTACAGGCTTGCCGCGCGCTGATCGCAGGATCTCGGTGGTGAGCACCTCGGATGGACGTTCATTCACCCGGACCATGTCGATCGTGCGGTCCAGGGTCATCTCATCAACCAGAAGGCCGCTCTGCAGGAGGGCTACCACCTCGTCGAACACCCGACGGACGGTCTCGGCGTGCAGCCCGTCGATGGTGATCCTGTTGCCACGGACGTGAATCTCGGATCCGGGGAATGCCCCCTCGATGCGCCGGAGCAGTACGTCGCTCTCGCCGACAAGATCCGACATGAGGTCGTTTCCGGGAACGGTGACGGTTACGGCGGTCGACTCCATGTGCGGTCATCAGGGTACTGGCACCGCCAGACAGGCGTCGCCGACACCGGCCACCGGGCGTTGCGGCCCAGACCAGGCCCACTACGGCTACGACTACCCTCCCGTCATGGTCGTGCCGTCGTCACCTCCGCCCGAAGGCCCGGCATCCGTGCCGGACAGGATCGACTCCGACGACGACCTCCGCCTGTTCGCCGCCCGTGCAGATGCGGAGGAGGCCGTGCGCCGCATAGGCCAGGAGGCCTGGCTCCGCCTGCGCACCGAGGAGTCGGGACATCTGGGGGGCCTGCTAGTGGACCTGGCCGAGCGTTCCGACGAGGTGACCCTCTCGTTGACCACGGGGATGCGTCGATCGGGCCGCATCGAGGCTCTGGGCAGTGACCTCGTGGCGCTACGCCTGACCGGTGGTGAACTCTGCCTCCTCAGTCGAGGCGCCATCACCGCCATCCGGCTTCCTCCCGGCGGCGCGGCCCTCGTCGGCGACCGCCCGGTGGGCGATGCCGTGGACCGGCTGGACCTCCGCTCGGCGCTGGACCGACTCGTGGCCGAACAGCCCGCCGTCCGGGTGACGGTGGATGGTTCCCCCGACCCCGTGCCCGGCACCCTCGCCCGTCTGGGCGTCGACCTGCTCATGGTGTCGTGTCCCGACGGCTCCACGGTGCACATACCGCTCATCGCCGTCGTCGAGGTACACCTCACCGACAACTGAGAACCTGCGACCTACGGCGGCGGCCTTGGCCTCCAACCCGTTGACCTACCGGCGGAGACGGTCCCGGCCTCCAGCCGCCAGTCATCTGCCCTACCTGCGGCGTCGGCCCTTTCCCCGACCGCCCTTCTTCTTCCGGCGGAAGCGGCCCTTCCCGGCACGCTCGGCCTCGAGGTCGGCCATGACCTGCGGCCCAGCGGCGTTGACGATGTCCTCGGCAGCGTCCAGGAGGGCGGCGATGCTGCTGTCCTCACCCAGACCGGCGGGCTCGTCAGGGGTCTCCGGGGTGATGAGGGTCCCGTGGCTCCAGTTCACGTCAACTAAACGCCTGGCGAAGGACCCGCAGTTCTCAGGGCAGCGCCATGGCGCTTCCGGGGCCAGATCCAGGTTGCACTTCCGGACGGTGTCCCCGTTGGGGTAACTCCGGCTCTCGAAGTTCTTGCAGTCCTGGCGCATCGGCATGGGCCAAGTGTGCCCCGTATGGATCGTCGAGCGCGTGACCGTCCCCCCGGCCGGATGAGTCCGGACGGGCCAGGTCAGCCGATCGAACCCTCCATCTGGAGTTCGATGAGACGACTCCACTCCACGGCGTACTCCATCGGCAATGTCCGCGTGATCGGTTCAATGAAGCCGTTCACGACCATGGACATGGCCTGCTCCTCGGTCAGCCCGCGGCTCATCAGGTAGAAGAGCTGGTCGTCGGCGACCTTCGACACGGTGGCCTCATGGCCAATCACCGCATCGGCTGAACCGACCTCCATGTAGGGGTAGGTGTCCGAGATGCTGTCGCCATCCAGGATCAGCGCATCGCACTGGACGTGGCTCTTGCAGCCGTAGGCATGGTCCTCGACCCTCACCAGACCGCGGTAACTGGTCCTGCCACCGTCCTTGGAGATCGACTTGGAGACGATCTTGGAGGTCGTCTCAGGTGCAGCGTGGGTCATCTTGGCGCCGGCGTCCTGGTGCTGTCCCTTGCCCGCGTAGGCAACCGAGAGCACCTCGCCGGAGGCCTTCGGGCCGGCCAGGATGACCGCCGGGTACTTCATGGTCAGCCGCGAGCCGATGTTGCCGTCGATCCACTCCATGTGGCCCTCGGCCTCGACCAGGGCACGCTTGGTGACCAGGTTGTAGACGTTCGACGACCAGTTCTGGATGGTGGTGTAGGTGACCCTCGCCGACTCCTTGACCACGATCTCGACCACAGCCGAGTGGAGGGAATCGGTGCTGTAGACGGGCGCCGAGCATCCTTCGATGTAGTGCACCTCAGAGCCCTTGTCGGCAATGATCAGGGTCCGCTCGAACTGGCCCATGTTCTCGGCGTTGATCCGGAAGTACGCCTGCAGGGGCATCTCCACCTTCACGTCGGGTGGCACGTAGATGAACGACCCGCCGCTCCACACCGCCGAGTTCAGCGCTGAGAACTTGTTGTCACCCGGGGGGATCAACCGACCGAAGTAGGCCCTGACCAGTTCCGGGTACTCCCGCAGAGCCGTGTCCATGTCGCAGAATATGACGCCCTGTTTCGCAAGGTCCTCACGGTTGCGGTGGTAGACGACCTCGGATTCGTACTGGGCGGTGACGCCGGCCAGGTACTTGCGTTCCGCCTCGGGAATGCCGAGCTTCTCGTATGTGTTCTTGATCGACTCGGGCACCTGGTCCCAGTCGTCGGCGATCGACTCCGTCGGCTTGATGTAATAGAAGATGTTGTCGAAGTCGATACCCGACATGTCCCCGCCCCACCACGGCATGGGCTTGCGGCCGAACCTCTCGTAGGACTTCAAACGGAAATCCCGCATCCAGTCCGGCTCGCCCTTCATCCACGACATCTCGCGGATGACGTCCTCGTTCAGGCCCTTCTTGGGCTTGAAGACGTAGTTCTCCTCGTCGCTCCAGCCGAGCTTGTAGCGAGTCAGGTCTAGGCTGAGATCGGCTGCCGACATTGGATTCCTATCCCTCTGGACTGGTCATCCAGTGGTCTCCGACGGGCTGGCGCCCACCGGCGCTTCAGGGATTTCTCCTACGCAAATGGTAACAATCCCCGGGCCCGAATATCCGATACCCGCCAGCCGGGCCGACGATCACCCCTCCGACTCAGGCGTACCGGCGCCGCTGGCGGTCCAGCCAGCCCAGGAGGGTGGCGATGGCGCGGGGGTCGTGGCGCAGGTGGTGGCCGGCGCCGGCGATCATCCGCAGGTCGGCAGAACCGTGCCGGCCCGCGATTACGCGGGCATCCAGCGGCGGCACCAGCTCGTCATCGGTGCCGTGCACCAGAAGCAGGTCGCGCTGGGCCATAGACGCCACCGCTCCCTCAGCGGAGATCTCGCTCAGAGCCGACGACCAGCGCCCGAAGTCCGGCGAAGCCCGCTCCATGGTCAACATCCCGGCATCGCGTGCGTGCAGTAGCAGGCGACGCGGGTTGGCCGCCCAGTCCGACCAGTCGGCGGGGGCGCCAAGCGCTCCCACCCCCATGATCTCGACATCCACCGCTGCGGCACATATCGCCAGCGAGGCTCCGCTGCCGAAGCCGACCGCCCACACCATGTCCACGTCCGGCTGGGACCTCAGGTCGGCTACGGCCGCCACCACGTCGTCGCGCCATCCATCCAGGCTGAAATCGCCTTCGGAGCCGTCCATGCCCCGGAGGTACGGCACCATTGCGACCCAGCCCATCTCGGTGGCGATTCGCAACGCCAACTCCGGGAAGGTGACCACCGAGTTGGCACCGCCATCCGGCCCGCTCGGAAAGCCGTGGCAGATGACGACACCGGGCAGGCCCGTACCGCCCCCGGGTGGACGCTCCAGGTACGCGGCCAGCGTCAGGTCGCCGGAGGCGAACCGGTGGTTTTCGATGGCCTCACCAGTTCCGGCGGCGACCACCCGTGCGGTGGCCACCCGCTCAGTCGATCCTTCGTAGCGTCTCGCGGAACTGGCGGGCCCGCTCGACGTAGACCACGGCGTTGATCATGTTGGTGTCTTCAGCGACCACGCCTTCACGGATCACCGCCGGCACACCCAGGGCCATGGACAGCGGCGGCACCACCTGCCCATTGCGCACTACCGCATTGGCTCCGACTATGGACCCACGGCCCACCACCGCCTCGTGCAGGACAACCGCGCCCACGCCCACCAGTGCACGGTCCTCGATGGTGCAGCCCTCCAGGTGGCACAGATGCCCCAGGGTGACGTCGGCACCGACGATGGTCGGCAGGTGGCTCGTGCAGTGGAGCACGGCGTTGTCCTGCACCGACGTACGGGCTCCGATGCTGATGCGATTGTCGTCGGCCCGGATCACCGCATTGGGCCAGACACTGGACTCCGGTCCGAGTACGACGTCGCCGATCACCACGGCAAGCGGGTGGACGTATGCGGTCGGGTCGATCTGGGGAACCCGGTCGCCCAGGGCGTAGACGGCCATCAGGCCATCGACCGGTACTGGCCGTACCGACCCCCGAGGAACACCAGGGGCGAACCCTCGTCGACGTGTGAGAGTCCCGTTATCAGCCCCATGACGAACAGGTGGTCGCCGGCCTCGACCACCTCGTGGATCGAGCAGTCGATAGAGGCGAGGCATGACGGAATCACCGGTGATCCCGAAGCCGCCGGTACCCAGCCCGTTCCCTCCCACGGGTCCCCGTCCCTCCGGAAGAACGCATTGGAGAGGTCCTCCTGGGCGTCGGAGAGCACGTTGATGCAGAACGAACCGCTGGCCCGGATCAGGGGCCAGGTGTTCGAGTTCCTGCCCGGTAGGAACCCCACCAGAGGCGGGTCCATCGAAACAGAGACGAACGAGCCGATGACCATGGCAAGCGGCTCGTCGCCGTCCATGCCGGTCACCAGCGTCACGCCGGTGGGATAACGCCCCAGAACCTTGCGGTAGAGGTCGCCGTCGATCCCGTCTTCCACTCTCAGCCTCACTCCACCATCGCCATTGCGGTCCGGCCGGACGTTAGCGGGGAGACCCGGTTCCGGTTGCGCCCGGGATGTGGATCAGGAGGTGGTGACCGACGTCGCTGTCGGGTGGAGTTGGACCGTCCGGCCCTCCATCGCAGCGGTGACCGAGCCAATGTCCAGGTCGACCGCCCGTTCGACAGCCGTAGCCAGGATCCGGTCGATGGTTCCGTCGCAGTGCGCAGGATCATGGTGGAACAACACCAGTTCGGCGACCGCCGCCTGGTGTGCCACCTCGAGGGCGTAGTCAACGGTGCAGTGGCCCCAGTTGGACCGCTCGGCGAACTCCTCGGGAGTGAACTGTGCGTCGTGGATCAGGAGGTCCACGCCGTCGGCGAGTTCCAGCGCCGCCTCGGCCACCCTCTTCGGGTCATCCACGGGCTGCTGGTGGTCGCTGATGTAGGCGACGCTCACCCCACCCCAGTCGATCCGGTAGCCGAACGTGGTCCCCACGTGGGGAACCTCGCGGACCGTCACCCGGGCCGGCCCCACGTCGAACGAACCGGGCGAGGTGTCGTGGAAGGTGATCTCACCCGGGAGGTCGTGGATGCAGATCGGAAAGAAGGGCGGGTTCATGAACGTGTCGAATGAGGCTTCGAGCGACCTGCCGGCCTCGACCGGGCCGTGGACGTCCAGTCGGGAACCCTGACAGTGCAGCGGCGGGAAGAACGGAAGACCCTGGACGTGGTCCCAGTGCAGGTGGCTGAGCAGCGCCGTACCGCGGAAGGGCTTCTCGGTGCAGGGGTTGGCCACACCGTAGAAACGCAGTCCGGTTCCGAGGTCCAGCAGGATCGGCTCCCCGCCGGGTACGTCGATGACCACGCAGGAGGTGTTGCCTCCATACCGGCGGTTGTCATCGCACGGGCAGGGGGTCGAACCGCGCACGCCATAGAAGGTGACGTCCAGAGAATCGTCCATCGAGGAAAAGGGTAGACAACCCGCCGGCCGCCTCCGCGGGGTTGTGACGCATCTCTCACCACCGCCTCCGGGCCGACACAGGCCCCACCGGCAATGAGCGCGAGACTCCGGACATGGCAGCCGACGTGGGGTCCGCGGGCATCTCCGACGGTTTCGTGGCCGTGGTGAAGGCCGAATGCCCGGCCTGCCAACTGGTGCAACCGGTGCTGTCCGACCTCGCCGACCGCCTCGGCCTGACCGTCTACACCCAGGACGACCCGACATTTCCCGAGGTGGCCGACTGGGTCGTCGACGACAGGGACCTGGCTGTCAGCTGGCACCTGGACGTCGATGCCGTTCCGACCCTCATCAGGATTCTGGATGGTGAGGAGGTCGCCAGGACCGCTGGTTGGGACCGCGAGAGGTGGGAGAACCTCACAGAGCTCGACGGCCTCGGACCCGACCTACCTGTCTTCAAACCAGGCTGAGGATCCCTGACGGTCGATCCCGGGCGGATCGACGAACTGAGGGCCCGCTACTCCGGCTCCGGCCTCACATCTCGGCAGGTACAGATCGGTGCCCTCGAGGACGAGATGGAAGCCATGTACGACCGCGGCTGGTCCGATGGCCTGCCGCTGGTGGCGCCGACCCGGGAGCGGGTTCTCCGGATGCTGGAGGGCACGTCGCGCTCTGGCGATGAGATCGTGGCGCTGGTGCCACCGAACCTCGTCGAGTGCACGGTCGAGAAGGTGGCCGTTAACGCGGTGATGGCCGGTTGCCGTCCCGAGTACCTGCCGGTCGTCCTGGCTTCCCTCGAGGCGATCTGCAGCGACGAGTTCAACATGCACGGGATCCTCGCCACGACCATGGGCGTGGGGCCGGTCCTGATCGTCAACGGGCCCATCGCCACCGAGATCGGCATGAACAGCGGCGTGAACGTCCTCGGCCACGGCAACCGGGCCAACGCCACCATCGGTCGTGCCGTGCAGCTCGTGGTCCGCAACGTCGGTGGGGGCGCCCCCGGCGGCATCGACCGGGCCACCCACGGGAGCATGTCAAAGCTCGGCTTCTGCTTCACCGAGGACGAGGCTGGCTCCCCGTGGACGACCCTCGCCGAGGATCGCGGCTTCGACCGCTGCGTCGACGTCGTGACAGCGTTCTGCGGTGAAGGGCCCCGGATCCTGGTCGACCAGAAGAGCAGGTCCGCCGAGTCCCTGACCAGGATGCTGGCCGAGTGCCTGATCGCCACCGTGTCCCCAAGGACCGTCATGGGCATGGACGCCCTGTTGGTCCTCTCCCCCGAGCACATGGCCCGATTCCGCGATGCCGGTTGGGACCGCGCACGGTTCATGAACGAGCTGGGGAAGCTCCTCATGGTGGAGACCGACACGATCCTGGCTGGCGCCGGCGGCATAGACGAGGGCCTGCCGGAGGGACTCGGTGGGCTGACCCTCCCGAAGTTCCGACCGGGGGGTCTACTGGTCGTCCACGCAGGAGGACCAGCCGGCCTCTTCTCAGCCATCATCGGTGGCTGGGTGAACGGACCAACGGGCAGCGAACCGACCAGCAGGGAGATCATTCGATGACCGAACCGGTGACAGTTCTGGATCCGACGGCCGAGGCCATCCCCGCCCAACGGTCCCTGAATCCACGACCAGCGAACCTGGACGGCCTCACGGTCGGGCTCCTGGACATCTCGAAGCCGAGGGGCGACGTCTTCCTCGACCGCATAGAAGAGGGTCTCACGGCGCAGGGGGCGAAGGTCCGTCGCTACGCCAAGCCCACCTTCACCAAGCCGGCCCCCGTGGACCTGCGCCACGAGATCGCCACCCATTGCGACGCAGTGATCGAGGCACTGGCCGATTGAGGATCCTGCACGACGTGCAGTGTGCACGACATCGACGATCTGGAACGCCGGGGCCTGGTGGGGGTGTTCGTGGCGTCCGAGCCGTTCTCCGAGGCCGCCGAAACCCAGGCCGGGGCTCTCGGCCTTGACGTGGCGAGGGTCTTCGTGGCGCACCCGATCCAGGACCGCACGGACGATGAGATGCGGTCGCTGGCAGATGAAGCCCTCGATGCCCTGACCCGCGCCCTGACCAGCACACCAGCCGTCACGCAGTAACCGTCGGGCCGGTGCAGGCTGGCCAGAAGCGACACACCGACGACTACGGCCCGAGTCCTTGCTAGCGTCACCCGCCGTGGCGAACGCACCTGACCTCTCGATCGAACTGCATCCTGTTGGTGGCGAGGCACGCCCGTTGTCACAGTTCCTGACCACCTTTCCCCTTGCTGCGGTAGTCCTGGACCCGTTCACCCACGAGAGTTCCTGGCTGCTGGACACCGCCCATCGCATCCTGACCATCTTCCGCGAAGCCGACGTGCGGGTGGCCTTCCTGGTCACCGGAGCCGGCATCGAGGGTGCCAGCCAGTTCCTGGGTCCGCTGACCGACCAGATCCTCACGCTGGCCGACCCGGACCGCTCCATGGTCCGGTCCCTCGGCCTCGAAATACTCCCGGCGTTCGTGGCGATCCGCCAGAACGGGTCCATCATCGGAAGCGCCGAAGGCTGGGACCCCGAGGCCTGGCGCCTCGCCGCCACAGAGTTGGCCGACATGACCATGTGGTCACGCCCGGAGATTCCCGCAGCCGGCGATCCGGCGCCATACGCCGGCACCGCCGCACTGGGCTGACCCGCCGGCCACCGTGCACATCCGTGTCGGCTTCGGCTTCGGAGGGGTGGCACGCCCCGACGACCACCAGACCTTCGGCCACCTGGTCGACGATCTTGAACTGCTCGGATTCGACTCCCTGTGGGTGAGCGAACGGGCCGGTGGTGCCACGCTGGATCCGATGGTCGCAATGGCCTATGCCGCCGGCAGGACCGAACGACTCAAGTTCGGACCGGCCGTCATGGTGCTGCCCGGCCGCAACCCCGTGCTCTGCGCCAAGGCGCTCGCCAGCCTTGACCGCATCTCCAACGGTCGAGCCCTGCCGGCATTCGGACTGGGCATCGCCGACAACGCCGAACAACAAGCCTTCGGGGTGAAGCGCTCGGAGAGGGCCGCATGGTTCGACGAGGCACTGCCGCTGATCCGTCGGCTCTGGACAGAGGACGTGGTTGACCACCACGGCGAACGCTTCAGCCTCGACGGCGTCAGGATCCTGCCGAAACCGGTACAGGACCCGTTCGAGGTCTGGTTGGGCGGACAGGCACCTTCGGAACTCCGACGGTGCGGCAGGCTCGGCGACGGCTGGCTTCCATCGTTCACCACCCCTGCGGCGGTCGCCGACGGGATCCGCCTGGTATCCGAAACCGCCACCGCCCACGGGCGATCCATTGACCCGGAGCACTTCGGAGCCCTGGTCCCGTTCGTCCACGGCGCCATCCCGGAACGCTTCGCCCAGCGCCTGCGTACCCGCCAGCCGGACCTGGATCCTGCCGAGGTCGTGGCAAGCGGGATCAGCGGCCTGCGCTCCCGACTCGAGGAGTTCGTCTCGGCAGGCGCCTCCAAGTTCGTGGCCTTTCCACTCGACGAGCCGGACGACTGGCACGCCACCGTCGTCGAGGTCGCCGACGAACTCCTGCCGCTGCAGACCTGACCACGCTGCCCACCGCCCGATGAACCGACCGATCGCCGTAGCACCCGACACCCGACCGGTCATGTACGAGGCCATGTGCCGCGCAGTCTCAGCGGCGGGCGCCTCTCTGGTGGAACCCCGGGAGGCCGAGGGCCTGATCTGGGCTGACCCGGGGCGAACCGAGGAGTTCCCCGAGATCGTCGCCGACGCTGAGCGGCTCTCGTGGATCCAACTCCCCTACGCCGGCATCGAACCGTTCGCCCACCACCTGGACGACCGCTGGACGTGGACGTGCGGCAAGGGCGTCTACGCCCCGGCGGTGGCCGAGACGGTGCTGTCACTCATCCTGGCTTTGGGAAAGAACCTTCACGGCTACGCGCGCATGCAGTCATGGAGCGGCCCCGAGGGGCGGATCCTGGCCGGCAGTCGGATCACGATCCTGGGTGGCGGCGGAATCACCAGCCACCTCCTGCCCCTGCTGGCCCCATGGGGATGCGACGTCACCGTGGTGAGGCGTTCGGTCACGCCTCTACCCGGCGCCAACCGGACCATCACATCGGCCCGACTCCACGAGGTGCTGCCGATGACCGACGTGCTGGTCGTGGCGCTGGCCCTCACCGCCGAGACGACAGGAATCATCGGGCGGCCCGAGTTCGATGCCCTCCCCGATCGGGCCATGCTGGTCAACGTGGCGCGCGGCGGTCATGTGGTGACCAGTGATCTGGTCGACGCCCTTCAAGGTGGCCGGATCGCCGCCGCAGCCCTGGACGTGACCGACCCGGAACCGCTCCCGGACGGCCACCCGCTCTGGTCCCTGCCCAACTGCCTGATCACCCCGCACATCGGCAACACCCCCGAGATGGGGATCAGGCTCCTGGAGCCGTTCGTGGCCGACAACGTCCGCCGGTTCTGCGAGGGGCGCGACCTCCTGGCCGGCGTCGACGTCGCCCTCGGCTACTGAGGGCCAGGCCATGCCGAGTCCCGCCACCATCTCCGCCACCGTGCTGGCGGTCATCTTCGTGGTGGCCGCAGTGGCGAAGTTCCGGGATCCGGCGGCGACCCGGAGGTCCATGTCGGACTTCGGCCTTCCCAATGCCGGCCTGCTGGCAGTGGCCGTACCCGGGACCGAGATGGCCACCGCAGCCCTCCTCGTGGTGGACCCCCGTACCGGAGGCCCCTGTGCCGTTGCCCTCCTGGTGGCGTTCACCACCCTCATAGCGGGTCGCCTGCTGGCCGGGCATCGGGAGTCGTGCGGCTGCTTCGGCACATGGCGGGTACGGCCGTTGTCGTGGCGCGATCTGGTCCGGAACGCTTCGCTGATCACCCTCGGCGTCGCTGCAGCGTTCGGCTGAGGATCCCGGTTCCGAGAGCTGCGAGACCGACTGGTACCGTCCGCGGGCCCGTTCCGGCAGTCGCGGCTACACAACCCGCCGCTCGAACCCACTCCCAGAAAGCAGCACCTGTGGACACCCTCACAACCGCCCGACGCCTCGCCGACCCGATCGGAAGCCTCGGAGCAAGGTTCATGCTGGATCGCACCACCTTCGGAAGGTGCGCCGATCTGGGCCTTCCATCCGGCATGGCCGGCTACGTGCAGGGCCGGCTCGGGGTCATGGGCGACGTCTCGGCCGACGAGGCCGCCGATGCCGCCTTCTTCTTCGAACGGGGCCTGGTCACCGCTGGTTGGGAAGCCGACTGCGACCTGACCCGGTCCGAGGGCGGCGCCGCCTACGCGGTCGTATGCGTGGAGCTGGGTCGGACCTACCTGGACGGTTTCGAAGGGGCGGAGCGCCTTGCCCACCTGCTCGCCCGCGTGCTCGACGCCGCCGACATGTCCGGCCTGACGTTGGCGGAGGGATGGCGTGACGTCGCCCGTCCAGCAGATGCAACGGGTCGCGCATACCTGCTCGCCCAGGCCACCCGTGAACTTCGCCTCTGTCGTCACGTTCTGGCCGCACGCGCCGCCGGAGTAGACCCGATGGGCATGGTCCTTGCCGTGGACGGTGAGAGGTTCACCGCCATGCACGGCTATCAGGACCTGTCCGCCGGACCGCAGGACGAAGCCACCCGACTGGCCGTCGACTCGGCCACAGACCTGGCCAACGGCACCGACTTCGACGTACTCACCGCTGACGAGCGGGCCGAACTGGTGTCGGTCGCTGAGTCGGCGGTAGCCCACACCGCCTGAGGGCAGCCGCAGCCGGCCTGGACCACGGAACCAACCAACCCACCTCCAACGAAAGGAACCCCCCTGATGGATGGCCTGATGATGGATACACCGCTGTCGCTGATCCATATCTTCGACCGCGCCACCCGCCTGTTCGCCGACAAGGAGGTGGTCACCGCCACCCCGACCGGACGCGAACGGGTCAGCTACGCCGAATGGGGTGAGAGGACCCGCCGACTCGGCGGCGTCCTTGACGACCTGGGCATCAGGGAGGGCGGTCGGGTGGCCACCTTCTCGTGGAACACCGCCCGCCACCTGGAGCTCTACTTCGCCCCACCGTGCAGCGGCCGGGTCTCCCACACCCTCAACCTGCGCCTCTTCCCCGAGCAGCTCAACTACATCGTGAACCACGCCGAGGACGAGGTGATCTTCCTGGACCACTCGGTGGCCGGCCTGATCTGGCCGCTGATGGATGGCTTCGAAACCGTCAGACATGTGGTCCTGATGGACGACGGCGCCCCAGCCCCGGATCACGACGCCGTCCGAGTCGAGGTCCACGACTACGAGGACCTACTGGGTGCGGCATCGGCGATCGACTGGACCCGGGTGGAGGAGAACCGGGCCGGATCGATGATGTACACGTCCGGAACCACCGGGAACCCCAAGGGGGTCGTCTACTCGCACCGCTCGATGGTCCTCCACACCTTCGGGGCCATGATGGCCGACACCCTGGGCATCAACGAACGCGACGTCATCCTTCCGGTCGTCCCGATGTTCCACGCCAACGCATGGGGCCTCGCACACGCAGGGGTGGCGACCGGAGCCACCCTCATAATGCCGGGTGCCGACCTCTCGGCCACGGCACTGGCCGACCTCATCGAGAGCGAAGGCGTGACCCTCGCTGCCGGGGTGCCCACGATCTGGATGGGCGTGCTGCCCGAGCTCGATGGCCGTGATGTCTCCGCTCTGCGGGCAATCCCATGTGGCGGCTCGGCCGTTCCGCGGTCGCTGTCGGAGGGCTACCGGGCGATGACCGGGCTACCCCTGCTCCAGGCCTGGGGAATGACCGAGACCAGCCCATTGGCCACTGCATGCAACATCAAGTCGACACTGGACCACCTCGACGACGACGCCAAGGCCGACATACGCACGTCCGTGGGGCTGATCGCCCCGGGAGTGGACTTCCGCATCGCCGACCAGGAGACCGACGAGGAGCAGCCGTGGGACGGAGCGTCACGTGGCGAGCTCCAGGTCCGCGGGCCCTGGGTCGCCAGCACCTACTACAACGATGAGCGCTCGGCCGAGTCGTTCACCGCCGACGGATGGCTCAGGACGGGCGACGTGGCCACAGTCGACGCCGAGGGTTACATCCGCCTGGTGGACCGCACCAAGGACCTCATCAAGTCGGGCGGTGAATGGATCTCCTCGGTGGAGTTGGAGAACGAGATCATGGCCCACCCGGACGTGGCGGAGGCCGCAGTCATCGGCATCACTTCAACCAAGTGGGGCGAGCGCGCAATGGCGTGTGTCGTGGCCGCCGAGGGTGCCGACCTGTCAGCGGACGACATTCTCACGTGGCTCGACGGTCGGGTAGTGAAGTGGTGGATGCCGGACCGGGTCGAGTTCATCGACGAGGTTCCCAAGACCTCGGTCGGCAAGTTCTCCAAGAAGACCCTCCGCGAGCGGTTCGCCGACCTGACCGTCGACTGAGAATCCATTCGTCCGACCACCGGCACCGGCAGCCGGACGGGCACCCCTGCGTCGATCCTGCGCCGGTCACACAGTGGGGTGACCGGCGCAGGATCGTTGTCGCCGCGCGCTGGTCGTGGCATGCTCTGGTCGTTAGGCCACACCGATTCGAGGGAGACCTTCGTGGAATTGTTCAGTGACTTCATGGGAATGACCGGAGGCGGTCAGGCCCTTGGTCGATACGCCCACTACCTGACAGGGATCACCTGGATCGGTCTCCTCTACTTCTTCAACTTCATCCAGGGTTCCGCCTTCGCTGAAATGAGCGACGGAGCACGCGGTGAGGCCCTGCGGAAGATCACATGGCGAACGCTGTGGTGGTTCCGCTGGGCAGCCCTCGGGACCTGGGTCACTGGAATCTGGATCCTCATTGCCCAGGAGGTACGCGGCGACTACTTCCGCTCCGCCGCCGGCATGGGTATCTCGTTCGGCTTCCTCCTCGGCACGACGATGGCCGCCAACGTGTGGATGGTCATCTGGCCTGCACAGCAGATCGCAATCGGTTCATCGGTAGCGGTGTCCGAGGGCGGCGAGGCCGATCCGGCAGCCCCAGCGGCGGCCAAGCGGGCGGCACGCGCCAGTCGGGTCAACACCCTGTTCTCGTTCCCGCTCGTCTTCTTCATGATGTTCCCGAGCCACTTCTCGATGAACTTCGGGAGCTCCGGTTCCCCCTCGCTGGATCCGGGCGCCCGCATCACGATCTGGATTGTCTTCTTCGTTATCTGGGTGGCCATGGAACTCGCGGCCCTGGGCAAGTTGGGCGGCTACGACGGCTTCCTCAACAAGACGGTCCTGGACAAGCACCGGCACACCATCGGATACGGGCTGGGCATCACGCTGGTCCTCTACCTGCTCTTCGAGATCCTCGCCTGACCCGGCGACCACCAACGCGAAACGACCCGCCCTCATGGGCGGGTCGTTTCAATTCTGGACAATCCGGGCGGAGGGTCATTCCGCTATCGGGAGTTGGCAGCGTCGGGAACGGTCGGTCGACGTCTACCTGAACCGGGTCCCCTACTCGACGAGCAACCGGGCTTCCATGCCACCGTCACGGTGGCCGGCCACGTCGCAGTAGATGATGTAACGCCCCGGCGCCAGCGTCAGGGTTCCGGAGTCCCGACCACCGTTCTCCACCTCGAGGCGCAACTGGTCCTCAATCCCCTCGATCACCAGGGTGTGGTTCTGGAAGCCGGAATGTACGTAGTCGACCCGGATCTCGCCCGCCGAGACCACGTAGGCGTCCGCATCGAAGTCATGGGTGTCATCGGCAACGACCCTCAGGACGCCATCTTCCGGCTCAACGGCGACGCCCGAGCTGCCCGAACCGCCACCGCAGGCGCCTGCCAGCAGCGAGGCGGCAA